>Ga0335078_10002849_pt1 | contig 26015 bp, 23 predicted proteins | sample Lox_Sample_32_FD_206711 | JGI IMG/M metagenome (GOLD analysis project Ga0335078, IMG submission 206711) | Soil microbial communities from Loxahatchee National Wildlife Refuge, Florida, United States - Lox_Sample_3.2 | ecosystem: Environmental > Terrestrial > Soil > Wetlands | place: USA... | reverse complement strand
CTCGCGATTCTCTGCTGCAGGCGGTCCATATAGGCGAAACTGCTGAGCCGGTGAGGTTGATTGAGCTGCACCTGCACGGTCGCGGTATAGGAGCCGGAATTGGTCGTATACAACGACGAGAAATCGGGAACGACGCCAATGTTCGAAACGATCCTTTTCAGATCCTTGCCTTCCATTGTGTTGCGGATGAGGTCTTCGACTTTGGCAACATACTGATCGGTGACTTCGATGCGAGTGCCGGTGGGAACTTTCAGGTTGATGGTGAATTGACCGGCATCAGTCTTGGGGAAGAACGCCAGACCCATGAGGGGATAGATCGCAAGGCTCGCCAGAAACACTCCGCTCAGAACCAGAACCGTGAGTCCGGGACGCCGCAGCGCGCGTCTGACCCAATATTCGTAATAGTCGAGCAGCTTGTTGAACATGCGATTGAAGCGGACGTTGAACTTCTCCATCCAGGAGCGGCTGGCTGTGGCCGTGGGCTCGATTTCATATTCCTCATGCTTGTGCTCGGCGCCGTGCGGCACGGCCTTCAGAAAGCGCGAACAGAACAGGGGAATCACCGTCATCGCGACAACAAATGAGGCCAGGAGCGACAGGCAGAAGGCGAGCGCTAGGGCAGAGAAGAGGAACTTCGCGACCCCGTAGAGAAAGACGACGGGGAAGAAGTCGACGACGTCGACGAGGGTGGCCGCCAGTACGGCAAGATTGACTTCCGCGCCGCCGACTTCTGCGGCGATCATAGGAGCCGCTCCCATCTCCAAATGGCGGTAGATGTTCTCGAGCGAGATGACCGAGTTGTCGATGACTCGCGAGAAGGCAAGAGCCATGCCCCCGAGGATCATGGTGTTCACGGTGCCGCCCATCAAAGAGAGGACGACAAAGGCAGCGAGGGCCGAGAGCGGAATCGAGAGCAGCACGGCAGATGTGGCCCGGAAGCTCCCAAGAAAAATCAGGATCATCAGGCTGGTAAGGATCAGGCCCAGAAACCCCTCGTGCAATACGGTATCGATGGCTTCTTTCACATAGACCGATTGATCAAACACGATGCTGGTCAGCAACTGCTTGGGGATGTCGTAAAGATGCTTGATCAGCTGGCGAACTCCATCGACTACGGCGATGGTGTTGGTGTCGCCGCCCTGCTTCATGATGGGGATATAGACGGATTTCTGACCGTCGATGCGGACCTCGTTGTATTGGATCTGGTTGGCGTCTTCGGCCTTCCCTACATCGTTCACCGTAACCCACGAGTGTCCGTCGACCTTAATGGGTAAATTGCCCAACTGGTCCATGTTGTCGACCAGGCTGTTGGAGTAAACGAAGTAGTCGTAGGGCCCCATTTTCACGTCGCCGGCAGGAAGGATGAGGTTCGACTGGTTTACGGCGCCGACCACATCCATCAGGCTCAGCTGCCGCGACGACAACTTGTAGGGATCGACGTAGACCATGATCTGGCGATATTTGCCGCCGAAAGGAGGCGGAATCTCGGCACCGGGGACGACGGCAATTTGGTTGCGAATCGCGAATTGGGCATAGTCGTGAAGCTGGGTTTCGCTGAAGCCTTGGCCCTTGACTGTGACCAGCGCCACCGGCAGGCTGGATGCATCGAATTTGAGAACGACGGGGGGAAGAGTTCCCGGCGGCAAGCGCTTCAAGTCGGCAAGAGCCAGGTTGGAGAGTTCGCTGACATCCGTGTCGGCATTGGTGCCGGGCTGGAAGTACACCTTGATGATGCTCACGCCAAGCAGCGATCGAGACTCCATGTGATCGACGCCCGCCGCCAGAGTAAAGAAACGCTCCAGTGGATCGGTGATGTCGAACTCGATGTCTTCGGGGGGCATGCCGGAGTAGAAGGTCGCGACAACGACTTCCGGCAAGTTGATCGGGGGAAACAGATCAACCGGCATGCGAGCGATGCTGGTCACGCCGATCACGAGCAGCGTAAGACAGATCACGATGATGAAGTACGGATTGCGAATTGAAAATCCTGGCATAAGGCCTTATCCAATCTTCCTGCTTCCGAAACTGATTCGTTTACTTCGAATCCCTGGCCCACTCGCGGTCTTCTAGGGTTGTGCATCGCCTTCCTTGTATTCAGGGACGGCTACAAGCTGCGGATGAACCTTTTGCCCGGGTTGGAGGCCGCTGCGATCGCTGACCACGACCTGTTCTCCCTCACGTAGTCCGGAGACGATTTCGACATCGCTACTGGTTTGGAGTCCGACTTCGACAGGGCGGATCTCGAGAGTTCCGTCGGGGCTGACGACAAAAACGGAAGTTCGATCACCCTGATGGCTGAGCGCTTGTACGGGAATCGACGGAATATTTTCTTTGCGATTGAACTGGAGGTCAGCCTCAGCGTACAGACCGGGAAGCAAGATATGCTGCGGGTTGGGAACATCGACTTCGGTGTGCATGGTGCGCGTGTCGGATCGCACATCGACCGAGAAGCGCGCCACCTTGCCGGGAAAAGTGTGGTTGAGCGAAGGAACGTTGACCTCGACCGGATCTCCGATGCGGATGAACCGCACGTAGGCTTCGGGAACCGGGATCACGAGGCGGAACAGGTCGTCCTCGGAGAGCTTCACCAGGGGCATTGCCTGGGTGCTGGAACCGGTGCCGGCCTGCATCAATGTACCGAGATTCGCATAGCGTTCGGTGACGACGCCGGAGAACGGAGCCGTGATTCTGGAATAGTCGAACAGACTTTGGTCGTGCGCGAGTTTTGCTTTGGCAGCGGAAAGCTGGCTCTGCGAGGCTTCCAGCGCGGCCTGGCCGGCATCGACTTGCGAGGAAGCAGCGAGATCTTTGCCTTGAGCGTCATCGACCTCCTGCTGGGCGACGATACCGGGCTGGCTTTGGAAGACGCCATTCAGGCGCGTGTATTCGAGATGCAGCGCGTTGTACTGCGCCTGATACCGCGACAACTCGTGTTGGGCCCGGGTGACCTGATTGCCCGCGTTCTTGATATCGGCCTGATCTTCTTCGAGCTGCGCCTGCAGTTCGGGAATTTCAAGGACAGCCATCACCTGGCCGGCTTTGACATGCGTTCCATAGTCGACCGAGAGCTTACTCACATAGCCGGACTCCTTCGCATAGACGTCGATTTCCTGGAAAGGCACCAATTCGGAAGAGAGCGTGATGTGCTGGCCGAGAGATTTTTTCACGACCTTAGCCACGCCGACGGAGATGGCGGGACCGCTCGCTTGCACAGGTTTGTTGCTATCGGAACAGGAAAACGACGTGAGACTTGCGGCGACGGCGAGCAAAGCCAGGATGCAGGAGATTAGCCTACTGTCCTTGCCGAGTCGCCTCGTGATGGACTTCGTTCGATCGTGGATCATTTTTATGACAGCCTTCTTTGCTGTTGGACAGCAATGATTCGTACGGCGAAGTTGTACGGCTAGCCAAGATTTCGTTTCATAACGTCGGTCAGCCTAGCGACCGAAAAATCGCGCGAACGGCAAAAATCGATTACCTTCTGTTCCGCCTGCTGCAATCTCGCTGCGACCGCGGGCACGGCAGCGGCAATCTCTGAGGGAATAGTGAGGACTCCGTGGCGATCGCCGTGCAAAAGATCACCGGTGCGCACATCCATACCGCCGACAGAGACCGGCGCGCCAACGTCGAAGATATGCGCGTAAGCGTGCGAAACCGCGACGCTGCCGCCGAACAACTGGATGCCCATGGTGCGGACGGAAGGAAGCTCGCGCACGGCACCGTTCGTCAAGTAGCCGATGCAACCGAGAGCCTTGAGGATGGCGGCGTGCATGTCTCCGACAAAAGCGCCGCGGCCGGGCGGATTGTCCATGTCTTTCAGGACCAGGATGCGGGGCGCGGGAACTTCGAGAATGCGGTTCCAGAAATCGACGCGGTCGTGAAACGTGCTGGCGGCGATGGGCGGGTCGCCGCTTCGAAGGCGCGCGGTGGCCGCATAACCAACCATCGGGGGCGCATCGGCAAACATGCATCGAATGCTGGCGTCGGTGAAGCCGGTGTTGCGCAACCTGAGATGAAAGGTCTCGACTGCATTGGCGACCATACAGGTATCGAACTGGCGGAGTGCGTCCAACTCCTCTTCGGTCAACAGGGGAACAGCGGCCATGAAAGGTTCCTTTCAAATTCCTTCTTCGACAAATAGAAGTCGATGGGATGGGACTGTCACGTGCATCGTGGCTCGGAGCCTGGGAAATGAGGAGCTTTGCTATGAGCAAACGAACCAGTTGGCTCGAAGCCCAATGAGGGCCGAGGCAAAAGAGTCAGACTGGTCATGATGATGCCTCCTCTATTGAGCAAGGAGAAGATCCGTGGTGCGACCAGGTCGCCTTTTAGGTGGCCGAATGGCAAACGAAGGTTGCAACCATCTTCTCAGTTCGAGTCGCAGGCCGGTGTCAGATGCGAAGTGGCGAAGACACGTTCAATCCGCGAGATCGAATTAACGATGCGCACTTCCCGCTATCAATGCACTTAGGACAGGAAAGAAGCCGGAGGGGGCCGATAGTAAAGACTCTCTTCAAAAAGAAGGGTGGGCAGCGCAGGCCCGGCAGGCGCGACGCGAGGATAGGAAGTAGGTGCTTCGAGTGCTGTGGAAGAGACGACCGGAGGCATCCAGTTGGCAGCGTCCTTTGTCAAACGCTGGCGGCCCGGTTCCGGCGACGAATGTTTGTGCAGGGTTTGGCCTGCGTAAGCCCTCGCACTCAGACAGAAGCAGTAGCGCGTGGCGACACTTACCGTGAGCGAGCAGATGGCGAGAAAAATGACCAAGACGCAGCAACAGCTGCGCCTAGAATCCCCGTAATTTGTAAGCTGTTGCATCCGCGATCTACAAGTCTGTTTGTAGCATACGGAACCGGCCATCGCAAGCAAACGCCAAGAATGTCCTCACCAGAGTAACCCGGCACTTGGTTGGATAGATCACCCTGTGCCCGGGTTGTCTGAATGAGAGGGAAAGATCCCACGGATCATCTCTGCCATTCGTCCCTTGGACCCCCAGCACATTACCCGCTAGTACATTCCGATTATGGACGGCATCTTGCGAAGAGGTTAAAAAGCATGGAACCTGTGGGGCGGTATTCCCAGAAAATCATCGAGCGAAGCGAGCCAACTTAGCGCTTGAGCTTCAAAATGGGGGAGATCGTGGTTGCAAAACCGCTAGTGTACGTGTGCGCGCTTGTCGTGCTGGTGGCAGGAGCCGACATCGGCGCGGCCGGGCAGAATGCAGCCACTGAGTTTCTGGCGAGCTGGGAAAATCGTGTGCGCGATACGCTGGCGCAACAACCTTCGTGGCCGATTCCGGTGGTCACGTCGTCGTCGGGGTTGTTACAGGTGCTACGAACCGATGTGGTGCGGCAGATCGCGTCCGCGGGCACCGATACCTGGAACTACGACAACAGCAAAGGATTCAATGTGGTGCCATGGTATAGGGTCGAATTCGACGTGTTGGCCCCGCCGTACATCCAGCACAATTCAGCGGCGAAAGATGGCTTCGGCGACTTCTCGATGCTTCTGAAATACCGGCTGGCGGCGGGGAACGAGAGTCACGGCGACTATTCTGTGAGCTTTGCCGTGACGGGTACGTTACCAACCGGCAGTTATAAGAATGGGAGTCTGGCGGATACGGTTTCTCCTACGGTTTGTGCGGGCAAGGGTTTTGGTCACTTCGATGTGCAATCGACCGTGGGCATCATCCTGCCTACAGGAGACACCGCAAAATTGGGCCGCGCCGTGGTGTGGAATGCGGTCGGGCAATATCAGGTGGGAAAGTTGCTTTGGCCGGAGATTGAAAGCAACGCGACGTTTTACCACGGTGGCCCCAATGACGGCCGCGTCCAAAATTTTGTCACGCCTGGGTTGATGGTCAGCAAATTCAAACTGGAGAACGATCCGCGGAATCGGCTCGCGCTGATTTTTGGCGGCGGGATGCAGATCGCCACGACTCAGTTCCATAGTTATAACCATGGTCTGATACTAACGGCGAGGATGCTGTTTTGAAATCGAGTTGAGCGCGACAACGGCGGATACGAGCGTGAGGAAAAAGCCCCGACAGCCAATCGACTGTCGAGGCTTGTACTCGGTTGGTTCGGCCCGGCGAGTGCCGGTTTGGTGCGCTAGGGCAGGTAGTAGCGGAATGAAGTGAAGACCATTCCGTCGATGCCGTGCGGCTCTCCTCCTGAACCCGACCAAGCGTTGCGGGTGACGTAGGAGTATTGTGCGCCGAACTGGAAGCGGCCTTTGGGGCCGGTGTAGAAGCGATACCAGAGTCCACCGGTGCCTTCCACCAGCACGCGAGTATCGGCCGTGCAACTGCCCAGTCCGCCAGGGACGACTCCGTTGCCGGTGGCAGGACCAGTTTCGGTGAAACAGCCACTATTGGAGAACGTGGGTGCTCCGTAGCCGACCAGTTTGCCGGAGATCGGATCGAGATCATACGCGCGAGGAGCGTACTCTGCGCCCGCGTTCAGGTAGATATCGAGCCTCGGTCCGTGATACTCGAGGGTGCCCAGGCCTTGGTATCCACGAAGGAGATAAAGCGTTCCATCAGAGTGGATAGTGGCGTCGGGGAGTCCGCCGGAGCCGTAGCGGCCGATTCCGCTCCCTTCGAAAGCGTGCAATCCGAAGTCGACGTGCTTGGCGAAGGTCCAGCGAGCGTTGGCGCCGAAGCCGCCGCCGTTCTTGGAGGCATTGTAGGCGTCCAATGCGGAAGTCACGCCCGCCGCCTGGCCACCGCAGGTTGCAGTGCTCGCAACTTCCTCGCAAGGAAAGACTCGATCACGGAATCGGGTATAGATGCCAAAGATTTCATAGTGCCCGAATCCCGGTTCGAAGGCCATCTTGGCGACGACATCGGGTGAAGGATTGAAGGCGTAGCTCGCGGCTGGACTACAAGTAGTCACGCCACTGCTGTTGGTGGAGCAGGCAGTGACGCCGGAGTTGTAGAGACCGCCTCCGGCTCCGGCTGAGCCGAGCAGGAAGTTGGAGGCGTTGTTGTGCGCGGTGAGAGTAGCCTGGGCATTCTCCATCGAAACGCCGAACCACACTTTGTTGTCGAAATTCTTAACCAGCCGGATGCCGTACTGCCGCGCCCAGCTGAAGCCAACGTGGTACTGCGCATCGATCGTCATCGGCAGGGCTTCGGTGCGATTGTCGAGACCGTGCTTGGTTTCCGTAAGCAGCGACCACATCTGGCCGCCGGTGAAGCTCCATCCGTTGTCGAAAGCGGCCTGGCCCCAGACTTGGCGTTGGCGCATCGAGTAGCTGTTGCTCTGGTTGTTGTTGGAAGTGATAGCGGCGGAGAGGAAGTCAGCTTCGACGTAGCCGGACAGTTTCGCCATGCCGAGACGTCCTTCGGTCAGCATGGAGACACGCGACTGACGTCCGGAACCGAAGAACTCTGACATCGTGCTCTGCGAGGCGCCGGGCATGGTGATGCTGTTGAAAGGCGTGTTGACATCGGACGCCAGCGCGCGGGAACGGCGGACAGTTTCAGCCGCCAGGAAACCGCCCGGTGTGATCGTAATGCCCTTATAGTGCAGTGCCAAGGGACTCTCGATCGCGTCCTTCACGTTCTTCTGAGTCTCCTGTAGGCTCAATGCGGTGTTGGTGGCAGTATTCTTCAAGTCGGCCACGTCGCTCTTTAACGCGGTAACGGTTTCTTGCTGCTGCGTGGCCTGAGCTTGAGCTGCATCGGCCTTGCCGGCAGCGTCGGTGGCAGCGGTCTGGGCCTGCTGCACTACCTGATCGCGGTTGCGCAGTTCATTTCGCAGTTGGTCAATCTCCTTTTGTTGCTGAGCCAACGCGGCCTGCTGAGCCACGATCGCGTCCTTCAGCGCCTGCACGTCGGCCGCTGTAATGGTCGCGGCGGCGGCTTTTGTCTTCTTGGGTTTAGGCGGGGGGCTGGTTTGCGCGACCAGCGCCGTCGCCAAAAGCAGAAGTGCACACAAGTTCCACGCAGACCTCATCGTTCTCTCCTTTTTTCCTGCGATGAATGAAAACACCCGCGCCTCGCGGGTTCTATTCGACCTGTTTGATCGCTTTCTTCCCTTATCGTTTAAGCAGCTCGTAAGCCAGTGCAGATGTCCTCGTTCTATCGGCGCAGTGTTACAGGACGGTTACAAACGGGTGAATTTCTGATGAATGGCCGGGGTGGGCTGGCATTCCAGGCAGAGCACTAAAGGCAGGTTCTGTGATGCGGTAGTTGCTGGGGTCGAGTGAAGGCCGATTCTCAAAGCCCCCAAATTCGATTGGCCGCCAGGACCAAACCGAAAGTGAGCGCGGCGATGAGGACCTCGCCGAGGGCGCCGACGATGAAGGGCCGTGTGCCCTGTTGGGACATTGCGCGAATATTCGTGCGCACACCGCCGGCCCGGGAAAGGAGAGAGCCAAAGCCGAGCCGGCCGATTCTGAAGGAAAGACGCCTTCAGAAAGTTCCCGAAACTACGGCAAGTAATAACGGAATGACGTGAAGATCATGTTGTCGATTCCGTGGGGTTCCCCGCCCGCGCCAGACCAGGCGTTGCGAGTCAGGTAGGAGTATTGCGTGCCGAACTGGAAGCGGCCTCTGGGGCCTTGGTAGAACTTGTACCAGAGAGCTGCAGTTCCCTCGATCAGTGCGCGCGTATCCGCCGTGCAATTGGCAAGTGTGCCGGGAGCGAATCCACCGGAGCCCGGCAGAGCTTCGCTGTAGCAGCCGGAGTTGGCGAAGGTAGGCGCACCAAAGCCGACCAAAGCGCCGGCTCCGCTCTTTGCCAGAGGATCAAAGCTGTAGGCACGGGCTGCGTACTCGACGCCCGCGTAAGTGTCAAGATCAAGCTTCTTGGTGAGTTTCACCTCGAACGTGGTCAGGCCCTGGAGGTTCTTGATGATGTGCAGGGTCCCGTCGCCGTTGATGGAAACGTCGGGGAGCCCGCCGGGAGCGTAGCGTCCGATGCCGCTTCCGCCGAAGCCCTTCACTCCAAAGGTGACGCGATGGGAGATATTCCAGCGCGCGCTGGCTCCCAAGCCACCTCCTTCTTTCGAAGCGTTGTAGGCGCCGACGACCGAGGCGATACCCACAGGCTGGCCGCCACAGGTCGCCGTGCTGAGCACTTCGGCGCAAGGAAACACGCGATCGGTAAAGCGATCGAGAATCCCGAAAACTTCGTAGTGTCCGAAGCCAGGATCGAAGGCAATCTTGGCGATCAAATCTGGCGCGGGGTTGAACGAGTACGTGGAGGTTGTGTTGTAGCTGTTGCTGGCACCAGACTCACCGAGCAGGAAATTGGAAGCGTTGCCGTGAGTGGTGAGCGTAGCCTGCGGATTTTCGACTGCGAATGCGATTGCAACTTTGCCGCCAAAGTTCTTAGCCAACCGGATGCCATATTGGCGCGCGTAAACAAAGCCGACGTTATACGACGGGTCGATCACCTTGGGCCGCGCATCGTTGGTACGGCCCAGGTCGTCATCGGGGGAAATACCGAACCCGTTTTCCGTCAGCAGGCTCCATTCCTGGCCGCCGAGGAAGCTCCAGCCATTCTCGAACTTGGCTTGAGCCCACGCCTGCCGAAGACGGAGGGTATAACTGTTGGTTGAGGTTGAAGTGGAAGTGACCCCGGCCGAGAGGAAGTCGGCAGAGATGTAGCTGGAAAGATCCACGCTGCCGACGCGGCCATCCACGAAGGTGGTGATCTTCGATTGGCGGCCGGATCCGAAGAACTCGGGCACCATGCTCTGCGAAGCCCCGGGCATGGGGACAGAGTTGAAGGGCGTGGGCAAATCTGCGCCCAGCGCGTGGGACCGCCGAATGAACGCTGCTTCCGCGTATCCGCCGGGAGTAATGTTGATGCCGCGGAAGTGGATCGTGATGGGGCCCTCCATCTGCTTGTTGAAGATCTGCGGCGTGTCCTGATTCGTCGCCGGGGTCGTGATGTTCTCCTGCTGAATGCCCATGTTGCTGAGGGCTGCGACTTGTTGCGGCGCGGGCGCTGCAACAGGCTTTGCGGGAGCATCGGCAGTGGATTGCTGCAGAGCTTCATTCCTGCGCTGCAGTTGCTCCTGCAGTGCCTGAATCTGGAGTTGTTGCGCGGCCAGCGCCTCGCGCAACGCTTGGATGTCGGCGGCCGTAACTGGAACCGACGCCGCGGCCGGAGCCGGCGCTGCCGCCGCGGCCGGCGTACCGGAGGCGTTTGCTGGGGCTGTGTTCGAAGCAGTTTCGGTTTGCGCCCAAACGCTGGCGCCGAGTGCCGCCAGTGCAAGGACAGTCAGGAACCGTTGATAAGGTGCTTTCATGGGAGTACAGTCCTCTCCTTTTGTGTTTGTCTGCTATTCGTCATTCACTGCTGGGGGAGTCTTTAGCGAACGCCCGCGTGACAGGCAGGGCGGATTCGCTGTTTCCGGGCGGGCGGTTTGTGTCAGGTTCGATCCGCCAACTCAACTTGTACCATAATTACAATCAACATACTAGACATTATAGAAAAAGCAAGCTCCTTTTATTAAGGGACCGTTAATTTTCGGGAGGGCCGGGAAGTCCGCAGCTCAGGCTGGAGTCAACCCCCATTTATTCTGGAGATGGCGCTCCATCCCTTTGAAAACGATGCCATCGACGATGTAGCCGATGGCGATGATCAAAAACATGACGGCGATGACGGCGCTCATGTCATTCAAATCGCGGCCCATCATGAGCACCTGCCCGAGGCCCAGGCTGAGATAGAGCATCTCGGCGGTGATCAGCGACCGCCACGCGAAAGCCCAGCCCTGTTTGAGTCCGGAAACCATAAACGGCAGGCTGGCGGGCAACAGCACATACCAGAACAGCTTGAATCCCTTGGCTCCGAGGTTGCGACCGGCCTGACTGAAGATCTTTGGCATTTGCTTGCGGCCATCTTCCATGGCCAGCGTCACCGAGAGCAACGAACCCATGATGACGACAAACAGGATTGCATTTTGATTCAAGCCGAACCAGAGAAGGGCGAGCGGCCACCAGCAGATACTGGGCAGACTCTGCAAGCTCACCAGCAGTCCGCCCATGGTTTCTTCCAGAAACTTGTTGCTAGCGACACCGAGGCCGAGAATCATGCCGAGTGCGATGGAGATGCCATAGCCAATCAGCACGCGCTGCATGCTGACGCGAATCGCGATCCAATAAGTGTGATCCTGGAATCCGGTGTACAGAGCTTCGGCGACGCCCCACGGCGTGGGGAACAGATAAGGCGGCCAGATTTTCAGCTCGGCAAGGAGCGTCCAGAGGCCGAAGAGTGCGGCATAGAAAATGATGTAGCGAGCGGCACGCTTCATACTCGCGTTCGTCCTTCCACTTCCGGCTCTACCCGGGGCTTGACCCCCTCGTTGTATTCGACTTCGAGAGAGCGGTTAATTTCGTCGCGCAGCTGATCGAGAATCTGGCGGGCAGCGCGAGCGACCGCGGGATCTTCGAGGTGGCGCGGCCGGGGCAGCTCGACGGGCAATTCGCTCTTGACACGTCCGGGCCGGAAGGTGAGAAGGACAACGCGATCACCGAGACGAATCGCTTCCCGGACATTGTGAGTGACAAAGATGATGGTGCGCCCGCTCTCGCTCCAGATGCGCTCGAGTTCGTCGTGCAGCAAGTCTCGTGTCTGGGCGTCGAGCGCAGCGAAGGGTTCGTCCATCAGAAGGACATCGGGTTCGGTGGCGAGGGCGCGGGCGATGGCAACGCGCTGGCGCATTCCACCGGAAAGCTGGTGAATATAGCTGTTCTCGAATTTTGTGAGATGCACGAGGCGCAGATAATGGCGGGTCTTTTCTGCACGCTCCGCCTTGGGAACGCCTTTCATCTTCATGCCGAATTCGACGTTTTTGCCGACGGTGAGCCAGGGAAACAGTCCGTGCTCCTGGAAAATGAGGATGCGGTCGGTGCCCGGGCCTTGCACGGGTTTGCCGTCGACCAGCACCTGCCCGGAGGTCTGCGAGTGCAGACCGGCAATCAGGTGCAGGAGGGTGGACTTGCCGCAGCCGGAGGGTCCGACAACGCAAACAAACTCACCGGCACGCACTTGCAGATTGATGCGATCGAGAGCAAGCAACTGCTCTCCGCTCTGGGAGTGGTAACTCAGGCATATGTCGCTGAGGCCAACCTTGGCAACTTCGGATGAGACGGCGCGCCCGGAGCGTCCGACGGAGAGCGGGCTGATTTTCTTGCCCGGACTCGCGGGACGAACCGGGAAGCGTGGCTCGACGGGTATCGGGAACTGCGTGGGGAACTTCTGTGCATCGGTGCTCATTGGATGGCCTTTCGTCCCTTTTCCGCGAGGACCTGGTTGAGCAGAGAAAGATCGTAAAGATGGGCAAGGTCGGGCATGTTCCGGCCGAGAAATCCGTCGTCGAAGGCTTGGCGGGCAGCGGTCATCAGCGCGCTGTGCAGCGGATCGTAGGTGACCTGCATGCGGGAAAACGCTTCGTCGAGGACGATCGGCGGAAGGGCCTTGCCGGTCTCAGTTTGAATTTGCTGGTTGAGGAGGTGTTTGGCCTCGGTCTGATGGCCATTGATCCAGTCAGTCAACTCGACATTGGCGCGAATCCAGGACTTCACCAGATCGGTATGGGCGTTGAGAAACTTGGTGTTCACTATGAGCAGGCCAATGACGAATTGACCGTTGGGCCAAAGCGAGCGCTCATCGACGAACAGGCGCGCATTGCCCTCGTGAATCAGCCGGGTCGCCCAAGGTTCGGGAGCCCAGGCTGCGTCGAGATCTTTCTTGAGAAAGAGCGTCAGTTGGTCAGGATTTGCCATGGGGACGATCTGCACGTCGCCGCCCTTGTCGTTGGTCTTCATTCCATGGCTCTTAAGCCAGTTGCGCAGAGCGACGTCCTGCGTGTTGCCAAACTGCGGAGAGGCGACGCGTTTGCCGTGAAAATCTTCCGGCTTGTTAATGCCGGCATCGTCGCGCACAACCAGCGAAGCGCCGCCGCTGGCTGCACCGCAGATGACGCGAAGCGCCTCCCCGTTGGAGCGGACAAAGCCGTTGATGGCGGGGTTGGGACCGACGTACGTCATGTCGATGGCTCCGGCAAATAAAGCTTCGATCGCAGCGGGACCGGCGTTGAAACTGGTCCACTGAATCTTGACGTTCGGGCCCATCGCTTTTTCAAACCACCCGTTCGCTTTGCCGACCATGGCTTGAGCGTGCGTGATGTTGGGGAAAGCGCCCACGCGAACGGTTTCGGCATTTCCTTGAGACCATCCGAAAGTCGTTGTCGCCAAAATCAGGGCCAATCCAAATGCAGCTGGTCTATTCACCCTTGTGGCCTCCAACTACCATGGGGAGGAGATTGGGTGGGGTTTTCTTATGACGCTTGGCATTATTGGCTGGATGCTGGCGGCCCTCGACAATCAAATCGGCCAGCGTGGTGCGATCGAGAATGCGGGCTGCCGCGTCGCGGACATCAAGAAAAACCTGATACAGGACGCGGTGTGGAAGATCGCGATCGATGAGTTCCCTCAGTTGCTCGGCGTCGCCAAATGGGGCGAGCGGACCATCAATGAGGCGGATGACCTCGCTGAGAGGAAGATCGGACGGAACGCGGCGCAAGCGGTATCCGCCCTTGGCCCCGCGCACACTTTCCACCATGCGGGCATTCTTCAGCTCGAGAAGAATGAGCTCCAGGAATTTTTCGGGGAGCACCTCTTCATAGGCGATATCACGGATGCGGATGGCGCCCCGGTCCTGATTGCGGGCCAGCATCATCATGGCCTGGAGAGCATAGAGTCCCTTTTGGGAGATTTTCATGGCGGCATTATTCCATAAAGTCGATATAAGTAATAGACTTTATTGACGTGGGTGACAATGCAATCCGGATTCCATCCGCCCGGGGGACGGACTGCCCGCTAAATCTTTAAAGTGAACAGCTTAGCTGCCGCTGCAGGATTGAGGTGGTTCGCGATGTGCATGCGATTGCAGTTTGGTACGGGAAAAGTGTTAGCCGCGCTTGTGCAAATCTCACGATGGGAAGATTCGTGCACACTCGAAACAGAGAGCGTCGGCTGGCGACGCAATCTAGGCAAAATGTCGCAGCACCACGACGGTGACGTTGTCGGGCGCACCCCGCTCCAGCGCAGCTTTTACCAAGGCTAGGCAAGACTCTGCGGGAGAGTTATCCCGCACGACACGGGCAATTTCCTGGTCTCCCACGAGGCTCCAGAGGCCGTCGGTGCAGAGTACCAGCGTATCTCGTGATTCCAGTCGGGTGGGATGAGCAGGTGTGTCGGGAAATATCTCGCGGCCTGATCCCAAGGCAGCGGTAAGAATGTGGCGCTGGGGATGGGACTCGGCATCTTCGGAGCGCACAATGCCACTCTCGACCAGTCTGCCGACATAGGAATGATCGCGGGTCAAACGGGAGATAGCATCGCCGCGCACCAGATACATGCGGCTGTCGCCGACGTGGGCAAAGTGGAGTTGATCGTCCACGATAGCCACGGCAGTGCAAGTGGTTCCCATGCCATGGAACTCAGGATGCTCCTCGGCGAAACGCTGAATATTGACGTGAGCGGATAGGAAAGCGGCCAGTAGTGTAGTCCGCGGGTGACCATCAAAGGCGGTGTCGTAGACGTGGCGAACCGTCTCGACCGCAAGACGGCTGGCTTCCTGCCCGCCTTCATAGCCGCCCATGCCGTCGGCGACTACGGCAAGACGGCCTTTGAGACGGAACTCCTCGGACGAATCGGGTTCCCAGTAGAGGTCGGAGTCCTCGTTGTTCGTGCGCTGCAGTCCGACGTCGGTGAGGCTGGCTGCTTCAATTCCAGGCTTTGTGTGTTTGCAGTCTACTGCCATAGTGAGGGCGAGAAAACAGAGCTCCCCTGAATTCAGAGCAATCGGAAACGGTTTTGAACTCCGGTCATTATATAGGGATGCAGGAGATAGCGGCGGCCGAGGTCCTGGCATGCCCTGGCCCTCCCATCCACCCCAACAATGATGACCGAGTAGCCTATCATTTCCGGCCTGTTTGCGGACATGGGGCGGGTGATCGTTCGGGAAAAAGAAAAAAGCCGCAAAAGCGTGCGGCTCTCTCTTTTACCGGGATGTCAAAACTCGGGAGTCGCGCCAGGATCTACTTGCCGGAGTGCTTGTCCTTGTAGATCTTCTTGCTCATATGATTGGCTTCGTGATTGAGCTGGCGCTGGTCTTGCTTGGTGAGGTGGCCGTTATCCTTGGCCATATCTCTTTTTTCGTTGTTCTGCAGACGCTGTTCGCCTTTTTCCAGATTGGCGGTCTGTCCGGGAGTCAGTCGCCCGTTCTTCACACCGTTGGCGATGCGGTCCTGCTGGTTGGTTTCGCGGCCGTTGACTTGATTGACGCGCGGATGGCCAGGATCAACCTGTCCTGCGCCGGCTCCGGCGGTGTCTTGAGTTTGAGCAGCGGCGGATCCCGTGATCATGAGACCAGCAACTGCCAGGGCTAACAGCGAGTATGTAATCTTGTTGGTCATGCGAGAGTAAACCCCCGGCGGAAAGTTTAGTTGTATCGCGGCTCACTCCAAAATCACGAAAGGGCTGATACTCAAGGAGCAAGCATGGGCGTGATGGACAGGTAATCATCGTATGGTTACTCGGGTAACGCTGAAGCGATAGAATTCCAGAAGCACATGGTGCGCGAATTGATGCGAAAGAGATTTCGGGTATTGGCTGGAGTTCTGCTGCTGAGCACGCCGCTGCTGGGGCAGGGCAAGAGACTGTGGGTGCTGCGCTCGTCGGGCGAGATGGTCGAGTATGATCCAGTGACGTTCGCGGTGAAGCAGGCAATCCAGATGCCTGCGGAGGCAGTGCAATCGCCGCAGAATGTTTCGGTCAATCATGTGGGGCAGATTCTGTACGTGCCTGCAGCATCGCTGCCGCTTGCGGAAAGCGATGTCGAGACCGCGCACAAAATATGGTTCTGGAGCGGGAGAACGGCGTCCACAATCGACCAGGGTGTGAAGCGAGAAGTCGCAGCGACGGGTTCAAACCAGGCAGTGACGGAATCAGCACCCGAGGCGTACCTGTCGGCCGACGGCAGCCATCTGTTCTGGTTCGCCAATCAGGCACGTCGATTGCAACGCGAAGATGAGGATCTCTCGACTGTCACGACCTGCAAAATCTGGCAGACCGATTTAGGCGGTGCCGGGCGGGAAGATGTGGCCTCGTCGAACTTGCCCGAGTGTCGCTGCCCGACCGGGAGCTGCGAGGAAAGTTGTCCCTACGGAGTTGTTTGGATTCCGCAAAGTGGCGTGGAGAAATTCTTCCTGATGACTGAATTGGTTGCCGGAAAAACCGAGCTGGTTTACAAGGCCAGCTCGCAGTATGTGGAAGAAGCGGGGAAGTGGACAGCGCATGGCCTCGCTGATCCGCTGCGGCGCGTGCTCGACGCATCGCCCGCAGGCGACACAATTGTCGAGGCAATTCCGGACACAGGTTGCTGCGGGTGGTCGAATCAGAGCAACGATCAGACGCTGGTCATCAGCAACGGAAAGCCGCGCGTTGTATTTGATGAGCTTGCGACTTACAAGAACCCTGATTACGACGTGAGTTTTTTCACTTCGAACGCGTTGCTTTCGCCGGAACTCGGACACGTTGCGATGACGATCACGGCGACGGCTGAGCCAAACAAGCCCATTCAATTGTCAGAGCAGGGGCAGGCGAATCCGGAGGAATCGAAACAGATTCGCAAGGCATTGGAAGAGTTACCCGCGGTGGAAGTAAAGAGCGTGGAAGAGGCTCCGCGACGCATTGCTTTTATTCCTCACGCGAGCCTGGTCGGCTGGCTCAGCGAAAAGGAAATCCTCATCGTGGAAGAACACTTGATCGTGAGTTACAGCATGGGTTCAGGCACGCGGCGGAAATCCAATATTCGAGTCGAGGATGCGTCGCGAGTGTTTCTGCGGTAGGACCTGTGCGAGCGGCTCGACGCGCTCTGTGGCGGAATGAGCACAGTTACACTCCGCGCTCGGCATCGTCACATAAAGGCAACCGCACAATTTTTACGTGAGATAATCGACCTACCTCGCATTGGCCCCGTAGCTCAGATGGATAGAGCAGCGGTTTCCTAAACCGTTGGTCGGCAGTTCGACTCTGCCCGGGGCCTCCAGTCCATTCGGGATTTATGCCATTCGATCTCACCACACGGCGGTACAATTTTGATGTGAGACAGTGGGCCATGAACCGACGCAATTTTATTTGTTTTTCGGCGGCTTCGCTCGCCGCTCTTCATCTACCTGTCGCGTTTGTAAAGGACGACGCAACGCCTGTTCGTCTGACTTTGCGGCCGGACCGGCTGGGGAACAAAATTGGCGAGGATTTTACCGGGCTCAGTTACGAATCGGCTCAGCTGGGCAATGCGCATTTCTTTTCGGGAGAAAATACTGCGCTCGCTGGCTTTGTTCGACGGCTTGGCAGGGCGGGAGTTCTTCGCATCGGCGGCAACACCAGCGAGTATTGTTACTGGGCTCCCGATTCCGCAAAGCGGCCTCAGCAGAGCGAAATAACAAGTGTCGGCCCCGATCGCGGACTGAAAGCTCCTCCGTCGGTGAACATCAGTCCGCAAGCCATTCGGAATCTGCGCGATTTCCTCGATGCCACTAACTGGAGTCTCATCTACGGACTGAACATGGGCACGGGGACAGCGGAAGATGCTGCGGCGGAAGCTAAGTACGTCAGCGAAGTCGCGGGCTCGAAACTGATCGCATTCCAGTTGTGCAACGAGCCGGATCTGTTCTATCGCAACGGAGTTCGCAAATCCGACTACAACGCTGCTCAATTCGCGAGGGAATGGCGCGACTTCTACGACGTGATTCGCGCGCGCGTGCCGGGCGCAGCCTTTGCCGGTCCTGACACCGCCTACAACAACTCGTGGCTGGTGCCGTTCGCGAAAGAGTTCAAACGAGAAGCTCGATTCCTCTCACAACATTACTATGCTGAAGGTCCGCCAACCGATCCCTCCATGACGATCGAGCGGCTTCTTCGACCCAATCCGAAGTTGCAGGAAGAATTCGAGGGCATGAAGAAAACAGTGCAGGAAACCGGCTTGCCATTCCGTCTGGCGGAAACGAATTCCTGCTACTCCGGTGGCAAGGCGGGTGTGAGTGACACGTTCGCCTCCGCGCTTTGGGGTGCCGACCTCATGTACCAGCTCGCGTCCGCAGGGGGGATGGGTATCAACTTTCATGGCGGTGGCTACGGCTGGTATACGCCCATCGCCGGCACGCATGAAGAGGGGTTCATCGCGCGCCCGATTTTCTATGGGATGTTGATGTTTGCCGAGGCGGGAGCCGGACAACTGATTGAGACGCAGCTCGAGGGAACCGAGAAGGCACCACTTCTGGCAGCCTATGCTTTAAAAGACGCGAAGGGGGACCTCAAGTCTGTCATCTTCAACAAGAACGTCGATCGTCAGGTTCGCCTGACCGTGAACCCGGACCAGAACGTGCCACAGGCAAAGTTGCTACGGCTGCGGGCGCCACGCATCGACGACACAACGGACGTCACTTTCGGCGGAGCGCCGGTCGGGGCTTACGGCGACTGGTCGGTCGCATGGGAAGAAACGCTTCCCATACGGAACGGGAGTGTGACGTTTGATTTGCCTGCCGCGAGCGCCATCCTGGTTACATTCGAGAAGTGACGTAGCGGCTTGCGAAATTCACGCATTCACCACAAATCGGCTGAGCACCGATTCCAGGAGCTCCGCCTTCTTCCGTAGCACTCCTTTGAAATGATGATGGTCCGTGTGCGAGATTTCGAACAACAGCGTGCGATGCCGCTCCTCGAGAATTTCCTGCACCAGCTCTCGCTCATCCTCGGTCAACGTTACTTGGACCACAGTCCCGGTCATAGGCACCTCTTAAATCCGGGATATTGTAGTTGCGCAGGACGAAAAGCCGCAGTGATTGCAGACACGAGATTTCTTGCGAAAGACGCGACACCGGAAGGCACGCGATACTGACCAGCCCCAAGGCTCACGAAGAGGGCGATCCCATTTCGGCTTCCTCCGCCTGATGGCTCTCCTTTGACAACTTCCGCAGCGACAATCTTTCGCGATGCGCGAGGATCAGCCCCAGAGGCACCACTGCCGCGAAGGTCACCAGCCACAGCAAGATGCCGCAGCTTGCCGCCATCTCCGGAGGCACGTCGAACACACTGGACAACGTTGCGATCGTCGCCATCTGCGAACCGCCTCCCACTGCCGGCAATTGCAGCATCGAGCCCACCATGCTCGAGCCCATCAGGATCAGCAACTGCGAGACTGGAATCTCCAGCGCATCCACGCCGTAGGAGTGTGTGACCTCCTGATACGACAAGGCAATCACGTACCACATTCCGACCGAGACCAGAGTCAGCCACAACAGCGACCACGGTCCGTGAATCGTGTTCAGCCCCATGCCGAACTCCCGAACTTTCTGCCCCAGCTTGTGCCCGAAGTTCGAGGACAGATGCGAGAACCGGTCTTCCACCCAGCGCGCCGCGGCCTCGCCCTTTCGTCCAATCACAATTGCAGCTCCCGTTGTGCCCAGCACCAGGGCGATGAGAAAAAACCCTGCCTCCTGAAAGCGGCGATAGTACTCGGGGTGCGGGATCGATGGCAGCGCTGTCGGCAGAAAAATCGCCAGAACGATCAACACGGCGAACGCGCCCACGTCGAAGATGCGTTCGACCGCCCAAACCGCCAGCTGCGAAGAGAAAGAAAGATCCGTCCGCCGCGCGATCAGATAAGGGCGAATAAACTCCCCGGCGCGCCCCAGCAGAGCAAGCCCCGTGAACCCGACCAACGTCGGCGATACCATCTCGATCACGCCTGTCCGGGGACGCACCGGCCGCAGAAAAATCTTCCATCGCACCGCCCGCATGAAGTATGCGATGTAGATCAGCGCAACGGCGTGCAACACGTGAATTTTCTTGATGCGGTGGGTCTGGCTCCAGAACGTTCCCCAGTCGAAGGTCCGCCAATGTCGGTATTGCAGATAAAAGAGAAACGCCAGGATGAGGAACACCACCGTGGTGGCCAGAATGCGCTTTTTATCCATGAAGGGAGGAAACTTCGGGCCGCAGCCCTCGCAACGCGAAAAAGTGCGAAACGGCAACTCCAAAGGTAAATGAGCAAGTCGCGGGGGTCAAACCGTTATGAGGTCGAATGTGAGATGGAGGGGGCGCTGTTGCCGCTGCGCGCAGCCGGGACGTCGACCTTCAGTTTGCAGGTTGACCCGAGTTGACTGTCGCCTGAGTCATGGAAGTGCCCTGTGGCCTGCTCGCGAGGGGGCGGGTCATCTTTGCAGCCGTTGGTTTCGCGGATGTTTTCTGCGAAACCGCTGCTTTCTCTTGTGCCGTTTTCTTTTTATTAAAATCCCTTACGACTCGTGCCACATAGGCTCGCGTCTCATAGTAAGGAGGCACTCCGCCGAACTGTTCGACTCGTTGTGGTCCGGCATTGTACGCAGCCAGAGCTTTCACCAGGTCAAAGTTGTATCTCTCCAGTAGCTCCCGCAGATACCTCGTTCCGCCTTCCACATTCGCCTGCGGATCGAAGGTGTTCGGCACGCCCAGTTGCGACGCTGTTCCTGGCATCAGCTGCATCAATCCCTGAGCTCCCTTTGGTGAAACGGCCCGCACATTGAATCCGCTTTCCGCCTTGATCACGCTGTTCACAAGGTCGGGATCGAGGCGGTAACGCCCGCTGGCGGCGTTGACCACCTCATCCAAGGCAGGCTGTGGTTGGACCGGAAACCCGGTTGCACTTCTTTTCACGCCATTCGCGCGAGCCTCTGTGGAGGCCGAAGCCGACGAAACCGGCAATTCCGGCGCCGTTTCAAAATGTTCGATGTCTGCGGTCGGCACATCGACGTAACTCGAACCATCCGGGCTCACATAGAGGCGTGTGACTTGGCCCACGACTTCTCTCCGTTCATGGCGAATCGAAAAGCCGTTCTTCAGGACCGCAACCTCAGCGGCAAAGCAGGGAAGCGTCGCCACCGCTAGCACTGCGATGAGGCTGACCGAGACCAGATTTGAGCGTGACTTCCCCATCTTTAACGTCTTCGCTAATTACAAACGACGATTTCTAACTAAGGGCCAACGACGACCTCGTCCAGCGCCGCCGCCACCCCGCAGTCATCATTGCCTCGCGTTACTCTCCAGCCGCGGCCCAGCAATTCGGCGCACGCATTCCCCATGATAACCGGATGGCCGGCAAACTCAAGCATCTCCACATCATTGTGATTGTCACCGACGGCCATGACCTCTTCGCGCCGGTAACCTCGATGTGCCGACCAACGCTCCAGCGCACGCCCTTTTGAACATCCAGCATTCAGCACATCAATCATCGACAAATCCCTCGCCGGATATTCCGTCCGCAGGATGGTTACCTTCCCGGCCATTCCCACGTTGGCAAGCGACCGCAGCGCCTCGCTCATGCGCGCCATTGTGCCGCAAAACATGGCTTGAACGGGATCTTTCCCAAGAGCGTTCTCAAGAGGCACGATGAATTCGATGAACTCCATATTCTTCTCCAGCCATCGCCGAATGCTCGCCCCCAGTTCATCCAACCGCTCGAGCACGATCGCGCCTTTTGTTTCGGTGTCAAAGGTCAGAACGGTGTTGCCCCGGAATTCTTGCATCGCCCGGCAGAGTTGCAGGCAGGTTTCCGCCGGCATCAGATCGCGATGAAACGTCTCTCCCGTCAGCGACCGCGTCACGGCCCCGTTCGAACTAATGAGCCACAAATCGAATCCCAGCTGTTTCGCAATCGGCAAGGCGAACGTGTGCCGCCGCCCGGTGACCAGCACAATTTCGATACCTGCCGCATGCGCCCGGCGTAAGGCCGCCAGATCACCGTTAGAAATTTGAAAGTGTGGATTGAGCAGCGTGCCGTCGATATCCGTTGCCAGCAGCCGAATGGAAGACTTGGAGCTCGTCACCATTCGTGATTTTACCATCCGCTTCCGGCAGAGACGCCGTGTCCAGCGCGCCCAGGGTTAGGGCGCGGCCACACCAGTCCGATTGCTGTCAGGTTAGTCGATCGTCTTCTTGTGGGTAAGAAATGGTTCCGCGCTGGACGAGTGGTCGTAGTCCATTTGGAACAGGGCTGCCTGAGCCTGAGCGTTCTCTCTGAGTTCATCCAGATCATCTGCCTGGGCGGGTTCCGGCTTATCCTGTTTGCGTTGACTTCTGCGTTCGGCTTTGTCTCGCTGCCTCTGTTGTCGTGTCTGCTCTCTCTGGCGCTTCGTAAATGTCGATCTGCCTCGTGGCATACTGGTCCCCCGAAAAACTTTCGTGTTCACTGCAGGCCGGTGTCTACCAGCGCGGTTCGCGCGGCTGGCGTGGATGCCCCCGGTAGTCGTCGCGACCACGGCCGCCTCCGCCCCCAAAACGCTGGCCGCCCCCTCTTGGGCGATCGGCCTTTGGCTTGGCTTCGTTGATCGTCAAAGAGCGTCCACCTAGTTCCGTTCCATTCAGCGCTGCGATTGCCTTGTCCGCTTCGCTCGCATCCGTCATCTCGACAAACGCAAATCCTCGCGAGCGGCCGGTTTCCCGGTCCGTCACCAGGCTCACTTTTTCAACCGCGCCGTGCGCCTCAAAGACATTTCGCAGTTCCGCTTCGGTTGTGCTGTGGGGGAGATTACCTACGTAAAGGTTCTTCATGATATTTCCTTTCCAATGAAATCGTCGACGGTGGACTTGTTCTTCTTCATGTCACTGAGCGTGCGAGGCGACAGCGGAGAATCGAGGGTATTCAGGCCGATGGCGACCACTGCCGGGCGCCGGAAGCGTCCGCCGATTTTCCTCGTTTCATTGCGGAACTCAGTAGCTTCCTGGTTCGTTTCCGTCGAGCGATCTTCTGCTTGCGCTCGCGATGAAATCTAGACTTGTTACCGTTCATTGCGGACATAACGAGCTCCAATCGTACAAATGTTGAGGCGCGACGCCGACGCCTCACAACTTTTTCGTGCGAGCATTGCCACGGACACGCCGATGCAGACTGCCATCCTGTAATCAGGCGGAGAGTGAAACAAGACGACAGCTACCAGCGCTGCCGTCGCAATGAGCGTGATAAGACGCGTCAAAGCGCAAGCCTGTTGCGACACCCGGTGGTAGCGTGGAAAGACTGGCTCAGCGGAAACTGCCGTGTCAAAGAGACGCCTCTCGATCCCTCAATCGCGAAGGCGCGGAATGTTCGGCGGCGTATCTTCGAGGTTAAGTACTTACAGTATATCTTGTATCGCAGGCCTCCGCTGAAGTATCGAAGGACTCAGTCGGCGGCAAAGAGCAAGCCGCGGTCTACGACTGTTGCCGTTTCGGAGGTTGTCGGAATCAGATTGCTAATTGTGAGTATCGCGTGTAGCATCGACCTGTACGTTAGACTGAATCGGTCGTGAGCAGTTCTCGCCTTGACAGCCAGTAACTTGCCTCAGTACCTCCGAATCCCTCAAGCGTAAATCAATCGACAAAGGAACATCTATCAACATGGCAGAACAAGGAACAGTGAAGTGGTTCAACGACGCCAAAGGCTACGGCTTTATCAGCCGTCAGAATGGCGAAGACGTTTTTGTGCATTTCTCGGCGATCCAGGCGGGCGGCTTCAAGAGCCTGCAGGAGGGTCAGACGGTACAGTTCGATGTAACCAAGGGACCGAAGGGCTGGCAAGCGGAAAACGTTCAGGCACTCTAAGGCGACGGATCTTGAAGAGGCGAGTCTATTGAGATCGCCTCTTTTCTGCGTGCAAGGGTCCTCATGGCATTTGAATCGCACGCCCTATATCAGGCACAATAGAAAAGGCATTCCGGGAATGGACTCATTCTGACACGCGACGACCTCAACGCGTCCTACGCCATCATCCGGCACAACATCCGGACCTACCGCTCCGACGGAGTGGTCGAAGTCGTCAAGGGCAAGCAGAACGCTGAGTCGGCCCAGCACAAATTCGAGGCCTGCCAAAGCCCGGCGGACCGCCACGAAGGCTGGCGATATTTCTTCGAAAAAACCAGTCTGGCCCCGGGAACCGATCCGGCGCACGCCAACCGCTTTCGACAAGCTGAACTCGAGAAGCGGGAAGCGAAGATCGCGGACGACCCCGATACTCCAATCCGCTTTTCCTCGAATCAACAGAGCTGACAACCGCACGACGCGCCCGAGGCCCAGTTACTCCACCGGCATTCGCGCCAGCAGCGCATTTGCTTTGCGGAACCAGGGCCGCTCCCGCCGCCGCAAGTATCCGGGCATGGTTGGCTTCTTGTCGAGAATTTTTTGTGCCCACTCGCGCGCCTCAGCCAGACGTCCTTGCGATTGCAGAAATAGCGCGTAGTTGTAATAGGTTTCAGAGATTGTGGAGATACGCGTCGCTTCCCGAAACAGCGGGTCGGCCTTTTGCGGCTGTCCGGTCTGTGCGTAGGCCCAGGCCAGCAGTCCTTTGGCGCGATGAAAATCGTAATCCCGATCGGTGCTGACTGTCCGCTCCAGATCCGGCAGCGCCGCGGCAAAATCCCCCAACTCGATTTCCGCCACTCCCCGCCGGTAAAACGGATCAACATGATCTGTCCGCGAAGAAATCGCCTTGTCGTATGCCGCTCGCGCCTGTGCGAAACTGCCGTCATCCAGATACAGCAATCCCAGTTCCTCGTAATTTCCCGCCGAAGGATTGTCGAGGATCTCCCGGCGGAGTTCGTCAATTCGCCGCCGCCGCGGGAAAACTTGAAATGAACTTCGCAGCAACCCCGCGTCCGGAATGACTTCGACCACGATATAAACCAGCGCCCCCACCCAGTGAAACAGGATCACCCAAATCCAAAAGAAGTTAGGACGTCGCCCGATGAAATGGACGATCGCCACCACCCGCAGCAGGATTCCCCACCACGAAAATGCAAAAAACAAGAATGATCCCATTGTAAAATCGCACTATAGCAAGCGACTGAACGCGATCTCGCGACCGCCCGACCAGCACCGCCAGAGGCACAAACGAACTAAACAAAGAGAAATGAGGACAACTCGCGCCTAAGAACTCCTGACAATACATTGAGCGAAAGCTCGTCCCGCGTGGCGCTACTTCTTCACGCCGTCGCCGACCGGAGTGGCCATTGTCGTGCCGCTGAGGCTGTCTTTTACCGGCTTCGGAAGTTTGTCGGCATTCGCCAGCAACAGACTCACCTGCCACATCTGCGTGGTCGACAATGATTTCTGAAATCCCGGCATTCCCGTCATGCGAAGCCCGCCATCGACTTTCCAATAGGTCTCTGCCGCAGGATCGTCCGTGACTCCGGTTCCTTCCATCAGCGCTGGAGGCCGCGGAAACATGCCCTTCGCAATTGCGCTCTCGGGCTGGCCAGGTAGACCATGGCACACCGCACAGTTATCCTTATAAATTTGCGCGCCGGCCGCATAGGCCGCGTCGTCCGCGGCGACTGGAATTGATTTCGGCATCTCCTTGTCCAGACGCGAGTGCAAAGCCATGCGTGCGAGCATTTTCTCAAACGGCATCGGAGGGGCCGTGGTCGCTACCGGCGCAAGCCCCGTCGCGAAATACAGATAAACCATTGCTGGAACTGCTATCAGACCTAGGATCACACCAAACACGAACTTGCCCATTCCCGTTCTCCTCTGGAAATTCGGACATCTGATACTAACCGAAACCGCTCCACTGCCAAAGCAACGCGCCGATCTGCTTTGCAGGCAACGTGATCCCACTCACAGACTCGGCAGTACTCGCGCTCTACCATTGCCTCAGAAGTCGAAAGAAAAGAACGACGCGCTTATCTGACGTCCATCGCCTTTGGGAGGTGGGTCATGCTGCTACTGCTGGGGTTCCTTCTCATCCTGTTCTGCATTGCTCTGGTTGTTGTTCTTTTGCCAGTCCTTTGGGAACGCGAAACCTACAAGCGGTATTCCGAGCCGCGGGCGGTAACCTGTCCGGAGACAAGTTGCGCAGTCGGCGTCACCATCGACGCCGCGCACGCCGCCAGCGCCGCACTTCGTGGCACACCTGAGTTTCGAATCGCCGATTGCACACGCTGGCCCGCGCGCATCGACTGCGGACAACAATGTCTGCCGGAGG
>Ga0335078_10002848_pt1 | contig 26015 bp, 18 predicted proteins | sample Lox_Sample_32_FD_206711 | JGI IMG/M metagenome (GOLD analysis project Ga0335078, IMG submission 206711) | Soil microbial communities from Loxahatchee National Wildlife Refuge, Florida, United States - Lox_Sample_3.2 | ecosystem: Environmental > Terrestrial > Soil > Wetlands | place: USA... | reverse complement strand
GGGGGGGGGGGGGACCGGGGCTTTCGGCGCCCGCGGGGCGGCCGGGGCCGCGAAGTAGGCGCTCGACTCCCGCTGCCAGAGGTACCAGACGGCGCCGGCCCCGACCAGCCAGGTCAGTCCGGAGAACGCGGCGAGCGTGACCGCGCCGCCGTGCAGGACCGTGGTCACGACCAGGATCGTGTTGATGCCGAGCAGCACGCTCGCGGCGATCCGCGCCCAGGGAAGGCCTGCCCTGTTGGCCCTGGCCATGAACAGCCAGAGCACGGTCTCGATCACGCCGGAGAACAGCACGCTGGTGATCAGCACGCCGAGCGAGGCGTGCAGCTGGGCCGCGGTGGCGTGCTGATGGCCGGCCCGCAGCGCCTTGGTCCCGCCGGCGACGACCACGATCACGTCGGCCAAAGTGCCGATCGCGGTCAGCGCGGCGCCCGCGTACATCAGGCGGACGGCCAGGCTCAGCGACCTCGGCGGCTCGATCCGCTCGGGCGCGGCCTGGACGGCCTGCCCCTTCGGGGCGCCGGGCCGGGCCGCGGCGGGTGCGCCTCTGCTGTTCGTCGCCCGCTGCGCTTGCTGTCGCCCTGGCTGCTTCGGCTGTTCCTTGGTGGCCACAAGCGGAGCCTACCTGTTCCTGCCCGCCTGGCCTGGCTCGTACCGGTACAGCCAGATCGCGTCCGCGCTCGGGCAGGTCTGGCCGGGCCTGATGCTGATCAGGCAGGTGCCCGCGGTGTGCCGGAAGCCGGTCGCGACCAGGTACTTGTCCACGTGGGCCCACCGCAGCAGCGGGTGGTACACGGTCCACATGTTCCGCCACATCACGACCCAGCCCACGTTCATGGTCCGCAGATCGGCCCTGGCCAGTGCGATCTGGTGCGGGGTCGGGTTCTTGCTCTTCTCCGCGATGTACAGGTAACGGAAGAACGCGTGCCTGGCGACGGCCGTGATCGCGGCCTGCGAGACCCAGGCGGTGTAGGAGATCGCGCGCGGGTGTCCGTCGTTGGTGGCAAGCAGCAGGGCCTGCGGCGAGATCTGGTCGCCGGTCACGTCGACGCCACCGCGCAGCCCGTAGGGCACGTCGACCACGATCGAGTTGGTGTGATCGGCGGCCAGGTAGCGGTCGAGCTTGGGCAGCGTGGTCGGCATCACGCCGTGGTAGCCGAGCGAGTTGATCGAGGCGCCTGACCAGCCCGCCTCGAGCACGCCGAGCGCGACCACGACCGCGATCAGAGGCATCGTGATCTTGCGCCTGCTCAGCCACTGCACCACGAGCCCGGCGAGCATGGCGGCACCGATCAGCCCGACCAGCGTGAACCGATCGGCCTCCCGCAGGCCGGACAGCCCGGGGATGCGGACCAGCCAGGTATACGGCATCAGGTTCGACACCACCACGTGCTGCCACACCCCGGTCGGGGGCGCGCCCGGCGGGAACGTCTTCGTTCTCGGCATGGTGCTCATCAGGGGCAGGTACTGATGGCAGAACCGGCCGTAGATCCGGCCCGGCTGGTGGAAGGTGCCGGTGCTGATCACGCAGCCGCTGCCGATGGTCACGCTGGTGCCGAGCGCCAGCGCAGCGCAGATCAGCCACAGCCCGGCGAAGGCCCAGGTGCTGCGCCTGCGCCAGCCCACCGCAAGGCCAGCCACCGCGAGCGCGCTGAGCACCACGCCGAACGTGGGCAGCCCTTCGAGCACCTGCTCGCCGTTGTTGTAGCTGTATGCCGCCGCCAGGTGGCCCAGGCCGAACGTGCCGAGCCGCGGCGAGGGGGCGAACAGGGTCTGCAGCGGCACGCCGAACTGCGCGTAGTTGGACGCAAGCTGGCCGATCGGCGGGTGGGCCGCGCCGGCCGCGATCTGCTGCGCCATGGCGATCAGCTGCGGGCTCGCGACAAGCAGGCAGACGCCGAGGCCGATCGCGAGCGGCACGACGGCCTTGCGCAGCAGGTCGCGTCTGCGCGCCAGCGCCCAGATCAGCCACGGGACGATCAGCACGATCGTGATGATCGCGCCCACCACCGTGGTTTCCTGGTTGATCAGGATCGACGCTCCGAGTGCCACGCCGAGCACAACCGCGGGCCCGATCGCCGGCCTGCGCCTGAAGCGGACCGCCGCCTCGATCATCACGGGCAGGAAGATGCTGCCGATCGCGATGTTGACGTGGTACCAGTCCTGCCAGAGCATCGTCGACGAGAGGCCGAAGAAGGCGCCGGCGATGATCGATCCTGCCTCGTTCAGCCAGAGCCTGGCCATGTGGTACATGGCGTAGCACAGCAGGCCGGGCGCGATGATGGTGAGCAGCGTGAAGGCGGCCGACGGGCCGTACAGCACGGTCACCGGCGACATCAGCCAGCCGGCCAGCGGCATCAGCGTGCTGAAGGCCATGTGGGTGCCGACCGGCGCGGCCATGTACGTGGTGAAGAACGGGTTGCCAGGGTGCACGAGCCGGTTCGCGGCCCACCAGAGGTTCCACACGAAGCCGGACACATCTGAGGTGGCCGGCAGGGTCCCGTCGGCCAGCCAGGTGGCCCTCGGCCAGGTGGCGGCGATCCCGGCGCCCTCGAACAGCAGCAGCAGGGCCAGGTGCCGCACCCAGGCGTGGCTGGCGGCGCGGCGCAGGCGGCCGCGCCTGGATGACGAGGCCCCGCCGGCACCGACGGCGCCGGCGGCTTGGGCGGCGCCGACACCGGATGCGGTGCTGGCGGATGCGGTGCTGGCGGAGGTGTCGGTGGGGGCGGAGGTGTCGGTGGGGGCGGATGCGTCGGTGGTGGCGGATGCGTCGGTGGTGGCGGCGGCTTCAGCGGAGGCAGGCCTAGTGGAGGCAGGGTCGGCCGACGCGGGGGCGTCACCGCGGCCTGCACGGATCATCGGACCATCCTGCCTACGCTTGTTCGGACCCGATCATGTGTGCCGTCGGCCCGGAGACCAGCCCCGTGATCGGCCAGACCGGTACCCCTGTCGGCCCATAGCTAACTGGCCTATCGCAAACTGGCCCATCGCAAACTGGCACAGCGCCAACCAGAGTGCCCGCTCAGGTAGCGGTTCCCGCCGGGACCGAACCGGGGCAGTGGCACCAGCTAGAGTCCTTCGGGTGGCACTCAGGGAGACCAGCCTACGCCCGCCGCCGCCCTGGCTAATTCGTTGGGAGATTCTCGCCGTATTCGCCGTGTCGCTCGGTGCGAGCGCACTGAACGCGATACTGCACCTGATCGGCTCGCTGCTCGCACCCCAGCCGCTGGCCGGCCAGCAAGCGCTCCTTGTCGGCTCGCTGGCCGTCAACAACTGGCTTGACCTGACGCTGCAGATCGCCTCGATCGCCGAGACCCTTGCGCCGGTCTTCCTCGTGCTCTACCTGATGGCACGCTCCGGAGAGCCGCCGTCCGTAATCGGCCTGGACGGCACGGAGCCGGTCAGGGACGGCGTCCGCGGCTCGGTCCTGGCGGCCGTGATCGGCGGCGCGGGCCTCGGGCTTTATCTTGTCGCGTTCCACCTCGGGGTCAGCCTGAACGTGGTGCCGGAGAGCCTGCCCAACGTCTGGTGGCGCGATCCCATCCTGCTGCTTAACGCGATCCAGAACGGCCTGCTCGAGGAGACGCTGGTCATTGGCTACCTGCTGCTCAGGCTTGACCAGCTGGGCTGGCGCCCGGGCACGGCGATCGTGGTGGCCGCCCTGCTGCGCGGTTCCTACCACCTGTACCAGGGCCTGGGCGGGTTCACCGGGAACTTCGTGATGGGCCTGATCTTCGGCGTGCTTTACCGCCGGTGGGGCCGCATCATGCCGATGGTGATCGCGCACTCGCTGATCGACGCGGTCACCTTCATCGGCTACGCCTACCTGCACGGAAAGGTGTCCTGGCTGCCGTGACCCGCTGCCGGCTAGCGCCTGTCCCGTAGATCTCTGCTGGCACCGACGGCTCTTCCGCGCGGCATCACCGGCCATGACAACCCGGAGCAGCGCGGCTGACCTCCGCGCCGCGCCGCCGCGCGGCCGCGGCCGCCTGGGCGAGTACGGCTGCCCTGAGCGAGCACGGCCGCCCGGATCGCCGCATACCCGCCGAAACCGTACATGATCATCTCGGTGGCACTGGAATGGATGCCACATCCACTGCGTATTCTGGGACATCCGCCACATCCATCAAGATCATCTCCGGGCGGCGCAGGGCGCGGCGGCCGGCGGCGGCCTCGGGGACGGCCCGCGGCAGACCACAAGCCTAGCCATCAGGACCTGCTCCGCGACCCAGCCCCACGATCGACGGGACAGGCCCCAGCGGGCCTTTGTGCTCAACCCCGTTTTTGTGATGCGATCCGGCGAGCTATCACGCGCCGATCCTTCACAAACGGCCCAGGCCTTCGATGACCGTGGCGCCAGGTACGTCGGCGAGCGCCTTTCCGGCGAGCGCGAGCTTAGACCGGCGGACGCCGCTGCCGATCACCACGGACTCGGTGGCGGCCACCGCGGCGTCGATGAGGATCGGCCAGCTTGCCGGCAGCCCGATCGGGGTGATCCCGCCGTACTCCATCGCGGTCTCGGCCACCGCGACGTCGGTGGCGGCAAACGATGCTTTGCGCACGTCGAGCGCGCGGCGCGCGATTCCATTGACGTCGGCCCTGGTCGTGGCCAGGATCACGCACGCGGCGTAGCGCAGCTCGCCGTCGCGGCGGCCCGAGATGACGACGCAGTTGGCCGACTGCGTCGGCAGCACGCCGTAGCGCTCGCAGAACGCCGCGGTGTCGGCGAGCTCAGGGTCGATCTCGGCGACACCGACTTCCGCGGCCAACGGGGCGCACGACGGCCCGGCCAGCGCGGCGGCGACCGGCGCGGCGAGCAGATCGGGTCGGGTGGCGGTGGAAACGAACTCGAGGGATCCCAGGGTGATGAAGGTCACCATGGCAGTGTAGGCAGCCACCGCCAGGCGCGGCTGTCGGCCTGGCCGCGTGGCCAGCCCGGTGTGCCTGGCGTGTGCGGCGCGGCTGGCGTGACTGGCGTGACCGGTGTGACCGGCCTGGAGTGCCTGGCGTGACCGGCGTGACCGGCCTGGCCTGGCGTGACCGCGTGACCGGCCTGGCGTGACCGGCGTGACCGGCGTGGACCGGCGTGACCGGCCTGGCCTGAACGGCTGACCGGCTGACCGCAGGTCAGCCGGTCAGGCTGTCCAGCGTGGCGGTGAACTGCCTCGGGCTGCCGTCGCGCAGCACCTCGACCTTGACCTGCTGCCCCGGCCGGTAGTCGAGCAGCGCGTCCTCGAGCTCGTTCAGCGTGGGCGTCGCCCGTCCGCCGAGGCCGACGATGATGTCGCCCGCTCTGATCCCGGCTCGCGCCCCGGCCCCGCCCCGAGTCGCGGCGTCGACGCTCACCCCGTCGGGCTTGTCCTCATCGCCGCTGACGTGCGTCTGCCCGGTGATATCGAGACTCGCCCGGCCCGATCTGGTCACCTTGCCCCGGCTGATCAGCTGGGCGGCGATGTCGCGCACCGTGTCGGACGGGATGGCGAACCCGATGCCCTCGGCCGGGGTGCCGAGCTGCGGGTCCTGCGCCGACAGCGTCGGGATGCCGACCACCCTGCCGCTGAGCAGGACGAGCGCTCCGCCGCTGTTGCCCGGGTTGATCGCCGCGCTGGTCTGGATCGCGTCGGAGATGGCGGTGGGCGGCTGGCCCTTGATCCGCTCGCCGGTCACGGCCCGGCCGGTAGCAGACACGATCCCCTGGGTGACGCTGTCTACCAGGCCGTAAGGGTTGCCCATCGCGAGGACGATGTCACCGACCTGGACTCGTGCCGAGTTGGCCCAGTGAACCGGCCGCAGGCTTGCCTGGTCGCGGTCGACCCTGATGACCGCGAGGTCGTCCGGCGCGAACAGGCCGATCAGGTGAGCCTTGACCGGCTCGCTGAGCACCGAGGTCAGCACCGTGAAGTCCTTGCGGTTCCCGATCACGTGCGCGTTGGTGACGATGTCGCCGCGCGAGTCGTACACCACGCCCGAGCCCGTGGTGCCGCCCGCGCTGATCTCCACCACCGAAGGAAGCACCTTGCGTACGGCGGCCTCGTACGCCTCCTGGACCGGGCTCCGGCCGCTGGCGCCGCCGCTGCCGTGCCCGCTGGCGCCGCGGCCGGCAGCGGCGCCGGAGGCGCACCCGGCGACCACGACCAGCGCCGCGGCGGCCGCGACCGCGAACGTCGCGGTGCGCTTCGCAACCGCGCTGGCACGGCCGCGCGGCCGGACCGACGCCATGTCCAATACCCCCCGAAGCCGGAGACACCGGCTCTCTTTAGTCTTCCACCATGGCGTCTCCCGAATCCCCCGCCGAAACGATCGGCCGGACCCGCCTGCGCGCGGTCGGCGCCACGGTCGCCGCGCTCAGCCGGGCCATGAGCGCGGGCGAGCTCAGCTCCGCCGAGCTCGTTACGTTCTACGCCGATCGGATCGAGCGGCTGAACGGCGAACTCGGCGCGGTCATCTCGGTCAGCGCCGACGCGCAGGCGCAGGCGGCCGCGGCCGACCGGGCGCGTGCCGACGGCGCGGCGGCTGGCCCGCTGGCCGGGATCCCGGTGCTGATCAAGGACAACATCGCCGCAGCCGGGTCTCCGGCGACGGCGGGCTCGCCGGCGCTGGCGGCGGCCGAGGCCGCCGACGCCTTTCTGGTAGGCAGGCTCCGTGCCGCTGGGGCCGTCATCCTCGGCAAGGCCAACCTGTCGGAGTGGGCCAACTTCCGCTCGACCGAATCCACCAGCGGCTGGTCCACGCTCGGCGGGCAGACGGTGAACCCGCACGGCACTGGCCGCAACCCGTCGGGGTCAAGCTCGGGATCGGCGGTGGCCGTCGCCGCCGGACTTGCTCCGCTCGCGGTGGGCACCGAGACCGACGGCTCGATCCTAAGCCCCGCGCACGCCTGCGGGATCGTAGGCATCAAGCCGACCGTCGGCCTGGTCAGCCGGGCCGGCATCGTCCCGATCTCCGCCGACCAGGACACCGCAGGGCCTATGACCGCCTGCGTTGCCGACGCCGCCGTGCTGCTCGGCGTCCTGGCCGGGGCCGACCCCGCCGACCCGGCGGCAGCGAACGCGCCCGGCGAGTCGCCGGACTACACCGCGCACCTGGACCCGGCCGCGCTCGACGGCGCCAGGATCGGGATCTGGCGTGACGGCTCGGCCCAGGCGACGGCTGCGGCCGCAGCCGTGCTCGACCAGGTCGTCAGCCTGCTCCGGGCAAACGGCGCCGTGATCGTCGATCCGGTCGAGTTGGCTGGCGCCGGGCAGATCAACGAGCCGGAGTTCGTCGCCCTGCGGCATGAGTTCAAGCACGACATCAACGCCTACCTGGCCGGGCTCGGCGGCGAGCACCCGGCCACGCTCGCCGAGCTGATCAGTTACAACCTCGCTCACGCCGACCGGGTCCTCACGCGCTTCGGCCAGCAGATCTTCGAGCAGTCCGAGGCGACGAGCGGCCGGTCAGGCGAGGACTACGAGGCGGCCAGGGCGCAGGCCAGCAAGCTGGCCACGTCGGGGCTGGACGGCGCACTTACCGAGCACCGGATCGACGCGGTGCTCGCGCTCAGCGGCAACCCTGCCTGGCTGACCGACTACGTCCTCGGCGATCATTACAGCGTCGGCACCTCGTCGCCCGCCGCGGTGGCCGGCTACCCGGCGATCACCGTGCCGGCCGGCGCGGTCAGCGGGCTCCCGGTCGGTGTCACGCTGGTCGGGCCGGCCTGGAGCGAGCCGCGCCTGATTGCGCTGGCCTTCGCTCTCGAGCAGGCGAGGGCGGAGCGCGACAGGCCCGGCTGATCGCGGGCAAACGCAGCGATTAACCTTGCGGCCATGGACTCATGGCCCTCCGCGCGCGTCCCCAGCCTTCCAGGCCAGGCACCCGAGGCCGTGATCTGGGACACTCCGACCGGCGGTTACGCGCAGGCGGCGCAGGGCCGCGAGGCGACGATCTACGCGTGTGGCATCACGCCCTACGACGCGACGCACATCGGGCATGCGGCGACGTACATCGCATGGGACCTGCTGATCCGTGCGTGGCGGGATGCAGGGCATGCTGTCCGTTATATACAAAATGTGACCGACGTGGACGACCCTCTGCTGGAACGGGCGGCGCGCGACGCGGAGGACTGGCGGCTGCTGGCCGACCGCGAGATCGACCGCTATCGCGCCGACATGGCCGCGCTTCGGGTCCTGCCGCCGGACGCGCTGGTCGGGGCGGTGGAGGCGCTCGGCGTGATTGACGAGTTCAGCGGCACGCTCGCCGACCGCGGCTCGCTGTACGACATCGACGGCGACGTGTATTTCCTCCGGTCGGCCGATCCGGAGTTCGGGTCGGTCTCCGGGTACGACGCGGCGACCATGCTCAGCCTGGCGGCCGAGCGCGGCGGGGATCCTGGCCGGCCGGGCAAGAAGGACCCCCTGGACCCGCTGGTGTGGCTGGCCAGGCGGCCGGGCGAGCCAAGCTGGGGATCCAGGTTCGGCCCGGGACGGCCCGGCTGGCACGTGGAATGCGCGGCGATCGCGACCAGGTACCTCGGCCAGGCGTTCGACGTGCAGGCGGGCGGCTCTGACCTGATCTTCCCGCATCATGAGATGAGCGCCTCGCACGCCAGGGTGGCGTACGGGACGGGCGGGGGCGGGGCGTTCGCCAGGAGGTATGCGCACGCGGGGATGGTGCGACTGGACGGCGAGAAGATGTCTAAGTCGCTGGGCAACCTGGTCTTCGTCTCGGCGCTGCGCGAGGCGGGCATCGATCCGATGGCGGTCCGGCTGGCGATCCTGGCGCACCACTACCGGCAGGATTGGGACTGGACCGACGATTGCCTCAGCGACGCGGCCGAGCGGCTCGGCCGGTGGCGCGCGGCGGTGACTGCCGCGTCGTCCGGCGGGCGAGATGGGGCCTGGTGGGCTGCGGCCGGGTCGGGTGCGGCCGGGCGGGCGTCGGCCGGGCTGGGTGCGGCCGGGCGTGTGCCGGCCGGGGAGTACGTGCTTGATGGCGTGCGGGCTGAGATGGCGGACGACCTGAATGCCCCTGGGGCGCTCGCGGTGGTGGACTCGTGGGCGCACGCGGTGCTCGGCACCTCGGCGGGAAGACAGCCCTGGGCCGCTGAGGGGGCGGGCGACGCCGGCGACCTGGGCCTGGTGCGGGATGCCGCGGAGGGCAGGGCCGGTTCGGCCGCCCTGGTCAGGGACACCGTGGACGCGTTGCTCGGCGTGCAGTTGTAGGCCTGGGTCAGCGGCCGAGTCTGCTCGGCTGGCGGCTTGGCGCAGCGGCATGCCCGCGGCCGCACACCGTAGCCGGGCGTGCCGCAGGAGCCTGGCAAACCCGAATTGCCCGGCCTGTGGACAAGTTCCGCGCAACCGGCATGCCGGTGGACGTCGGTCTCCCCGCGCGTGTCGCGGCAATCCCTCGGGCATGACCGAATCACATCAGCAAGACCCGCGCCCCCGCCTCTCTCAGCCCGCCGGCCCCGAGCGCCCACGCTGCCGGGTCAGGGTCGGATCGGCCGAGGGCATCCTCGCCATCGTGCCGAACCTGCTCGGCTTCCGCCCGCTCGACAGCCTGGTTGTTCTCGGCATCGGCGGCCCGCACGCCAGGATCAGGCTGGCCTTCCGCTACGACCTGCCCGACCCGCCCGAGGACGGGCTGGCCGCCGACATCGCCGAGCATGCGTGCACGGTGCTCACTCGCCAGCACCTCACCATGGCGGTAGTCATCGGGTACGGCACCGGCCAGCTGGTCACGCCCGTGGCTGACCTGGTTATCCCGGCGCTCCGGTCGGTCGGCATCGCTGTCCAGGATGTGCTCAGGGTGCTGGACGGCCGGTACTGGTCCTACCTCTGCCAGGATCCGTGCTGCTGCCCGCCGGACGGCGTGCCGTTCGACCCGGCCGGGCACCCGGCCGCCGCGATGCTCGCCGAGGCGGGCCTGGTCGTCCGCGGCGACCGGGCCGACCTAGCGGAGACGATCGCCCCGGCGGCCGAGTTCGCCGCGTCGATGAGCCAGGCCACCGAGCGCGCGAGGCAGCGGGCCATGCGGCTGATCGGCGAGGCACTCGCCAGGCCCGCGCTCCCGGGAGGGTCTGACCTGCCGGGAGGGTCTGACCTGCCGGGAGAGTCCGACCTGTTGGAAGAGTCCGAGATGGCCGACGTGTTCCAGCCGATCGCCGACGCTGGGCGCCGGTCGGTCAGGCTCGCCGTGGCCAGGTACCGTCGCGGCGGCAGGCTCACCGACCAGGACGAGATCGCCTGGCTGGGCGTCGCGCTGACGGATCTGCGGGTCAGGGATGACGCATGGGCAAGGATGGATCCTACGTTCAACGGCGCCCACCTGCGGCTGTGGACGGACCTGGTGCGGATGCTGCCCGAGGGACTCGTGCCGGCGCCTGCCGCGCTGCTCGCGTTCACCGCGTGGCAGGTCGGCGAGGGCGCGCTGGCCAGCATCGCCATCGAGCGGGCGCTGGGCGCGGATCCCGATTACTCGATGGCTCTGCTGATCTCCGAGGCGCTGCAGGCCGGCCTGCCGCCGTCCGCAGCGCGCCTGCCGATGACGCCTAAGCAGGTCGCCGCCAGCTACGCCGCGCGCCGACGGGCTGGCGGCCAGGCACCGCGACGGCGGCGCGACCCTCGGCGACGCTAGACAGCGACTTCGGGCGCCGGATCGCAGCCGGCAGCGAGTAGCGCGAGCTCGCGGCCCTGCCGGTACTGCAGGGCCGCGGGTGGCAGGGCGGACGGTCGTCCGCTGAGCAACACGCTCAGCGTGCCGGGTTCGGCGTCCCCGGCCGAACTAACGGCCGCTCCGGACTTGACCGCGCGGCGCATCGCCTGGGCGGCCACCGCTGCCGCGGAGCCGAACAGGGCGGCGCCCGGTACCGCCACGCCGATCTGGTCGGCGGCCAGTTCGTATTCGGTGCAACCCATCACGACAGCGCCGCAGCCGTCCGGTGTCCGCTCGGCGGCGTCTGCGATGGCCGCGATTATCGCCTTCTCGTCGCCGGCGTCGATCGCGGTCGCGAGGCCAGGGCAGGCCACCGGCGTGACCGTCGCCGTCCCGCCGAACTCATCGATCAGCCTGCGCTGGTACTCGCTCGCGGTGGTGGCGACCGTGGCCCAGATCGCTACCGAACTGGCAACCGCCGCGGCCGGCTTGATCGCCGGAACCGTGCCGACAACGGGGATCCGCGGCTCGAATTCCGAGCGCAGCGCCTGCAGCGCGTGCACGCTGCCGGTGTTGCAGGCCATCACGATCACGTCAGGCTGGTAGTCGGCCGCCGCGCGGGTGATCAGCAGCGAGCGCTCGGCGATCTCCTCCGGGGTGCGCGGACCCCACGGCATCCCGTCCGGGTCCATGGCGATCACCAGGTCGGCGTCCGGACGCAGCTTGTGCAACTCGCTGGCAGCGGCCAGCAGCCCGAGGCCGGAGTTGATCAGCGCGAATCGCATGCCGCCAACTCTACGAGACGACCGCCCCGCGCCCCGCCAGCCCGCGTCGGTCCGCCTGGCGGCAGCGCGCCCGCGCGCCTGTGTTGGTCCGCACGGCGGCGGCACGCTCAGGCAGCCTGGCGGGCAGCGGATGGCAGAACGCGGTGGGCGTGTCCACCTGACCGACGCCGAGTGGCCGCTGCTGCTGCCGCCGCTCATGCCGCTGCTGGAGCGGATGCTGGGCGGGGGCGCCGGGGTGGGGCGCGGCGGCCGGCCGGCGCCGGCGCGACATCAGGGGCGATACCGGGCGCTCGGCTCGGCCTGGCCGCCGGGCGCGCGCCGTCTCCCCGGAAATGATCTTGATGGATGTGGCGGATGTCCCAGAATACGCAGTGGATGTGGCATCCATTCCAAGGACACCGGGGTGATCCCATACGGTTTGACTGGTTTGCGGGATCCGGCGGCCGGATCTGGCCTGGCGTCCGGCCCTGGGCGGGTCTCGCGGAGACTGGGGATGCTGGCCGTGTCCCGCGCGGGCCTCGGCAGGCGGGGAGGGGCTGGCAGCGGCGCCATCTTCGGCGACGACTACGCTGCCGGGCCGGCGACGTGCCGGTCCGCGCCGGCGGAGATCTGGTGCCGGTCCGCGCCGCCGGAGAGCTGCGGGGATTGGCCCTAGGCGAGGGCGGGCAGGCCGTCGATGCTGACCTTGTTGTGCTCGTCGCGGTAAGCGGCGAGCGTCTCGGGGCCCTTGAGCTCGTCCATCGTGGTGAGCAGGTCGCGCTCGCCGACCAGCTTCATGACCGGGACAGCGTAGCCGCAGGAATCCGAGATCCGGTCGGCGGTCACCACGATGATGGCCCGCCGGTTCCCGATGTCGGTGCCTGTCTCGCTGTCGTAATCGCCGCGGAAGTGCGCGGCGAGCCCGGGCCAGTCGGGGTCGCCCGGGAGCACCACCCGTCCTGTGCCGTAGATCCGAAGGATCTTGGGCGCCTGGCGGAACGAGCAGAACATGATCGTAATCCGGCCGTTCTGGCGCAGGTGGGCGATGGTCTCGGCGCCGCTGCCGGTGAGATCGAGGTAGGCGACAGTGCGCCGGTCGAGCACGGCGAAGGTGTCGCGGTAACCCTTGGGCGACACGTTGACATGCCCACCGTTGCCGTCGGCGTCCACGGACGGCGCCGTCGCCACGAAGAACGTCGCCTGCTTGCCGATGAACGTGATGAGCCGGTCGCTGAGCTCGGGATAGACCGTGGCCATGGTTCCCCTCCCGCACCCATTGTCCCGACCGCGCCCGAGCCGCCCGACGCCACCATCGGCTCGCGGCCTCCGGCAGTACCCCCGGCGCGGCGCTGACCGACCGGATGACCGGGGACAGGGGGCTCGGAATGGGCTGCTACCGGACGGTAAGATTGTTTCCTAACTGTCCTTCTGGCCGTCGCGTGCCGATTGGCGCCAGCTGGTGGGGCATGGCTGGGCCCGTCAGGGTTCCGGCCGCGGCATGGGGTCCCGGAGGGCTGCGTGACTGAGGTCGCTGATCACGGCCAGTTGGCGGACCGGCATCCTGGCAGCAGGCACGCGGCATCGGCGCAGCTGCGGCGCGCCTACGCGGCGATACCGCCCGGCACCCCGGTGCGGCTGGCCAAGTCGACGTCCAACCTGTTCAGATTTCGCGATAACGGCCCGCCCGGGCTGGTGACCCTCGACGTGTCGGCGTTCTCGCGGGTCGCATGCGTGGACCCGGCCGCCAGGACCGCCGTGGTCGGCGGGATGACGACCTACGAGGATCTCGTTGACGCGACGCTGCCGCACGGCCTTATGCCGCTGGTGGTGCCCCAGCTGAAGACCATCACGCTCGGCGGCGCGGTGTCCGGCCTTGGCATCGAGTCGACCTCGCTGCGCAACGGCCTCCCGCATGAGTCGGTGCTCGAGATGGACATCCTGACCGGCGACGGCCGGGTCGTGACGGCCGCGCCGGGATCGGCGCACGATGACCTGTACCGCGGCTTCCCGAACTCCTACGGCACGCTCGGCTACGCCCTGTGGCTCACCATCGAGCTCGAGCCCGTGCAGCCCTACGTGCACCTGCGCCACTTCAGGTTCCCCGACCCCGGGCAGGCCATGGAGGCGGTCGCGCAGATCGCCAGCGACGGCAGCTACCTTGGCCACCGGGCGGACTTCGTGGACGGCACCGCGTTCAGCCGCGGCGAGATCTACCTCAGCGTGGGAGCGTTCAGCGAGGTCGCGCCCTGGCGCAGCGACTACACCGGCCAGAACATCTACTACCAGTCCATCCGCGGGCCGCAGGAGGACTTCCTCACGATCAGGGACTACCTGTGGCGCTGGGACACCGACTGGTTCTGGTGCTCGCGCGCCTTCGGGGTGCAAAGGCCGCTGGTCCGCATGCTCTGGCCGAGCAGGTACCGCCGCTCTGACGTGTTCCGCAAGCTGGTGGCGCTGGACCGCAGGCACGGATTCAGCCGGCGGCTCGATGCCAGGCTCGGCAAGCCGGAGAACGAGGCCGTGGTGCAGGACGTGGAGATCCCGGTCGAGCGCAGCGCCGAGTTCTACGACTTCTTCGCGCGCAGCGTCGGCATGACGCCGGTCTGGCTGTGCCCGCTGCGGCTGCGCAGCGACCAGCAGTGGCCGCTGTATCCGCTCCGCCCTGGCCTGACCTACGTGAACTTCGGCTTCTGGGGCAACGTCGCGCTGCCGCCGGGCGCGGGGGACGGCTACTACAACCGGCAGGTCGAGGAGAAGGTGACCGAACTCGGCGGCCACAAGGGCCTGTACTCCACCTCGTTCTACGAGCCGGACGACTTCTGGCGGCTGTACAACGGCCCGGCCTACGCGGACCTGAAACGCGCCTACGACCCCGACGGTCGCCTGGCCGACCTGTACGACAAGTGCGTCGGCGGGAAGTAAGGGCGGAAGTGACTAAGGCGGAGTGAGTAAGACGGGAGTGAGTGAGGAGGCGACCGATGTCGCTAGCTGAGGTATTCGAGCGGGTCGCCGGGCCCGACGCCGACGTGGAATTCCGCGCGTACGACGGCAGCCGTGCAGGCCGGCCTGGGTCCCCCGAGGTCAGTGTGACCGTGCGGGACCAGACCGCGGTCCGCTACCTCGCCCAGGCGCCCGGCGGGCTCGGCCTGGCCAGGGCCTACGTGGCTGGCCATCTCGACGTGGACGGCGAGATGTACACGGCGCTGTCCAGGCTGGTCACCGCGCAGCGGATCGACCTGTCCCTGGCCGAGCGGCTCGGCGTGCTCGCTCAGCTAGGCGGGCCGGGCCTGCTGCTGCGCAGGGTCGCGCCGCCGCCGCAGGAGGTGCGAGTCAACCGGAGCTGGCTGGCCGGCCGGCGGCACTCGATGCGCCGCGACGCGAACGCGATCTCGCACCACTACGACGTCTCGAACACGTTCTACGAGTGGGTGCTCGGCCCGTCGATGGCCTACACCTGCGCCTGCTATCCGCGCGAGGACGCGACGCTCGAGCAGGCACAGGCGCACAAGTTCGAGCTGGTGGCCAGGAAGATCGCGCTGAAGCCCGGGATGCGGCTGCTCGACGTCGGCTGCGGCTGGGGCGGCATGGTGATGCACGCTGCCCGTGAGCACGGCGTGCGCGCGCTTGGCGTGACCCTGTCCGAGCAGCAGGCCCTGTGGGCGCAGCGCGCGATCAAGGAAGCCGGGCTTGAGGACCTGGCCGAGGTGCGCCACCTGGACTACCGGGAGGTCACCGAGACCGATTTCGACGCGATCAGCTCGATCGGCCTCACCGAGCACATCGGCAAGGCGAACCTGCCGCGCTACTTCGGCTTCCTGCACGGCAAGCTGAAGCCGGGCGGCCGGCTGCTCAACCACTGCATCACCAGGCCGGACAACACCGGCCCGGCCTCGGTCACCGACGGGTTCATCTTCCGGTACGTGTTCCCCGACGGCGAGCTCGAAGGCCCCGGCCACCTCGTCTCCCAGATGCACGACGCGGGATTCGAGGTCAGGCACGAGGAGAACCTGCGCGAGCACTACGCCAAGACGCTGGCCGCCTGGTGCGCCAACCTGGACGCGCACTGGGACGAGGCGGTGGCCGAGGTGGGCGAGGGAACCGCTCGGGTATGGCGGCTGTACATGGCCGGTTCCCGGCTAGGTTTCGAACGCAACCAGATCCAGCTGCACCAGGTGCTCGGCGTCAAGCTCGGCAAGGACGGCTCGTCGGGGATGCCGCTCCGCCCCGACTGGGAGCCGCCCACGGGCTCTTAGCGCCCGGCAGGTCACGGCCGCGGCGCTCACGCACTGCCGCGCTCCGTCCGGTAGCTCTCGGCGACGGTGAAGGCCAGGTCGAGTGACTGGCTGCGGTTCAGCCGCGGGTCGCATGCGGTCTCGTAGCGCTGGTGCAGGTCGTCGGCGACGATCTCGTGGCTGCCGCCGACGCACTCGGTGACGTTGTCACCGGTGAACTCGATGTGGATGCCGCCAGGGTGGGTCCCGGCCGCCCTGTGCACCTCGAAGAAGCCGTGCAGCTCGTCGAGTACGTCGTCGAACCGCCGGGTCTTGTGACCGCTCGGCGCCTCGAACGTGTTGCCGTGCATCGGGTCGCAGACCCAGGCGACGGGCGTGCCCTCGGCGGCCAGGGCCTGCACCAGGCCGGGCAGCACCGTCCTGACCTGACGGGCTCCCATCCGGGTGATCAGCGTCAGCCTGCCTGGCTGGCGGTCCGGGTTGAGCGTCCCGGCCAGAGCGAGCAGCTCGGCCGGGGTGGTGCCGGGACCCAGCTTGACGCCGATCGGGTTGGCGATGGACCTGGCGAACTCCACGTGGGCCCCGTCCGGCGCCCTGGTGCGCTCGCCGACCCACAGGAAGTGCGCCGAGGTGTCGTAGATCCGGCCGGTGCGCGAGTCGGTCCTGGCCAGCGCGTGCTCGTAGTCGAGCAGCAGCGCCTCGTGACTGGAGTACAGCTCCACCGTGCGCAGCTCCCGCGGGTCGGCACCGCAGGCCCGCATGAAGCCGAGCGCCCGGTCGATCTCGCCGGCCAGCCGCTCGTAGCGCTGGCCGGCCGGGCTGTCGGCCACGAAGTCCTGGTTCCACGCGTGCGCCTGGTGCAGGTCCGCGTAACCGCCGGTGGTGAACGCGCGGCACAGGTTCAGCGTGACCGCCGAGCAGTGGTAGGCGCGCAGCAGCCTGGCCGGGTCAGGCACCCTCGCCTGCGCGGAGAAGTCAAAGCCGTTGACCGCATCGCCGCGGTAGGCGGGCAGCTCAACGCCGTCCCGCAGCTCGGTGGCGCGCGACCTCGGCTTGGCGAACTGCCCGGCCATGCGGCCGATCTTGACGACGGGCACGCTCGCACCGTAGGTGAGCACGACGGCCATCTGGAGCAGTGTCTGCAGCTTGGCCCTGATCGCGGCGGCAGTCGAGCCGGCGAAGGTCTCGGCGCAGTCGCCGCCCTGCAGCAGGAACGCCTCGCCGCGTGCCACGGCGGCCAGCCGGTCGGTCAGCTGGTCGCACTCGCCGGAGAAGACCAGCGGCGGCAGCTGCGCAAGCTCGGCGGTGACGGCCGCGAGCCTGGCGGGATCGGGCCACTCGGGCTGCTGCGCGGCCGGGTGCTCGCGCCAGGAGGCAAGCTCCGACGTGCCGGCGAAGCCGCGTGGCCCGGCGGGCTCGGGGGCCAGGTCCAGCCACCGTCCGGACGATGTCGCCGCCGTCATCGCGGCAGGCCAGGCTGATTGGCTCGGTCATGGATCACGCAGTCAAGGCTAAGCGCAGCGCTACCGTCGATCCCGCAACAGGGTCCTGGTGCGACAATGGCGCCATGGATCACGCGCCGTCCGCCCGCCAGCGCAGCGTCGTCCTGCTCGGCTCGACCGGGTCGATCGGAACCCAGGCCGCGGACATCGTTCGGCGCAACCCCGGCCGGTTCAGGCTGGTCGCGCTCGCGGCCGGGGGCGGCAGCCCTGGCCTGCTCGCCGCTCAGGCGGTGGAGTTCGGCGCCGAGGTCATCGCGGTGGCCAGCGAGGCCGCCGCTCCCGCGGTACACGCGGCGCTGCGGGAGCGTCAGGGGCGCGGGCCGGCGCCGGCGGTGCTGGCCGGGCCGTCGGCGGTGGCTGAGGTAGCCGCCCGCCCGGCCGACGTCGTGCTGAACGCGGTCACCGGCGCCGTCGGGCTCGCGGCGACGCTGTCGGCGCTTGACGCCGGCAACGCGCTCGCCCTGGCCAACAAGGAATCGCTGATCATGGGCGGCCGCCTGGTCACCAGCCGGGCGGCGCCGGGCCAGATCATCCCGGTGGACTCCGAGCACTCGGCGATCGCGCAGTGCCTGCGCAGCGGCGGCGCCGACGAGGTGCGCAAGCTGGTGCTGACCGCGAGCGGCGGCCCGTTCCTGCACGTCAAGCGCGACGACCTGGCCGACGTCACGCCCGCTCAGGCGCTAGCGCACCCGACGTGGAACATGGGGCCGGTGGTCACGATCAACTCGGCCACCCTGGTCAACAAGGGCCTCGAGGTGATCGAGGCGCACCTTTTGTTCGGCATCGGCATCGACGACATTGAGGTCGTCATCCACCGCCAGTCCGTGGTCCATTCGATGGTGGAGTTCACCGACGGCTCGACGGTCGCCCAGGCGAGCCCGCCGGACATGCGGATACCGATCGCGCTTGCGCTCGGCTGGCCGGACCGGGTGCCAGGCGCGGCCAGCCCGGTCGACTGGACCAGGCAGCACTCATGGACATTCGAGCCGCTCGACAACGAGGCCTTCCCCGCGGTCGACCTGGCCAGGGCGGCCGGGAAGGCCGCGGGCACCGTCCCTGCGGTCTACAACGCGGCGAACGAGGAGTGCGTGGCTGCCTTCGTGGCCGGCCGCGTCCCGTTCGCCGGGATCGTCGACACCATCGCACGGGTAGTCTCAGAACATGACGGCTCCGGGCCCGGATTCGGGCTCGATGACGTGCTCGCCGCCGATAGCTGGGCGCGGCAGCGGGCCCGCGAGCTGACAACGGCGGCAGCAAGCGCCCGGTAGGCCGGGCCCCGGTGCGGGTTCCGCGCGTGGGGGTGCGCGGGAAGGGAGATCCAGCTCGGTGAGCTACCTCATCGGCGTTCTCGTCTTCGTCGTAGCGATCCTGGTCTCGATCATGCTGCACGAGTTCGGCCATTTCGCCACGGCGAAGGCCTTCCGCATGAAGGCCACGCAGTTCTTCGTGGGCTTCGGCAACACCATCTGGTCGGTTCGGCGCGGCGAGACCGAGTATGGCGTGAAGTCGCTGCCGCTCGGCGGCTTCGTGAAGATACTCGGCATGACGAGCATGGACGAGGTCGACCCGGCTGACGAGCCGCGGTCGTTCCGCAGCAAGCCTGGCTGGCAGCGGGTGATCGTGCTGTCGGCGGGCTCGTTCATGCACTTCACGATCGCGTTCGTGCTGCTGTGGGTCCTCGCGGTGGGCATCGGCGCGCCCAACCCGAACTCCACCGTGGTCACGGTGTCGGCCTGCGTGCCCGCCAGCCCGGTCGCCGCGTGCGCGTCCGGCCAGCCGAAGTCCCCGGCGAGCAAGGCGGGGATCAGGACCGGCGACGAGATCGTCGCCGTGGCAGGCACGCCGGTGCACAGCTACCTCGGGCTGGTCAGCGCGATCAGGAGGCAGCCGCCAGACGTCCCGCTCACGGTCACCGTGGTACGCGCCGGCCGGCGCATCAACCTGCCCGTCGAACTGGCCAGGCCGAGCTGGGATGCGAAGAATGGCTACTCCTTCCTCGGTGTCTCGCAGGCCCCGGTGTACACAAGCTCGGGGCCGATTGCGGCGTTCGGCGCGGCCGGCGACGGCTTTGCCAACATCGTCTCTGAGTCCTTCGCCGGCCTGGCGAAGATCCCGTGCGCGATCCCTGTGCTGTTCGCCAAGAGCCGTAGCAGCTCGGCCTGCGGCCAGATCAGCAGCGTGGTTGGCGCGGCGAACGTGACCGGCCAGGTGGTCGCGCAGGGCTATAACTGGCACGAGACGGTGGGCGCGATCCTCAGCATCGTGATCTCGGTCAACATCTTCATCGGGATCTTCAATCTGCTGCCGCTGCTGCCGCTGGACGGCGGGCACATCGCGATCGTGCTGTACGAGCGGGCCAGATCTGGAGTGGCCAGGCTGCGCCGCCGTCCTGACCCAGGGCTGGTCGACATCTCCAAGCTCATCCCGGTCAGCGTCGGCGTCTTCGCGCTGCTTGTCTGCCTGAGCCTGCTGCTGATCGCCGCCGACATCTTCAACCCGCTGCACCTGAGCCAGTGACGGCAGTGACGATTGATCACAGTGACCATCACGACGACTGCGAGGCGATAACCCGATGACCGTCAACCTAGGCATGCCGCAGGTTCCGCCAGCGCCGCTCGCGCCGCGCCGGGCGTCCCGGCAGATCGTCGTGGGCAAGGGCAAGCACGCCGTGCCGGTCGGCGGGGGCGCGCCGGTGTCGGTCCAGTCGATGACCACGACGCTCACCGCCGACGTCAACGCGACCCTGCAGCAGATCGCCGAGCTGACCGCCGCGGGCTGCCAGATCGTGCGGGTGGCGGTCCCGTCCCAGGACGATGCCGATGCGCTGCCGCAGATCGCCAGCAAGTCGCAGATTCCGGTGATCGCCGACATCCACTTCCAGCCCAAGTACGTGTTCGCGGCCATCGACGCGGGCTGCGCGGCGGTCCGGGTCAACCCCGGGAACATCAAGGCGTTCGACGACAAGGTCGGCGAGATCGCGCGGGCCGCGGCGGACGCGCAGGTGCCGATCAGGATCGGGGTGAACGCGGGCTCGCTGGACAAACGGCTGCTCGCCAAGTACGGCAAGGCCACCCCCGAGGCGCTGACCGAGTCCGCCCTGTGGGAGTGCTCGCTCTTCGAGGAGCACGGCTTCCGCGACATCAAGATCTCGGTCAAGCACCATGACCCGGTGGTGATGATCCAGGCCTACCGACTGCTCGCCGAGCAGTGCGACTATCCGCTGCACCTCGGCGTGACCGAGGCGGGGCCGACCTTCCAGGGCACGGTCAAGTCGGCGGTGGCGTTCGGGGCGCTGCTCGCCGAGGGAATCGGCGACACGATCAGGGTGTCGCTCTCGGCCCCGCCAGTCGAGGAGGTCAAGGTCGGCACGGCGATCCTCGAGTCGCTCGGATTGCGCGAACGCGGGCTTGAGATCGTGTCGTGCCCTTCCTGCGGCCGGGCCCAGGTGGACGTGTACAAGCTCGCCGACGAGGTGACGGCGGCGCTGCAGGGCATGGACGTTCCGCTGCGGGTGGCCGTGATGGGCTGCGTGGTCAACGGGCCAGGCGAGGCCAGGGAGGCGGACCTCGGCGTGGCCTCGGGCAACGGCAAGGGACAGATCTTCGTGCGCGGCGAGGTGATCGCGACCGTGCCCGAGTCCAGGATCGTCGAGACGCTGATCGACGAGGCGATGAAGCTCGCGGCCGCGATGCCGGAGCCGGAGGCCTGAGCATGCGGCCTGCCCTGCTCGCCGCCGCGGCGACCGCGCTGGTCGCCCTGGCGGGCTGCACGCAGGGGGGTGGCCATCCGGCGGCGTCGCCTGGCTCGGGTGGCGACAGCAGGGGCACATCGGGCGGCCAGCCGCTCGCGGTCGGCAGGCAGCGGCTCGACTGGCACGGATGCGGCACGGCTGGCTCGCGGCTGCGCTGCGCCGCGCTGCAGGTTCCGCTCGATTACGCCAGGCCAGGCGGGCGCACGATCACCATCGCGCTCTCTGAGGTGCCGGCCACGGCGCCGCCCAGCCGCCGGCTGGGCATCTTGCTTGTCAACCCCGGCGGGCCGGGTGGCAGCGGGCTCAGCCTGGCCAGCTTCGTTGCCCAGGGCCTCGATCCGGCCGTGGCCGCGCGGTACGACATCGTCGGCTTCGACACCAGGGGCGTGGGATCCTCGGTTCCTGCCCTGCACTGCGACCCCTCGTTCTTCGCCGACGAGCGCCCGAACTACATCCCGGCGAACGCCGCGGCCGAGCGGGTGCTGCAGGACCGGGCGAAGGCTTACGCGGCCGACTGCGAGAAGAAGTACGGCTGGCTGCTTCCGTACATGACGACCGAGAACATCGCCAGGGACATGGACCAGATCCGGGCGGCGCTCGGCCAGTCCAAGCTGAGCTACTTCGGGTACTCCTACGGCACCTATATCGGCCAGGTGTACGCCACGCTGTTCCCGCACCGGATCCGCCGGATGGTGCTTGACAGCACGGTGGACCCGACCGGGGTGTGGTGGGCCGACAACATCGCGCAGGACTACGCGTTCCAGGGCAGGATGAATGCCTTCTACGCATGGCTGGCGCGCTACGACCGTGTCTACCTGCTGGGGGCCACGCCCGCTGCCGCCCGCAGGTCCTGGTACGCGGCGGTCGCGCGGCTGGCCGCGCATCCGATCGCCAAGGCCTCCGGCCCGAGGATCGGGCCTGACGAGTTCACCGACACCTTCGAGGTGGGCGGCTACGACAACGCCTACTGGCCGGCCCTGGCCGCGGCGCTCGCCTCGTACCTGCACGGCCGCTCCGGGCAGCTGGTGACGCTGTTCGACCAGGTCGGCGAGCAGGACGAGAACGAGTTCGCCGTCTACAACGCGGTCGAGTGCGCCGACGCGGCGTGGCCGCGCAACTGGTCGGTATGGAACCGGGTCAACCGGCGGGTCTACCGGGCTGCGCCGTTCGAGACCTGGGACAACGTCTGGTTCAACGCCGCCTGCGCGTACTGGCCGGTGCACGGGCCAGCCAAGCCGCTGCACATCGGGGCGCCCGGGCTGCCCGGCATCCTGATGCTCCAGGGCACGCTCGACGCCGCCACGCCGTACGCGGGCGCGCAGAACGCGCACCGGCTGCTGCCGACGGCGCGCATGGTCGTCGTGGAGGGCGGCGGGAACCACGGCCAGTCCCTCGCTTACCCGCCGAGCACCTGCGTGAACGGCTACCTGAACCGCTACCTCGCGACCGGCGCGCTGCCGTCTCGTCCTGGCCTGGTCAACGCCACCTGCCCGGCGCTGCCCGCCCCGGTCCCGGCCGGCTGAGCGCCCCGTCCGCCTTCGGTCGGCCCGCGTTGCCGCGGGCCGTTACCCTTGAGTTGTGCTGCGCACCAGGGCGGCAAGCGCGTCCGCGCTGCGCCTGCTCTCCGACCACGATCGCGATGAGGCGCTTGCCCTGTGTGACCGCGATCCGGTCACGAACGTGTTCGTGAGCGCGCGGATCAGGGGCTGCGGCCTCGACCCCATGCGGCTCGGCGCGCAGATCTGGGGCTACCAGGAAGCCGGGCGGCTGGTCTCGCTCTGCTATTCCGGCGCCAACCTCGTTCCGGTCCAGGCCGTACCTGCCGCGGTCATGGCCTTCGCCGAGCGGGCCAGGCGGCAGGGCCGGCGGTGCTCCTCGATCGCGGGGCCCGCCGACGCCGTCGCCGACCTGTGGGGCAGACTCGCTCCGCACTGGGACCGGCCCAGGGATGTCAGGGCCTGCCAGCCGCTGATGGCGATCGCCGGCGACCCGCAGGTGGAGCCCGACCCGCAGGTGCGGCGGGTGCGCCCGGACGAGGTCGCCATCCTCTTGCCCGCCAGCATCGCGATGTTCACCGAGGAGGTCGGCGTCTCGCCGATCGGCTTCGACGGGGGAGCCGCGTACCGGGCCAGGGTCAGCGAACTGGTCTGCGGCGGGCGGTCATTCGCCAGGATCGAGGACGGCTCGGTCACCTTCAAGGCCGAGGTGGGCGCGGTGACACCGCACGCCTGCCAGGTGCAGGGTGTGTGGGTGCCGCCCGACCGGCGCGGCCGCGGCCACGCCAGCCGCGGGATGGCCGCGGTGGTCGCGATCGCCCGGCGGACCATGGCGCCGGTCGTCAGCCTGTACGTGAACGACTTCAACGCCCCGGCCAGGGCGGCGTATCAGCGGGTCGGCTTCACCCAGGTCGGCACGTTCATGTCGGTCCTGTTCTGACCCTGCGCCTGCGTCCGCCCGAGCGGTCCCTGGCGACGCCGATAATCAATGTACGGCGGAGTAGGCCGGTGCTAAGCTCCTGTGCCCTTGTGCCGATGCAGATGTCTGTCAAGGAGTTGCGCCATGGCCGTCCCGATCGACGCGGATGCAGGCGCCGACGACGTGCTGGCCGCGGAGCGCGAGCACCTGGCAAGCTCGCGCGAGTGCCTGCGGCTGATGCGCGAGGACGTGCTCTCGCTGCCCGCGCTTGCGGGGGACCGGGTCTCGCAGGAGTACCTCAAGGCCGACCTGTACCACCGTGCCGAGTCGCTGCGCGACCTGCCGGACGCCCCGCTGTTCTTCGGCAGGCTCGACTACGCGAGCACGCCGGACCAGCCGCCGGCGGGTGCCGGCCCGGCCGGGAGTGAGCCGACAGGTTCCGAGCGGTTCCACATCGGCCGACGCCACGTGCATGACAGGGACGGCCGCCCGGTCGTGATCGACTGGCGGGCGCCGGTGTCCAGGCCGTTCTACCGCGCCAGCCAGGCCGAGCCGATGGCGCTGCACCGCAGGCGCAGGTTCGGGTTCAGCGGCGGCGAGCTCACCGCCTTCGAGGACGAGATCTTCGGCCGCTCCCCGCGCCCCGCCCTGGCAGGTGCGCCGCTGAGCAAGATCATGATCGAGGAGATCGAACGGCCGCGGTCGGGAGCGATGCGCGACATCGTCGCCACGATCCAGCCCGAGCAGGACGACATCGTCCGCGCGGACGCGATGGAGTCGGTCTGCGTGCAGGGCGCGCCGGGAACCGGGAAGACCGCTGTCGGGCTGCATCGCGTCGCCTACCTGCTGTACGCGCACCGGGAGCGGATGAGCCGGGGCGGTGTGCTCGTGCTCGGGCCAAACCGTGCCTTCCTCGCTTACATCCGCAACGTGCTCCCCGCGCTCGGGGAGTTCGACGCCGAGCAGACCTCGGTCACCGAGCTGCTCGGCACCGTGCCGGTCCGCGGCGCAGACTCCGAGGCCGCCGCCCTGGTCAAGGGCGACGCCCGGATGGCCGTGGTGCTGCACCGGGCGCTGTGGGACCGGATTAGGCCGCCGGACGAGCCGATCCTGCTGGCCCGCGGCTCCCGGCGGTGGCGGGTACAGGGTGAGCGGCTCGCCGAGCTCGCCGCCGAGCTGCGCGAGCGCGGCGTCAGGTACGGGACCGGGCGCGAGATGCTCTCGCACCGGATAGCGCACGTGATCCTCAGCCAGATGGAGGCGGCCGGCGAGCCCTGCGACGACCGGACCCACGAGGCGGTCAGGCGCACCAAGCAGGTGCGGGCGGCCATCGACCAGATGTGGCCCAAGGCTGACCCGGTCCGGGTGGTCTTCGACCTGCTCTCCGACGTCGCCCTGCTGGCCAGGGCGGCCGACGGCGTGCTGACCACCGCCGAGCAGGAGGCCCTCGCGTGGCAGCGGCCGCCCCGCTCGCCGGGCGCGGCGCGCTGGTCGGGCGCGGACGCCGTGCTCGTGGACGAGGTACATGACCTGATCGAGCGGACCCCGAGCCTTGCCCACGTCGTGGTTGACGAGGCGCAGGACCTTTCAGAGATGGCCTGCCGCGCCATCGGCCGCCGCTGCACCACCGGTTCGGTCACCGTGCTCGGCGACATCGCCCAGGGCACCACGCCGTGGGCGACGCGGAGCTGGGACCAGATGCTCGGTCACCTCGGCAAGCAGGAGGCCGCGCTTCAGGTGCTCACCACGGGTTACCGGGTCCCGCGTCAGATACTTGACTTCGCGAGCCGGCTGCTCATGCAGATCGCGCCCGACCTTGAGCCTGCCAGGTCGGTGCGCCAGGACCCCGGTTCGCTCGCCGTCATCCCGGCGGCGGCCGGCACCATGGCGCAGGCGCTCGCCGCCGCCTGCGCCGACGCACTGACCCGGCCTGGGTCGGTCGCGGTGATCACCGCCGATGCCGACGTGACCGTGACCGCGGCGATGCTGGACGCGGCCGGCCTGCCGCACGCCGTGCTCGACGGCGAGGCGGGGGAGAGCCAGCTCGTCGTGGTCCCTGTGGGGCTCGCCAAGGGCCTGGAATTCGACCACGTGATCGTCGTCGAGCCCGGCCGGATCGCTGCGGCGGAGACCAGTGGCCTGCAGCGGCTCTACGTGGCGCTCACCCGCGCGGTCTCCCGGCTGACCGTGCTGCACGCCGATCCGCTCCCCGGGCCGTTGCGCTGATCCGATTGTTGAGCCGGCGCTGATCCGCTCCCCGGGCCGCTGCGCTGATCCGATTGTTGAGTCGGCGCTCCGACCCGCGTCCCGGAGCTTCTGCCGATTCGGTGTCCGAATCGGAGGGCAATGGCTAGCGATATATCGTCAGAATTATCGCATAATGGCTGACTCGACGACGGCGCAGGTAACAACTTCGGCATAGGAACTTGCAGGTCGGCCCCGCGGGCGGGCATTCTTTGAGGCGGGCATTACTTTCAGCGATGTAATGGATACGTTAGGTGACACCGTTGGCCTTGGTAGCTGGTCGTGCGAGCGACGATCCGGAGATCGAGCAGCAGCCGCACTACTTTCTCGACCGGCTCGAGGGCCTGGCCACCGAGCTTGACCGGCACGGCCTGACGACCCGGCTGATGGCTCCGGCAGGCCGGGTTCCCAGCCTGCACGTGGTGAACCCGGCGGTCTCCAGGCTTGCTGAGGACGTCTACGTAGGCCGCAGCCAGGA
>Ga0335078_10002846_pt1 | contig 26032 bp, 23 predicted proteins | sample Lox_Sample_32_FD_206711 | JGI IMG/M metagenome (GOLD analysis project Ga0335078, IMG submission 206711) | Soil microbial communities from Loxahatchee National Wildlife Refuge, Florida, United States - Lox_Sample_3.2 | ecosystem: Environmental > Terrestrial > Soil > Wetlands | place: USA... | reverse complement strand
CGCGTAGATCGCCACCACGTGGGGGTGCCGGATGCGCTCCAAAGCGGCGATTTCCTGCTCGAACCGGTGCTCGATCCACGCCCGGTCTTTCACATCGCTCACTTCGCCGCGGAAAATCTTGATGGCACACCGCTCCCGCCGGTCGCGATCGAATCCGTCCATCACGTTGGCGAAGCCGCCGCGAGCCAGCAGATTGTGCACTTCGAAGCGCCCGCCGAGCGTGGTTCCCGGCTGCCCTTCCGGCAGCAGCGCTCCCATGCGCCACGCGCCAAGATCGGGCAGGAGCTGCTTCTGTTCCGCCTGGCGCCGGCGCTTGAGCAGGTACCCGCCGGCCGCGGCCGAGGGAAGCATCATCAGGTAGGCCGCCAGAAAAGGCCACGCCAGCCACACCGGACGCAGCACCGTGATATACCGGCTGGCCGCCGGCGACCACGGCCCGGTGAAGAGGCGGCCCTCGACCTCCAGGGTATGGCCGCCGGCCGAAAGCGGCCCCAGCGCCAGGTCGAGATTCCCCGTTTCGCGCCAATCCGGCTGCTCCGGCAGCACCCGATAGCGCAATCGCAGAGCATTGCGCCGGTCGAATTGCAAGGACCCGATGTGGGCCACTACGCGCGACCCGTGCGGCAGGCTTTCGGTGGCTTCGGCAAGCCGCGGCGGCTGATTGTCCCAGGAAAAGGCCGAGATAAATACCTGCGGCGCGATTCTGGGCCCGACCAGATCGGGGGGCGGGGTGTAGTGCGCCAGGTCGTTGTCGGCGCCCCACCACATTGAACCATCCGCATCGGCGAACACGCTGCCGGAATTCATGTCGTTGGCCGGAAGACCGTCCGATTGGTCCAGCTTGAGCCAGGCGGCTGCTTCCGCCTGCGCCGGGTCCGCCACATACACGCCGAGCTCTCCGGTCCGCCACAAACGGCCGTCCCGATCCACGTCGAAGGTGGTTCCTTCGGAATCCGCAACGGCCGGAGGCTCGTAATCGTGCACCGCCAGACGCCCGTCGGCCAGTGGACGGATGCGGGCAAATGCGCGAACGCCGTAATACGCGTACCAGATATCGCCATTCGGTAAAGGAGCCAGCGACCAGCACCCGTCCGTCTTCAGGCCGTCGGCGGTGGTGTATTCTCTCCAGTTGCCGCGCGGGTCTCTCTCGATGAGCCCGCCGTTGTAACAGGACCACAGCTTCCGCGTGCGCGGCTCGTATTTCACCGCGAGCACGTTTCCGGCGGGCGAATGCCGCAGCGGATGGTCCTCGTACTCGAGAACCGGACCGGCTCGCCGGATTCGGCCCAGCGTGATTCCGGAGAGCCAGGTTTCGCCATCGGCTTCGCCCAGGCGCATGAGCCCGGAGATGGGATGATTCTTCCCGGTGCGCGCCAGCACGGCGCCATCTTTCGAGATCAGCTTGGCGTCCGTCTCGACGAAGCTGGCGAGAACATTTCCATCCGGTGTCCCCGACAGTGCCGTAACCAGTCCGCCGTCCTGAAAAGCGGCGATGGTGTTCCAACGCTGCCGGTCCGCGCCCAGCACGGCGATCCGCCGGTCCATCCCCGCATAAACATTTTTCCCGGCGCGCGCGATCGACCAGGGCGGGTCGGCCAGCCCTTCGCGAATGGTCCAATACTCCAGTTGAAACGGCGACGCAAACCGGTAGAGTCCGGTACCGCTTGCAATCCAGATGGTGCCGTCCCTGGTGCGGATGGCGTCCTGAACGCCCGGCAGTCCGTTGGCCCGGGTGGCAACCTGGAACCGTCCCGGCCGCCCCACCGCCAGAAGGCTGGGACCCCAGACAACCATGCTTCCGTCGGCCGATTCGTGTACGTTCCCGCCGGTGCTGGCCCCCGCGAACGGCACGTAGTGGCTGCCATCGCCGCAGTTGTAGTTGGTGTGCTGGGGCGCGCTTCCCCAGCGGCAGCCGTAACGGTCGCCGAGAACCTGCCAGCGGCCGTTGACCGGTTGGCCGCGGGCGCCGAAATGCGCCACGGCCAGTTGCGTTCCGGCGCGCCATCGCACGATGTCCGCAAATCGAATCTCGCCCCATCCGGTGGTGGTCCACGGATACAGAATCGTGTCGTGCCAGTCGATCGTCAACGGCCCGGGCGAATCCAGATTCACCACCGTCTCCACGTTCCACTTTCCGTCTTTTCGCTGGATTCTTACCAGGTCCGTACTCTCCGGCGCGCTGTTTCCAGGCGGGCCGATCGCCGCCACGGCGGTATCCGCGCTGCCGGCGATCACGCTGACGGCCACGCCCTTCGCGAGCTGCTGCACGCGGCCTTCGGAGAACCGGTACACGCCGCTGTCCGCTCCGATCCAGATCGCGCCGCCCGCGTCCTCGGCGATGTCCAGCGCGGTGGCCGCGGGAAATCCGTAATCGCGCAAAAAAAAGAACCGCGTGCCGTCGAAGCACGCCAACTGCTCGCCTCCCAGCCACAAACGTCCGCGGGAATCCTGAAACAGAAGCGTCGGATTCTTCGGGGCGCCGGGCACGGCCGGAAACGCATACTGCTGTCCCGGGAGGCACTTCAGCAACGAAAGCAGCAGGATGAGAACCGCGCTTCGCTTGCGCACGTAACCTATCTGCGCAGCCCGCGGCGGAATGTGCCCGGAAAACCGGCGCCGCACCGTCACAGGGCCGAGCCGGCGGCTCTATCGGGTGCCCGCCGTCTGGCGTGCATCGTCTTCTTCAGCCAGTTCAGCCCTCTTTCCCAACGCCGACGCACCTGTTTCAAAGTGAGCCCGGTCTCGGCGGCGATTTCTTCCAGCGTGAAGCCGCTGAAATAATGCATGTCCACCATTCGCGCGGCGTCCGGATCGCGCCCGTCCAGCCGCTCCATGAGGATGCCGATATCGACGATCTGCTCCGCGTCCTGCAGCGCCGGGCCGGCTATGGGGCCGGCATCATCCAGCGGGATCGGCGTTTCACCGCCGCCGCGCCGCGCGGCCAGCCGTCTGCGCGCGACATCCACCAGGATCCGGCGCATCGCCAGGCTGGCCAGGGCATAGAAGTGTCCCTGGTTGCGGATCTCCCACCCTCCGCCCGAGAGGCTCCCGATCCACAGTTCCTGAATCAGCTCGGTTTTGGAAAGCGCTGTCATGTAGCGCTCGCGGTTCAATGCCCGCAACGCGATCTCGCGAAGCTTGGGCATGACGTCGGCCAGCAGCTCGTCGGCAACCGCCGCGTCGCCCTGCATGAACAGTTGCAGACGCTCGGTTATGGACACCCCTCCGGCCACTTCCCCGATATCCTACCGCAAAAGTATCCCGCCATTTTTCCAACCGGTACTAGCCCAAAATCGGGGGCAGCCGAGCGCGAATTCCGCGCAGATACAAGGCATGCGGCGAATTCTCGGCTGCCTCGTCTTCACTCCCCTGACATTGCTGATTGCGCTCGGTTTCCTGGTCCCGGCCTCGGCGCAGGCCGTCACCATCCTCGGAACATTCAACGAGACCAACGGACGCGCGCCGAGCGCAGCGGTGAAGAACGGGACGATCTCCGGGGCGACGACCACGCCGGCCAGGCCGGGGACGTGACCATCCTGTGGGGCACGGGAGTCGGCGCGTCCGATCCGGCGGCGCCGGCGCCCGGCAACGCGGGGCTGTACCAGGTGGCAATTCAGATCCCCACCACGTTGTCCGGTGGCGGCTATCCCATCGTGGCGAGTGTCTCGGGGGTGCCGTGGTCTTCGACCACCATGATTACGATTCAACCGTGGTAGCCGGCCCGGTTGTTACCATATCGGCGTGACGGAATTCCGCCCCGGGAGCCTGACGGTCCGCGTGTTCGATGACAAGCGGCGAATGGGCGAAGCCGCGGCCGCGCAAGCTTCCTCCATCCTGCAGCGGCGGATTCGCGAAAGCGGCGGCGCCCGCATCCTGATTTCGACCGGTAATTCCCAGCTCGAGCTGATCGCCGCGCTCATCCGCAGCGCCGGCGTCGACTGGCGGTCGGTGGCGATGTTTCACATCGACGAGTATGTCGGCATCCCGGCGACCCATCCCGCCAGTTTCCGGCGCTGGGTCAAGACCCGGCTGGCTGATTGCGTCCACCCCGCCGAGGTTCACTACCTCGAAGGAGACGCCGCGGACCTGGAGTCGGAATGCCGGCGCTATGCCGGTCTTCTGGCGGAACGCCCCATCGATCTGGCGTTCGTGGGATTCGGCGAGAACGGACACATCGGATTCAACGACCCGCACGAAGCTGATTTTGCCGATCCTCTGGCGGTGCGCCGTGTCTCGCTGGATGAAAAATGCCGCCGCCAGCAGGTGGGCGAGGGCCATTTCCCGGATTTGCAGAGCGTGCCCGCGCAGGCCCTCACGCTCACCTGTCCGACGCTGGTATCGGCGCTGGAGATTATCTCCTGCGTTCCCGACCAGCGGAAAGCCGACGCCGTCCGCAATGCGTTGCGGGGTCCGGTGGCGCCATCCTGCCCGGCTTCCATCCTGCGCAATCATCCCCACGCGGTCCTCTATCTCGATTCCGCGTCGGCATCTTCGCTGGAGTAAGTTCCTGCCCGGAACAGTCACGTCGAACTGCCAACTTGGCTGATTCTCCGAAGCAAAAATGCCTTAGCGCCGAAAAAACACGGTTGCGCCATACAGAACCCGCGCCTTCCCGCCGAATAGTACTGCAGTGGGAATCGCGCGTCGTTTCCAGGCGTGTTCCCATGCACGTATCGCCGATCTGGAGTGGAATCGAGAATGCCGAGAACAAACCAATCGCACACCGAAGCCCGAGGAAGCGCCGCCCGGCCGGGCAGGACCCAACCGCCGCCGGCATATAAGGACAGCACTGCCGAATTGGAGCGGCTTCTGGACGCCTTCGAGGCCGGCCGTGTGGACGTCCGCAGCGATGTGGATGCTTGCGGGCCGGACAAGCGGGCCGCCTTCATCGCTGTCAACCGAATCGTGGATTCCCTCCTGACTCCCCTAAACAGGATCGCCGCCTGTGTGGGGCAAATCGGTAAGGGCGTCATTCCCGACAAGATTAACGAGACCTGGCCGGGCCGTCTGGATGAATTCCGTTGCAGCTTGAACAACTGCATCGAACAGATCGGGTCCTATGTCACCCAGATGTCTCACATGGCGGCGCAGCACAACGCCGGCGATATCGATGTCGCGATCCCGCTGGAGCTATTTCAAGGCGTGTTTCGCGAGATGGCGCGGGGCGTCAACGAAATGGTGGCTGGCCATATCCAGGTGAAGAAGAAAGCCATGGCGTGCGTAGCGGAATTCGGCCGCGGCAATTTTGACGCGCCGCTGGAGCGTTTCCCCGGTAAGAAGGCGTTTATCAACGATGACATCGAGGCTCTGCGCGGCAACGTCAAGCGGTTCATTCAGGAAATGACGCGGATGTCGGAGGGACACAATGCCGGCGATATCGATGTCACCATTCCCATCGAGCAATTCGAAAACGCTTTTCGCGAGATGGCGCGCGGTGTGAACGAAATGGTCGGGGGCCACATCCAGGTGAAGAAGAAAGCCATGGCGTGCGTGGCCGAATTCGGCCACGGCAATTTCGATGCGCCCCTGGAGCGTTTTCCGGGCAAGAAGGCTTTCATCAACGACAATATCGAGGCGCTGCGCGGCAACATCAAGCGGTTCATCCAGGAAATGACCCGGATGTCGGACGAACACAACGCCGGCGATATCGACGTCGCCATCCCCATCGAGCATTTCGAAGGCGCATTTCGCGAGATGGCGCGCGGCGTGAACGAAATGGTGGCCGGCCACATCCAGGTGAAGAAAAAGGCCATGGCCTGTATCGCCGAGTTTGGCCGCGGCAATTTCGAAGCGCCGCTGGAACGCTTTCCCGGCAAGAAAGCCTTCATCAACGAAACCATCGAGACCGTGCGCACCAACCTGCGCAGCCTGATCTCCGACATGGATACGCTGGCCGCCGCCGCCCGCGAAGGCCGGCTGGCAACCCGGGCCGATGCCGCGCGCCATGGCGGCGACTTCCGGCGCATCGTGGACGGGGTCAACCAGACGCTCGATGCCGTCATCGGACCGCTCAATGTCGCCGCGCAGTATGTCGATCGCATCTCCAAGGGGGACACCCCGCCGAAGATTACAGACAACTATAACGGCGACTTCAACACCATCAAAATGAATCTGAACGTTCTCATCGACTCGATGCATGAGATTACGGCCGTGGCCGAAGCCATCTCGCATGGCAGCCTGACGGTGCAGGTGCGGGAGCGGAGCGGGCAGGACAAGTTGATGCAGGCGCTGTCGGCGATGATTGGCGGGCTGACCAAGATCGTGGTGGAAATCAAGACGGTGGCGGCCGAAGTGGCCAACGGCAGCCAGGCCATGAGCTCGGCATCCACGCAGCTCTCGCAAGGCGCCAATTCGCAAGCGGCGTCGGCGGAGGAAGCCTCCTCGTCCATGGAGGAAATGGTGTCCAACATACGGCAAAACGCCGACAATGCCCAACAGACGGAGAAGATCGCGGTGCGTTCGGCGGAAGACGCCAAGGAAGGCGGCCGGTCGGTGGCCGACGCCGTCAATGCCATGAAGGAGATCGCCAGCAAGATCTCGATTATCGAAGAGATCGCGCGCCAGACCAACATGCTGGCCCTCAATGCCGCCATCGAAGCCGCCCGTGCCGGCGAGCACGGCAAAGGGTTCGCGGTGGTCGCCGCGGAAGTGCGCAAGCTGGCCGAACGCAGCCAGAAGGCCGCCGGGGAAATCAATCAGCTCTCGGGCTCGACGGTCAAAGTGGCGGAAAAAGCCGGCGACATGCTGGAAAAGCTGGTCCCCAATATTCAACGGACGTCGGAGCTGGTGAAAGAGATCAGCGCGGCCAGCAATGAACAGAATTCCGGAGCCGAGCAGATCAATGCGGCGCTGGTGCAGTTGCAGAGCGTCATCCAGCAGAACGCCTCGGCGGCCCAGGAAATGGCCTCCACCAGCGAAGAACTCTCCAGCCAGGCGGAAGGATTGATGTCCACCATCAATTTCTTCGATATCGGAGAGAAAACCCACGCGCCTGCCGTGCGTGTCAAAACAACGCCGGCTCGCGATTCCGCGCCGGCGGTGACGCGCGTCAACGGCAAAGCCAAGGCTGCCGCGGAAAAGCGAAACGGCAAGACCAACGGATTCCCGCTCGCCATGGCCGGCACACACGACCCCAGCCGCGATGCGGTCGATGAGGCCTTCGAGAAATACTAAGCGACGAACGCTTGCAGGAGACAACTATGAGCGTGGATGCCATTACGGAAACGAGGCAATACCTCACCTTCAAGCTGGATCACGAGGTCTTCGCCCTCGATGTGGCCACAGTTCGTGAAGTACTGGACTTCACTACGGTAACCAAGATCCCGCGCACGCCGGAATACATGCGGGGCGTGATCAACCTGCGGGGTAGCGTCGTTCCGGTGGTGGATCTGCGCCTCGCCTTCGGCATGACGGCGACCGAAAAGACCGTCAACACCTGCATCGTGGTGGTGGAAGTCTGCCTGGAGGGCGAAACCACCATCATGGGTGCGCTGGCGGATTCGGTCGAGGAAGTTATCGACCTTGAACCCGAGCAGATCCAGCCGGCGCCGCGGCTCGGCACGTCCATCAAAACGGATTTCATCCGCGGCATGGGGAAGCGCGATTCGCAATTCCTGATGATTCTCGATATCGATCGCGTGTTCACGGCGGACCAGTTGGCGGGTTTGCAACACGCGGCCCAGGTCGCGGCCTAAGGTTATGGCGGCTGCCTGGCTTCGCGACACCCGGTCCGGATCCGCTCCAGAGGAGGCCGCCAGCAATTATGTCTTCCTGAAGCCGGGGGAATGGGTTCTGGCGGACGAGCCGACGCGAGTGAAGACGATTCTGGGATCGTGTGTGGCCGTTACCGTCCGATCCCCGCGGCTGGGCCTGGCGGCGGTGACGCATTGCCTGCTGCCCAACGCGGGGGAAGCCGGCGAAAGCGTGGACGATACAACCGCTCCCCGATATGTGGACAGCGCACTTGACATCGTATTCGACGCCTTTGCGCGGCGGGGGGCGCTGCTGGCGGAACTGGAGGTGAAACTGGTCGGGGGCGCCGATGGCTTGACCAGGGAAATGTCGCGCGGCCGGTACTCGGTGGGGGCGCGCAACGTGCGGACCGCATTGCAGGAAATCGCCAGCCGCGGCCTCACTCCGGCGGTGTCGGTTGTGGGAGGCCGCGCGGGGCGTGTGTTGGTCTTCGACACGGCGACCGGCAACTTGTTCGTAAAACAGCTCGTGTCACCGCACACAAAGGACAGCCGCACAGGAAAACCGGGGGCGATTGATGGACTCGAATGAAACACAAATCCGCGTCGAGGAGGACGGCCCGCGCCGCACCATTCACGTGAATGGTCCGCTCGATCTGCCTAACACGGAAACGGTGCGCCAGGCGCTTTTGGAATCAGTCGTCAGGTCCGGCGACGCAAGCCTGGACACTCTGGTCGGACTCGCCGGCCTAACGAGAATCGATCTTTCCGGCTTGCAGTTGCTCTGTTCCAGCCATCGCACCGCGATATCGCGGGGCAACAGCCTGAGGCTGGCCGATCCGCCGGCGTGGTTTCAGGAATTCTGCTCGGCGGCGGGGTTTGCGCGGAGCCGATCCACCTGCCCGCACCGCCGCGGCGACGAGTGTATCTGGAGCGCCTGAGGAACCGGCTATGACAGACGCCAATGCCAGCGCGTACCGCGAAGAGGCCCGCGAATTGCTCGCCGAGTTGGAGGTGTCGCTGCTGGAACTCGAAGACCGGCCCGCCGACAGCGACTTGATCGGACGTGTCTTCCGCGCGCTGCACACGATCAAAGGGTCGGGTGCGATGTTCGGGTTTGAAGCCATCGCCGCCTTCGCGCACGAAATCGAAACGGTGTTCGACCAGGTTCGTTCGGGCGCCATCGCAGCCACTCCGGCTTTGGTGGAAGCCACGCTGGCCGCGCGCGACCACATCCAGGCGCTTTTGCCGATTCCGGCGGATCGGGCCGCGGCGCTGGCGCCCGAGGGAGAACGGGTACTCGAGCGGTTGCGGCAGGCGCTTCCCTCGGTTGAGGCGTCGGGACCGTCCCCACAGCCCGAATCTTCCGAGCCGACACCCGATCTCGCCGGCGAGTCGCGCAGTTTCCGAATCCACTTTTCTCCCAATCCCGATATTCTGCTGCTGGGCGTCAACCCGCTGCTGGTTCTCCGCGAGCTCGGAAGCCTGGGCGATCTATCGGTGGTGGCCCACCTCGACAAGATTCCGATGCTCGATGCGTTCGATCCGGAGCAGTGCTACACCTACTGGGACGCCGTCCTGACGACTTCAGCCGGAGAAAACGCCATCCACGACGGTTTCATTTTCGTCGAAGATTGCGCGCGCATCACGGTTTCGCCCATCGCGGAGGCGGAAAACGGCGCGCCCCGCCTGGGCGATCTCCTGGTAAGCCGGGGCGATGCCGCATCCGAGGATGTCGAGCGATGCCTCGAATCCCGGCCGCTGCTCGGCGAATTGCTGGTCGAGGCGGGTGTGGTCTCGCAGGATAAGGTGGATGCCGCGCTGGTCGAACAACAGCATATGGCCGCGCTGCGCGAGAAGCGCGGGGAGGCCGGCCCGGAGAAAAAGCCGGTCGAGGCGGCCAGCATCCGCGTCCCCGCCGCCAAGCTCGACAGCCTGGTGAACATCGTCGGCGAACTGGTGACCGTGCAAGCGCGTCTGAGCAGTTATGCGCTATCGTCGGGCGACGCGGAAGTGGCCTTCATTTCGGAGGAAGTGGAGCGCCTCACCGAGATGCTTCGCGAAAACTCCATGAGCATCCGCATGCTGCCCGTGGGTGAGACTTTCGCCCGGTTCAGGCGCATGGTTCGGGACCTTTCCTCCAGCCTCGGCAAACGGGCCGAACTCATCACGTCGGGCAACGATACCGAGCTCGACAAAACCGTTATCGAGCAGTTGAGCGACCCGCTGGTGCACATCATCCGCAACGCCGTCGATCACGGCATCGAAACTCCGGAGGATCGTCTGGCCAAAGGCAAGCCGGCAGCCGGGCGGATTCATCTTTCCGCCGCGCACGCCGGCGCTTTCGTGCTCATTCGCGTCTCCGATGACGGGACCGGCCTCAATCGCGAAGCGATCCGGGCGCGCGCGCTGGAACGCGGCTTGATCCGTCCCGATGCGGTTTTGACCGACGACCAGGTCGATCAGCTCATCCTGGCGCCGGGCTTTTCCACCGCCGCCCGGGTTACGGAAGTTTCCGGCCGCGGCGTCGGGATGGACGTGGTGCAGCGCAACCTCGACGCGCTGCGCGGGTCGCTGACGATCGCGAGCGCGCCCGGCCATGGAACCACGGTTACGCTGAAGATTCCCCTGACTCTCGCCATCATCGACGGCCTGCTGGTGGAGATCGGCGATGCCCGGTTCGTGGTGCCACTCTCGCACGTATCCGGCTGCCTGGAGCTGTCGCGCGAGGAGGATTCCGGCCGTCAGTCGCTGCTGAGCGTGCGCGGGGAATTGCTTCCGTATATCGTGCTGCGCGAACGATTCCATATCCGCGGCGAGCGTCCGCCGATCGAGCAGGTGATCATCGCCGATACCCTCGGCGGCCAATTCGGCTTCGTGGTGGACCGCGTTATCGGCGACCACCATACCGTCATCAAGAAGCTGGGGCGTCTGTATCGGGATATCGATGAGGTCTCGGGCGCCACCATTCTGGGCGATGGCGCGGTGGCGCTCATTCTCGATGTCGAGAAGTTGGTCGCCGCGGCGTGCAGCGCGCCGGCCTGAGGCGCGCTGCACTCATCCCCGGCGCCAGCGGCGCCAGCCGTAGCGCACCGGAAAAAAGAGAATCGCGGCCCAGAGCAGCACCACCGGCGCGGCCGACATCAGGAACAGCACCACCGCTACCAGGCTTGCGGCCATGCTGCGCAGTCCGCTCACCGCGGCATTGCGAAACCGCGTCGGCAGGCTGTCGGAGACCTGGAGCTGCGCCTTGTATTCCTCGTTCGCCGTGAGCGCCAGCGTCGAGTAATCCACGCGCTTCAGCATGGCGCGCTTCTCCGCTTCCATCTGCTCGATCTGCCCGCGCACGCGTCCCAATTCCCGCTCCGCCTCGATGATGTCGGAGAGTTTGCCGGTGCGGTCCCGCAGCACGTCGATAATGCGCTGCTCGGTGTGGCGCGCATTGGACAGCCGCGCGTCGAGATCGATGTATTGCGCGCTGACATCCTCGCCGCTTAGCGATTCCGAATCGACGTGCCCGATTTGCTTGATCTCGCCCATGGCGGAATCCAACTGGTCGGCCGGCAATTGCAGCTTCCCTTGCAGGGTGCGGCCGGCGCCCGCGGGCGTGGTGACGGCCAACTCGCCGAAGTAGCCGTGGTGGCGTTTCAAAATGGCATCCAACCGCTCGCGCACGTGGCCGAAATCGCGCGAGGTGATCTGCAGCTCGGCGGTGCGCGCGATCATCGGTCCGTTGACGATACTTCCCGATTCCAGGGCGTCCTGCGGTGTTGCGGGAGCGGGCCCCGGCGTGGCCTGCGGCGGCAACGGGCTTTCGGAATTGAACGCTGCTCCCGGGCTTTTGAGCGGCCGATCCATGGCGGTCAGGCGATCGATGACAGTTGGCGCCGGCGATATCGATTGCCGAATCAGGACCGCCAGCCCCAGAGCGCAAACCAGACCGGCCGCCCAGGCCCATCGCGGCAATCCGAATCCGGCGCGGCGCGGCTTCTCCACTTCCGCCGGCGGCATGTGCGGACGGCTCAACATCGGTCCGGCGGGCTCGATCTCCCATTCGGCGAGGCTCCGCGACACGTGGCGGAGGTCGGCCGCCAGCTCCCGGCACTCGGGGCACTGATCCAGATGGGCGGCGGCGTTGACGGCGCGGTCGGCGGGCAGTTCGCCATCCAGGTAGGCCATCAGTTCTTCGGGTTCGATCGGATGATTAACGGGTTGCATGGAATTGCTCCTTCAAGGCCAGCCGCGCGCGAAAGAGGCGCGTGCGGACGGTGTTTACAGGCAGCCGCAGCAGGGCGGCGATCTCCTGGTAGCTGAGCTGCTCGTATTCGCGCAGCATGAGAATCTCGCGGTGCGGCTCATCGAGTCTGGCGAGCGCTTCGCGGATCCACAACGAGGCATCGTGCGCATCACCGGGCGAAGCAGCCGCGGAAGATGCTTCGGCCGCGGCGGATGGACCTGTCCGCGCAACTTTGCGCCGCTCGGCCGCCGCCAGTTTCAGCGCGATGCCATACAAATAGGTCCGCACCAGCGAGCGCGGCTCGTAGCGGGCGGCGCCGCGGATGATCGCCAGGAAGGTCTCCTGGGTCAGATCCTCGGCCCGCGGCCGGTCGGGCAAACGTCGGCGGAAAAAGCCGTAGATCGGCTCGCGATATCGCGCAAACAGCTCGTCAAAGGCTTCTTTGGAGCCGTGTTGAAATTCCAGGATCAGATTTTCGTCGCTTACCATGACGGTGCTCTAACCCGGTAATGCCGCGAGGGCGGGAAAAGTTCTCAGATTCGCGCGAAATTTTTTATTGAGTGCCGGCGCAGCGCCGGGGGACCTAACGCGTCCGCCACCACCACGCGATCGATATCGCCGCCGCCCGCGGCAGCGCCGCCGCATGGTGGCGCAATCTCGATGCCAGATAAGCCAGGTAACGCGCGTGTTTTTGGAACCGCCGGCGCACGGTCAGGTCGTGCTCCGGAATGTGAACCGCGTCCACCGCGCCCGGCAGCCGCGCCGGAAACAGCCGGCGGCGGATCACCGGCCAGCCGTCGCGCCTGGAATGCAGGAGACTGAGATGCAGGCCCAGCTCGTCCTTGCCGCCCGCAAAGGGATTGGCCGGCGGCGCTCCGCCCGATTTCGCAAACCAATCGCGGACGGAGGGCGGCAGACGGTCGATCTCATCGCGCGCGATGGCGCCGGCATCGCCGCCGAACCATTCCTGCGAAAGGCGAAACGCCACCGCCTGCAAGCGCCGGAATTCCGGGCTGTGCAGCGAGCGCCATTCCGTCCAGAACTCGTGATCGGCAGCGTGCGATTGCAGAAAATTCGCCACCTCATAAACGTGAAATGGCTTGGCGCTGCCGCGCAGGACGTGCCGCAGGACGTGCAGGGCGGCGTAGCCGAGCGCATCCGCGGGCGCCAGCACATGGCCGTTGACGCCGGCGATCTGCCGCGCCACGCGACGCGGCCAGAAGCCGCCGACATCCACCACCGCCAGCCGCTCCAGATGGGGATTCCAGAACCGATGATGAAGCTCGATCGAATAGGGAATCTCGGGGTCGAAAAAATCGCCGCGCCACTCCCATCCGGTCTTGCGGATGAGCGGCGGAAGGTGATCGGTCGGGAATCCCTCCATCTCTTCGAACGATTCGTAGCCCATCGCCAGAATCGCGTCGCGGGCGATATCGAGGCCGTTGGCCGGCACGAACAGGTCGATGTCGTATTGCACGCGCGATTCCTTGCGTGCGGTGAAATCGGGACAATGCGCCAGGCCTTTGATTGCCAGAAACCCGACACCGCGGCGGCCCAGGTTCATCTGGATAGCCCGGTACAAGTCTTCGGCGGCGCGCACACGCAGCTGGTTATTCGCGGCATCGCGATCGGTCCGCTGCCGCGCCCAATCCGGCATCGTGTCCCGGGCTGCATCGCGCAATAGCAGCGTCAGATGGGCGCGATCGCAGAAGTCCAGCGCCTGCCGCCATTCCGCATCAGCGATCCGGGGCGGACAAGGATCGGACAGGTGGAGCGCCGCCAGGGCGGCGGCGGGGCCTCTCGGCAAGCGAGGCGTTTGCGGACGGGAATGAACCCAGGGATTCGACGGACACCTCGGCGCTCGGTGCGGACGCTTTCGGGCGGCCGACCCGCCGGTTAACAGCGTAGCAATTCCAACGCTTCGCCGAGGGAGCCGTATCGCAGGCGAAACGCCGGCACATCCGCAAACCGGCGCACGGTCGCGACATGGCGGGCGTGCACCTCGTCGCGGTAGGGAACGCAATCGCGGAGCATGCCTTCGAGCGCCGCCTCCCGAGGCACGGGAATCAGGCCGGGCGCGGCATGCCCGCGGTCCAGAAACACGACGCGGCCGACCCGGGCCCGCGATTCCGTGCGCACCAGCGGAAAATCGCGCGTGCGCAGCTCGATCGACATCTTCCCGTTGGGACGGGCGTGCGCCGCCATTCCGGCCAGTTCCGGAAAATGACGGGGCGCATCCGGCCTCAGCCGTACCTGCTGCGGCCGGCCCACCGCGATGGGATCGTTGGCCTCCGGCAGCAGCCAGGACGCATCGTCGCCAACCAGGCTCCAGCCTGCCCGGGCGCATGCCCAGGCGAGCGTGCTTTTCCCCGCGCCCGACGAGCCGAACAGCAGGACTCCGCAGCCATCGCGGGCCACGCAGCCGGCATGCACCGGGACGGTGTGCTTTTGCGCCAGCAGGGACAGAATCAGCGCGTCCAGAAAGAACCACCGGAACCAGGCGGAATCGGCCACCGTCGCCGAGGTCACGCGGCACCAGCCCGACAGGGCGCGCAGATCGGCCACGGCGTAGTTTTCACGATCGCTGACGATCGAAAGCAAATGGCTTTCGACATGAAACGCCGGTTCGGCCGCCTTCCCGCCCGGAGAGACCAGCACCCTCAGTTGCAGCGGCTGCGATTCGAAGCCTGCCCCTCCCGCGCCCCAGCTTTCCCCGGCGGCGCGCACCACTTCCGGCGAGTTGGTGGTGAGATTAACGCGGAAACCCAGAGGGTGGCAGACGGACCACAAACGCACACCTCAGAAATACCACAGCCCGCCCGGTTACAGGCGTGAATCTTCGGCAAAGGCCGGAAAGCCAATGGGTTGCGGCGGTACCCTGGGAAGACACCGGGGTGCAGACGATGCGCGTGGCGATGGTGCATTACTGGCTTCTGAAGCGGCGCGGCGGCGAGAAAGTGCTGGAGGCGCTCTGCCGCATGCTGCCAGACGCCGATATCTTCACGCTGTTCTGCGACCGCGCTTCGCTCTCGCCCGAATTGCAAAAGCACAAAATCACGGCCTCCTTCCTCGATCCCGCGCGCCGCTGGTATCGCGAGCTTCTGCCGTTGATGCCGATGGCGCTGGAGTCCTTCGACCTGCGCGGTTATGACCTGGTACTCTCCAGCGAATCGGGTCCGGCGAAAGGGGTCATTACCCGTTCCGATACGCGACACATCTGTTACTGCCACACTCCCATGCGCTATCTCTGGGACCTCTACCCGGCGTACCGCAACGAGTGGACGCGCTCGTCCATCAATCGCTGGCTGATGACGCCGCTCACACACTATTTGCGGCTCTGGGATTTCGCGTCGGCGGCGCGGGTGGATCGATTCGTCGCCAACAGCCGCAACGTCCAGCAGCGCATCCGCAAGATTTACCGCCGCGAAAGCGACGTGGTGCACCCGCCGGTGGATGTCGAGAGTTTTTACTGGAAGCCGGCGGGCGGCTATTTTCTGGTGGTCAGCGAGCTGGTGCCGTACAAACGCATCGACCAGGCCGTGCGGGTGTGTTCGGCCTCCGGCCGAAAGCTGATCGTGGCCGGGGAAGGACCGGAGTATCGACGGCTGCGCCGCATCGCCGCGGCCAACGTCGAATTTGCCGGGCGGGTTTCCGACGGCGATCTGCGGGAGTTGTACGCCCGTTCCCGCGCCCTGTTGCTGCCCGGCGAAGAAGATTTCGGAATCACTCCCGTGGAAGCATTGGCGAGCGGCAAGCCGGTGATTGCGCTGGGCCGCGGCGGTGTGCTGGAGACGGCGCCCGCGCTGGGCGGCGTCTTTTACGGCGAAGCTGCGGAGAGCGCGCTGGCGGGAGCTTTGGACGAATTCGACAGGCTCGAGGCGCAGATCCGCCCCGACGAGTTGCAGTCCCACGCTTCCCGCTTCAGCGAGGCAGAATTCCGCCGGCGGATGGAGGCCATTCTGGATACTACGGCGGCTCGTTCCGGGGCGCCCGCCTCTCCGGTCCGCTGTTAGACGCTTCCTCCGCATTGGTCCGCCGTTCGGCGGCAGGCGCGCGGCGTTCGTCGAAAAGCACAAGCTAACGAAGCGTTCGGGTCCTAGGCTGAAGTCATGCAGCCAGCCAAACAAGATTTCGGATTCAACCCCAACCCGGTCCGGTGGGTTCCCGCGATGATTCTGATCGCGATCGGCGTCCTCTTCCTGCTGGACAACCTGAACATCATTCCGTTCGAACAGATCTGGCGCTTCTGGCCGATTGCGCTGATTGCCGTAGGCGTCTTCCTTCTGATCGACCGCACGGCCCTACGATTCAATCTCGGAAGGTACGAGCGGGACGAATATCCGGGTGCGTCTTCCGGCGGGTACCGGATTCGGGAATCGGCGGTTTTCGGCGGGGGCAAGCGCCGGGTCAATTCGCAGGTATTCGCGGGCGGCAAGATCGACGCGGTCTTCGGCGGCTTTGAAGTCGATTTGCGCGACGCCGCCATGCAGGGCGACAGCGCCGTTCTCGACATTAACGTGGTCTTCGGCGGGACCGAATTGCGCGTGCCGGAAACCTGGAGCGCCATCGTGCAGGGCACGGGCGCATTCGGCGCCTTCACCGATAATTCGCGCCAGCCCGATCCGGAGCGGATCCCCAACCCCAAGCGGCTGATCGTGCGCGGGGGAGCGGTTTTTGGCCACGTCGAAGTCAGGAACTGAGGCGCGATGCACCCGATTCTGGCCTCGAGCCGGCGCCTGGCGGCGTACCTGCTCTCCTGGCTGCCGATCCTGGCCCTGCTTGCGCTAGTGGCGAGAGCCGCGGGCGGCCTCACGTGGTGGCAGGAGCTCACGCTGTTGACGCCGGCTTGCGGAGTGTTCGCGTTTGCGTGCCTCTCGCCCTGGTATCTGTGCCGCGCGCTGCCGCTGCACAAGGTGGGGTGGACCCACATCCTGGCGACCTTCGGCGCCGCGGCGATGGCGGGCAGCCTGGTTTTCGTGGGAAGCGTGAAGCTGGTGTCGCTGGTGCTCGAGGAGTTTGTTCCCAACCTCAATGCCAGCGGCGCCGTGGATCGCGGCCTGCCGCTGCTTTTCGGCCTGGGAGTGCTGCTGTACGTGCTCTCCGCCGGCCTGCACTACGCGTTGCTGGCGGCGGAGGAATCGCGCGCCGCCGACCGGCGCGCGGCTGAAGCCCGCACCCTGGCGCGCGAGGCCGAGCTGCGCGCCCTGAAGATGCAGATCAATCCGCACTTCCTGTTCAACAGCCTGCACTCGATCGCGGCGCTGGCGACACAGGACGGAGCCCGGGCGCGCGACATGTGCGTGCGGCTGTCGGATTTCCTGCGCAGCGGGCTGGGATTGGGCGAGCGCGACAACATCCCGCTGCGGGACGAGCTGGCGCTGGCGCGCAGCTACCTGGATGTGGAACGGGTACGGTTCGGCGACCGGCTGCGCATCGAGGAAACCGTCGATCCGGACTGCCACGAGTGCGGCGTGCCGCCGCTGGTGTTGCAGCCCCTGGTGGAGAACGCCGTCAAGCACGGGATTGCCGGCCTGGTCGAAGGCGGCTGGATCCGCCTGCAGGCGCGCCGCCAGCAGGGTGGAGTGTGCATCACCATCGAGAATCCGTTCGACCCGGAAATGCCGGCGCCGCGCAAATCGGGCGTGGGCCTGGCCCATGTGCGCCGCCGCCTGCAGGTCCGCTACGGCGAGCGCGCGGTTTTCGAACCCGCGGCGCTCGAAGGTCTCTACCGCGTGGTATTGCTATTGCCTTGCGAGTCGCCCATCGCTTCCATCAACCGGGCGTAGCCGGCGCGGCTGACCGGCAGGCGCGCGCCATCGTTCAGTATCACGATGCGGCTGTCGCGGGCGTATGGCTCGATGCGCGCGATCCGTTCCAGGTTGACGATCGCCGAACGGTGCACGCGCACGAATCGCGACGGGTCGAGCTGGGCTTCCACGCTGGAGATCGGCTGCTGCTTGAGGTAGCTGCGGCCGGAGGAGTGGAGGGCCACGTAATCGCCCTGCGCTTCCACGTAGTCCAGCTTTTCGATGGGGATCACGTGGACCCTGGTGCCGTCCTTGACCACCAGGCGCGGCGGCCGCTGATCGGGCGCGCGGGCTTCCATCGCCAGTCCCGCCGGCAGGGCGCGCTGCCCGAGGCGCTCCTTGGCGCGCTCCAACGCCCGCTCGAAGCGCTCCGCGGAGAATGGCTTGAGAAGGTAATCCACGGCGTGCGCGTCGAAGGCGCGCATGGCGTACTGGTCGTACGCGGTCACGAAAATCACGACCGGCGGATTGGGGTTGCCGGATGAAATCAGATCCAGGACTTCGAACCCGTCCAATTTCGGCATCTGCACGTCGAGGAACAGCAGGTCCGGGGCAGTCTCGCCGATCGTCTTGACGGCCTCGAATCCGTTGCCGCATTCCGCCGCGATTTCGATTTCGCCGTGCGGGGCCAGCATCTCGCGCAGAAAACCGCGCGCCAGCTCTTCATCATCTACAATGACCGCGCGCAGTTTCGAATCGCCCACCAGCCAGTCACTGTACCATCTGGCGGGCCGTCCAGTCGCCTGCCGGCGCCGGCGGATCGGGGTAGCCGATGGCGTTCAGCAGCCGGTCATAACCGGAGCGGCTGATGAGAAGACGGGTGCCGTCGGTCAGCACCACATATCCTTCCTTGGCGTGGCGGCGGATGCGCGCCACCCGTTCCAGGTTGACGATTCGGGAGCGGTGAATCCTGACGAAACGCGCGGGATCGAGGGCGGACTCCAGGGCGGAAATGGGCTGCAGTTTGAGGTAGCATCTTCCGCCGGCATAGAGAGCTACGTAGTCGGCCTGCGCTTCCACGCGGTCGAGCATCTCCAGGGGAATGACGTGTTCGCGCGACCGTTCCCTGACGATGATCGGCTGGGAGGGCCCGCGCCCTTCCCGCAGGCGTTCCTTGGCCCCCTCCAACACCGTATCGAGAGTGCATTTGAGTTGATGGCTCCAACGGGGAACCGAAAACTCCACTTGCCCTAAACTCAATTCTCCTCCTCCGATTTCGGGGAAATGCCTGATTTCGTTTCATCCCCCACAATTACTAATACGGAAAATCACGGGTGGCTTTATTCATCGGAATGCACAAAAAATACCAGCCGTCCCGCTGTTTACTCTTCCTACGGATTCCCCGCCTCGCCCGGATTGACATCAGCCCAGCGCCCATGTAACCTCAATGCGACCTGGGAACGCGCGGCCAGCCGCGCTGCCGGAGGGACCGGTCGAGCCTGGATTCCTGATTTCCTACCTCGAAAGACGAAAGGACGCATCGTGAACCTCAGCCGCCAGCAAACCGACGATCTGCTGAAACGCGGATTTTCGCGCCGCCAATTGGGGAGGATTGCCGGATTTATAACCGCCGGGGCGGCCCTGCCGCTGGTCAACGAGTTCGCCCTGGCGCAGCAGGACCTGGAGCAGCGCCGCGGCGGACGCCGCCCGATGGATCCCAACGCCGTCCGCATCAACCAGAATGAGAATCCGATGGGGCCGTGCAAGGAAGGCCTGGAAGCCATTGCGCAGGCTGCTCCGAAGGGCTGGCGCTACTCGCCGGGGAACGAAACCGGCGAACTGGTCCGCGTCATCGCGGAGATGGAGAATGTTCCCACCGACCACATCGCGGTATTCGCGGGATCTTCCGATCCGCTGTACCGGGTGGCATGCGCTTTCACCTCACCCACCGCGAGCTGGCTGATGGGCGACCCCGGGTATGAAAGCGGAGCGCCCAGGTTCATCGGCTCAAAGGTGGTGAGAGTTCCCCTGCGCGCCGACTATTCGCACGACGCGGCCGCCATGATCAAAACCGACCCCGACGCCGGCGCCTATTATGTTTGCAATCCGAATAATCCCAGCGGCACCGTCACCCCGCGAGCGGAGATCGAATACCTGCTCGAGCACAAGCAGAAGAACGCCATCGTGGTGCTGGACGAAGCCTATATTCACTTTTCGGAGAGGGCGCAATCGGGCGCGGATCTGGTCGCGGCGGGCAAGGATGTGATGGTGTTGCGGACCTTTTCGAAGATTTACGGGATGGCCGGCCTGCGCATGGGATTCGCCATGGCGCGGCCCGATCTGCTGCAGAAACTGCGCCAGTTCGGGCCCGGTTTTTCGCCGCTGCCCTTGACGACGGTGGCCTGCTCCATCGCCAGCCTGCGGGTGAAGAGCCTGGTAGCCGATCGGCGCGCTCTGAATAGATCGATTCGCGAAGACACGCTGGCCTACCTGGATAAGCGCGGGGTGAAGTGCATCGCCAGCGAGACCAACTTCTTCATGATGGAAGTGGGGCGTCCGGGCAACGAATTCGCGAGCGCGATGGCCTCGAACGGCGTGATCATCGGCCGAGTCTGGCAGGCCTGGCCGACCAAAGTCCGCGTGACTGTAGGGTCTAGCGAAGATATGGCGGCATTTAAGCGGGCTTTCGACAAAGTCTGGTCGTAGCGGCCAGCCTGCCCCACGGCGCGATTGTATCGGCATGTACCGGCGATAACCGTACCTTTAGGCCTACCTTTTCGCTTGCCACGGGCTCCTGCTTTCATGAGAGAATGGGTAACACTTGATTCCAAAAATGAGCCCCCGGCGGAGGAGGGCGGTCGGAAAGGAGCCGTTTTGAGCTATCAGTCCGAAACGCCGTTTGACAGTATCGAAGGCTCGCGTGAATACGTAGCGATGCTCGCCGATGAAATCGATGAGGCCCGCCGCGAGGTGGAGGCCGAAATTGCCGCGGCCGAGCGCGAACAAGCGGATCGTCGCAAACAGGCTCTTCTTTTAGTTTCCTATAATTTAGCCAAGCTTAATCTGCACATCACCACCAGCCGGCGAATTCTGAACGATTTGCGTTCCTTGCGGCGATTGCTGTTATCGGAACGCAGTGCCGTGGAGGAGGAGAAGACGATCGCGGCGCACGAATAGATCCGGATGCCCGCTCCACGTTCGAGCCTGGATCGGCAGGCGAAACCACCTGTCGCGGGTGTATTGTTCCCATATTGTGCCTTCCGTTTAAACCGCTTGCCGGCTTGTTCAATTCATGCCTAATGATGCATAAACCCGCACTGGATGCGGATTTTCGCATCAATTGCTCTTGACAGAATGGTTGCGTAAGCGTACCATTCATAGGTTGTCGTGAAACCCTTCACGCACAGCACCTTACATCGGTGGTTTGTGGGGGACCGCCCGTATGACATTTCAGATCGGCGATAAGGTGGTATATCCCAACCAGGGAGTTGGGACCATCGAGAATATCAGCACCCGTTCTTTCGGATCTGCCTTCGAAAAATTCTACCTTCTGCGCCTGGGATACAACAGTATGACCGTGTTGGTGCCGTTTTCCAACGCGGCCAACATCGGTCTGCGCCGGGTTACGAAGGACCGCGAGATTTCGCGCGTGCTTTCGTACCTGGCCAACGGCTGGTGCTCGGTGCATCCGGATTGGAAGGTACGTTTCCGCGAGAATACGGACAAGATGCAGAGCGGCAATCTTCTGCAGGCAGCGCAGGTTTTCAAATCGCTGCTGCAACTGCATATGGATAAGCCGCTCTCGTTCCGTGAGAAGAAGATGCTGGAGCGCTCGCGCCATATGCTGGTGTCGGAAATCTCGATGGCGCGCAATGTGCCCGACATTCATGCCACGGGAATGTTGCAACGCGCGCTGGCGAAAGCCGGGCTGACGCTGCCGGCGTCGAGTTAAGCGCGGACGGGCGATCCTCTCCCTCCGTTCGCTTTAATCGATCGGGCACGCGTTTTCATCCGGCTTCGCGGGGACAAGTGTCGCTTGCGGGGAAGCCGCTCGCCCGGAACTGCCTCTGTGTTCAAATAGAAGGTCCATGCCATTCCGAGGCGTAGATTATTTCCTGATCGACTCCCTATTCAACGAACAGGAACTCATGGTGCGGCAGACGGCGAGGCGGTTCGCCGAGGAACGCATCCAGCCACTGATCCGGGATTGCTTCCGCGAAGCCCGCTTTCCATCCGAACTCATCTCCGAACTGGCCGAACTGGGGTTCCTGGGCGCCAACCTGGAGGGCTACGGGTGCGCCGGAATGAGCAACGTCGAGTATGGGCTCATCATGCAGGAGCTGGAACGCGTGGATTCGGGAATCCGCAGCTTCGTCTCGGTGCAGGGCGCGCTGGTGATGTACCCGATTCTGAGCTACGGGTCGGATGCGCAGAAAGAACGGTGGCTGCCGCGGCTGCAAAGCGGGAAAGCGGTGGGATGTTTCGGGCTGACCGAGCCGGATTTCGGATCGAACCCCGGCGGCATGCGCACCACGGCGCGCCGCGACGGCTCGGGCTGGGTGCTGAACGGCGAGAAGACCTGGATCACCAACGGAACCGCGGCCGATATCGCGGTCGTTTGGGCGCGCAGCGAAGCCGGTATCGAGGGTTTTCTGGTAGAGCGGGGAACTCCCGGGTATGCGACGTCCGACATTCACGGCAAATGGTCGATGCGAGCTTCGGTGACGTCGAGCCTTTCGTTTTCCGATTGCCGCGTGGGCGAGGAGCAGCGGCTGCCCAAAGCCAAAGGACTCAAGGCGGCTCTCTCCTGCCTCACGCAGGCGCGCTACGGCATCGGCTGGGGGGTGATCGGAGCGGCCATGGATTGCTACGAAACCGCGCGGCAGTACAGCATCCTGCGCAAGCAGTTTGACGACCGGCCGATTGCCTCGCATCAACTGGTGCAGGAAAAGCTGGCCTGGATGATCACGGAAATCACCAAGGCGCAGCTACTGGCGGTTCACGCCGGACGGCTCAAGGACCAGCACAAGCTCGACTCCGCGCACGTTTCCATGCTGAAGCGCAACAACGTGGCCATGGCGCTCGATTGTGCGCGCCTGAGCCGCGATCTGTTGGGCGCCAATGGAATTACCGACGAGTATCCGATCATGCGTCACCTTTGCAACCTGGAAACCGTCAAGACTTATGAAGGCACCGATCACATTCACGCCCTGGTGATCGGCGAAAAGGTCACGGGGGTCCCGGCTTACCGATAGCCGCGCCCCGAACTCCGGGAATGCTGGTTTACGCCGCCACAATTCTCCTGAGCGCGTTTCTGCTGTTCCAGGTAGAGCCGATGATCGCCAAGATCATCCTGCCCTGGTTTGGCGGGTCGGCCGCCGTGTGGAGCACGTGCCTGCTGTTTTTCCAGATGGTGCTGCTGCTGGGCTACCTGTATGCCCACCTGGTGACGCGCTACCTGAAGCCGCGTCTGCAGATGGCGATGCACGTGGTGCTGCTGGCGGCGAGTCTGCTGGCGCTGCGCGTGTATCCGGACCCGTCGTGGAAGCCGGCGGGCGGGGTAGACCCGGGGTTGGCCATTCTCGGATTGCTGGCGGCGAGCGTCGGACTGCCGTATTTCCTGCTCTCCACGACGGGGCCGCTGCTGCAGGCCTGGTACACGCGGCAGTTCCACGGCGCGGTTCCGTATCGCCTCTATGCGCTTTCGAATGCCGGGTCGATGTTCGCGCTGCTGAGCTATCCGTTTCTGTTCGAGCCGGTTTACACCACCCGCGAGCAGGCGGGAATGTGGTCGGCGGCATATGGCGGGTTCATCCTGCTATGCGGGGCAACCGCCATCTGGACGGCGCGCGCGGCCAACGGCGCCAAAGCGGTTCCCGGCGAAGCGGCCGAAGCGGCGCGTCCGGGCATGGCGGAGTATGCGATGTGGCTGGCGCTGCCCGCCTGCGCCTCGGTGCTGCTGCTTTCGATCTCCAACCACATCACGCAGGACGTGGCGTCGATTCCGTTTCTGTGGGTGCTGCCGCTGAGCCTTTATCTGCTCAGCTTCATTCTCTGCTTCGACGGACGCGGCTGGTTTCGCTATCGGCGATACCCATACGTTCCGCTGATGGCGGTGCTGCTGGGCGGGATGGCGCTGGCCGTAGACGGCATCGACAACGCCGATATCCGTTTCCTGCTGGGCCTCTTTCTGCTCGGGCTGTTCGCGTGCTGCATGGTCTGTCACGCCGAGCTGACGCTGTTGAAGCCGCATCCGCGGTACCTGACGCAGTTCTACCTGATGATTTCGGCGGGAGGCGCGCTGGGCGGCGTGCTGGTGGCATTCGTGGCGCCGCGGCTGTTCAATGCCAACTACGAGCTCGAACTGGGGCTGGCATGCTGCGCGGCCCTGACCCTGCTTGCGCTTCGGAACCGGCCGGATCCGGGCTGGCTGGGGAATCTGCTCTCGCCGCTGGAACTGCTGCCGGTGACGCTGGCCGCGATTCTCGGCGGCTATCTCGGATTCGTCTACCGGGACCAGGTGCTGGCGCTGGTCCATGGAGCCATCCGGCTGTTCGCCAAACAATGGCAGCCGAGCGATGATTTCGATACCGCGATGGTGCTCCTGGTGCTGCTCTGGGTGTTGGGCATCCTGCTGGTGCTGAAGCGCGGCATTCGCGCCCGCTGGCTGGCGCAGCAGGGGCTGCGGCCGTTCGCGACGGAACTGATCGCGCTTCTGCTGATCGCGTACCTGGGGTATGTGATCGGCCACGGCAACGCCGGGTATGTGCGCATGGCCCGCAACTTCTACGGCGCGCTCAAGGTGCAGGAGGACGGCGATCAGGGAGATGCGGACTGGACTCGCGGATTGCTGAACGGCACCATCAACCACGGCGAGCAGTTTCTGACGCCGCCGCGCCGCGATATTCCGACGACTTACTATTCGGTGGAGTCGGGCGTGGGAATCGCCATACGGGAAAAGCAGAAGGCCGGGCCGATGCGGGTAGGCGTAATCGGATTGGGCACGGGGACCACGGCGGCGTACGGACGGGCCGGCGATTACTATCGTTTCTACGAAATCAACCCGCTGGTGCGCGAGATCGCGTTATCCAGCTTCACGTTTTTGAGCGACTGCAAGTGCCGGGTGGACATCGTGCTGGGCGATGCGCGGCTTTCGCTGGAGCGGGAGGCGCCGGAGAATTTTGACCTGCTGGCGGTAGACGCCTTCTCCAGCGACTCGATCCCGGTACACCTGCTGACGCGGGAGGCCATGCTGTTGTACTACCGGCACCTCAAACGGGGGGGCATCCTGGCAGTACATATCTCAAATCGTTACTTAGACTTACGTCCGATTGTGCAGGGTATCGCGGCGGCTACCGGGCATGTGGCGCGAATGGTGTCGAACGGGCGGAACGATGAACTGGCGATTACGCCGGCGGAGTGGATGCTGGTCACGGCGGCGGAGCCGGGGTTCGATGACGAGATTGTGAAGCAGTCGGTGGTGATCGAGGCGGGGCAGAGGAAGTTGCGGTTGTGGAGCGACGAATACAGCAATCTGTTGCAGATTTTGCGGTAGTCGGGCGTGACAGACGGCGGAATGGGGCGGTCTGGCCTACGGTTTCAGAGAAAGAGCTAAATTTCTCATTTGCTTAGCCGATATGTAAGGTGTGTGCCCGTGCGCGCCAACCTGCGCCGTGGCACGTCCGGACATGCGGATGAGTCGCCCCAAACCATCGCGACAGCTGGCTGCCGTCACTGGCCTGCTAGCCGTAACCTCTGTCCTGTCAACGCCGCCGCTCCCCGCATCGGAACCCGTCAAACCTCTCGCCAGCTACGCTCACGCCGTCTGGACGGCCACCAACGGGCTGCCGCAGAGCACCGTGCAGGCGGTCGCGCAAACCGACGACGGCTACATATGGCTGGCCACCGAGGACGGGGTGGTGAGATTCGATGGGGTGCAGTTCCGGGTCTTCAACAAGCAGAACTCGCGCGCCATCCGGCAGGACAACATCACTTTGTTGTATAAAACCCGGGACGGCAGTCTGTGGCTGGCCAGCGTCAACGGGACGCTGGCGCGGTACAAGGATGGCTCCTTTCAGTCCTTCACGGGAAGCGCAGGGCTATCCAGCGATAACGTGCAGTGCTTGTTTGAAGATTCCGCGGAGAATCTGTGGATCGCCACGTCCGGCGGTGTGGCGCGCTTTCATTCCGGCGTGTTCCAGCCGGTCGACGGCAGCGCCCACCTGGCGGCTGGAACCGTGCTGGCGGTAACCGGCGACCGGTCCGGACGAATCTGGGCGGCCACTTCGAGCACGCTCCTGGAGTGGAAAAACGGGGAATTCTCGCCGGACCCCGCCCGGCTTCCGGATGGGATCCGC
>Ga0335078_10002845_pt1 | contig 26035 bp, 24 predicted proteins | sample Lox_Sample_32_FD_206711 | JGI IMG/M metagenome (GOLD analysis project Ga0335078, IMG submission 206711) | Soil microbial communities from Loxahatchee National Wildlife Refuge, Florida, United States - Lox_Sample_3.2 | ecosystem: Environmental > Terrestrial > Soil > Wetlands | place: USA... | reverse complement strand
CGGCTGATCGACTGGCGCCGGGACGAGACGGCGGCGGCGCCGCCCGCCTCCGAGCGGCTTGCCCGCAGGCCGGGCGTGCGCACGCTGGGCAACCGGCCGGTGCCGCTGCTGCAGCCGGGCGACCGGGTCAACCACGACGCCTATGGCCTCGGCACGGTGCTTTCGGTCGAGGGCAGAGGCGACGACCCCGAGGCGAAGATCGACTTCGGCGGAGACTACGGGATCAAGCACCTCGTGCTGCGGTACGCCCCGATCGAGAAGCTGTAGCCGGGCCGTTCGCGGCGGAGCGCCTGCGATAGGCGCGCGACTTGGCCCGCGAGCCGCATATCTGCATGCTGCACCAGCAGCCGTTCCTGGTGGGAGACCGGTCGTAGAACGCCCACTGGCAGTCGTCGGCGCTGCACGCCTTGAGCCGCGGCCAGGTGCCGGCCGTACCGGCCTCGGCCGCGATCAGCAGCAGGCGCGCCAGCGCCGGGCCGATGCCAGCGCCGGCGGCGATCACCCGGATCCTGCCATCCGGGCCGGCCTCAAGCCGCGTGGCCAGGCCTGCCGCGGCCGCGTCGAGCTCGCTCGCGGCGGCATCGGCCAGCCCGTGGCCTGCGTGCGCGCGCAGCACGGCCCGCAGCGCCTCCCTGATTCCGACGGCCAGCGCGAGATCCGCCTCGCCGGCGAGCGGCGCCGGCCCTGGCAGCAGGCCAGCCCCCGCCAGCCATCCGGAGAGCGCGGCAGGCCCGCTGAGTTCGTCCGTGGCCTGCCCGACGTCCCTGGTGTTGACGAACGCCTGCACCAGCGCCAGCTCACCGGGCGCCTGCCCGATCTCGCGCTCGGTCATCTCATCCTCCGGGCCCGGTCGCCGTCGGCATCGTTCAAACCATCACCAGCATTGTACCTTTGCTGGTTGCGTCCGGGCCCGGCTTCCGGCTAGGCTTGCGTTACCAGCTAGTCCTATATGTAGGTGACGAACCATGACGAGGAGGCACCCGATGGGCGAGTGGACGATGATCGGCGTACCGACCAGCGCTGGAGCGCACCACGCAGGTCAGGACCTTGCCCCGGCTGCGCTGCGGCGGGCAGGGCTGCTCGGCCGGCTGGCCGCGGCGGGCGTCCGGGTCGCCGACGGCGGGGACCTGCCGGGCTCGGTGTTCGCGGTGGACCGCGAGCAGCCGCTCGCCCGGAATCTCAAGGCCGTCGTGCAGGTAGCTGGCGAGGTCGCGGACGCGGTCGCGGCGGTGCTGGACGCGGGCCGCCGGCCGCTCGTGCTGGGCGGCGACTGCACGATCACGGTCGGCGCGATAGCGGGCCTGCGCCGCGGCCACCCTCAGGTCGGGCTGGTGTATGTCGACGGTGACTCGGACCTGAACGCGTCCGGCGCGGACAGGTCGGGCATCCTCGATTCGGCCGGCATCGCGCACCTGCTCGGACACGGCGCGCCCGAGCTGGCCGGCCTGGGCGGCGCGGTCCCGCTGCTGACTCCCGAACGGCTCGCGCTCGTCGGCTGTGACCCGCGCGAGTCGACGGCAGAGCAGAAGGTGTTCCTGGCCGAGGCCGGGATCAGCCTTTCCGGCAGCGCCGAGCTGAGCGCCGATCCCGAGGGTGCGGCCCGCCGCGCGCTCGCCGCGCTGGCCGGCCACGCGTCGCCGGTGCTGGTGCACTTTGACGTCGACGTCATCGACTCCGGCGACCTGCCGCTCGGCAACTTCCCGCACTACGGGTCCGGCGTGGGGCTGGAGCAGGCGATCGCCGCGGTGCGCGTGCTGGTGGCCGACCCGGCGTGCGCGGGGCTGGTCCTGACCGAGGTGAACCCGACTTACGATCCGGATGGCAGCCAGCTGGACCGGTACGTGGACGGGATCGTCACCGCGCTGTCGGGCTGAGACGCTACACCGGTCGCATCCCGTGGCGGCGCATGAGATCTAGCTCGGTCTCGCGGTCCGGCGGGGCATCGCCGGACCACAGCTCGGCCAGATCACGGAAGTAGTCGTCGAGCGCGGGAGAGTGCAGCACGAGCACGCGGGCCGCGCGCTCGGCCGGGGCGCCGAAGGTGTGCGCGACCCCGCCGGGAACCAGTACGAAGCTGCCCGCCGACGCCCTGGTCAGCTCGCCGTCGAGCTCGAACTCGGCCTCGCCGTCGAGGACCCAGAACGCCTCGGTCCGGTCGGGGTGCACGTGCGGCGGCGGCCGGCGACCGCCCGCGGGCACGTGCCGTTCATGCAGTGAGAACGCGCCGTTCGTGGTCGCAGCCACGGCCTTGAACAGCAGCGTGCTGCCCCGGACCGTGAGCTGCTCGCCGCCGGCGGGCGGGATGACCGTGTGCTCGGACACAGCCCACTCCTAGCACAGCGGGGCCGGGGACGTGCCCGCGGGGCGGCGTTCAGTGGTCCAGCCCGGCCCGGCGGCGGGCGCCGGGTACCGGGCTGTCCTGGCGGGCAAGCCGGGCGGTTAACCTGAATCCGCTGCCTGCGGGCTCGAGCCTGGTCGGAGGATTCAATGAGCGGCATCCGGGTGATCATTGCCAAGCCTGGCCTCGACGGCCATGATCGCGGCGCCAAGGTGGTGGCGCGGGCGCTGCGGGACGCCGGAATAGAGGTCATCTACACGGGCCTGCACCAGACGCCGGAGCAGATCGTGGCCGCGGCGCTGCAGGAAGACGCCGACGCGATCGGCTTGTCTGTCCTCTCCGGCGCGCACATGACGCAGTTCAGTCGCGTGCTCGAGCTGCTCAGGGAGCGGGGAGCCGGGGACATCGTGGTGTTCGGCGGCGGGATCATCCCGGACGCCGACATCGCCGAGCTTGAGGGCATGGGCGTGGCCAGGCTGTTCACCCCCGGCGCCACGACCACGGAGATCGTCGACTGGGTCCGGTCCGCCCTCGGCACCAGCGAGACCGTCAGCTAGACCGTGCTGGCCGGCCCCGGGCCGGCCGCTCACGGCTGGCCGGGCCCAGCAGCGCAGCGTGCTGGCCAGCGGGCTAGGCTGCATCCCGGCGGGCTCCCGCCCCGCCGCCCAGGTGCCAGGCGCCCCCCCCGCGCCGATTCCGAGCATGAAGGAAGACCCGAGTGGACCTGTTCGAGTACCAGGCGAAAGAGCTATTCGCCGAGTACGGCGTCCCGATTCCGGCTGGCAAGGTCGCCAGCACTGCTTCCGAAGCCAGGCAGATCGCCGAGGAATTCGCCGCGGAGCACCCTGACGCCAGGCCGCTGGTGGTGATCAAGGCCCAGGTGAAGACCGGCGGTCGCGGCAAGGCCGGCGGCGTGAAGCTGGCCGATACCGCCGACGAGGCGCAGGAGAAGGCCGCCAGGATCCTCGGGATGGACATCAAGGGCCACACCGTTCACTCGGTGCTGGTCGCCGCGGATACCGACATCGCGCAGGAGTTCTACCTGTCGTTCCTGCTGGACCGCGCCGAGCGCACGTTCCTGTCGATGTGCACCGTCGAGGGCGGCATGGAGATCGAGGACCTGGCCAGGGAGCGGCCGGGCGCGCTGGCCAGGATCCCGGTCAGCCCGCTGACGGGCGTGGACCACGACAAGGCGCTGGAGATCGTCCGGGCAGGCCGGCTGCCCGAGGCCGCGCAGGAGTCCGCTGCCGCGCTGGCCGAGCGGCTGTGGGCGGTGTTCACCGACGAGGACGCGACCCTAGTCGAGGTGAACCCGCTCGTCTACACCGGCGACGGCAAGGTCGTGGCGCTGGACGCCAAGGTCACCCTCGACGACAACGCCGCGTTCCGGCAGGACTGGGACCGGTTCGCCGACCCGTCCGCCGCCGACCCGCTGGAGGCCCGGGCCAAGGCCAAGCACCTCAACTACGTGAAGGTCGACGGTCAGGTCGGCATCATCGGTAACGGGGCGGGCCTGGTCATGTCCACCCTCGACGTGGTGGCGTACGCCGGCGAGGAATTCGGCGGCATCCGGCCTGCCAACTTCCTCGACATCGGCGGCGGCGCGTCCGCCGAGGTCATGGCCAACGGCCTGGACATCGTGCTGTCCGACCCGGACGTCAAGAGCGTGCTGGTGAACGTGTTCGGCGGCATCACCTCGTGCGACGCGGTGGCCAACGGCATCGTGTCCGCGATCGGCCTGCTGACCGAGCGCGGCGAGCAGCTCACCCACCCGATCGTGGTCCGGCTGGACGGCAACAACGCCGCGGAGGGCCGGGCGATCCTGGACGCGGCCGCGATACCGCAGATCGAGCAGGTGGCCACGATGGACGATGCGGCGCGGCGCGCTGCCGAGCTGGCGGCCTCGGTCGCGAACGGAGCATGAGATGGCGATCTTCCTGAACGCCGACAGCAAGATCATTGTCCAGGGCATCACCGGGTCCGAGGGCCGCAAGCACGGCGCCCGGATGATCACCGCCGGGTCGAACGTGGTCGGCGGCACCAACCCGCGCAAGGCCGGCCAGACGGTCGAGCTGGCCGGCGGCGAGCTGCCGGTCTTCGGCACCGTCGCCGAGGCCATGGCGGCGACCGGCGCGAACGTCTCGGTGATCTTCGTGCCGGAGTCCGGCACGAAGGCGGCCGTCATCGAGGCCATCGACGCCCGCATCCCGCTCGCGATCGTGATCACCGAGGGCGTGCCGGTGCACGACAGCGCCGAGTTCTGGGCGCACGCGTGCGCCACCGGCAACGGCACCAGGATCGTCGGCCCCAACTGCCCGGGCGTGGCATCACCCGGCAAGTCCAACGCCGGCATCATTCCGGCGGACATCACCACCGAGGGCAGGATCGGCCTGGTCTCCAAGTCCGGGACGCTGACCTACCAGATGATGTACGAGCTGCGCGACATCGGCTTCTCCACCGCGGTCGGCATCGGCGGCGATCCGATCATCGGGACCACGCACATCGACTGCCTGCAGGCGTTCCAGGAAGACCCGGAGACCGACGCGATCGTGATGATCGGCGAGATCGGCGGCGACGCCGAGGAGCGCGCGGCCGCCTACATCGAGAAGAACGTGACCAAGCCGGTGGTTGCCTACGTCGCCGGCTTCACCGCGCCCGAGGGCAAGACCATGGGCCACGCGGGCGCGATCATCTCCGGCTCGGCCGGCACCGCGCAGGCGAAGAAGGAGGCGCTGGAGAAGGTCGGCGTCCGGGTCGGGCGCACACCCAGCGAGACCGCGCGCCTCGTCCGGGAGATCATGAAGTCGTAGCCGACCGGCGCGCCTGCGCGGCCGAAGCGGGCTGTATTGCCAGGCTTGACTCTTGTGACTGCTTCAGCCGTCGGCGCCCGCACCACGGCCGGCCAGCCCGGACCTGAGGCCGGCGAGCCCGGCCGCTCGCTGGCCCTGGCCGGGGTCATGGCTGCAGGCGCTGTCACCGCGGCCGGCCTCGCGGTCATCGTGCTCCTGGTGCTCATCGGCTGGATCGCGGCTCCGCACGACAGCGTCGGGCTGCCTGCCGTGCTGCGGGCCGGGGCGGCACTCTGGCTCGTCGGCCAGCACGTCGGCTTCACGCTGCGGGGTACCGGCCGGATCGGCATGCTGCCGCTCGGCCTGGTGCTGCTGCCCGGCGCGCTGCTGTGGCGGGCGGGCCGCTGGGTAGTGCGCGTGAGCCCGGTGCGGCGCCTGCGTCAGGTCGGCTACGCGGCGGCAGCGCTGGCCGTCCCGTACTCACTGCTCACCGCCGCCCTCGCGCTGGTGAGCAGGTCCGCGCAACTCGCCGCTTCGGTGCCGCAGGCGGCGCTGTGCGGGCTGCTGCTCGCCGCCGCCGCAGGCGGGCTCGGCGCGGCGCGGGCCGTCGCGCCGTGGCCGAGGCTGACCAGCCTCATACCGGAACGGCAGCGTTCCGTGGTGATAGCGGTAGCAGCCTCGGCCGCGGTACTGGCGGTCGCCGGCGCGCTGCTGGCAGCCGCCGCGCTCGCCGCGAACCTGCACGAGTCCGCGGTCCTGCAGCGCAGCCTGGGCCCGGGGCCGGTCGGCGCGGTGCTACTGCTGCTGCTGCAGGTCGGCTACGTCCCCAACGCGGTGATCTGGGCCGTCTGCTTCGCGATCGGGCCCGGGTTCGCCTTCGGCACGGGCACGATCGTCGCTCCGACAGGTTCCGCGCTGGGCCCGCTGCCTGCCGTCCCGCTGCTGGCCGCGCTGCCGCCCGGGGTGCACGCCGCGATGCCGGCGTGGCTGGCGCCGGTCGTGCTGGCCCTGCCCTACCTCGCCGGGGCGACGGGCGGCTGGCTGCTGATCCGGATGGCGCCCACGCTCAGCATCGAGGCGGCGCCGCTGTGGGGGATGGCCAGCGGCGCGCTCGCCGGCCTGCTGATCGGCGTGCTCGCCGCGTTCTCCGGCGGGCCGCTCGGCGACGGCAGGCTCGCCACGGTCGGCCCGTCGGGCTGGCAGGTCGGCGCCGTGGCGGCATTCGAGCTCGGCATCGCCGCTGCCATCAGTGCCGGTCTCTCGAACTACTTCCTGCTGCGGCGGGCGAGTGCCGCCGCCGGTGCCGCGGGCCGGCCGCGCCCGCGGCCACCCGAGCCGGCGCCGGACGACCACGTCATCTACCTCGACCCGTGGGCGGGTGACGAGTCGGCCGGCCGGCGCCCGCCCGCGGCCGGCCCGTCAGCACTGCCCTGACGGCCGCTTGTACGCTGAGACCGCCGGGGAAAGCGCGGGGGAGTCATCAGCCTGAAGGAGCCGACCGTCAGTCCGTCACGATTGCTGGTGCTGGTTTCCGGCACGGGCAGCATCCTGCAAGCGCTGCTGGACGCCTGCGCCGCTGACGACTTCGGGGCGAGGATCGTCGCGGTCGGCGCCGACCGGGAGCGCACCGGCGGCGTAGCCAGGGCGCGGGCGGCCGGGATCCCGGCCTTCGTGTGCCGGGTCGCGGACTACCCGGAGCGCGCGAGCTGGGACCAGGCGCTGACCAGCGCGTGCGCCGAGTACAAACCGGACCTTGTCGTCGCGGCCGGGTTCCTGAAGCTGGTGGGCGCGGACTTCCTCGCCGAGTTCGGCGGCCGCATGATCAATACTCATCCGGCGCTACTCCCGTCGTTCCCTGGCCTGCACAGCGTCAGGGACGCGCTCGCTCATGGCGTGAAGGTGACCGGATGCAGCGTCATCCTGGTGGACGCGGGCGTGGACAGCGGCCCGATCCTGGCTCAGCAGGCGGTTCCGGTCCTGGCCGGAGACGACGAGGAGTCGCTGCACGAGCGGATTAAGGTGGCCGAGCGCGCGCTCGTGGTGGACACGATCGGCAGGATGGTCAGGGACGGATGGTCCGTGCAGGGCCGGACAGTGAGGATTGGCAGTTGACTCAGGTAGCGATCCGGCGGGCGCTGATCAGCGTGTACGACAAGACCGGACTGGCCGAGCTGGCGACCGCCCTGCACGCCGCGGGCGCCGAGATCGTCTCGACCGGCACCACCGCGCGCGCGATCGCCGCCGCGCGCGTACCGGTGACACAGGTCGAGCAGCTGACGGGCTTCCCGGAGTGCCTGGACGGCCGGGTGAAGACGCTGCACCCGAAGGTGCACGCGGGCCTGCTGGCCGACCTGGCCAGGGACACCCACCGCGCGCAGCTCGCCGAGCTCGGCATCGAGCCGTTCGACCTGCTGGTATCCAGCCTCTACCCGTTCGAGCAGACGGTGGCGGGCGGCGCCGGGTCGGCCGAGTGCGTCGAGCAGATCGACATCGGCGGGCCGGCGATGATCCGGGCCGCGGCCAAGAACCACGCGACGGTCGCGGTCGTCACCAGCGCTGACGACTACCCGGACGTCATCGCCGCCGCGCGCGGTGGCGGCTTCACCGCGGACCAGCGGCGGCGCCTCGCCGCCAGGGCATACGCGCGGACCGCGGCCTACGACGCCGCCGTTGCCGCCTGGTTCGCGAGCGTGTACGCGCCGGACGCCGTCGCCGTCGAGGCCGGCTGGCCGGACGTGACCGCCGGGGTGTGGACCCGCAAGGAGGTGCTGCGCTACGGCGAGAACCCGCACCAGGGTGCCGCGCTCTATCTGCGCTCGGGCGGCGAGGCCGCCGGCATTGCCAACGCCGAGCAGCTGCACGGCAAGGCGATGTCGTACAACAACTACGTCGACGCCGACGCCGCGCGGCGAGCCGCGTTCGGCTTCACCGAGCCATGCGTAGCGATCATGAAGCACGCCAATCCGTGCGGGATCGCACTCGGCGCCGACATGGCGGAGGCGCACCGCAAGGCGCACGCCTGCGACCCGGTCTCGGCTTACGGCGGCGTCATCGCGGCCAACGGCGTCGTCACCGCCGTGATGGCCGAGCAGGTCGCCGACATCTTCACCGAGGTGATCGTCGCGCCGGACTTCGAGCCCGCCGCGCTTGACATCCTGACGAGGAAGAAGAATCAGCGGCTGCTGCGCTGCCCGGCACCGCCCGCGGGCCGTTCGATCGACTGGCGGCCGGTCAGCGGCGGGCTGCTCATGCAGACAGCCGACTCCGGTGCCGAGCCCGCGGACAGCGCGGCGAGCTGGGAGCTGAAGGCGGGGCAGCCGGTCAGCCCGGAGACGCTCGCGGACCTGGAGTTCGGGTGGCGCGCCTGCCGCGCGGTCAAGTCCAACGCGATCCTGCTCGCGGCCGGGCGGGCCAGTACCGGCATCGGCATGGGCCAGGTCAACCGCGTCGACTCCTGCCGGCTCGCTGTCGCCAGGGCGGGCGAGCTCGCGGCTCACTCGGTAGCGGCGAGCGATGCCTACTTCCCGTTCGCGGACGGGCTCCAGATCCTGGCCGACGCGGGCGTGCGGGCGATCGCCGAGCCGGGCGGGTCGATCCGCGACGACGAGGTGATCGCCGCCGCGGAGGTCGCCGGCGTCGCGCTGTACTTCACCGGCATCCGGCACTTCTACCACTGACGCGCACTCCGCCCTCCGCCGGACGGCGGCGGGCCGGGCGATTGAGGCGGGTGAGCATGACAGCGATCATTCTCGACGGCAAGGCGACGGCAGCCGCCATCCGGGCCGAGCTGACCGAGCGGGTGGCCAAGCTCGCGCAGGCGGGCATCACGCCCGGCCTCGGCACGGTGCTGGTCGGAGACGATCCGGGCAGCCGCTCCTACGTCAACGGCAAGCACCGCGACTGCGCCCAGGTCGGCATCCTCAGCATCCGCCGCGACCTGCCCGCCAGCGCTTCACAGCAGCAGGTGGAGGACGCGGTAGCCGAGCTCAACGCCGACCCGGAGTGCACCGGCTACATCGTCCAGCTGCCGCTCCCGGCGGGCCTCGATCCGCAGCCCGTCCTCGCGCTGATCGACCCGGCCAAGGACGCGGACGGCCTGCAGCCGGTTAACCTGGGCAAACTCGTGCTGGGCGAGCCCGCGCCGCTGCCCTGCACGCCGCGCGGGATCGTCGAGTTGCTGCGCAGGTTCGACGTGCCGATTGCCGGCGCCGACGTGACCATCATCGGCCGCGGCATCACCGTGGGCAGGGCGCTTGGCCTGCTCCTCACCAGGCGGAGCGAGAATGCGACGGTCACGCTGTGCCACACCGGCACCAGGGACCTGGCCGCGCACACGCGCGACGCGGACATCGTCGTGGTAGCGGCCGGCACGCCGGGCCTGCTGACCGCGGACATGGTCAGGCCCGGTGCCGCCGTGCTCGATGTCGGCATCAGCAGGACCGCGGCCGGAGTCGTCGGCGACGTGGACCCGGCCGTGGCCGAGGTCGCCGGCTACCTCGCCCCGATGCCCGGCGGAGTCGGCCCCATGACCAGGGCCATGCTGCTGGCCAACGTGACCGAGGCGGCCGAGCGCCAGGCCGGCTGATCAGGCACCGCCCGGCGCGGTCCCGATCATACTGGCGGGTAACATACGGAGAGGGCCACGGTCGGGACCCCGGGTTCGGTGGCTGCGGGTCGTTTTGGCAGGCTTAGCCTGCCGCAGCCGTCGCCGTCAGCCGGCTGCGCCGGAGGCAGCACGGCAGGGTGCCAGCCCGAGCGCTAGCCGCGCGACGGCCGGATGTTGTTCGCATGGGAGGTCGGCAGCAGGTCATGAACATTGTCGTCTTGGTAAAGCAGGTGCCGGACACCTGGTCGGAGCGGACCCTGCGCCCTGCGGATAACACCCTGGACCGGGATGCGGCCGATGCGGTGATCAACGAGCTCGACGACTACGCGATCGAGGAGGGCCTGCGCCAGCAGGAGGCGCACGGCGGCGAGGTCACGATCGTGTCGATGGGGCCGGAGAAGGCCGCGGAGGCAATCCGCAAGGCGCTCTCGATGGGTGCAGACAAGGCCGTGCACGTCAGCGACGAGGCGCTCCGGGGCTCGGACGGCCTGGTGACCTCGGCGGTGCTCGCGAATGTGCTGCAGCGGATCGGCTTCGACCTGGTGATTCTCGGCTCGGAGTCCACAGACGCCCGGATGGGAACCCTGGCGGCGATGCTGGCCGAGCGGCTGGGCGTGCCGCAGCTGTCGTTCGCGAGCAAGGTTGAGACCGACGGGTCGGCGATCAGCATTCACCGCCAGGCCGACTATGGCTACGACACCGTGGAGGCCGCGCTGCCGGCCGTGGTGAGCGTCGTCGAGAAGATCAACGAGCCCCGCTATCCGTCCTTCAAGGGGATCATGGCGGCGAAGAAGAAGCCGGTCGAGACCCTCACGGTGGCCGACCTGGGCATCGACCCGGCCGAGGCTGGCCTGGCCGCGAGCGCGACCGAGGTGGTCAGCTTCGCTAACCGGCCGCCGCGCGCAGCGGGCACGATCGTGACCGACGACGGGGACGGCGGCGCCAAGGCGGCCGAGTTCCTGGCGTCCCGTAAGTTCATCTGAGCGCGGAGGGCTGACCTGCATGGCTGAGATCCTGGTACTTGCCGAGCACGACGGCGAGACCGTCAAGAAGGTCACGACCGAGCTGCTCACGCTCGCGCGGGGGTTCGGCGAGCCCGCCGTGGTGTGGACCGGGCCCGGCGCGGAGGCCGCGCAGGCGCGGCTGGCCGAGTTCGGCGCGGCGAAGATCTACGTGGCCGACAGCGCGGATTACGACGACTACGTGGTCGCGCCCAAGGCGGAGCTGCTGGCCCAGCTGGTAGCCGACAAGTCGCCCGCCGCGGTGCTGGTGGCCGCTACGTCGGAGGGCCGCGAGGTCGCGGGCAGGCTCGCGGTGAAGACCGGCTCGGGCATCCTGACCGACGTCACCGGCCTGTCCGAGGGCTTCGTGGGCGAGCAGTCGATCTTCGGCGGTGCCATCACCGTGCAGTCGAAGGTGCGCGCCGGCACGCCGATTATCGCGGTGCGGCCGAACGCGGTGTCCCCCGAGCCCGGGTCGGGCGCGGCGGCGATGGAGCCGGTCAGCGTCACGATCAGCGACGCGGCCAAGACCGCGAAGGTGACCGGCCGGGTCGTAGCCGAGCGCGGTGAGCGGCCGGAGCTGACCGAGGCGTCGATCGTCGTGTCCGGCGGCCGCGGGCTGGGCTCGGGCGAGCACTTCGCGCTGATCGAGCAGCTCGCTGACTCGCTGGGCGCCGCCGTCGGCGCGTCCCGTGCCGCCACCGACGCGGGCTGGTACCCGCACTCGTTCCAGGTCGGCCAGACCGGCAAGACCGTGTCGCCGCAGCTCTACATGGCGATCGGCATCTCCGGCGCGATCCAGCACCGGGCCGGCATGCAGACCTCCAAGACGATCATGGTGGTCAACAAGGACCCCGAGGCGCCGATCTTCGAGCTGGCCGACTTCGGCGTCGTGGGCGACCTCTTCAAGGTCGTGCCGCAGCTCATCGACGAGATCGGCAAGCGGTCCGCGGGCTGACCGCGGCTGTGGCGGCCGGCTAGGCGAGGACTAGCCTGCCGGATCCCGGCTACGCTGGACGCATCATGGCAGATATCGACGCGGCCGGGCATAACCCGGTGCCGGACGGGCGCCCGGCACCGGGCAGGCAGGTGTACCTGGACCACGCGGCGACCACGCCGATGCTGTCCGAGGCCCTCGATGCGATGACCGAGGAGCTGGCCCAGCTCGGGAATCCGTCATCTCTGCATAATCCCGGCAGGCGGGCCCGCCGGGTGGTGGAGGAGTCCAGGGAGCTGATCGCCGAGGCCTACGGAGCGCGGCCCAGCGAGGTGATCTTCACCAGCGGGGGCACCGAGGCAGACAACCTCGCGATCAAGGGCTTGTACTGGGCGCGCCGGGGCGCCGACCCGGCCCGGCACCGGGTGCTGGCCGCGGCGACTGAGCACCACGCGGTGCTGGACAGCGTCGTCTGGCTAGCGGAGCACGAGGGCGCCAAGGCGGACTGGCTCCCCGTGGACGCGCGCGGCGTGGTGGGCGTGCCCTCGCTGGCGGAGGTCATCGAGCGCGATCCGGCGTCCGTTGCCGTCATCAGCGTCATGTGGGCCAACAACGAGGTCGGCACCGTCCAGCCGATCCACGAGCTGGCCCGGCTGGCCGCCGAGTACCAGATCCCGTTCCACAGCGATGCCGTGCAGGCGGCCGGCCAGCTCCCGGTGAGCCTGGCGGCCGCCGGCGCGACGGCGCTGACCATAACCGCGCACAAGATCGGCGGCCCCGTGGGGGTCGGGGCGCTGCTGCTCGGCCGGGGCATCGAGCCCGTGCCCGTGCTGCACGGCGGGGGTCAGGAGCGGGACGTGCGGTCCGGCACACTTGACGTTCCCGCCATCCGGGCCTTCGCCGTCGCTGTACAGGCGGCCAGGGAGCACGGCGCGGAGCAGGCGAAACGAGTGGCCGCCCTGCGTGACGACCTGATCGCTCAGGTGCTGGCGGCCGTGCCGGACGCGATCCTGAACGGGGCCCCGCCCGGGCCCGGCCGGCTGCCGGGCAACGCGCACTTCTCCTTCCCCGGCTGCGAGGGCGACGCGCTGCTCATGCTGCTGGACGCCAGGGGGATCGCGTGCTCCACCGGATCTGCCTGCACCGCGGGCGTGGCGCAGCCGAGCCACGTGCTGCTTGCCATGGGCGCCGACGAGGCCAGGGCCCGCGGCTCGCTTCGGTTCTCGCTCGGGCATTCCTCTGAGCCGGCCGACGTGGACGCCCTGGGCGCCGTGATCGGCGAGGTCGTCGAGCGCGCGCGGCGGGCAGCCAGGTAGCAGGCCGGGCCAGGCCGGCCGGCGCCTATCCTGAACTGGATGACCACTCTGCGCGTGCTGGCCGCCATGTCCGGCGGCGTGGACTCGGCGGTGGCGGCGGCCAGGGCCGTCGACGCCGGCCACGACGTCACCGGGGTCCATCTCGCCCTGTCGCGGAACCCGGGCTCGTACCGGACCGGCGCGCGGGGCTGCTGCACGCTCGAGGACGCGCGGGACGCGCGCCGGGCGGCCGACGTGATCGGCATCCCGTTCTACGTCTGGGACATGGCAGCGCGGTTCCACGAGGATGTCGTCGAGGACTTCGTGGCCGAGTACGCCAGGGGCCACACGCCCAACCCGTGCCTGCGCTGCAACGAGAAGATCAAGTTCGCGGCCGTGCTGAACCGGGCGGTAGCGCTGGGATTCGACGCGGTGTGCACCGGGCACCACGCACGGCTCGAGCCTGCGTCGGACGGCAGCGGGCTGGCCAGGCTCTGGCGCAGCGTCGACGCGGCCAAGGATCAGTCCTACGTGCTCGCGGTGCTGCGGCCCGACCAGCTGAGGCGGGCGATGTTCCCGCTCGGTGCCAGCACCAAGGACCAGGTGCGCAAGGAGGCCGCCGAGCGTGGCCTCGGCGTGGCGGACAAGCCCGACAGCCATGATGTCTGCTTCATCGCCGACGGCGACACCAGGGCCTTCCTGCGCGACCAGCTCGGCAGCGCACCCGGCGAGATCGTCGACGCCGACGGCACCGTGCTCGGCCGCCACGACGGCAGCTACGGGTTCACGATCGGCCAGCGCAAGGGCCTGGGCATCGACAGCCCCGCCGCCGACGGCAGGCCGCGGTTCGTGCTGGGCATCGAGCCGGTGTCGCGCACGGTCACCGTCGGGCCAGCCGGGGCGCTGGACGTGCTGGAGATCGACGCGGAGCGGCCGGTGTGGTCGGGCTGCGAGCCGCCGCCCGGGCCGCTCGACTGCCTGGTGCAACTGCGCGCGCACGGCGAGGTGCATCCGGCTGTTGTCCGCGCGGCGGGCGCGGGCGTCACGATCAGGCTGCGGGAGCCGGCCCGCGGGGTCGCGCCCGGCCAGGCTGCGGTGTTCTACGACGGCGAGACCGTGCTAGGCAGCGCCACCATCTGCCGCGCGGACCGAGCTAAGCGGACTTCGTCCGGGTCGTCTGGACCCGAGACCGAGAACCGTATCGCTGACCGTTAGCCGGCGAGCCGGGCGTGATAGCACTGCGCGCAGACGCGTCATCTGGGCCCGGCGATCTGGTCTTCCGGGCAGCATCAGCTTCCTCGCACCTCGTCAGCGCGGAGATAATGTCTTTCCCGGTACGCGCTGACAGCTGCTTCTTGCCGACCTTCTTGATCACCGCATGGATGTTGCGCTCGCGCAGTATGGCCTTAATATGCGGTACGGAGATCCGCGCGGCCAGGGCAACTGCCGCCACGATGCCGGCTATCTCAGTCGAATACAGGGTCATCTGCGGGCCTCATCCAGCCTGCCTGGTTGCGAACTTGACTACATTCGACTCGCTAATCATTGGATTCCTTGCTCGGCTGCCACGCGGTCTCGGGGACGTTGCCTGTGTCCATCAGAAACTGGTTTCTATCGGCGGGATAGGTCGTGACGGCCACCTGAAACGGCTGGCCGTGCTCGTCATAGCTCGTACGGGTGATCTCAAAGATGGCGACGCGGCCGTCGTCGGGAAGGCTGAAGAAACTAGCCTCGTAGGAATCCGGCACTCGCACGCGCATCACGTCCCGGTAGCCAGCCTGCCTGATACTGAGCGTGTTCTCTATATACCGAACAGTGCCCTCAGGTATATTTTCGGCCTGAATGAGCCGTATTGCCCCGCGGTCCAGAAATGACATCGGGTAGAAGGCTGTCTGCAGCGAATAAGGGATCCCGTCGATGAGGCGCCGCTGATGACGGCTGATGACCGTCTCTCCCGGCGGGCACAGTTCCCTGGCCGGTATTCCGGTGGCTTGCTGGATCTCGACGCGAGGAACCGAGACCTCCGGGATCCTGCTGTCATGGAGAACGGCGACCGCAAAGGCGGCACCTTCTTCCACGCCGGCCTGGAACTCACTCGGCAGAGCCGTGACGAACGGGTCAATCTTCGGGCTGACGAAGGTGCCTTGGCCGGACCGGGTATACACGAGGCCGCGGGTGGCGAGCCACTTCACCGCGTCACGCACTGTGTTGCGCGACGCACGGTAGAGATCCTGAAGCTCCAGCTCGGTGGGCAAGGGCCTGCCATCGCGGCCGAGTTCGCCAGACTCGATCTTCTGGCGCAGATCGTCGGCTATCTGACGCCACATGGGAACAGCCATAGGCACTCCCAGGTACTCGAGGAAACCCCGGCAGTGGGACCAGCGGATTCTGCTCTTACATCCAGCAGCGGAACCGGCGGGTTCCGCTCCTATGTTCGATCCTGCGCGCGAGAATCAGGGTAGCAAACGTTGGGATGAACCCAACAGTAGGCCTGATCCTAGCAGTTGGGTCCGTTGGTGCCATCCGAAGGCCGCAATAAGACGGCTCCATGTCAGGATTCGCCCGCCAGAGACTCAGTTGGGAAAGGAGCGTCGCCGAGCAGTCGAGCGGAGAGGGGGATCGAGTATGGCAGCCATCGCCGCGATCATCTTCGCCGCCGCGGCAGGGTTCGCGATCGTCATCGTGATCACGGTCATCGTGATCATCGGGGTTCACCGGGAAGAGCGGTACCTGACTCTCGGGAACCGGAGCGCGCCCGGCGTCATCGCCCAGCTGGCTCGCCTGGTGCTCGGCAGGTACCTGCGCAGGGAGTACGACGCCTCGGTGGGCCGGGGCTATCCGGATGACCTCGCGCCGCCGCGGGAGCGCCGGGTCGGAACCAGGGACTAGAAAGGCGCTGCCGCCGCACCATACCGGGGCATGGTGCGGCCAGCAGCGCGTTGACGGGTGCAGGGCCTGGTGTCGGCGGGCGCCACTAGGCTCAGCTGCGTGGGTGAGCAGAGCGCGGTTTTTCCCTGGCCGGCCGGCAGCGCGACCGGCGTCGGATCGATGCCGGGCACCGACGTCGCCCAGACCTGCCGGATGGTGTTCGGCGAGCTGCCCGATCTCCCGTTCCTGCCCGAGCTGCCCGGTCGCGGTCCTGGCGCGGACCTGACCGGCAGGGGGGCAGCACTGCTGGTGGACCTGCCGGTGCAGACCACGCCGCACGGGTGGAAGCTCGCCGACCGGCCCGGCCGTGACGCGAGCCGCGCGGCCGGCTACTGGTCGCAGGACCTGGACACGCTCGAGGAGGTCGCGGAGGGGTACGCGGGGGCGGTCAAGATCGGGGTCTGCGGACCGGTCACGCTGGCCGCGACCATCGAGCTGACCCACCGCCTCGACCCGGCCCTGTCGGATCCGGGTGCCTTCGCCGATCTCACCGCCTCGCTCGCGGAGGGCGTGGCGGCTTGCGTCGCCGACGTGCGCAAGCGGATCCCGCGGGCAAGCGTGATCCTGCAGCTAGACGAGCCCGCGCTGCCCGCGGCGCTGGCCGGGCGGGTGCCGACCGCGAGCGGCCTCAACTTCGTGCGGGCGGTCGAGCCGGTGACCGCGAGCCAGCGGATGGCTGCGGTCGTGACGGCAGCTGGCCAGGGGGCGAGGACAGTCGTGCACTGCTGCGCCGGCGACCCGCCGTTCCATGTCATATCGGAATCGGGCGCGACGGGCATCGGTTTCGACCTCGCCCTGCTTCCCGACAAGAGCGTTGACCTGGTCGCCGAGATGGCGGAGGCGGGCATGGCACTGCTGGTCGGCGCCCTTCCGACCGCGGCCGCACGGCGACTCGTCTCCGGGCCGCCGCTGCCGCCACGGGAGACCGCGGCCGCCGTGACCGGGCTGTGGCGCAAGACGGGCCTGGCGGCCGAGCTGATGGCCCCCCGGGTAGTGGTCACGCCGGCCTGCGGCCTTGCGTCCGGGTCGCCGCAGGCCGCGCGGGCAGCGCTCGAGCATTGCCGGGAGGCGGCGCGGGTCGCGGCGGAGATGATCGACGCCCCCGGTGGTTAGCGGGCACCGCGGTTAGCGGCGCGGCGGCGGAGGAGGCAGGTTGACAGAGGAGCGGTCGATGGCACAGCAGGATCCACGGCAGCGGCACGCAGAGCTCGCGGCGGAGTTGCTTGAGCATCAGTACCGCTACCACGTGCTGGACTCGCCGCTGGTGTCCGACGCCGACTACGACGCGATGATGCGCGAGCTGGTCAGCATCGAGGAGCAGATCCCCGAGCTGCGCACGCCGGATTCGCCGAGCCAGAAGGTCGGCGGGACGATCTCGACCGACTTCACGGCGGTGCAGCACCTGGAGCGGCTGCTCAGCCTCGACAACGTGTTCTCGGATGCGGACCTGGACGGGTGGGTGGCGCGTGCCGAGCGGCTCGGCGGGGGCGGCCCGTACCTGTGCGAGCTGAAGATCGACGGGCTGGCTGTCGCGCTCGTCTACCGGAAGGGGCGGCTGCAGCGGGCCGCCACCCGGGGTGACGGCGTCACCGGCGAGGACGTGACACCGAACGTGAAGACCATCGCCGCCGTGCCTACCCGGCTGGCCGGCGGCGGCTGGCCGGACACGCTGGAGCTGCGCGGCGAGGTGTTCCTCCCGGTCGCCGCGTTCGAGGACCTGAACGAGCGGCTCACCGAGGCGGGAAAGCCGCCGTTCGCCAACCCGCGCAACTCAGCCGCCGGATCGCTGCGGCAGAAGGACCCGCGCATCACCGCCTCCCGCGCGCTGAACATGATCGTGCACGGCGTCGGCGTGGTCGAGGGCCTGGACGACCTGCCGCAGAGCCAGTCCGACTGGTACGAGCGGCTGCGCGGGTGGGGGCTGCCCGTCAGCGACCTGTATCAGGTGGTGCCCGACGTCGACGGCGTGCGCAAGTACATCGCGCACTACGCCGAGCACCGGCACGACCCGCCGTATGAGATAGACGGCGTGGTCGTGAAGATCGACACGCTCGAGGTACAGCGCAGGCTCGGCGCTACCAGCCGGGCGCCGCGGTGGGCGATCGCGTACAAGTACCCGCCGGAGGAGGTCAACACCAGGCTGCTCGACATCCGCGTCAACGTCGGCCGCACCGGCCGCGTCACTCCGTTCGCCGTGATGGAGCCGGTCAAGGTCAGCGGCTCCACGGTCGAGAACGCGACGCTGCACAACGCCGACGAGATCGCCCGCAAGGGCGTGCTGATCGGCGACATGGTGGTGCTGCGCAAGGCCGGTGACGTGATTCCCGAGGTGGTGGGGCCGGTCGTCGACCTGCGCACCGGTGCGGAGCGCGCGTTCGAGTTCCCGACGCACTGCCCGTCCTGCGGGACCGGGCTGGTACGCGAGGACGGCGGGGTGGACTGGCGCTGCCCGAACGCGCGGTCCTGCCGGTCGCAGCTATGGGAGCGGCTGTTCCACCTGGCGGGACGCGGTGCGCTGGACATAGAGGTGCTCGGCTACGAGGCCGCGGGTGCCCTGCTGGACTCCGGCCTGGTGACCGACGAGGGCGACCTGTTCGCGCTGACCGCCGAGTCGCTGGCGACGGTGCCTTTCTTTGTCCTCAAGTCCGGCGGGCTCAGCGCCAACGCGACCCGGCTGCTGGCCAATCTCGAGGACGCGCGGCACCGGCCCCTGTGGCGGATGCTGGTGGCGCTGTCGATCCGGCACATCGGGCCGACGGCGGCCCGGGCGCTGGCCGCCGCGTTCGGGTCCGTGGACGCGATCGCCAGCGCGCCGGAAGCGGAGCTCGTCACGGTCGACGATGTCGGGCCGACGATCGCCGCGTCGATCCGCGAGTGGTTCACGGTTGACTGGCACGTGGCGATCGTGGACAAGTGGAAGGCGGCCGGCGTTGAGCTGGCGACCGAGGGCTTCGTGCCACCGCCGCGCGACGAGGCTGGCGCTGCGGCGGGCGGGGGTCCGCTCGCCGGGGTGACGGTGGTGCTGACCGGGACCCTGCCCGGTTACACCAGGGACGAGGCCGCCGAGGCCATCCAGGAGCTGGGCGGCAAGGTGTCCGGCTCGGTGTCGAAGAAGACGAGCTTCGTCGTGGCCGGCGAGAGCCCGGGTTCCAAGCTCGACAAGGCCGCCGACCTCGGCGTGCCGGTGCTGGACGAGGACGGCCTCCGGGTGCTGCTGACCGACGGCGCGGAGGCGGCGCGCGGGGTTGCGCAGCCCGGCTAGCGCCCGCGGCTGGCGCCCGCGGCTGGCGCCCGCGGCTGGCGCCCGCGGCTGGCGCCCGCGGCTGGCGCCCGCGGCTGGCATCCGCGCCGGGCGAGCCTGCAGACAGCGGTTTGTGAATGGAGATGATTAGTGCGCGACTCGTGATGATCACGTGTTGTAACAGATAGTGTGCAATTGGCTTCGGGAAGTATGTTTTCTGCCGTAGGATCTACGGAAAGCGCCGAGAGCTACACACTGAGCGACCGGCCGGCCGACGAGGAGCCATGAAGGACCCGAACGACACCAGGGACATCGGCCCGCGGGTCGGTTCACCGCTGTGGTTCCACCTCACCGCGTGCATCATCGCAGGCGGTGTTGCCTTCGGCTTCACTATGACCAATCTCACAGGGCTCGATCGCCTGGTGACATACGCGATATTCTGGGTGCTCGCGGCCATGATCGTGCTCAGCGACATCTGGCCGATCGTGACGCCGGGCAGGTCTAACTCCGAGGCGCCGGTGGCGTCGGTGGCGTTCAGCCTGGGCGCGCTCTTCGTCTGCGGCCTGCCCGCCGCCCTTCTGCTGCGCGCGGCATCTGCATTCGTGGTGTGCGTGGCCGAGCGCAAGGCCCTGCACCGGGCTGCCTTCAACGCGGCCTCGGTGACACTGAGCATGGTGGCGGCATGGGCCGTGCTCTACGCCGTCCATATCCGCCCCTCGGCGAAGGCCTTCGGTGACCCGGCTAGCCGGGAGCTGTGGTGGATGCTGCTGGCCGGGCTGGCCTGCTTCGCGGTGCATTACGCGATCATCGCGATGGCCGTCAGCATGCACGCCAGGGAGCCGATCGGGGTGACGATCCGGCGGACGATCGGCTATCAGTCCTTCGTCAACGTGTTCCTGATCGGGACGGCGCCGCTGGTGGCGCTCGCGATCTACTCGACGTCGGCGCCGCTGCTCGCGTTGTTCGCGTTCCCGTTTGCTGCCGTTTACGTGAACGCGGCGATCTCGGTGCAGCGCGAGCATCAGGCGCACCACGACGAGCTGACCGGCCTGGCGAACCGGAAGCTGCTGGTCAGCAAGCTGGACAGCATGCTGGCGCAGGCTGCCACCACCGGCACCAAGGTGGGCTTCCTGCTGCTCGACCTGGACCGCGGGCTGAAGGAAGTGAACGACACCCTCGGTCACGCGGTCGGCGACCGGCTGCTCCGCCTGGTGGCGCACCGGCTCACGCACAGCATCCGGCCGGGTGACATCGTGGCCCGGCTCGGCGGCGACGAGTTCGCCGTGCTGCTGCCCGCGGTCAAGGGGCCGGGCGTTGCCCGCGAGGTCGCGGCGCGGCTGCGGGCCGCGGTAGCCGAGCCGATCCGCCTCGAGGGCATGTCGTTCGTGATCGAGGTCAGCATCGGCATCGCGATGTATCCCGACGACGCCACCGGGGGCGAGCTGCTGATGCAGCGCGCGGACGTGGCCATGTACCTCGCAAAGCAGCGCCGCAGCGGCGTCGAGCGCTACGTCGCCGCGCTGGACCGCAACTCGCCGTCCCGGCTCGCGCTGTTCGGCGACCTGCGCAGGGCACTGGACCGCGGCGAGCTGGAGCTGCACTACCAGCCGAAGGTCTACCTCGCCGACCGCCGGGTGGCAGGCATGGAGGCGCTGGTCCGGTGGCAGCATCCCGAGCGCGGCATCATCGCCCCGGCCGAGTTCATCCCGCAGGTGCAGCAGTCCTACCTGATGCGCGAGGTAACCGGGTTCGTCATCGACGCCTCGCTCGCGCAGGCCGCGCAGTGGCGGCGTGCCGGGCTGGACATGCAGGTGTCCCTGAACGTCTCCGGCCGGGACCTGCTGGACAGCGGGCTGGCCGACCTGGTGGCCGAGGGCCTTTCCCGGCACCGGCTGCCGCCGGACGCGGTGCTGCTCGAGATCGACGAGCGCGTCCTCACCAGCGAGCCCGCGCACGCGGTCGCGACCGCCGAGGCGCTGTCGGACATCGGCGTGGCGCTCAGCCTGGATGACTTCGGGACGGGCTACTCCTCGCTGGTCAGGCTGAAACGGCTGCCCGTCACCGAGGTCAAGATTGACGCGTCGTTCGTCGGCAGGCTGCTCGAGTCGCCCGATGACCTGGTGGTCGTGAAGTCGATCGTCGACCTGGCTGCCGCCCTCGGGATCAGGTCGGTCGCCGAGGGAGTGGAAAGTGCCGACGTCGCGGCCGAGCTGCTGGGCATGGGCTGCCTGGTGGGCCAGGGCTGGCACTTCTGCCGGCCGCTGAACGCCGCCTCGGCGATGGCGTGGCTGGCCGAGCACGGCAGCCAGGCCGATCGACCGGACGCGGAGCCGCGCCCGGTCGCCGGGCACACCGTGAGCCCGCGCAGGCCGGCCGTGATGCCGCCGTCGGGCTGGCGGCTCTAGCCGGCGGCCGGCCTCCTCGTCCGCCGGCGCCGCCGGCCCTAATGCGTTCGGTCCGCCGGCCGGCTGGCCAATAGGATGGCCTCCATGTCCATCACCAGGGACGAGGTTGCGCACCTGGCGCGGCTGTCCAGGCTTGCCCTGTCGGATGCCGAGCTTGATCATTTCGCCGGCCAGCTCGACCAGATCATCAGCGCGGTGGCGCGCGTGCAGGAGGTCGCGGCCGATCAGATCCCGCCGATGACCCACGCGGTGCCGGTCGTCAACGTGTTCCGCGACGACGTCGAGGTGGAATGCCTGACCGCCGCCCAGGCGCTGGCCAACGCGCCTGCCGCGGAGCAGGACAGGTTCCGGGTCCCGCGCATCCTGACGGAGGAGTGAGCAGATGGCTGCCGAGACAGCCGGCGACCTGACGCGCCTGACCGCTGCGCAGATAGCCAGCGCAGTTGCCGCCGGGCAGGTGTCAGCCGTCGAGGTTACCCAGGCACACCTGGACCGGATCGCCGCCGTCGACCCGGACGTGCAGGCGTTCCTGCACATAGCTCCAAAGATCGCGGTAGCCGCGGCACGCGACGTCGACCACAGGCGCGCGGCGGGCGAGCCGCTTGGGCCGCTGGCCGGAGTGCCGCTCGCGCTCAAGGACGTCCTGACCACCGCGGACATGCCGACGACCTGCGGGTCGAAGATCCTGGAGGGCTGGCGCCCGCCATATGACGCGACGGTCACGCAGCGGCTACGCTCGGCCGGCGTCGTCATCCTCGGCAAGACCAACATGGACGAGTTCGCGATGGGCTCCTCGACCGAGAACTCCGCGTACGGCGTCTCGCACAACCCGTGGGACCTCACCCGCGTCCCCGGCGGATCGTCGGGCGGCTCGAGCGCGGCCGTCGCGGCGTACGAGGCGCCGCTGGCGATCGGCACCGACACCGGCGGCTCGATCCGGCAGCCCGCCGCGGTCTGCGGGATCGTCGGCATGAAGCCGACCTACGGCGGGTCGTCCAGGTACGGCCTGGTGGCGTTCGCGTCCTCGCTGGACACGCCGGGGCCGCTGACCCGGACCGTGCTGGACGCGGCGCTGCTGCACGAGGCCATATCCGGGCACGACTGGCGAGACTCCACGTCGGTCGACGCACCGGTCCCGCCGGTCGTGGCCGCGGCGCGGCAGGCGGACGTGAGCGGCCTGCGCGTCGGGGTGGTGGCCGAGTTCAGCGGCGACGGCTACCAGCCCGGAGTGATGGCGCGCTTCAATGAGAGCGTCGAGCTGCTCGAGTCGCTCGGTGCCAAGGTCGTCGAGGTTTCCTGCCCGCACTTCGTGTACGCGCTGCCCGCTTACTACCTGATCTCGCCGAGTGAGTGCTCGTCGAACCTCGCGCGCTTCGACGCGATGCGGTACGGGCTGCGGGTCGGCGACGACGGGGTGGCCAGCGCGGACGAGGTGATGTCGCTGACCAGGGCGGCGGGCTTCGGTCCCGAGGTCAAGCGCCGCATCATGCTCGGCACGTACGCGCTGTCGAGCGGCTACTACGACGCCTACTACGGGAAGGCCCAGCAGGTCCGCACGCTGATCTGCCGCGACTTCGACGCCGCCTTCGAGCAGGTGGACGTGCTGATCTCGCCGACGACGCCGACGACGGCGTTCCCGATCGGGGAGCGCGCCGACGACCCGATGGCGATGTACCTGGCCGACCTGTGCACGATTCCGTCCGATCTGGCCGGCAACGCGGCGATCTCGGTGCCGTGCGGGCTCGCGCCGGAGGACGGTCTTCCGGTCGGGCTGCAGGTTATGGCGCCCGCGCTGGCCGACGACCGCTGCTACCGGGTCGCCGCCGCGGTGGAGGCGGCGCTCGAGCAGCGCTGGGGCGGCCCGCTGCTGGCCCAGGCGAAGGGACTGAGCAAGTGAGCGTGACCGAACTTGTGCCCTACGACGAGGCACTGTCGCGGTATGAGCCGGTCATCGGGCTGGAGACGCACGTCGAGCTCGGCACCGCGACGAAGATGTTCTGCGGCTGCCCGACGAGTTTCGGCGCGGCGCCCAACACGGCCGTCTGCCCCGTCTGCCTCGGTCTGCCTGGCTCGCTGCCGGTCACGAACCGGGTGGCGATCGAGTACACGATCAAGATCGGGCTGGCGCTGAACTGCTCGATCGCGACCTGGTGCCGGTTCGCCAGGAAGAACTACTTCTACCCGGACATGCCGAAGGACTTCCAGATCTCGCAATACGACGAGCCGCTGTGCACCGACGGCTACCTCGACGTGATCGTCGACGGCCGGGAGTTCCGCGTCGGCATCGAGCGGGTGCACCTGGAGGAGGACACCGGCAAGTCCCTGCACGTCGGCGGCGCGACCGGGCGCATCCACGGCGCGGACTACTCCCTCGTCGACTACAACCGGGCCGGCATCCCGCTGGTCGAGGTCGTGACCAAGCCGGTCGTCGGCACCGGGCCCCTCGCGCCGCACGTGGCGAGGGCTTACGTGACGGAGCTTCGGGATCTGCTGCGCTCGCTCGGCGTATCCGACGTGCGAATGGAAGAAGGCTCGCTGCGCTGTGACGTCAACACCTCGCTGAACGCGGTCGGCGCCGCCGAGTGGGGCACCAGGACCGAGACCAAGAACGTGAACTCGCTGCGCTCGGTGGAGCGCGCGGTCAGGTTCGAGATCGAGCGGCAGGCGGGCGTGCTCGACGCCGGCGGCAGGGTCGTGCAGGAGACGCGCCACTTCCACGAGGACAACGGAACGACGACACCGGGGCGCAGCAAGGAAGAGGCACAGGACTACCGCTACTTCCCCGAGCCCGACCTGGTGCCCGTCGCGCCGCCGCCCGACTGGGTGGACTCGCTGCGAGCCGCGCTTCCCGAGCTGCCGGCCGCGCGCCGCGCGCGGCTGCAGGCCGAGTGGGGCCTGTCGGACCTGGACATGGCCGCCCTGCTCAACGTCGGCGCGCTCGACCTGGTCGGCGACACTGTCGCCGCCGGTGCCTCGCCTGCCGACGCCCGCAAGTGGTGGCTGGGCGAGCTTGCCCGGCGCGCGAACGACTCCGGCGTCGAGCTGCACGCGCTCGCGATCACCCCGGACCAGGTTGCACGGGTCAGCGAGCTGGTGCGGACGGGAACCCTCAACGACAAGCTCGCGCGCCAGGTGCTGGAGGCGATCCTGGCGGGGGAGGGGTCCCCGGACGAGGTCGTCGCGGCCCGTGGCCTGGCGGTGGTGAGCGACGAGAGCGTGCTGGCCGAGGCGGTGGACGCGGCCATCGCGGCCTACCCCGACGTCGCAGCGAAGATCCGCGACGGGAGAGTGGCCGCGGCGGGCGCGCTCGTCGGCGCGGTGATGAAGGCGACGCGCGGGCAGGCCGACGCTGCCCGCGCCCGCGAGCTGATCCTGCAGCGGCTGACGTAACCCGAGTCCCGCCGCCGCGGGCGCGCGATCCCGGCCGATCCCGGCCGATCCCGGCCGATCCCGGCCGATCCCGGCCGATCCCGGCCCATCCCGGCCCATCCGGCGGCTCCCCCCGGGGCAGCAGAGGTAACTTCACTGCCCATAGAGAGGCAGTGCACCGCCTTCTGGTGCCCTTCGCGACCGGCGGCTGGCCCCGCCGCGGCGGCCGGCCATAGGCTGAACCCCGATTCGCGATGACAGACGACACGAAACTGACCGATGAGGTGCTTCGGGCGTACGCCGGAACGCCCGACCCGAGGCTGCGCGAGGTGCTGGCCGCGCTGATCCGGCACCTGCACGCGTTCGCTGCCGAGACCGGCCTCACGCACCGGGAATGGCTGGCCGGCCTGGAGTTCCTGACCGCCGTCGGGCAGCAGTGCGACGACCAGCGGCAGGAGTTCGTGCTCCTGTCGGACGTGCTCGGCCTGTCGGCGCAGGTGGACAACGCCAACGCCGCGGCCGGCGCCACCGAGCCGACAGTACTGGGCCCGTTCTACCGGCCGGGAGCTCCGCACCGAGCGGCGGGCGAGCATATCGGCCGCCCCGAGGACGGTGCCGCCACGCTCATCTCCGGCCGGGTGACCGACGTCAGGGGGAACCCGATCGCGGGCGGGACGCTCGATGTCTGGCAGTGCAGCGCGAACGGGCTGTACGACACCCAGGACGCGGGCCAGCCGCCGTTCAACCTGCGCGGCGTCTTCACGACGGCGGCCGACGGCGGCTACGCCTTTCGCACCGTCCGGCCGGTGAGCTACCCGATCCCGGTCGACGGGCCGGTCGGTGACCTGCTGCGGGCGGCCGCACGGCACAACTGGCGCGCGTCGCACGTGCACGCGATCGTCTCGGCGGCCGGTTACCAGCCCGTGACCACGCATATCTTCGACGCGGAGAACGAGTACCTGCGCAGCGATGCAGTGTTCGGCGTACGTGACTCGCTGGTCCGGGTCTTCCGGCCCGCAGGGCCGGAAGACCCGGACGATGTCCGCTTCGTCGTCACCGCGGACTTCGCGCTCGCCCCGGTCGGCTAGCCGCGGAGACTTCGGGACCGCCCAGGTCCCGAAGTCTC
>Ga0335078_10002844_pt1 | contig 26036 bp, 20 predicted proteins | sample Lox_Sample_32_FD_206711 | JGI IMG/M metagenome (GOLD analysis project Ga0335078, IMG submission 206711) | Soil microbial communities from Loxahatchee National Wildlife Refuge, Florida, United States - Lox_Sample_3.2 | ecosystem: Environmental > Terrestrial > Soil > Wetlands | place: USA... | reverse complement strand
TTTTTTCCGTACATTTCCACGTTTACGCCTCGCCCGAATATCTCAAGCGTTTCGGCACGCCGCGCACTTTCGAGGACCTCGACAATCACCGGATATTGATGCTGGGCGGCAACGTACCGAGCTATTTGCAGCGCTCGCTTTTGCTCACCGAGGTCGCGCGCGATGGCAAAGGGGCGCGCACGCCGCATCTCGTGATCAATAACATTCTTGGGATTTTGCGCGCCTGCCATCGCGGCATCGGCATTGCGATGCTGCCGGATTATTTGGTCGAGGGCGACGGCGGGCTGGTGCAACTCTTCTCCGACGCCGATCCGATCGCGCTCGACGCCTATTTCGTCTATCCGGAAGAGCTCAAGAGCGTCGCGCGCGTGCAAGCGTTTCGCGATTTCCTCGTCGCCAACGCCCAGCGCTGGAATTACTAGTGGAGCTTTGGATTCGACGTTCGCTTCACGCACCCAGCGGATTGGCGGGTGGCCAATGTCAAATCCGCTCCACTAGAATTTGCCATGAGCGCATGGCTGGCATGCCGGTGATTGCGTTGTGCCTCGATGCCGAGCTTTGCATAGTAGCTAAGGACTGCATTCCGGTTGGCAGCAAGTGGTGCATGCCCGCCAGCAGCTCCTCCCTGGGAAGATGATCGCCGGCGCCCCCACGCTGGCGATCCCCAAACCGGGCCCGCAAGGGCCCGGTTTTTCGTGAGCGGATATAACGCCGCTTGATGACGCCTCGCTTTTTCGATGTGTAGTGCGGGTGATAAAACCAACATTTGCCGGTGGATGCGGCAAGCCGGATTTCGCGCGGTGCGCAAGAGACCCGTAGTCGTCAACGACAAGATGCAGCGCGGCTATCGTTACGTCCTCACCGCGCCGAGCGGACGGAATTTCGATCCCGAATTCCGCCCCGAACTGACGCCGGCGGAAATGCTCCGCCTTGGCGTGTTCTGCGGCAAATACCTCACCGACTGCAGGCGTGAGTTTCCGCGCAGCTGGTTTTCGCGCGCGAAGCTCGCGAAGAGGGGCCGCGATTGCCGCCTCAACTACTTTGGCGTCGATGCGAGCCAGCCGTTATCGGTCTGGCGCAAGAAGGGATGGATCCATCGCGACGATCCGCGCGGCTGGTTCCAGTGGTATTGCCGCTACTATCTCGGCCGACGTCTGCCGCAAGAGGATACGCGGCAGATCAAGCGCTGGAAGGCCATACGCCGGCATGTGCGTCAAATTGAGCGCCACTGTGAGCCCGGCGACGTCACCTGCCGGCCAAGGCAACGGCAGGCGCTGCTGCACTGGGCCTATGACAGCCGAAAGATTTGAACGCCTTGGGGACTTTAGGGGGCGCTCGCCGACCCCTAAAGCACGGCCGCTGCCGCGTTCACCAAATGTTGGCGGGCGCGTTACCGGCCTTTGAAGTGACGGGCGGCCCAATCTCGTTTATAGCCGGGCTTACCCGCGCAGGAGGACGCGCCATGCTCACTCGCCGACATGTTTTCTTTGCTGGAACGGCGCTCGCCGTCTTCGGTGCCGCGCGCCTGACGCGGCCCGGCGACGCGCGAGCGGCGACCACCTACGAGGTCACCCACACCGACGAAGAGTGGCGGAAGTTGCTCAGTCCCGAAGCCTACCAGGTGCTTCGCCACGAGGGCACGGAGCGGCCCTTTACCAGCCCGCTCTTGAACGAGCACCGGCAGGGCGTGTTCGCCTGCGCCGGCTGCGACCTGCCGCTGTACTCGTCAAAAACCAAATACGATAGCGGCACCGGCTGGCCGAGTTTTTGGGCGCCGCTCGATAACGCGGTCGAGGAAAAGCAAGATCGCACCTTCGGCATGGTGCGCACGGCGATTTCCTGCCACCGCTGCGGCGGACATCTCGGCCATGTGTTCGATGACGGCCCCAAGCCCACCGGACTTCGCTATTGCATGAACGGCGTGGCGCTCAAATTCCTGCCGCAGCCGGCGAGTTCAAGCTGACAGCGCGCGGATGAAAGTAAGCCGGCGGCGTGGTAGTTTGCCGCCCGCATGACCAACATTAATCCAAGTCCATTCACCACCCGGCCGGAAATCGAAGGCACTTTCGGCGTCGTCACGTCGACCCATTGGATCGCAACGGCCGTCGGCATGGCAGTCCTGGAGAAGGGCGGCAACGCGTTTGACGCGGCGGTCGCGACTGCCTTCATCTTGCAAGTGGTCGAGCCGCATCTGAATGGTCCGGGCGGCGACGTTCCCGTCATCGTCTACGATACGCGCCGCGGCAAGCCTGAGGTGATCTGCGGCCAGGGCCCCGCGCCCGCCGGTGCCACGATTTCCTACTATCGCAATCAGGGCCTCGATCTCGTTCCGGGCACCGGCCTTCTTGCGGCCTGCGCGCCCGGCACCTTCGAGACCTGGATGTTGTTGCTGCGCGACTACGGCACGGTTTCGTTGCGCGAGGCACTAGCGCCCGCCATCGGCTATGCGCAGAACGGCCATCCGCTGGTCGAGCGCGCCAACGCTACCATCGCCTCCGTCGCACAGCTGTTCCGCAGTCATTGGCCGACCTCGGCCGCGGTTTATCTGCCGAACGATTCCGTACCGGCGACCGGAACGCTGTTCGCCAACCGCGCGCTCGCGGCCATGTATCTGCGCATTCTCGGCGAAGCCGAACGTGCCGGAGGAGATCGCGTCGCCCAGATTGAGGCGGCGCGCAAATCATGGTCGCAGGGTTTTGTCGCCGCAGCGATCGATCGATTTTGCCGCACGCAGGAGATTCTCGACAGCAGCGGGCAACGGCACCGCGGCGTGCTCACCGGCGACGACATGGCGCGCTGGACGCCGCGCCTGGAAGCGCCGCTCACTTACGATTACGGCCGTTATACCGTGTGCAAGACCGGACCTTGGGGCCAGGGTCCGGTCATGTTGCAACAACTGGCGCTGCTTAAGGGCTTTGATCTCGACGGACTGGATCCGGTGGGCGCGGATTTCATCCATTTGCAGGTGGAGTGCGCGAAGCTCGCTTACGCCGATCGCGAGGAGTTTTATGGCGATCCCGATTTCGTCGAGGTGCCGATGGCGAGGCTGTTATCCGACGGCTACAATGCTGAGCGGCGCGAGCTCGTGGATCGCACCGCCTCGCTGAAGTTGCGGCCCGGTTCGATCCCGGGCTTTGGCGGCCAAGCAAATCCGCCGCACCGCCAACCGACCGATTTCGCCCCCGTTGCCGGGGCGGGCGAACCGACGGTCGGAGAGCTTGCCGGAGCCGGTGGCGACACCGTGCACTTCGATATTATCGACCAAGCCGGCAACATGGTGTCGGCCACGCCCTCCGGCGGCTGGCTGCAATCTTCGCCGGTCATACCGGAGCTTGGGTTTCCTCTCGGCACCCGCGCTCAGATGTTCTGGCTCGAGGAAGGTCATCCGGCGGCGCTCGCCCCGGGAAAACGGCCGCGTACCACGCTGACGCCGACGCTCGCGCTGCGCGACGGGGAGCCATACCTCGCCTGGGGCACTCCCGGCGGCGATCAACAAGACCAATGGATTACCCAGTTCTTCCTGCGCCACGTGCATGGGGGCTTAAATTTGCAGGAAGCGATCGACGCCCCGGCCTGGCATTCCGAACATTTTCCGTCATCGTTCTGGCCGCGCGCCGCGCGTCCGGGCGTTCTGGTGCTCGAAGGTCGTGTTTCTAAGGAAGCCGCAGCCGAATTGAAACGGCGCGGGCACATTGTCGAAATCGGCGCCGAATGGTCGGAAGGCCGGCTCACCGCCGCTTCGCGCGATGGCCGTAAACGCCGCGCCGCCGCGAACCCGCGCGGCATGCAAGGTTACGCCGCCGGCCGATAACCGCTAGGCGGCGACTTCACCGAGGAAGCGTTCGACTTCGGCGCGAAGCGTAACTGTCGCATTTTCCACCTCATCCGACGCGGCGAGCACCGTTTCCGCCGAGCTTCGCGTTTGTGTGATGCCTCCGGCGACTTCGCCCAGGGCGGCGAGCACCGCCTTGCTGCCGGCGGCGGCGCCGGCAACGTTGCGCGAGATTTCCCCGGTCGCCAGTTCCTGCTGCTCGATGGCGCCGACCACCTCGGACGTATGCACGTTGATGTCCTGCATTCGCTCGGTGATGGCGCGGATCGCAGCGACCGCCTCGCCGGTCGAACCTTGGACTGATGAAATCTCGCGGGTGATTTCTTCAGTAGCCTTCGCCGTTTGCACCGCGAGCGACTTCACCTCCGAGGCAACGACGGCAAATCCGCGCCCGGCATCGCCGGCGCGCGCCGCTTCGATAGTTGCATTCAGCGCTAAAAGGTTGGTCTGTTCGGCAATATCCTGAATGAGCTTGACGACATCGCCGATTCTTTGCGCGATCTGCGCCAGGCCCGCGATATCCGTGTTGGTGGCGGTGGCGTCGGCTGCCGCGCCACGGACCACGTCGCTTGCTTGCGCGAGCCGCCGGCTGATCTCCTTGATCGATGCGGACATCTCCTCGGCGGCCGCGGCGGTGGTCTCGATGTTGGCCGAAGCCTCGTTCGAACCGTGCAGTGCGCTTTCGGCGCGGCGCAGCGTATGATCCGAGGTGGTGAGCAGCGATCTTGCCGCCGCTTTCATGGCCAGCGCGCTCTGCCCTACAGTCATGAGCATGGATTCGACGCGGGCGCGAAACGCGGCGATCGCTGCCTCGATGGCGTCGCGGCGCTGCTCACGCTGCCGCAACGAGTCGCGCTCCTTTTCGGCTGCGCGCTGTTGTGTGACATCCGTGTGGCTGGAGACCCAACCGCCGTCTCGCAGCGGGCGGGTGATCAGCGCGATTGTGCGCCCGTCCTCGAGTTCAAATGTCTTTTCCTCCGTGCGGCCGCTGGCGGATAGCTTCAATGCACCGGCGACGTATTCGTCGGGGTCGCCGGCAAAAGCTCCGATTTTCGCGCGGCGCAAGAGAATTTCGCGCAGCGGCATGCCCTTGCGAAAATTTTCCGCTGGCAGGATAGACATCTCGATATAGCGCTTGTTGCAGAGAAGAAGCCGTGCCTTGCCGTCGTACATGCTCACGCCCTGGACCAGATTGTCGAGCGCGACGGTGAACAAGGCATTGCGCTGACGCTCCCGAAGCAGGGCGACAAGCGCGGCGATCGACAAGGCGGCAAGCGCCAGTATTGCCGTCAGCAGCACAGCGGCAGCCGCGCCGGAGAGATTGGTCAGCATGCGAAAAACTGCTTTTCGACCGAAGGCGGCAAACAGCGAAAGCACCGCCGCGATGCCGGGATCGCGGACGGCGAAATGCCAATGGGCAACGGCTGCGGCCGAACCCTCTTTCGAAACATGGACAAGCGTCCCATGCGCGCCGCTTTAGATTAGACGCACAAGCATTGTTCTAAGGTTAACGAAATGCTCCCAAGCCCGGGAGGAGCCCATAGAGCCTTTTTGCCCGCGCCAAAGCGGCGGCCCTCAATCCTTCCAACCGGCGCGCCACCGCAAACGCCGTGCGGCCGCCGCGAACCGCGATCAGGCGGTTGCACAGCGACAGCCGCTCGCGCCAAAGATGGTCGATCATGGGATGATCGGCCGTAGCGCACGAATCGGCGCGCAGCACATTGCGGTCGTCAAGTAGATCCGCGGTCAGTTCGACACTGAGCATGACTCCGGGCGAGAAGCGCGCAAAGTCTTCGTCATAAGCGATCTTCCAGAACCAGGCGCTGCGGCCACTTCGCAAAGTGACGGTTGCGGCAATGGAGCGACCGTCGACCAGGAGACGGTTGATCGACACCTTCTGTTGTGCGGCAAGCTTGAACAAGGCGTTGCGCATGAAGCGCTGCACTTTCTCGTCGGCGAACGCGGCCGTGCCCGCCTTTCCCTTCCATCCGTTCGCCTCCAGGCGGAAAAAGTCTTCGAGCGCGCGGTCGATTGCGGAAGGGTCGGTTGCGATGGTGATCGCGATGGCCCCGGTCTCGGCCAGGCGCCGCCAACGCCGCCGCAATTCCTTGCGCTGGTGGCGGTTCATCGCGCCTTCCAGATATTGCGACCGCTCGCCGGCCGGCACGAGTTGGGCGCGTTGATGGCGGCCGAATGGGGTAGCCGGCATCTGCGCGCGCCGCAAAATGGCATCCAGCGCGCCGGCGAAAGGTCCGTCCTCCGGCAGATAGGGCAGCAGCACCAATCCCGGCAACGTAGGGTCGCCGGCGAGATGCGAAAGAAACTTGGCGATAATCGGTTCGGCGGCTTCGCGCTCCACCAGAGGCAACCCGAGGGGAGCATAAGGATGGGTCCAGCCGGTCAGCACCGGCAGATTCACGCCGTAGCGGCGCCGTTCAATCCGCGCTGGGAAGAATCCGAGAAGCCGCCGCGGCTTCGCGCCCGACCAGATGAGGACCGCGCCGGCATCGGCACCGAAGACCGGCGCCGCTGCAAGCGCGAATGCCGGTTCGTAAAAAACGTTCGGCTGGAGCGCGCGGGCGGCAAGTTCGCTCCACTGTGTCGCGATTGGCTCGAGCCGGACGAGCGGGCGCCATTCCACCGTAAACGAATCGGCCGCATAACGATCGGCGAGCGCAGCGCGGCGGGCGCTGGCGATCGCCGAAGCAGCATCTTCGAGAGCGACAACCGGCGCCGGATCAGTGGAGATTCCGACGGTCATGCTCGCCCTTCAGCGTTCTTGGGGCGCACCGAAGATCAGACAATGGAGTCCAAGGCGGTATTTGGCCACGGCGAAGAGGCTGACCGATTCGAATACCAGTGCGACTGCGCTGGAGATGGCCGCACCGAGCAGCCCGAGCCGCGGGATGAGCACGACGCACAGTACAACGTTCAGGGCAAACGAGCCGGCATAGACCAGCGCGCATGAGCGCCGTTCGCCAAGCATGTTGAGAAGCCGTTCGGCGGGACCGACCGCAGCGCGGGCGAGAAGGCCGACGGCGATGACGAACATGAGATGATAGCCGGACACGAAGTCGCGGCCGAACAGGTGCAGCAGCGGACGTCCGAAAATCAGAAGGACGACGATCGAGCCAAGCGACGGCCAGAAGGTAAGGCGAACCGACTGCCGCAGGAAAGCGACGAGGCGTTTGCGGTCGCCGGCGACGTGATATTGCGCGAATTTGTGCGCGATGGTCTGCGCCACCGAGAAATAGATAAAGGCGACCAGCGCCATGGTTTTGACGGCGGCATAATAGATGGCGACTTCATTCGCGGGCCGATACTGTTGCACCACGATAACGTCGGCATAGGTGAGCAGCAGATAAAACGCTTCGACAACGAAGATCGGCGTCGAGGTGGCGAGCCAAGAAGGCACCGAATAAACCTTTGTGCCAATTTCGACGATGCGCGCAAGACGCCGATTGAGCACGACCGATTGGCCGATGGTCACGCCCCACAAGGAAATGACGCCGGCAAGCGTCGCGGTAATTGCGTCCGTCGGCAGGCCGAGTGCATAGGCAAGCGCCATCAATCCGAGCAAGGCGAGCTGGCGCTGGATATAGACCGGCGCGAGACCGAGATTGACCCAATTGTACGAGCGGGCGATGCCGCTCTGCACTTGCGCCACACCGGACAGCGGCAGCGCCGCGCAGGCGAGATAAAGCGGAATGATGGTTTCGGGACCGATGTGCGGCGCCAACCACGTCACCGCGATCGCGCCAAGAAGGGCGATGCCCGTGGCAATGATTGCGGCGAGCCAGCGACTGCCGCGGAGATAGCCGCGCAACAGGCCGAATTGACGGAGTTCGGTGTATTCGGGAATGAAGCGTTGTGCAGCCGAGCCGAGGCCGAGATCGACCATGCCGCCGATCATCAGCACCCACGTCCAGGTATAGACATAAACACCGAATTCGTAGCCGCCCATCCAGCGCGCTAGCAGAATCTGCGAGATGAAGGCGATGGCCGCACTGACGACGCGGATGAGAAAGGCGGCACCCGCCAGCCGCCGCGCCAGCGAAGAGTCGCTGCCGTCGGCAAAGAGCGCATAGCCTCGCGCGATCGCCTCGCCGAAAACGCCACGCCAAGAGGACGCGCGCCAATAGGACGGCGGCGCATGTTCAGAACCGATCGATGCCACAATGAACCTCTGCGCCACCACCATAGGCGGGCGGCCGGCAAGGCGGGCATCATTAGCAACGAAGCGTTAACATTCAGTTGGAAGAAATTAATAATTGCGATGGGAGACGCGGCCGCGCGGCCGATCGCCGCTCAATAATCCTTGAGCAGCCGCTCGATGTAGTCGAGCTCTTCTTGCGGGCGCAGTGCGTCGCCGAAGCGACGCCGCAGTTCCTCGATGATACGGCGGGCGCGCTGCACGTCGATTTCGCCCGGCACTTTCACCGTGTAGTCGTCGCCGTACTCGCGGCCGCGCAACGGCCGGCCGAGTGGATCGGTGTCGCGTTGCGCACGCGGCAGCCCCATGCGGCCGTTCTGGCCCGGTCCCGGTCCTTGTCCCATTTGCTGCTGCATGGATTGTGCGAGTCCCTGCGCACCTTTGCGCAGCGCGTCGAGCGCGCGGCCCTGTGAATCGACGGCGCTGTCGGCATTGTCTTCGCCGAGTTCGCCCTCGGCTTCGCCCATGGCGTCGCCCGCCTCCCCAAGCTGGTCGAGGCCATTCTGACCTTGGCCTTTTTCACCCTGCTGGCCTTGTTGCTGGTTTTGGCCCATGCCGCGCTTCTTCAATTCCTCCAGCAGCCTGTTGAGTCGGTCGCGCAACGCGTGCTGGCTCTGTCGCAGATCGTCTAGCGATTGACCAGGCTGATCGCCCCGTTGCCCGGGCTGCGCCTGTTGACCACGCTGGTCGTTTTGGCGGCGCCGATCCTGGCCTTGGCGGAAGGTGCGGTCGCGCAAATCCTGCTGCTTGCCGATCATGTCGCCGAGATCATCGAGTTGCGACATCATATCGTCGAGGTCGTCGCCGTATTGGCCGGGCGTCGCCATTTGCAGGTTCTCCATCATTTGCTGGAGCTCCTGCAGCAATTGCCGCGCCGCGTCCTTGGCGCCGCTACGCGCCAGATTTTCGAGCCGGTCGAGCAAGCTCTTCAGGTCGTTCTGGCTCAAAGTCCGCGCATTGCGGTCGAGCGGCCTGGACAATTGCTGGGCGTTCTTCAACTGCTCCTGCATGGCCTGCAGATAGCGATCCATGGCCGCGCGCAGCTGATCCATCAGCCGCTTGATTTCCTGATCGGTGGCGCCCCGTTCGAGCGCCTGGCGCAGCGCCTCCTCGGCGGTGCGCAAACTGGCCTCCGCCTCGGACATGTCGCCGTCCTCGATGCCGACCGCCATCTGCCAGAGCCGCGCGGTCACGTCGCGCAGATCGTCGTCGGTCTTGGCGCGAACGAGCGACCAGAAGATCGAGCGCAGTCCCAGATAAATGCCGGCATCAGGCACGAACTTCTCCGGCGCCAGCGCCAGCGCATCGAGCGCCGTGGTAACGAGCGGCCGCGTGGCGGAATCGAGCGCGAGGTTGCGCCGCTGCTCGACCAACGCTCGCGCCAACGGCTTGGTGAAATTGCGCTCCGGCAAGCGAAAGGTGAACGGCTCGCTCCGGCCTTCATTACCGCCTTCGTCGCGAGCCACAAGCGTCATCACCACCTCGGCGCCGGCCCAGGGATGATCGGTGAGGTCCTTGATGGTCTGCCCGACACCGCTCTTGGTGCGCGCTTGCGGCAGAATGAGCGCGAAATCCGGCGGTCCGAACAGCGGATGAGCGCTTTGCCCCTGGCCCCCCGGCGCTTCCTTGCGCGCAAATATAGCGTGCGCCTCGGTGACCCCGTAATCGTCTTCGACCCGGTAGGACAACAGCAACGACCCGTGGCCCTGCGGCTCAGGATCCTTGGTGAGCGCGATGGTCGGCGGCTTATCGGGAATCGCGTTGAACGCCCAAACGAGATCGTCGCCTGCGCCGCGCAAGGTTGCAGTCCCGGTCGCTGTGATCTTAAATCGGTATTCCTGTGTACCCGCCGGCGAACGCACATCTTCTTTCGCCGGAGCGACGCCGCCTTTGCCAAGCACGTCGACATTAAGCTTGCCCGTTGTGCGCACAAGGAGCGTGCTTCCCGCGGGCACCGAAACCACGGGCGCCGCCTGAGCATCTTGCCGCGGCGCTTCGCCGGGATGCAGTCCGGCCAGAATGATCGGGGGCTTGCCCGTGTAAGCGGGCGGTGTCACCCAGGCGTCGACGCGGAAATTGGCCGGCAGCACTACGCCCTGCCAATCGAACGCGGCCGCTATTCGCTTCCAATGCTCGCCGTCGGCCGCGATGAAGGTGGCGATGACGGCAACGAGCACGAGGCCGCGCAGCGCGTACGGATCGGTTGCGGATAGACGCGGCGATGGCCAGCCTGCTTTGAAGGAACGCGCCGACGCCAATGTGCGCTCAAGATGGATTTTCCAGAGGGCAAGCGAATATGGATCTTGCGGCGCAACAGCGAGCTCGTCGGCAATCGCGGTCGCAGGCCGATGGCGCAACCCGCTGCCGCGGTCGAGCCGGCTCAAACCTTCGGCGGCGGCCGGTATGCGCAATCGCACCAGCGGCAGGAGCGCGACGATGGCAAGCAAAGCCATCGCCACAAGGACGATCGCGCGGAGAAGCGGCGGCAGATAGAGCCAGAACCCCAGCCAGGACAGCGTCAGGAAAAGGCCGGCGACCATCGCAACCCGCGCCAATGCCGGCCAGAGCCGCTCCCAGAGAATAGTCCAGCGCGCGCGACGTAAGGATTTCGCGAGGGTCGCAGAATACCGTTGCGGCGGGGCGGGATGGTGCTGCTGCGTCGTCGTCTCCGTCACCACGATCTCCGTGGAGAAGCTGCACACGACAACACTTGGGGATCAGGGCAGTTCAAAGGCACCCGGACCCCAAGGAAGCGTGTCATGCAAAAAATAACAAGCAATTTCAAAGCCAGATCAAAGCCAAGCCGGCAACTGGTCGAGCGCGATCAATTCTTCGGCGGACAGCCGCGGCCGCACAATGGCCCATTCGCTATTTCTCACAAGGACTTCGGGGATGAGCGGACGGCTGTTATAGGTCGAAGCTTGGACCGCGCCATAGGCGCCCCCACTCATGACGGCGAGAAGATCGCCCGGCTTCGGCGCCACGAGCGAGCGCTCAAGCGCGATAAAGTCGCCTGATTCGCAAACCGGACCAACCACGTCAGCAACGATGCGGGGCGCGCCAGCTGCTGCCTCGCGGACCGGCCGGATGTCATGATAGGCCTCATATAATGTGGGGCGAACGAGATCATTCATGCCCGCGTCCACGACCACAAAGGTCTTGGCGTCGCCGCGCTTCACGTAAAGGACGCGCGTCACCAGGATACCGGCATTGCCGACAATGAGACGTCCCGGCTCAAAAATGAGCCGGCAGCCGAGCCCGCGCGTGGCGTCTTTAACAACGGACGCATAAGCATCGGGATTGGGCGGCAGCTCGTTGTCCTCGCGATAGGGAATACCGAGCCCGCCGCCGAGATCGACATGGCTGATGACGTGACCGTCCGCGCGGAGCGTGTTGATGAAATCCGCGAGCAACGCAAACGCGGCGCGGAACGGCTCAAGCGCGGTGATCTGGCTGCCGATATGCATATCGACGCCGACGATGCGAACGCCGTCAAGCTTGGCGGCCTGCGCGTAGACTTCCCGGGCGCGGCTAATTGGAATGCCGAATTTGTTCTCCGCTTTCCCGGTCGCGATCTTGGAATGGGTTTTCGCATCAATGTCGGGATTGACACGGATCGACACATTGGCGCGCCGGCTTACGCCGGCGGCGATTGCGGCGAGAAGCTCAAGCTCCGCCTCGGATTCAACGTTAACGCAGAGAATGCCCTGCTCGACCGCGAGTGCCAGCTCGTCGGCGGTCTTCCCGACGCCGGAAAACATGATTTTTTCCGGGGGAATACCGGCGGCGCGCGCGCGCAAAAGTTCTCCGCCGGAAACAACGGCGGCGCCGGCGCCGAGGCGGGCGAGCGTGGCGATCACCGCTTGATTGGAGTTCGCCTTCATCGCGTAGCAGATGAGCGCGTCCACGTCGGCGAACGCTTCCGCAAACACGCGGTAGTGCCGTTCGAGCGTGGCGGTCGAATAGCAATAAAACGGCGTGCCTACTGCTTGCGCCAGCGCGGTCAAATCCACGGCTTCGGCGTGCAGCACGCCGTCACGGTAAGCGAAGTGATGCATGTGCGTTGTTTAGAGCATGGCCGGGAAAATGCCACCCCGATCGGGCGGACACATACGGCGCCGCAACATTGGCGGCAACCCGGACGCGATTGGTTATTGAAGGATGGGATCGAGCAAAAATGATTTTTTTTGACCGGGCGGCGCGATGGGGTTGCCGTTCGCATCGAAGCCGGTTTTCGCAGCCGTCGTCTGCGACGGCGCGTTTGTGCCGGGAACGGCCTGGTTCGAAGCCACACCACCGGGCTGTGCCGGCGGTGCGCTGGCCGTGGGCGCAGCCGCATTCGGCGCAGAGCTAGCAAGCGGCGCGGCGCCGGCCGGGGGTTGTCCACCCAGCCCTAGACCTGGCCACAGCCCTGGTCCCGATGGCGGTTCCGGCGGCCCAGCGCGCCCGCAACCGGCAAGCCCGAATGCAACGGCGGCAAGCAACGCCGCCGCTAAGCAGACCCGCAAACGATCGTGCGCCAAAGAGTTCTCCCAGCTTGCGTGAACGCTAGGATCATAACAGATCGGATGGCATTTTGGCGGCGATATGTTGCCGGGCGGTTATGGCGCGGCGGGCTAAGAGCAATTAAGCCTTAGCCTTGAGCCGCTTGAGCCAGCGTTTGGCCTGACTGCGCACGTTGGTCGGCGCCGTGCCGCCGTACGTGCGGCGGCTCTTCACCGAGGCCTCGACCGAAACGACGCGAAAGACCGCCTGATTGATGCGCGGCTCGATCGCCTGCATGGCGGCAAGCGGCAGCCGCTCCAGCGGAAGGCCGGCCTCCGCGGCCTTGGCGACAATCCGGCCGGTCACACGGTGCGCTTCGCGGAACGGCAGCTTCAATGTGCGCGTGAGCCAATCCGCGAGGTCGGTGGCGGTGGCAAAACCTTCGCCCGCAGCTTCGCGCATACGCGCCACATTGACCGTCATGTCGCGCACCATACCGGTCATGACGTTGATCGAAAGAGAAAGCGCGCCAAGCGCGTCGAACGTTCCCTGCTTGTCTTCCTGCATGTCCTTCTGATAGGCGAGCGGAAGCCCCTTCATTACCATCATCAGCGCCGTGAGCGCGCCGACGATACGTCCGGCGCGCGCGCGCACTAGCTCCGCCGCATCGGGATTGCGCTTCTGCGGCATGATCGAGGAGCCGGTGGTGAACTTGTCCGATAGGCTGATCAAACCGACCAGCGGCGACGACCAGAGCACGATCTCTTCGGCGAAGCGCGACAGATGCACGGCGCAAATGGCCGCCGCCGATAGAGTCTCGAGCACAAAATCACGGTCGGCGACCGCATCAAGCGAGTTCGCCGTGGGCCGGGCAAACCCCAGCGCCTTGGCGGTCATGGCGCGATCAATCGGAAACGACGTGCCGGCAAGCGCGGCCGAGCCGAGCGGGTTTTCGTTGAGGCGCTCGCGCGCATCGGCAAAACGTCCGCGGTCACGCTCCGTCATCTCGACATAGGCGAGAAGGTGATGGCCGAAAGTAACCGGTTGCGCCGCCTGCAAATGGGTAAAGCCCGGCATCACGGTCGCAGCGTGCGCGAGCGCCTTTCCGGCAAGCACGCGCTGGTACTCTTCGAGCGTTGCGTCGATGTCGTCGATGGCGTCGCGCACCCACAGCCGGAAATCGGTCGCGACCTGATCGTTGCGCGAGCGGGCTGTATGCAGCCGCCCGGCCGCGGAGCCGATCAGCTCTTCGAGCCGGCCCTCGACATTCATATGAATGTCCTCGAGCGCGCGGCGGAACTTGAACTTGCCCGCCTCGATGTCTGACAGGATCGTGTCTAGACCGTGAGCGATCCGCTTTGCATCTTGCGCGGCGATGATGCCGGTTTTGGCCAGCATGGCCACGTGAGCCTTGCTTGCAGCGATGTCTTGCCGGTAGAGGTGGCGGTCGAAGTGGATCGAGACGTTGATCTCCTCCATAAGAGGATGGGGTTTTGAGCCAAACCGTCCACCCCACATTTTGTTGCTCATGTTAAGTCTGCCGAAGTAGCCGTTCGATGACCGAGCCTTCAGTCGAGCCCCATTCCAAGAAACGGCGGTTTTTACTGGCCGCGGCGGCGTGTTGCGCCATCGCTGTTATAGCGGTGCTTGCGGGGGTATACGGGATCGGGCGGCTGCGAAGCAATCCGGCTGCCGCCGCCTGTGCGCCGGCGGTCGAGACGGCGAGCCGGATCGCGCCGCTGGCCCGGGGCGAAGTCGCGGCGCTTGCCGTCGCGCACACGCCATTTCTTCTTCCCGACCTCGCCTTCAAGGACGGCATCGGCCGAGGGCATACGCTTAACGATTGGCGCGGCCGCGTTGTACTTCTTAATCTTTGGGCGACCTGGTGCGTGCCGTGCCGCAAAGAAATGCCGGCGCTCGACACCCTTCAGGCCGATCTCGGCGGCGCCAAGTTCGACGTTGTCGCGGTCAATATCGACACCCGCGATGCGCAGAAGCCGCTCGCTTTCCTCAAGGACATCGGCGTCACGCATCTGACTTACTATTCCGACCAAAGCGCCAAGGTGTTTCAGGACCTCAAAGTCGCGGGCAAGGCCTTCGGCATGCCGACGACGCTTTTGGTCGACCGCTCCGGTTGTGAAATCGGCGAAATGGCCGGCCCGGCGGAATGGGCGAGCGCCGATGGCCTCAAGCTCATAAACGCAATTGTCGGTCCCGCAGAAGGAGCGGCGGCGAATTAGCGTTTGCGGTCGAAGCCGCCTTCGCCGCTGGTTTTCGCGATGCACCGGTTGCTGCCGCGCTTCACGGTTTGGAATAACGTCCTGTTAAGTCCATGTTCAAAGCAAACACGTTCACTCGCGGCTCTCCGAAAATCCAGATCGCACGGCCAGATGTATGCTTTTCGACCAGAGCCTGAATTTCAGCGGCCGGAACGCCCCTCGCTCGCGCTACCCGCACAACCTGGAGCGCCGCATTTGCCGGGCTGATTTCGGGATCGAGACCGGAGCCAGATGTGGTCAACAAATCGGCGGGCAGCAGGCGCTGTCGCGTCTCCGGTTGCGCCTTTTCTAGAGCTGAGCGGTCATCCTTCAGGCGATCGAACAACGCTTTACTTGACGGACCAAGATTGGAGCCGCCCGAACCTGCGGCGTTGTACGGTGCTGGAACCGTTTGGTCAGGGTTCCGCGGATCTGGTGCTGTCGTCGCAGAAGGACGACCGTGAAACCATTCGGACCCGTCCCATCGCTGTCCAATCAGGGTAGAACCTATGATGTCGCCGCGCTCATCGGTTCTTAGGCTTCCATTCGCCTGCAAAGGAAACAGCCATTGCCCGAGCGCTGTCACGGCCAGCGGGTAGGCTAACCCGCAGAGGACCAGCATGACCAATGACAGCCGAAACGCGCCGAGCAAAATGTCCTTCATTGGCATCTCTACAGCAGCACCGAGAGAAAAAGATCGATCGCCTTAATCCCGATGAACGGCGCGATCAATCCGCCGAGCCCATAGATCATCAGGTTTCGGTAGAAGGTCGCTTCGGCGCTCGTCGGGCGGACGGGAACGCCGCGCAGCGCGAGCGGAATAAGGGCGGGAATAATCAAGGCGTTAAAGATAAGCGCCGAGAGAACTGCGCTGCGCGGCGTCGCAAGCCCCATCACGTTGAGCGCCGACAAGCCGGGAAGCGCAACGATGAACATCGCGGGAATGATGGCAAAATATTTGGCTACGTCGTTGGCGACGGAAAACGTGGTCAACGCGCCGCGCGTAATGAGCATCTGTTTGCCGATCTCGACAAGATCGATCAGCTTGGTCGGATCAGAATCAAGATCGATCAGATTTGCAGCTTCCTTTGCTGCGTTGGTACCCGAATGCATGGCCACGCCGACGTCGGCCTGCGCCAAGGCCGGCGCGTCGTTCGTCCCGTCGCCCGTCATCGCCACCAGCCGCCCTTGTGCCTGCTCGTGGCGGATCAGCTTGAGTTTCTCTTCCGGCTTGGCCTCGGCGACGAAATCATCGACACCTGCTTGGGAAGCAATGGCGGCCGCCGTCACTGGATTATCTCCGGTCACCATCACCGTGCGGATACCCATCTCCCTCAGCCGAAGCATGCGGTCTCGGATGCCGGACTTCAGGACATCCGCCAAGGCAACGACGCCGAGGATGCGTGCACCAATGGCGACGACCAAGGGCGTTGCTCCCTTCAAGGACACATGTTCGACGGTAGCCCGAAGGTCCGGCGGCTCTACGACGCCAAACCTTTCCAGCACATGTGCGACAATCGCGGTGCCTGCACCTTTACGGATTACCCGACCATCGGGGAAGTCGACGCCGCTCATCCGCGTTTCCGCCGAGAACTCGAGCGAGCGGGCGCCGTCTGGCAGCAGATCGCGTGTAGCGCCGAGCCGCTCTGCACGCGTGATAATGGTGCGTCCTTCGGGCGTCGTATCGAAACACGAGGCCAGATAGGCCGTCTGCACCAGTTCGTTGGCGGTACACCCCGCAAGCGGAAGGAATTCGGTGGCTTGGCGGTCGCCCATGGTGATGGTGCCCGTCTTGTCGAGCAGCAGCGTGTGCACATCGCCCGCTGCTTCGACTGCCTTCCCGGACATGGCCAGCATATTGAAGCGAAACGTGCGGTCGATGCCCGCGATGCCGATCGCAGACAACAGAGCGCCGATCGTCGTCGGGATAAGCGCGACCAGCAGCGCAACCAGATCGGCGACGTTGATCCGCGCCGATAGATAGACGGCAACTGGAGCCATGGCGCTGACCACGATCAGAAAGATGAGAGTAAGAATCGCCAAGAGTGCCGTGAGCGCCAGCTCGTTTGGGGTCTTCTGACGTTTCGCGCCTTCGACGAGATGGATCATCCGATCCAAGAAACTTTCGCCGGGATCGGCAGTGACCTGAACAACAAGCCGATCCGAAACCACCAGCGTGCCTGCCGTCACCGTTGAATGAATGTCGGTTCCGGGTTGCTTTAGCACCGGAGCGGATTCTCCGGTGATGGCCGATTCATTTACAAAGGCGATGCCTTCGAGGATTTCGCCGTCGGCCGGAATGAGTTCGCCGCGCTCGACCCGCACCACATCGTCTTTGCGCAAGGCCCCCGCGAGAACGGTTTCGGTCGCTCCCGAAACGCCGACACGTTTCGCCGTCAACTCTTGCTTGGTTTTGCGAAGCGACGCAGCCTTCGCCTTGCCGCGGCATTCCGCCAGCGCCTCCGCAAAGTTCGCGAACCAGACGGTAAACAACAGAATGACGGTGACGAAGGCGTTGTACGCCGCAGATACGTCGCTTGGTCCAAATAGAGCGGGATTGATTGTAAGCGCGGCGGTGATGATGGCGCCGAGCCACACCACGAACATGACCGGATTGCGAATCTGAGTCCGCGGATCGAACTTGCGGAACGAATCTATTGTTGCTTGGCGCCATAAAGCTGCATCGTAGGCAGCCTTACCTGGCTTGCTACTTCGCGGCGAAGCGGGCTTCGCGCGTACACTGACCAAGCTCATGAAAGCGATCCCCTTCCAGGCATGTGATCGCCTTCAAAACAAATGACCGCTTTTCAGGGCAAAGAATTCAGCGATCGGACCAAGCACCAGGGCTGGAACGAAGGTCAAAGCTCCGATGACCAGGATGGTGCCAAGCCAGAAGACGCCGAACTTCAGCGTATCGGTACGCAACGTGCCGGAGGTGGTGGGGACAATAGGCTTCACCGCCACGGAGCCGGCGAGCGCCATCATGAAGATGATAGGAGGGTAGCGGCCAATGAGAATGACGGCGGCGGTCGCCAAATTGTACCAGATTGTGTTGCCGTTCAGACCGGCAAACGCCGAGCCGTTGTTGGCGGCGGAGGACGTAAACGCATATAGCACCTCCGAATAGCCGTGCATGCCGGCATTGCCCATCGCGGAGATGCCGTAAGGCGCAACGACTGACCAACCCGTCGGGGCAAGAATGGCCAAGGGATGAATGAGAAGTGTCAGCGAGACGAGCACTATCTCCGGTTTCTCAATCTTCTTGCCAAGAAATTGGGGCGTGTGTCCGACCATCAAGCCGGCCAGGAAGACGCCAATGATGCCAAACACCAACGCGGCCAAAAAGCCCACTCCTTTGCCGCCGAAGACGCATTGGAGCATCATGCCGATGAACGTGCCCAAGCCCCCAAGCGGCGTATAACTGTCGTGCATCGAGTTCACGCTGCCGGTCGTGAACAGCGTGGTGACGGAAGCGAAGGTCGCGCTTTGGGCGATGCCGAAGCGAACTTCCTTTCCTTCCATATTGCCGCCCGGCTGCGTCGCCGAAACCTCCGTGTCGATGCCGGCTTTGGTCAAAAGCGGCGTACCGGCTTGTTCGGACGCGACCACGATGGGCAAGAACATAATCACCATTGCCGTCATGACCCCGTACAGAACCCAAGCCTGGCGGCGGCTGCCGATCATCTCGCCAAAGCACAGCACGATCGAACTCGGTAAAACGATCATCAGCAACGTTTGAACGAGATTGGTGAGCGGCGTGGGATTTTCGAACGGATGCGCCGCGTTGACATTGAAGAATCCACCGCCGTTGGTTCCGAGATGCTTGATTGTCTCCAGCGACGCCACCGGGCCCAGCGGAATGGTTTGGTCGGCGTCCGACGGCGTGTGCGCGACCACGGCAGACGCAAGCGTTTGCGGCTCGCCCTGCTGGATCATCAGCAGCGCCAGAACGAACGAGACCGGCAGCAGCACGCGCGTCGTGAATCGAATGAAGTCCCGATAAAAATTGCCGAGATTTGTGCTGCCGTCGCGAATAGTGAAAGCCCGAATAAACGCCATCGCCACGACAAAACCGGTGGTGGCTGAGGTGAACATCGGAAACGTGATTGCCGCCATTTGGCTGAAATTAGACAACGAGGTTTCCCCGCTATACGCCTGCCAATCGGTGTTGGTGATGAAGCTGATCGCCGTATTGAACGCCAAAATCGGTCCCATCCCGGAGAGATGCCGCGGGTTCAGCGGTAACCAATCTTGAAAAGCGAGTATCAGAAAAATGAAAATCGCCATGACGAGATTGGTCGCCAGCATGTGCAGCGTATAAACCTTCCAGTCCATTGCCCGCGTGCACATGCGTCGGCCGATCAGCATGTAGAGTGCGGCTTCAAGCGGATCAAATACTCTGTCGACCGCGGTCCTGCCGCCGGTTACGACCTTTGCGAGATAGCGGCCGGTAGGGATGCTGATCAGGAAACCGGCCAGCAATGTCAGCGCGATCTGTAGCCATACATGGAACATGGCGGACGCGCTCAAAAACGCTCAGGATGAATCACGGCGTAAAAGAGATACACCGTCACTAGGGCCACAGTGACGAGCAATATGTAGATTCCCACGGCCATCACGTTCGCCGGCTCACGTTTCCACCCCCCGCGTTGCGGCGCCGTTGGGCTGCCGCCGCCTTTTTATTCCGGTCGAGACCCGATAATGCTTTCCGAAAAGAACACAAGAGCGGCAAGCAATAGGAATGAGCTCACCAGAACAAGCAGCATAATAATGATCAATACCTGCTGCATCTTCGTCCGCCGCGCGTCTAGCGCATTTCTGAAAACATGATATTCGGTTTGTCCTGACCTTGCATTTGAATCAACCGGCGGGCTGCGCTCCGGTCAACGCCAGGAAGGCTTCCTCGATGCCGGCGGCATTGGCGCGCGCCACAAGCTCCGCCGGCGCAGCATCGGCCAAGACTTTGCCGTGATGCAGCACAATGACGCGATCGGCGTCGGCGGCCTCATCGCACAGATGCGTCGCCCACAGCACCGCCACCGGGCGCTCGGCGCGCATTTTCAGCATCAACGCCCGGAGTTCGCCGCGGCTCGCCGGGTCGAGCCCAACGGTCGGCTCATCCATGAGCAAGACGCGCGGCTCGTGGATGAGCGCGCGAACGAGCTCGACCCGGCGACGGTTGCCGCCGCTCAATTGTGCGGCCCGCTCGTGCGCGCGGTCGCTAAGGCCCGCGCGAGCCAGCGCGGCCGCAATGCGCGTCTGCGCGACTGCGCGCGGAATGCCGTGCAGGCCTGCGTAAAACAGCAGGTTGGCGGTCACCGATAATTCGAGATCGAGGGTCGGCTGCTGAAAAACAATACCGAGTGTCGCCAAAGCGGGCACGGGGTCGCGAAGCATATCGTGACCCATGACTTCGATGCGGCCGGAATCCGGCACAAACAATCCGGACAGGAGCTGAAATAACGTGGTCTTGCCGGCGCCGTTCGGGCCCAACAGCGCGATGAATTCGCCGGCAAAAGCGGCGAGGCTTACTCCGTCCAATGCACGGATCGGCCCATAGGTTTTGACCACGTTGCCGAGAAAGAGCGCCGGTGTCCCCTCGCCCTGTGTCAATTCATCCCCCGGGCTACCTTGCCCGCGCCCCTTAATACGCACCAGTGCTCCGATTCTAACATTCGCATCCCCGCTCGGTAGGCTATCATGCGAATGCTAGAATCAAAGGACGACTAGCAAATATCAAGTGCCAGTGGAGCTTGGATTTGACATTCGCTTCACTTCTTCGCGGCCCGGTGGGAGCGAATGTCAAATACAAAGCTCCACTAGCTTTCCTGCCAAGCAGCGAAGACCCGATGCGCAAATCCCTTTCGCTTCTCATCTGCCTGCTCGCCTCTGCGCCGGCTGCCGCCAAGGACACCGGGCTTATTTTCGTCAGCAACGAGAAGACCAATAACATCATCGTCATCGATGCAAAGACCTACAAAGTAACGGCCGACATCAAGGTCGCGCACCGGCCGCGCGACATGCATTTCAACGCCGACCACACGCTCCTCTATGTTGCGTGCGGCGACGACGACGTCATCGACATTCTCGACGTGGCGAAACTTAAGGTGGTCGGCAAGCTCGCAACCGGGCCGAGCCCGGAAGCCTTCGCAATGGATGAGACACGCCGGCGCATCTACGTCTCCGACGAAGAGGCCTCCTCGCTCTCGATCATCGACATGGAGCACAACTCCATTGTGCAGGAGGTGCCGACCGGGTCGGAGCCGGAAGGCGTGCTGCAAAGCGAGGACGGCAAAATCGTCTACGTCACCTCTGAAGCCGGCGACCTCGTGCATGCGATCGACGCCGATTCCGGCAAGGTGGTTCACGACGTCGTGGTCGGATTGCGGCCGCGGCGCTTGGCGGCCACTCCCGACGGCAAGGAATTGTGGGTGACGGCGGAACTTGCCGGCGAAGTGGATATCATCGACCGCAGTAGATTTGTCGTTGCCGGCACTATCGGCTTTCAGCCGCCGGGTATGCGTAAGGCAGACGTGACGCCGGTCGGCCTTGTCATGACGCGCGACGGCAAGACCGCCTACGTGACGCTGGGTCACGCCGCGCACGTTGCCGTTGTCGATGTGACGGCGCGCAAAGTCCTCGGCTATATTCTCGTCGGCAAGCGCGCCTGGGGCGTGACGCTTTCGCGCGACGAGAAGACGCTCTACGTCGCCAACGGTCTCGGCGATGATGTCACCATCATCGACACCAAAACCCGCAGGGCGAAAATCTCCGTGCCGGTGGGCCGCATTCCTTATGGCGTCCTGGTCGATGATTAGGCGTGCAATTCAGAGCGCCAAGCGGCCTCGGTTTGATTCCCATTCTTCCGCCGTCACCAGAGACTTGGTGCCGTCGAGATATTGCCGCCATCGCAACGTCAAATCGGCCGGTACCATTTTTCCGTCGGCGCGGACATCGTCGCTCTGGCGCCGCCAGCTCTCTATGTTTTTCGTTTGCACCTCATCATCGCAGGCCGCACCGTAGCCGCTGACGTGCTGCGCGCCGGTCGCCCAGCGGTAGATGTACGATGTGCGGCCGGCAAGCTCGGTCGTCGCGACCAGTTTATTAGTCAGGAGCTCCCAGATCATGGGATGATCAGTGTAGGTCGGATGACCGTCCAGCGGCGCACGCCTCACATAGTCGGCACGGAACATCCAGGATCCTTCGAATTGGGAGACGCGCAGCGAGTAACTAACATTCTCATGCGAAATCCAACTCGACGCCGGCTTCCACGCGAGATGCTCGCCGATATGGGTGAGGCAGTCCTCCAGATGCCACGGCAGGTAAAGATCATCGTCGTCCCACCAATGGATGAATTCGGCCGATGGGTCGGCGAGCTCGTGCATGCGATGGCGGATATAACGCAGTGAACGTGCCGGAGGTGTTTCGTTGACGACTCGCACGCGCGGGTGATCGAAGCGCAACGGCACGAGGTGTTGGTTGTAAATGAGCAGCGTGGCTTCGGACAAAGCGGTCTGCTGCAGAAAGCAGGCCAGCGCCTCGCACGCCAGCTCATAGCGTCCATACGTTCCCATCAGGCAATCGATCTGGGCCACGCCGCAAAGGTCCTACGCGCGCATTCCCTCGGCTCCCCGCTCGATCGTAGGCGCCGCCGGTTATCGTGAGTGCGTCAATTTGAAGTTCGGGTCGAGTGGAATCTTGCCGAATTTCTCTTCGTACGATGCGACGTTGGCCTCCAGTATCTTCAGAAGCTGCGCCGCCGCGACCGGACTGATGGAGAGCGTCGCCACCCATTCGGTATGATGGTCTGGGGTGGCGCCCATGACGGTCGGCGTCATGGAAACCCGGCTCAACCCAAACGCCAACAAAAATTCGTAGGCGTTCACGGCCAAGGCAAAATGATTGGCCTGCTGGGTGGGCAGCCGTTCGTCTTGCTGCGATACCGCAGCGCTTTGTTCCGGCATTGAGAACTCCCTCAGCGACGACCCTAGCAGGCGAGTGGGACGCATGCGAGGTCCGTCTGCTTCTGCTTTTATCGAGCGGGCCTGGTCCCGCTTGACCCTTTCCGCTGATTTTCGGTACAAAACACTTGGTTGGGGGAGCAATTATCATGAGTGAGGAGCCAGATCGTCGCCCGCTGTTAAGAGCGATCGGGACAGGTACGGTTTTGGCCATCCTTCCCCGCTCCTGGATAAGGCCGGTTGTGCAATCGGTGGTCGTTCCCGCTCACGCGGCGGCGTCGCCGGTGACGACCACGACGACCGCTACGACCACCCGCCCCACGACCACGACCACGAGGACGACGGCGACAACGACCACAAGGACGACGACGACCAGTACAACGGCGTCAACGACAAGCGGCACCTCTACGCCGACGACCGTGTCACCGACGTCCAGCCCGGCGCCTACTGGTACGGGTATCCCATCCGACGTTCGGCTGAAGCGCGATATGGTCAAGGTCGGCCGGCTCGACAACGGCATCGGCCTTTATCGTTACCGCTACCGCCGGGGCGAACAGGTTTATGTCGGCGTGATGGCACAGGAAGTTTTGCGGGTCGTTCCGGAAGCGGTGGTGCTGGGCGAGGACGGCCATCTGCGCGTTGACTATGCGCGCCTCGGCCTGCGTCTGATGCTGTGGGAGGAATGGGCGGCCGCAAATAGCGAGCCGTTTCAGAAAGCGGCATAAGCGCTCCACGCGGCAACCAAGGACGCATTTGCCGCGAATCCATTCCTTAGGTCCGGTCAAATGCTGGCGTCATCGCGTAAGGAGCCGGTCCGATAATGAAATCAATTGTTATCGCGTTGTACGGCCAAGCCGTCGCGTTGCGCTTTTCGGATGACCTGCAAGAGCACATCGACCTGCTGTTTGGGCCGCAGGCGTCCACGGGAATCGCGCCACAACGCACGCTATCGGTCTGGCAGAGCAGTCCGGAACGTTACTCGATCGGCAGCGATGCCACGTTGATCAGTTCAAATCTGAAGATACCGGAACTGCTTGACGCCCTGTTGGAAGCGGTCGTCAGCAGTTTGATTGAAAACCTTGACACCGGGATTGCCCTGCACGCCGCCTCTATCGGATGCGGCGACGGTGCGGCGGTCATTGCCGGCCCAAGCGGGGCAGGCAAGACTTCGCTCGCCGGACACCTTGTCGCCGGCGGATTTGAGTTTCTGTCCGACGAACTGACAATCCTGACGGAAAGAAGCGGGGCGATTGTAGGTTTTCCGCGCCCATTGCTGACGCGGCCCGACGGCCAGGATCTGATCGGACATTTGACGCATGACGGTACGCGCAGAGCGGTCCGGACTGCGGCCAACGTCTTGATTTGTGCCGATGAGCGATCTGCGGCGGTCAGAACGCCACGCGAGCCTGCGCTCATTATCTTCCCACGCTTTTCTGCGGGCATCGAATTTGAAATCGCCCGCATCAGCCCGGCAATAGCGTGCCTTAAATTGATCGAATGCAATTTGAACGCACGGAATCTGCCCGATCACGGCGTGCGCACGCTCGCCGAGTTTGCCGGCAAGGTTCCCGCTATTAGTGTGAATTACGGAAGCTATCAGCAGCTTCACCACGTTGCCGATCTTCTCGCGCAATTCAGTGTCCGCCCGGCCGACCTCGATAAACTCGTTGCAGCCGTCGCCGCTCGGCAAAGCGAACCTGAAGAGAAAATTCTGGTCGACGTCGTCTCGGCGCCGCCCATCGCGTCTGGCGGGGCGCCCGCTTCCTCCCAGGTTATCTCAGAACAATCCGCTGCTTCCGTCGCAGGCGAAAGCAAAAAGCTGACCATCGGCATGGCGACATATGACGATTACGACGGCGTGTATTTCACGGTGCAAGCCATCCGCATGTACCACCCCGAAATCCTCGACGATGTCGAGTTTCTCGTCATTGATAATCATCCGATGGGGCGCTGCGCGAGCGGCTTGAAGGACCTCGAGAACTGGATCGCGAACTACCGCTACGTTCCCAAAACCAGCGTATCGGGGACCGCCATCAGGGATGCGGTTTTCCGCGAGGCCCGCGGCGAATTCGTTCTATGCGTCGATTGTCATATCTTCATCGTTCCCGGAGCATTGCGGCGCCTGCTGGCGTATTTCGAGTCCAACCGCGATACCAGCGATCTGCTGCAAGGACCGATGATCTATGACGATCTGAAAAGTTACTCGACGCATTTCAAGCCGGGTTGGGAAGCCGGCATGTACGGGACGTGGGACTCCGATCCCGCCGGCGCCGAACCCGATCAGCCTCCCTTCGAAATTCCGATGCAGGGTCTCGGATTATTTGCCTGCCGGCGGAGCGCATGGCCCGGGTTCAATCCCGCCTTTCGCGGATTTGGCGGTGAGGAAGGCTATATCCATGGAAAATTCCGCCAGCGTGGCGGCAAGACACTCTGCCTTCCGTTCCTGCGGTGGATGCACCGTTTCAACCGCCCGCTGGGCACGCCCTATACCAACGTGTGGGAAGATCGCGTGCAAAACTACCTTATCGGCTTTCGCGAGTTAGGCTGGGATACGGCGCCCGTGATCGACCATTTCCGGGAATTACTTGGACCCCAGGTTTGGGAGATGGTCACGGCGCGTCTTGGACGCGCGGTGTTGTATGGGGAAAGCGATAAGCCCAACGCCGAACCGGACACCGGCGGCGGCGTCCAAGATGACCTACAGCGCCCGTTCAAACCGGAGGCTGCGCTCTCAGGCGAAGCGAAAAGGCCATGGCTAAAGACCGCTTCCGTGCGCTTTGGGTCGAATATTCGCTGGCTGCGCGCCTAATGAGGTCAACGGGTCAGCCGCTCGCCGCGACGCCGCGGAAACGCTTATTGGCCGACACGATACCGAATAGCGCGGACACGATATCGGCTAGCTCGCCAGAAGACGTCCACTCGTTGTTGGGGATCATGCTGGCGCTGCTTGGTCCCGACCAGCGAGCAAACGAACAACAAGTTGCGCAGGCCGTTCTCGATCTCGGCAGCGCCGCCGTTTGGGAGCAATTGCCGGAGGCGGCCGATTATCACGGCGTGACGCTTCTGATCGAACCGGTCGTCGCGGCGCTAGATAGAATAGCAACAAATGCCGCGATCACGAGGGCGCGGCGGGTTTTTACAGCGCTCGCGAGCCGGCATCGCGAATTGAGCACGGCGCGGGAAGATTGCGTCGAACGTTTGATCGCGGCCTTCAACGCCGCAGGGGTGCGGGTGATTCTGCTCAAGGGCGCCGCTCTCGCTCATCTCATCTATCCGGCGCCGGATCT
>Ga0335078_10002843_pt1 | contig 26043 bp, 16 predicted proteins | sample Lox_Sample_32_FD_206711 | JGI IMG/M metagenome (GOLD analysis project Ga0335078, IMG submission 206711) | Soil microbial communities from Loxahatchee National Wildlife Refuge, Florida, United States - Lox_Sample_3.2 | ecosystem: Environmental > Terrestrial > Soil > Wetlands | place: USA... | reverse complement strand
GCCGACCGTACGGTCGGCGTCCGCGACTCGAAGCAGCACGGCGACGGCCCAGTGCTCGAGTTCACCCGCGCCGCCTGGGAGGCATTCATCCGCGCCGCCAAGGACGGGACGTTCGACTTCTAGCATCCGCTGAGCCATCTCACCGGCCGGTCCTCCCGCACGCGGCGGCAGTGATACCTCGTGCCGCAACAACAGGTCACCGAACCGCGGGCCCTTCCTCGACCTGACCTGCTCGCTGAATCGCTTCGCCTTGCGCGCGCGTTGGCGTGCAGCCACCCAAGGTCCGGTGGTGTTTGCTCGCGGCAGTCGACCGCAGTTGTTCACGATGAGCAACCCACATGCCTATCCCGCCGAAATCGATGTTCGCGAGTTTGACCGCAATCGACTGCGTCGCAGGGTCGTGCGGCTGCCCCTGGCCTGCGGCTACCTTCTCCTCCGTGCAGATCACGAGCACCGCAAAAGTGGAGCAGCGCGTCGATTTGCGGGCACCTTCAAAGGCTCAGCCAATCTATGGGTGGGCGGACTCACTCGGGTACCGCATTGGCACCCAAGCCGCCCACCATGCAGGTGACCTGGCCGAAACTGATCACATCGCCGCCGGCCAAGACGTGGCGGGTCACCGCCTGGCCGTTGACGGTGGTTGCACCAATTGGCCCGGTCAGGCCAGTAACGGACACACACAGACCGCGGCATACCAGCTCGGCGTGCAGCAGCGAGACCGACGCGTCATTCAGGCGGATATGGCAATCGGCACCGCGACCGACTGTCGTTACCTCGCCGGTCAGCGGAACGATGACCGGGCCGACCTGCAGGTACGGAGCGCCTACGTCCACCTGGGGCGCCGCCTGGCCGATTCGCGATGCGGCGGGCGCCCCGCGGTAGCCGGAGACAGCGTCAACCGCTCGGGGTGTTAGCGCCTGATGTGAGCGCAGGTACGCGCGTGCAGCACTGACTCGCGGACACGCACGCCGCGCGGGCTGACCCGGACCGCTTCCAGCTCGCCGCTGCCGATCAGACGGTATGTGGTCCTTCTCGATACGCCCAGTACCGCGGTAACTTCACGTGCGCGCAGAAACACGTGCGCGCAGGAACCGGTCATCGTCGCCGACGGCCGGGGCCGACACCGAACGGCGCCCCAGCCTGCCGCAGCGACAGGCCACTGACATACCGGTCGATGATCTGCAGCTCTGCCTGCTCGCCGACGGCAAGAAGCGAGCGCGGCCCCGGCGGGCGACGAGTGATGTGATGGCGATCCAGCACCCGCACGATGCGGGAATGTGAGACCGCGAACCGTTCCCTGATTTGCTGAAGTGTCAGCCGGTCGCCGACATACAGCCGGATGATCTCCTGGTCGTCAATGACGGGCCCGGTAGTCCCGCGAGCGTGGCTGTCGCCAGGCCGCCGGCCAACAGTGCCCGGACCTCTCCGTCCGGGCCCGTTCTGCCCGGACTTCATATCGGTGAGCGGCAACTGAGCAGAGCGGGTCATCGGATGAAGATGCCCCGTGTCGCGTGGGCGCTCGGCTTGCTGCGGTGACCTTTCCTGCCGATTACGCCACGACGACTCATCGGCGGCCCGCCGGGCAGGTGGATGGGTGGTCCGAGATCCGGTCGCGGCGCCAAGCTGCGGCCCCAGTAGCCCGGATCGAACGAGGCGAGTGACGGAGGGGCACGGTGCAGCAGGCACGGCGCGGGGAGATCGCACCGGGTACCGCGCGATGACGTGCGCCAGCCACAGCGGAACGGTGGCATGTCCAACCCATGTCAGTCATCGGATAGCACCATGACACCGGATTGCTGACATAGCGCCACAGTCTCGGTGGTCTGGTAGTTCGCCGCGCACGACTCCAGCGACTCCGCGACATAGCCCAGCAGGATCACGAACTCGCCGACGGACTTGGCCGCCGCCGCATCAGCCCCCTGCAGCGCGCCCGACAGGTCAGCGTCCCCCGCCGAGACGGCCAAGCCTGACATCACCTCCGCCAGCCCTGCGCTGGCACTCGTCCCGTCTTGGTGTTCGTGCAGGTTGCTCGTGGCCGTATGAAGACCACGAAGTCCTCGGCCGCTAGCTCGGTGAAGGCGGCCGGGTGGTGAACGACCGGCCACCCAGCCGATCACGGAACGGCCGGTACCCCTTACGGGAGGCTCCTCAGAAGTCGAGTTCCTCAGCTGTCCAGCTGGCGCCGATGGCGGCGGAACGCTGCTCTATTTCCTCTACGGCAGCGCTATCGGCGGTGAGGTTGAGCTGGAGGTCGAGAAGCTGGAGGTCACCGCCAGTGTCAGGGTCGACCGCGTCAAGGACGGCCTGAAGCAGGTTGGCGAGAGCGCGACGGGTATCGGGGTCGGCGAGGCTGTGGTTGGGTACGTCGAGCTGGTAGCGCCGGTATTCAGGGCCTTGAACCTTGGCGCCGGGATGCTGCCAGGGGTCGACAGTGACCGTGGGCTGCTGACTGGCAGAGGACGTAGAGGTTGGTTGCTTGTCAGGCTGCGGCGTTCCCGGCGCCGGGCGGCTGGCCGCCTTGCGGAGCGATAGCTCCATGGAGCCTATAGACAGCTCATCGAGCGAGGAGATGGCAAGGGCTTCGCCGTTGCCATCGACGACTTCGTAGGGGTCGGGTCCGCTGAGCGTCTGGAAGATGGCACGGCGGATGTCCTCTGATGAGGGTACGAGTGGGAAGGCAGCATTCTTGTAGAACTGCTGTCCGATCTCTTTCAGGGTCAGTGCCCTGGGGACCTTTGCCAGCAAAGTGCGCAGGTAATCGCCTGACAGCTTGCCTGGGTAGACCGCACGGCCGTTGTTGACCAGCGTGTCCCATACATGGCTGCCCTTCAGGGAACTCTTGGTGTCTTCGTCGAAACGCTGCCAGTCGACCTCTACCCGGTCGGTTCTTGTGAGGTAGGCGAAGTGCTGGAATGCCTTCAGCAGATCCGTGTCAACCCGCTCTGTAGCGTTGCGCAGATCGGCGAGTGCTTCTCCCCGCTTGTCGTCGTCGGGATCGAGCTGGCTGATGACGGCCCGCCAGGCGAGAACCTCGGTGGCTCGCTTACGCGCGTTGTCCCGCCTCTGGGCGTTGGCACAGGCGACTACGCAGGACGCGCCGTTGTCGACCGGGAGCGCTTGCTCGCCGACGCCGAGCAGGGCGGCGATGTCGGCCCGGGTCGGCGTGTCGCGGCCGTTGTGAAGGGTCCAGCGCCGCGGGTCGAGGACGGCGAGCCGGGTCTTGCCGTTCTGGTCGACGTCGCCGAATATCTGCGCGAGCGACGCGCTGGGGACGTCAGGCACCGCAATGGGAATGACCTGGTCGAAATGGCCCTGGTTCGCGTGGGCTAGTCCCTTCACGCGCTCCCACACGTAGGCGTCCCGGTCGGGTGGCTGGACTGCGTTCTTGGCTTGCCTGAAGAACATGCGCAGGTTCTGGGCCACGGCGAGGTGATAACGGGTGAGACCCCGGCCGACGGCGGTGTCCGTCACATCGAGTGCGCCAAGGCCTTCCTCGTCGCTGACGAGGATGTTGAATATCTCCTCCGCCGCGTGGAACGACACGCCGTGCGGCTGATAGATGGCAGCCAGGAGCTCGGCCTTGGTCGCGCCTCGCTTGGCCTGTGCCCGGGGAACCAGGGAGTAGCAGTACAGCGCGGTTGCCATGCGGACTGCGGGTTGCGGCTGTCCGGCATCGATGCCGCGCTCGGAAATGATCGTGTCAATTTCCCGCGCCCGTCCCTTGGCGCCATCCTTGGTGATCACGTCAGTAGCTGCGACCTGCCGGAAGCCCTGGATCGCCCGCTCGTTGCCGTGCAGCAAGCCCGATGAGAGGATCTGCTCAACAGCGACCGGGATCGGCAGATCGCCGACACCGACGAGGTCGGGAGCCCACCGGCCTGCAGCATGTTCGCGCACCCAGTGGTAAGCAGTCGCGGCGAAAATCTCGACCGTTGAACGGACTCGCTGGAAGCCTGCGTGGCGGGACCAGTCTTCTCTGACGAGGGCCATGAGGTCCGGGGAGAACGGGTAGCTTGCGGCGAGACGGTCGGCGAAGCCGGCGAGGCTGCGGCTGGCGCCGAGACGGCTGAATACCTGTTCTTGCCAGACCGTGTCGGCTCCTGCGCGCCAGTCATCGGCCAGGGCCTGCACCGGAAGGTTGTCAGCTCGCTCGAAGAGGCGCCGCCGGATGATGGCGGAGAAGTCCTGGGCTTCGGTCACGGCGACCGTAACCCCGTTGCGCTCTAGGCGGGTGGCGACGTAGGAGCGGAAGTCCTCGGCTTCGACGGTGTAGCCACGCTCATCGAGATCCGAGCGGATCATCACGACGACGAATGCGACCTGGTCTACGTCGTCGACCGCGTCCATCAAGTTGTTCAGGAACGCCTTCTCACCGGGCATGGACGCGAGGTGCTGCTTGTCGGACAGCAGCATGACGTAGTCCATGAGCTCATCTAGGAGGATCAGGACCGGGCCGCCGGCGGCCTCAAGCGCCCTGGCGAGCGCTGCCTTGTTGGGTCCTTCCGCCAGATGCTGGTTGTAGCGGGCTTTGTCGCCTTTGAAGAGCGACCACAGGAACCGCTCGTACAGGCTGGTAGCCGGCCCGAACTCGGGACTGGTGGCACCGGGCGTCATGTTGTCGGCAGACAGGACCACAACGCGGGCGTCACTGAGGTCGAGGTGGCCCCCAGATTGCTCGGCCTCGGCTTTGACCAGCTGGCCGAGTTCGGTTGGGAGAAATGCGGCGGAGGCGTTGGCGAGATGGTAGAGGCCGACCAGGGCGTGGCTCTTCCCGCCGCCCATTCCCTGGTCGAGATGGAACAGTGCCTTACCGCCCGGCCCCTTGGTGCCAAGCCGACGGGCAATCGAGCCAATGAAACGCAGCAGCCCGACGGTCGGCTCGGTTATGTCGGCGTAGTAGCCGGGGTCCTGGTAGGGCACGTCACGATCGGTGTAGACGGCGCTGTACAGCGACATTTGCAGGTCGGCGATCTGCCCGGCCGCATCAGTGATCTCCTGCCGGAGCGTGAGCGCGTCGGCCCAGTGCTCGTAAGCGGTCATCAGGCTCCCTCGATCACGTCAAACAGGGTAGGCCGCCGTTCGGGATCGGCCTCGGCCCGCGCAATGGCAACGCCTTTAGCAAGATTCTGGACCATGCTCGCATTACGCTGCAGCGCGCTCAGCGCTTTAGCGGTGCCGTCGCTGGGCGGGAGCTGGGCGACCAGCTCGCCGACAACAGCCCACAGGTGCTCGTCGTCGACCGGCCTTTCCCACTTCGCCAGCAGGCTAGCGGCCGCGTCGGTCCCTCCGACGGTGAAGGCTCCGGCCAGGGCGCGCGCGACATCGAACTCCGCGCTGCTTGGAGTGACTGTGAGCGGCGGATCGAGCAGGAGGCGGAATCCGCTCGCGGACTCGGCGAGCAGCCCGCCCCGGACATCCTCGATGCGGAGGTTGTCGACCTGCGCCAGGAACCTGGCCTCGCCTTTAGGTACGGCGGTTCGGCCGTACAGCCGCATCCAGAAGACGGCGAAGCGGGTGAGCGCGTCGAAGGTCTCGATGGGTATCTCATCCAGGCGCAATGCCGTCGCCTCGCGCACGCTGCGCCGTGCGAGGGTCAGGTATCGTTCCAGCGAAGCGGGGCTGCCGTCGGGCTGCAGCACCTTCGCATAGCGCCCGTACACCTCCATGGCGGGGCCGTAGGCGGCCATCATCTGATCCCCGAGGGCGAGCCCCTCTCTGGACCAGTTCCTCACGGACCGCTTGATAACGTCGGCGACCTCCCTGTCCACCTGCGCCACAGTGGCCGGCTCGCGATCCGCTGGGGCGACGCGGCAGCCGATAGTGACCGTGACCCTTATCGACGCGACCCCTGTGCTGGCCGTCTCGGTACGGCTGGGCCACGAGCTCGTCACTACGAACCCGGCGTCGTGCAGCGCCGCGAGAAGGCGTTTCCACGCGTCGGGATCGGAGTGGCCGAACACCACGACTAGATGCCCGTCGGGCCGGAGGACTCGCATGCACTCAGCGAATGCTTTCGAGAGCGCGGCCTCGTAAAAATCTCTGTCATGACGGACCCGGCCAGGTTCGTGGACCCGGCGGACGATAATCTCGTCGTCCTTGTTCTGCAGCCCATCCTTCGAGCGGATTCTAGGCCCGAACAGGTCAGCCTCTATGTCGAATAGAATCCGCTTCAGCCACACGAAAAACAGGTCTGATGCGTCCGCATACTCGATCATGTCATAGTACGGCGGGTCAGTGATAACAGCGTCGACGCTCCCATCACGGTAAGGGGTCGACATAGCACTGGCCCGCCTGAAGCGGGCCGGTGTTCCTCGCAGGCCACGAAGATGGGTCTCATACGGCTTGATCCCCGTCTCCACGACTGAAGCCCATGTGCCAGGACCATCTCCCGGGCCGGTCTCGATCCAGTCGAACTGGAAGATAAGGCTTGCTTCGCTCGAGAAGAGATCTGCCGCCTGCACTCGATTTTGCTTGGTGCCAGACTGATCTCCGTGCGCGAGGATCTTGCAGCCGCGTGTTGCGCGGCGGATTCGGCGGACGAGAGTTGCCGCCGCGAACGATGCCAGAAATCGCGAATAGTCCTCGCTGCAACCAGCCTGCAGCAATTCTCCATGGCACTCTCTGATCGCTCTCGCCGTCGCCACGAACTGCAGCGTCTGCCGGTCGCACATCAAGGACCCGAATGTTTTGTAACCGTAGCCGCTGGCCATGACGGTATGCACGTTTCCCTCTGGGATCAGCTCGTCGGGCACCGCGCTATACGGCCCAAACGGTTCCAGCGTCGACAGGTCTACTCGCTCAGCCGCTTTCCTCTCAGCAGAACGCAGGTTGCGGAAGACTTTCTTCGCTTTTCCTACGGTATCGGCAGCCGCGAGAATCTCGTCGCGGTACTCACCTGATGACCCCTTGGCCTTCACCGTCTCAAGGCTGTGCGGGTGCTGGCAGAACAGGCAACGGGCGCTCTTGCCCTTGCGCTTCCTGCCATCGCCGAGTTCCGTGGACGAGTACGTGGGTGCCTGATCAGGTGATCCTTCGCTTACCTCCGTATACCAGCAGTCACCGTCGGCAACCAGGCGCAGTGACTGGCCGGCGTCGCCTGTTCGGCCGTATGGCTGTCGCAGGATGAGGCTTCCCAGAAGGGGAAACCGGCGTCCGCACCCGTCACACGGAATGCTGACGGCCCATAGGTAACCCCACGGGAACGAGCCATCTGGATTTGGCGGGTAGTAGGGGCGCACCGCGGCCCTCATGCGGCGTCCTACCTCGGCCAGGAATACCTCAACGTCGGTGATTAGGCGCGGCTTGTCGTCCTCCCCGAACAATGCGTTCGGTTCCGCATCGGGTATCCATGGGAGGGGCGCTTCGGATGACCAGTCCCGGAGAGGGTAGTCGGCGAGGATGCGGCCGGCGAGGGTGGCGACGGGGCTCAGATCGAGCCCGACGGCCGTCGCGCCGAGGCGCGCTGCTTCGAGGGGAAGGATCCCACGGCCGGAGAAAACATCAAGGACAACTGGCCGGCCTTCCGGGTAGGAAGCGCTGACCGCGTCGGCCAGCTTGCTGATGGCGCCACGGTCGCCGCGGACGGCGGCGTCGATGAGCGGGCGGATGCCGGGCTGGTCACCGAGAAGGGCTGTCGCCACGGCTGCGCGTGCCTGGGCGATGGGCCGGGAGGCGAACCAGGTAAAGATCGCCTTCTCGTTCTTGCCGGATCCGGCCGGGTTGCCGCATGCGTCGTCGACTGCCGCGCACGGAAACCAGGCGTCGATGATCCGGGGGTTGACCGTGCTCATAAGCCCTCCATCAGGCGGCGGAGCTGGGAAACTGGGATCTTGAAGCGCTTGATCAGCTTCGGCCCGTCGGTGAAAGTGCCCGCTGGGTCCTGGCAGCGGATGGCGACCTGTGGCTCGGCGGCGCACTGCAGCACTACATACAGCCAGTAGTCGCGGCCTCTCTGCTGGGCTTGAGCCCATTCGTGCTGTTCAAGGACGACCGACCGGAGCCCGCCAGTGAAGCCCTTGACCTCCACGAGGCGCTGGTCTGTCGTGCCGGGCCGGCGAGCGAACAGGTCGTAGCCGAGGCCCGCTGTCTGGCGGTCGTCGACCGTCCAGCCCAGTTCTTCCAGCTCGGCGACGACACGCGCGATCGCGATCTTCTCCGAATCAGGGTCGCGGCCGAGTTCCTCGGCCCGGGCTCCCCCGGCGGCCTTGATCCATCCGAGAAGGCGCGGGGCGCTGTGGCTGACCTCATCGATGAGATTCAGCTGGCAGAGGCGTCCGGCCTTGATCGCGGCGAACCGGTCGAGTGCTTCTTTCCTGGCCTCTCCCGGTAGGCCCCGCACCTGGCGCTTATACCGCCGTTCGATGTCGTCGACATCGGTGCGAGTTTTCGCGGTGATCGCTCTTTGCTCCCGCCGCAGGCGGGCGGCCTCGGCATCCACCGCCTCCCTCGCGGCGGCGTCGGCCTCGAAGCGGGCGGCCGGCGCAGGTGCCGGTGGCGGGATGGTGGTCGCTGTGAGGTTCATGACCGATTCCCAGGCCACGGCGAAAGCCCCCGCACCCGAGTACCGGATAAGGAACGGCACGGTGCGGCGGGCGCGCCGCACGCCGTCATGGTGCTCAAAGTCAGCGGCAAATACGAAGAGTGCGTAGCTGGTGAGCGAGGCCAGGTCAGTCGCGGCAGCGCCAGCCAGCAGGTCGCCTTCACAGCGGTGGACGGCGCGCCTTACTAGCTCCTGGAATGCGTCCTCGGTCGGACCGAGCACGACGACGTCTCCTGCCCGGCGGAATTGTTCCTCCCGCGCCTTGATCACCGCCGCGGCGTCAGCGGCGATCAGGCACTCGCTGCCGCCACCGAATGCGTCCGGGAGCGCGGTGTCACGCGAGCGGAGGACCCGGATGCCGGGGGTCGGGCCGGTGGATACGGTCCAGCCCTCAACCTGCGCGACCTGGTCGACGAAGGCGGAGACGATGACCGGGTTGATGGCCTGAAGCCGGTCGGCAGCTAGCCGCTGCATCGCCTCACCCGGGTTAACGGGCGTCCTGAGCTGGTCTTCGTCCGCGACGATCTCCTTCGCCCGCGCGACCAGCGTCGCGGTGTCCGGGACAGCAGCCAGGACATTCGCGACGGCATCAGGATGGCTGTGGGCGGCGGCCATCGCGGCCCCGAAGTTGAAGCCGGCACGGTCCACGGTGGCATCGAGCAGGTCGTAGATGCGCCCGTTGAGCGCCCGCGACGCTGCGGTGAGGTTGTCCAGCATCACCTGCTGGACCCTCCCCTCGCGGGTGTCGGGGGCGATCAGGTGGTACACGTGCACGTCACGCGCCTGGCCGATGCGGTGCAGCCGCCCTGCCCTTTGTTCCAGGCGGACCAGGCTCCACGGGATGTCCCAGTCGATCATGACGTGGGCGGATTGCAGGTCGATCCCCTCGCCACCCGCGTCTGTGGACACCAGCACCTGGAACCGGCCTGCGAGGAACAGGGTCTGCATGTCTTCGCGGGCGTCCTGATCGACTTTGCCGTCCAGGACCTCGGTGCTGAACCCGGAGCTGCGGAACAAGGTGGCCAGCCAGCGGGCGGTATCGGTGAACTCGGTGAACACCAGCAGCTGGCCGCTTCCCGGCACGATGTCATGTGCCGCCATGATCTTGCTCGTAGCCTGCCATTTGGCAGGCTCGTCTTTGGACTTGAGGGCAAGGTCGACCAGGCCGGTAAGCGCGGTGACTGCCTCAAGTTCTGCCCGGCGGTCACGGCTGCGTGCCTGCAGAACAGCGCGCTCAGCGTCCAGCCATGCCTCGTCGGAGTCGAGATCGGCGCCGGAGAAATCACCGTGGTCGAACCCGTGGGGCGCGACCGGGTCAACGTGACCGGCCTGGCTTCCGGTAAGCGCGGCGGCGCGGCGGCGCAGCGTTTCCGCTGCCGCCGTGATCGAGGAAGCCGCCCGCTTGCCGTAAATGGAGCGAGCCAGGACCGAATCGGAGGGATACCAGGTGTCGACGTAATCCATGACGGCCTGGTAGGCATCGGACTCGGTCGGCGTGAGGAGGACCTCGCAGGTCTCGGCGTAGCGGGGCCTGAACAGCCGGTTGCCGTCGAGGTCGCGCAGGTCCTCCTTCATCCTGCGCAGGAAGTTGTCGCGCCCGGGGCGCAGCAGGGTGCCGCCGTAGTCTTTCGCTGCCTCGTTCCAGGGGTAGATCGCCGGGTCGAGCAGGTGCAGCAGAGCCCGGAAGAAGTGCTCCTTGCCCCGGTGCGGCGTGGCAGTCAGCAGCAGCAGGTGGTGGGTCCGGTCGGTGAGCTGCCGGGCCGCGCCCAGGTACTGCGAGGTGGGCGTCAGCCGGTGGGCTTCGTCGAAAACGGCCAGCGACCATGATGCGCGGCTGCCGACGATCTTGCGCCGGACGTCGTTGTTGTAGGTGTACAGGTCAAGCGACACGACCCACACGTCAACATCGTCACGCAGGTCCAGGGGATCGCGGCCGATCTCAGCGGTGACTCGATGCGCATCGATGCCGAGGAACCGCCTCAGCTCCCTGACCCACTTCTCCACCAGGTGAGCGGGTACCACGATGACGGTCTTACCGGGAATCAATCCCCGTCGGCGTCCTTCAGCAAGGTACATGCCGGTCATCAGGGTCTTGCCGGTACCCGGCTCATCAGCGAGCAGGAACCGAAGACGCGGCTGCGACAGCATCACCCCGAAGACCGCATCGTCCTGGTGCGGGAACGGGCGGATCGGCCGAGTGGCCAGCACCGCAGACCGCATCCGCGGGATCGCCCAGCGCATCCATTCTGCCCACACGGTGGCGATCGCCCGGCCGCTGTCACCGGTGCCGTCGGAAGCAGGCACCTTGTACTTGACAACGTCCTTGCTGCGCACGAACACCTCGAACAGGCCGCGGGTCGCGGACTTCACGATGCACTCGAAGCCCGCGGACGCCGGGGTTGCGGCCACGACCGTGACGAGTTCCCCGTCGACAAGGATCCGGTCGTCCTTGGCGATCTCGGCGCTCACGCGACTGCCTTTCTCGTATCCATGTGCTCCGGTCCCCGGTCTGCTCAGTCCTGCACGAAGCGAAACCGGACACGCAGCCCATTCAGGTGGCTGAAGGGGATGCACCCATCATGCTGCAGCCGACCGACAACCACCCCAGGGTGTACGCCCGCGTCCCGCGCCAACGCAAGAACCTGAGCCCGTGACCTGGTAAGTGCAAGCTGCTGGTCGAAGCCTCGCGGAAGCAGCATTCTCCCAGCGAAATCGTCGGCTTCGCGTTCCATGGAGTCGTCAGTTCTCGCCGGGTTAACGACATCCACGAAAGTCAGCCGCTTCCGATCATGAAGGAGAATATGCCCCGATTCATGGAAGAGCGTGAACCAGAAGATATCGGCCCATCCGTAACGCAGGCTTAGCTGGATAAGGGGACGCTCAGAGGCAAGCCAGCGTACAGCACCGTGAATCCGCGCTCCCTTTATTTCCGGTTCGATCACTAGGGCAACGCCGGCCTCGGCGCAGAACTGTTTCAGCCTGGGGAGCCACGCTGCGGGATCTTCCACGACCGTTAGCTCCCGGATCTTACTTAGCGACGTGCGGAATTTTGCCCGGTCGAAGGAACGAAGATCAAGTTGCTGGGCACGGATTTCGCCGATGCGGAGCCAGGCGGCAAGGGCAGCATATTCCACGTCGAACGCCTGTGACCTGCGGTAAGCGGTCGGCAATGCCCAGACCTGCTGCCAGGCGTCGGGGGTGGCGACCTTGAAGAAAGACAGCAGGTCCTGCAGCCGCTCGACATCTGGCACGTCCCGCCGGATGTAGCCGCGGCGGACAAGTTCATTGACCGGGAACGTTCGCAGCCATCCGACCTGACGCTCAAGGCGAGCCGCTTCCTCTTTCCGCGTCAGCGCGACCTGATACTCGGCCTCCAGCTCGGTCCAGACACTGGCCGGGACGCCGGTGACTCGTTCCAGGCGCAGCGCTGTTTCAGCGCTGAGCGCCGCGGTACCGAGGACAATCTGGTTGACGTGCTTGGCGGACAAGCCTGCGCGCCGGGCGAGTTCCGCCTGGCTCATCCCTCGCTCTGCCAGCACCTCGACCAGGGTCCCACCGGGCGGCAGGGCGTAGTCCGGGGCATACCTGGAATGCTCTGGCATGGCGGTCATGAGTCTCCTGGCCGAGTGGGGCACTCGATCACCGAGAGCACGGTGGCGCGGATGATCATGCCGGACTCGCGCACGTGGCCGGCAGGCGGGTCGGGGCGGAACACGATAGTGGCGAGGCCGACGACGTCGATCAGCCAGTTCCCGCCGCCGCCATCGCATGGCCGGCAGTCTCCTGGCAGGGTAATGAGTGCCTCCAGAGTCGGGGCAGCCTCCATCTGCTGTAGCCGACGCCCGACCTGCTGTCCCCCCTCCGGACCCCAGCGCGCCTGCAGCCGCTCCAGGCAACAGCACAGCGCCGCCGTCTGCGGATCCGCGAACCAGATCTCCACTGCGATGATCTTAGCGTATCATGCACGCATCTGGTATACGTTTCATGTTTCATGCACCGGATAGGTGCATGGAACATGTGCACGATCGAGAGCGGGACGGGAAGACGAGGGGGCTGCCGGATGTGGCCGGATAACGAGACGGATGTCGACCTGCTGGGATTCGACATCCTGGCCGACGGTCTGATCGTTGCCCTGACCGAGCCGCGCCTGCTGCCGGTGACCGTCGGCGTGCTCGGCGACTGGGGCTCGGGCAAAAGCAGCCTGATGGGCCTGGCCTGCGCCGAGCTCAAGGCCGAGACCGGAGCCCGGTACGCGTGCGTGAGCTTCAGCCCATGGCAGTACGAGGACTACGACGATGTCAAGGTCGCCTTGATGGCGGCCGTCCTGACGGAGCTGGGCGAGCAGGCTGCCGGTGACGCCGAGCAGGAGGCCGAGGTCGGGAGGCTCAAGGCATTCGCGCAGCGGTTCGGCCGGCGCAGCCGGCGGATGGCGCGCGGCACCGTCGGGCTCGCGCCGGCCTCTGTGCCCCTGATAGCCCACGCGATCGACCATTCGGCGGACCCGGAGGCGGTTGCGCTCATCCAGCAAGGGGTGCAGGCAGCCGCCAGCGGCGTCGCGGGCCGCCTGGCGGAGCCGGCACCGCCAGCTGGTGACGAGCAGGTCACGGACGTCGAGGAATTCCGCTCCCGCCTCGCCGGCCTGATCGGGCAGCTCACAGACCTGGCCGCCCTCGTGGTGTTCATCGATGACCTGGACCGCTGCCTGCCGGAGACGGTCGTGGACACCTTCGAGGCGATCCGGCTACTGCTGGGCGCGCCGCGCACCGCGTTCGTCGTCGCCGCCAACCAGAAGATCGTCGAGCAGGCCGTCGATGCCCGCTACCCGGAAATGCGCGGCGACGCCAGGATTCCAGGCATCGGCGCCATGTACCTGGAGAAAATGCTCCAGCTGAAGATCGCCGTGCCCGCCCTGGCGGTACCCGAGGTGATCACCTACGTGAACCTGCTGCTCGCGGAGCTGCACATGCCCGCGGAGGACTTCACCCGGCTCCGTGAGCACGTGTCGGCGCAGCGGGTCACGGACTCGCTGGGGGTGGCGTTCAATCTCGGCACGCTCGGCGACCTGGGTCTTGCCGTACCGTCCGGCCTGTCCGCGGACCTGCAGTGGGCGGCGGCTATCGCCCCGGTCCTGGCTCGCGGCTCTCGCGGTAACCCCCGGCAGATCAAGCGGTTCCTCAACACAATGCAGCTGCGGCGGCGCGCTGCCGGCCGCAAGGGCGTGTCGCTGCAGCCGGCGGTGCTCGGCAAGCTCATGCTGCTGGAAGACCAGAATTTCGACGATTTTCAGCAGCTCTTCGACTGGCAGGTCGCCAGCGGCGGGCCGTCCTGCCCCCAGCTTGCGGCTGCCGAGAAGCTCATCCTGGCCGGCGGAGACAGCCCAGGCCAGGAAGCGAGCCCAGCCCCTGAACCGGCCGGGCGGACAGCGGATACCCCGTCCCGGCCCAGGCGGTCACGGCCGGGACAGCCAGATAATGCCCCGCCCCCAGATGCTGTAGACGGGCAGGTCCGGTCCTGGGCTGAGCAGGACCCGGTCAAGGTGTGGCTGCTCTTGCCGCCCCGGCTCGCGGAGGTAGACCTGCGGCCCTACTTCACCTACTCCCGTGGCCAGCTAGCCCTGGACGCCGTCGCCGCAGGCCAGCTCACAGCAGCGCAGCGCACCTTGCTCGGCAGCGTGCTCGCTCCGACTGACGCGGGGCGGCGCGCCGGGATCCGCCGCTTGTCCGGCGTGGACCCCCGGGACCGGGAACCGGTCATCGGCGCGCTCGCCAGCGCGCTGCTCACCACGCCCGAGGACGCGTTCGTCGCGGTGTGCGAGACGATCGACCAGGTACCCGGCTCCCGCGACATCCTGTTCCGGGCATTGCAGCGTCTTCCCGCAGAAGCAGTCCCCGCCCTGCACGTCGCGGTCACGGCCCGGCGGCTGCCAGCGGACGACCCACGGACCTCAGCGCTGCTGGACTCCTGGGCCAGTTCCGGGCGTGAAGACCTGGCCGGGATGGTCGCCCTGGCCCGCCGGCCCGGCATGCCGGGACACTGATGGGCACCTCGACAGACCGCGGCGGCGGGAGCGGCGGCGCTTGGACACCGCTCAAGCGCGCCGCCACCTCGTTCATGAACGCTGCCGACGGCGGGCGCGGAACCAGCTTCGCTGGCCGGCGGCTCCTGGCACGGCATGTCCCGGTGCTTGGTGGTGCTGCCGGAGCCGTTGCCGGCGCCCGCGCCGGGCGAGCTGGCGCCCAGCGGCTTGGCTCGCTGCTGTCCGGAATAGCCGGCGAGGGACTAGCCACCGCCCTCACAAGGCAAGGACTCGCAGACCTCGTCGGCGGCGACCGGTTCACCGTGCTCGACGCCATCGCCAACCGCATCGCCGGGGACGGAGCCGATCTCGACACCCAGGCCGCCCGTGACGCTACCTTCGACGTCCTGGCTGAGCTGTTCCCGGATGCGGACAGCTGGGGCGACCTCGACGCGGTCCGGGTCGACGCCGACGAGGTCGCGCGGCTGCTGGAACTGTTCTTGTCCCGGTACATCTACAACCGGATCCCCGTGATCGCTGAGCGGCTGGCCCGGATCACCGACCCCGCGAAAGCCCAGCGCGCCGAGGAAGACCTCCAGCGCATGGTCCAGAGCTTCGTGGCTCTGCAGCTCCCACACGGCCCGCTGCACGTGGACTGGGACGGCGCCGAGGGCAGACAGATCATCGACGTTACGGTGCGGACGGTCTACGAGGCCCTGGAGCTCCTGGAGGAATGACGTGACCACTAGGACCACCCGCTTCCGCATCCGGGCCGCCCCGTTCACCAGGCATGCCGCCGATCCCGCTGAATGGCTGCTGGACTGGGCGCCCGGCAGCCGCGCCGAGACCATCGAGTTCACCCCCGGATTCTTCGCCGGGTGGCAGCCGGGCACCGCGGGTGCCGAGCTACTGCGGTTCGCCGCTGGCGTTTATTGCTCCGACCGGGTCGTGCCCCGCCAGGCGAGCCTGGATGCCTGGACCCGCAACCTGGATATAGCCGTACCGGTCATCGACCCTGATGCCTGGGGTCAGGCGCCGTGGCCGGCCGCGCTCGGCTTCCTGACCGGTGACCGCTGGACCGTGCAGCCATATCGGGCGAGCGGTGCGGCTCCGGCAGAGGGCACCGGCCTGCCGGTCGATGCTGTATCACTGTTCTCCGGCGGGCTCGACTCGCTGTGCGGGGTCATCGACCTTCTCGAACACAACACAGGCATGCGGCTGCTCCTCATCGCCCACCACGAAGGGGGCAAAGCGTCCACCGCGCAGCAGGCCCTCCATGCCGGGCTGACCGACGCATACGGCGCCGAGCGGGTAGTCCTGCGGCGAATGTTCTGCCGGCCAGCCCCCTCCCGGACAGCCCAGGAACGTCCGCTGCCTGACCGCCGCGAGCGGACCACCCGATCACGATCACTGCTGTTCCTCGCCGGAGCGCTGGCCGCCGCAGCCAGCTGCGCCCCTGACCTGCCGGTATACATGCCCGAGAATGGCTGGATCAGCCTCAACGTTCCCCTCACCCGCGCCCGCACCGGATCCGCGAGCACACGCACGACCCACCCGCACTTCCTGAGCCTGCTCACCGCCGCATGCCGTTCCATCGGAATCACCAACCCCATACACAACCCCTACCGGCTGCGCACAAAAGGCGAAATGCTCGCCGACTGCAGCAACCCCATGCTGCTGGCCCGCCTCGCCCCGGCCAGCATCTCCTGCGCCCATCCCGAGACGCCCCGGTGGCGCCGCCAGCCCCAGGGCAACTGCGGCTACTGCCTGCCTTGCCTGGTCCGCCGCGCAGCCCTCGCACGGATAGGCCACGACCGCGGCAGCGACTACGCGTGGGACGCACTCACCGACCCGGTGCTGCTCAACCCCGGCGTACGCACAGGCGCCGACCTGCGGGCGACCGTGCCCGGCGTCAGCCCGCACCGGGACGAACTCGATATCGTCCGGAACGCGCCCCTGCCGCCTGGCGAGCACCACGCCTACCTCCAGCTATGGCGACGCGGCGCCCAGGAAATCCGGACCTGGCTCGCCAGCGGCGGCGACCCCCTGACCGAGCTGACCGCAGCAGCCTGGAGAACACCGTGACCGGCGCCCTGATCGACACCCACTGTCACCTCGACGCATACCCCAGCTCCGCCGACGTCCTGCGCGGCGCCACATCAGCCGGCGTCGAGATCATCGCCGTCACCAATACCCCTGATGCCTACCGCAGGCTCGCCACACTGCTGCCGCGCTCGGGACCTGCACGGCCTGCCCTGGGGCTGCATCCCCTGTACGCCGGGCAGCTCGGCATGACCGGCGTGCTGCGGTTCAGCCGGCAGGCCGGGCAGGCTGCCTGGATCGGCGAGATCGGCCTGGACTTCTCGCCAGCCGGGCGCGCAACCCGCACCACTCAGCTCGCCGTCTTCGAGGCCCTCCTCGCGCTCCCCCAGCTCCGGGACCGCCCAGTCACGGTGCACAGCCGGGGTGCTGAACGCCAGACTATCGAGCGGCTCGCAAGCGCAAAAACAAGGGCCATCTTGCACTGGTACACCGGACCGCTCGCCGCCGCCGAGGACGCGCTCGCAACCGGCCTGTCGTTCTCCGTCAACCCGGCCATGGTGACCTCAGCGAAGGGACGCGCCCTGCTCACCCGGCTTCCCCACGACCGGATCCTGCTCGAAACCGACGGCCCATATGCCCGCCGGGCAGGCCGCTCATGCGGGCCAGCCGACCTAGCAACTCTCACCGACGACCTCGCCCGCCTATGGCAGGCGACACCCGAATACGTGCACGAGACGATTATCGCTAACCAGCACCGCCTGCTGGCTTAGCGCGTTTAAGGAGCAGAGGTTGTCCCCAGGGCGCGTCCTGGCGCCGCGGGGACAGGCACATCCGCGCTTCGTCCGCTTGGTCTGACAGGAATGACGTCGCCGACCTGTACGTAGCCGAAGGTACTGTGCGCTGCGGGGTGACGTGACCTGGTGCCGGCGCGGATAGCGTTGTCCTGGCGGTGCTGCCGGTGCCGGCGTCGCTCGAAGGGGAGGCTGGATGCCATTCAAGGGGAGGGGACAGACCGGGCCACTGCCCGCGTCCCCGGAAACCCTGTACCGCGACCTGCCGCGGCGACCCGGGGCGCATCCGGGCCTGCTGATCCACCAGGGCGATGTTCTCAGGGCTTACGCTGCCGGACACACGAGTACTCCTGACCTCGCGCTTGAGCTGCCGACGGGAACGGGCAAGACGCTGCCGGGCCTGGTGATCGCCGAGTGGGTGAGGAGGGTGCGCTCGGCGCGGGTCGCCTACGCCTGCCCGACGGTCCAGCTCGCGAGGCAAGTTGCGGTCATCGCGGACCGGGAGGGTGTCCCGGCGGTGGTGCTGGTCCGGTCCCACCGCGAGTGGCCGGTGCCGGACGAATCCCGGTATGAGGCGGCCGAGGCCGTCGCGATCACCACGTACAGCACCGTGTTCAACAGCAGCCCGAAGCTCGCCCAGCCCGACCTGCTCATCTTCGACGATGCGCACGCGGGCAGCCACTACGTGGCGGAGCAGTACGCGGTCGAAATCAGCCGCCAGGCCATGCCCGAGGAGTACGACGAGATCCTCACGGCGCTATCGCCGGTGCTGGACGGCATGCTGGTGCAGCGGCTTCGTGACCCTGATCCCGGCGTGCACCAGCAGGTCCGGCTCATCGTCCCGCTCCGCCATCCGGATGTGATCACTGCCCTGGACGCGGTCCTCGCCACCTTGGGCAGGCCATACAACTTCCGGTACGCCATGATCCGCGGTGCACTGAAGTCATGCCTGGTCTACCTGAGCTACTCCGGCGTCCTGGTCAGGCCGCTGATCCCGACAACCGACAACCCTCTGTTCACCGGCGCGCGACAGCGGCTGTACCTGTCCGCGACGCTTGGCGACGGCGGGGAGCTGGAGCGGGCGTTCGGCCGCGCCCCGATCACGCGCCTGGAACTCCCGCAGGACTCTCCCGAGCCGCGTTCCGGGCGCCGGTTCTTCGTCTTCCCTGAGCTGGCCAAGACCGGCGATCCGGGTGCGCTCGCCGCTGACGCCGTGGCAGCGGCCGGGAAGGCGCTCGTCCTGGCTCCCGACACAGCGACTGCGGTCAGCCGCGCGACCGACCTCGCGCAGCCCGGCTGGCCGGTGATGACCATTGAGGATGTGAGCGAGGGACTGAAGCCGTTCGCTGCCGCGCCGCACGCGACGTGCGGCCTCGCGCAACGGTACGACGGGCTCGACCTGCCCGGTGACGCCTGCCGCGCGGAGGTCATGGAGGGCATGCCCGACCAGGACAACCTGCAAGACAGGTTCCTGTCGGAGCGCGCCCGGGCGGGCGCCGCGCTCGCCGAGCGGATCCGGACCAGGGTGGTGCAGGGCGCGGGCCGCTGCACGCGGGGACCGGCCGACTGGGCGATGGTGGTCGTCTTGGGCTCCGAGCTCACCAAGTACCTGCTGCGCCCGGAGACCCAGCGGGCGCTGGATCCTGAGCTGCAGGCAGAGATCCAGTTCGGTGTCGAGAACAGCCGCAACCAGCGCCCGTCCGGCATCCTCGACAACATCGAGATATTCCTCGACCAGGCAGATGACTGGCGGACTGAAGCGGAACCATATCTCGCCGAGTACCGCCGCGAGGCGGCCCGCGTGCTGCCAGACGGGACCGCAGCTCTCGCCGCGGCGGCCGGGCATGAGATCGAGGCGTGCGGGCTGGCCGCGGCCGGCCAGTGGGCGCAGGCCAGCCGGGCTGCGCAGGACGCGGCGCGCAAGCTGGGCGCGGGTAAGGAGGCCACCCGGGGCTACCGGGCACTGTGGCTATACCTCGCCGGAACCTGGGCGGATCAGGCCGGCGACGACAAGGGCGACCCTGGCCTGCGCGGGGCTGCGAGAGCCCTGGTGAGGAAGGCTGAGGAGGCGGCGAGGCCCGGCACGTGGACCCGCGATCTTGCCCCGCTGCCGGACGCCGAGCCGGAGGAGCTGAGCCCGGCCGACGTGGCCGCCGTCACCGCGATCGCCGGCCGCCTCCGGTCAGGCGTGACGAACCCGAAGCACGCTGCCGCCGTCACCACGATGCTCGACGGCCTCACGCAGACCAGCCCGGCAGACTACGAGCCTGCGCTGACCGTCCTGGGCAAGCTGCTGGGCGCCGAAGCAGGCAAGCCCGCAGGCAAGGGTCGCTGCGACTCGACATGGTGCTGGCAGGATCGGCTCTGGCTCGCGATCGAGGCGAAAAGCGACGAGAAGCCGACGGGCATGATCCCGCACCGGGACATACGCCAGGCCGGGGACCAGCTCAGGCTGCTATGCGCCGACCGGGACAGAGAGGCCCCGCCACCGGGCAGCGCCACGATCATCGTCTCCCCCAAGCCCGCGATCGACCCCGACGGGATCAAGGGGGCCGAGCAGCACGTCCATGTGGTGTCACCCGAGGTCATCTCCGCCCTCGCCGAGGATGCGGCAGCCGCATGGGACGACATCCTGGCCGGCCTGGCCGGGCGATCAGGTGCCTCGCTGCGCCGCCTGATCGCTGACGCCCTTGCCCGCTACTCAGTCCTCCCGACACAGGTGGCGGACAGGCTTACCCTCCAGCCCGTCGCCGCCGCTCCTACAGCCGCGTAGCCCCGGGTTCAGGGAAGCCGGCACGAGGTGGCTCGCAGGCAGCCAGGAGCGCGGGGCGCGACCGGCCCCGGCATGAGGCGGGGACGCAACGATCGGGCCGAGGCGTGGGCGGTCCTGCGGGTCAATAGCGTGGTCGTCGAGGAGCTGAAGTGGCATTTCGGCGAGAACCCGCTGCCGGACTTCGGCGTGGACGTGCTGACCGAGATCGTGGGGGCCGACGACCTGGTCACGGGCCGGCTGATCGGCATCCAGGTCAAGGGGGGTAACTCCTGGTTCAGCAAGCCCCGGGGAGACGTGGGCTGGGTTTTCTCGTCAGATGATGACCACCTCGCGTACTGGCTCGGGTACTCGCTTCCGGTCATCGTCGTGCTGGTCAACGAGGACCGGGAGGCGTTCTGGCAGGCGATCACGCCGCAGACGGTGACCGAGAAAAAGGCGCGCTTCAGCCTGGTCGTGCCGCGCGCCCAGCGGTTCGACCGATCCGCGCTGGAGCCCTTGCTGGTGCTGGCCAGGCAGCACGGCGGGCTGGCGGAGTCCCTGCCCGAGCATTACGCGGTCCTGCCGCCGGCCGCGGTGCGCCCGCTGCGCCGGGCTGAGGGCACCGACCACCGGGCTGCGGCCCGGCTTGCCGAGCGCCTGGCGAGCGGGCGCGATCAGCCTGACCAGGCGGTCAGGTGGCTGGTCGCGGCGCAGCCGACCTGGCTCGAACACAGTCCGGCGGCGCAGGATCTGTGGCTGGCGGCCGGCGCCTACGCCGAGCAGCACGGTCACCTGGGCGTGGCGGGAAGCGCGTTCGCGCAGGCGGAGCAGGCCGAGGGCCCGCAGGCGGCGCTGGCATCAGCCGCTGCCGGCGTGGCGCTGCTGTTCTCCGACCGCGCCGCAGCGCGCGAGCACCTGCTGCGGGCACGCAAGGGCGGCCAGGTCATGCTCGCCGAGATCGGCCTGAGCACACTGGAGGTTCCCGAGGGCCAGATGACGCCGGCGGTCATCCCGCCCTCGGTGTCCAGCGCCTCCGCTGAGGAGCTGGACAAATGGCCGAACGTGCTGTCGTTCCTGGCGAACAACGCGGCGCGGCGCGGTGACCTGAACGCCACGGTGTCGTTCTCCGAGCGGGCGGTCGCCAGCGCCGGCGATCAGGCGTCCGCGCTCCGCATGGAACTGGCCCGGTTCATTCACCGCAGGGCCGTCTCCGGGGACATGTCCCCGCGGGAGATCCGCAGGGCCGTCCAGCACGCCCGGGCTGTCATCGAAGAGCGGCGCCGCTGGGACGGGCCCAGTGCCGAGGCGCTGGCATTCGTGCTGGACACCTATATCCCTGGCGACATGGCCGCCGCGGTCACGGCTGCCCTTCCGGCATCGGAGGGCGGCACGGCACGCGACGCCGAAGCAGGCTCGGCCGACGTGGCGTTCCGGGGTGCCCTCGCGGCCCTGCTGACCGGCAACGCGCCTGCCCACCAGTTCCTGCTGGGCAGGATTCCTGATGGCCCGCACCGCCGCTACCTGCTGGCGGTCGAGATCGAGGAAACCGGGCAGCCAGCGGCCCAGCGGCTCGACGCCTGGACCCGCGTGCTGGAGGCCCCTGGAGACGACGTCATCGCCATGCAGACCATCGCCGCGCTGGCACGGCTAGGCCAGTGGCCGCGGCAGGCCGAGGAAATGCACGACCGCGGCGTGCTTCCCGGCGACGCCTACCAGATGCTGCGGGCCATCTGCCAGTATCACGCGGGCGATCCCGTGATGGGACTGGCCAGGCTCCGTGCGCTCGCGGACGCCTCTGCCCTTGCCGCAGTCGAGCTGGTCGGGCTGATCGAGCAGCGTGATGGCTGGGCCACGGCGGCCACCGAATGCGAGCGGCAGCTCCGCAAGTGGCCGGCTCCGCAGCTCACGCTGCGGCTGCTGGACCTGTACGGCAAGAACGGCAACCTGATCCGGGCGGAAGAGCTGGTGCGGCAGGTGGTTCCCGATCCGTCCTTCCCGGACAGCGTGCGGCTTGACCTGTACGAGTGGTACACCGCACGGAAGGGATCACAAGGCAGCCTGGCCGAGGCCGCCGCGTTCGCCGAGCAGGGCCTGGCCATCGGCGACCATCCGGGGCTGGCCTGGAACCTCGTCAAGGTCCTCAACAGGCATGGCAAGGTCACCAGAGCCCGGGAAGCGCTCAGCCGCTACCGGCCCGACCCGGTCAGCGAGGACGAGACGACCCTGTGGATGCAGCTTCACCTCGGCGTTCCGCTGTCTCCTGACGACGCCCGGACCATGATCGGCATCGCCCAGCGGCAGCCCGACGGCGATGTCCGCGACGCGACCATCGGGCTGCTCGCCCGGGAAGTGATCTTCACCGCCCCTGAGCCCGGCAGCCCGTTCCCCGCCGAGATCACCGACGCCGTCACCCGCCTGCGAGAGCAGGCGGAAAGGCGGCCCGGCAGCTTGCTCAGCCTCGCGGGCGATGACGACGAGACACTGCGTGCCGCGCTCGTAGTCACCCAGCCGGACCCGGTGGCCTACCAGGCCCTCGTCCGGGAGGTCCACCAAGACCGCAAGGGGCAGGCCGACCTCGCCCGTTTCGCCCGCCAGCCGTATGCCGCCGTGCTCCTGCACCGGCCCGCCGGGATCATCCCCGCAGCCGACCTGAGGACAGGACTCAGGCACGCCGGCGAAAACGCCGCCAGACAGGCGATCCAGGACCGCCGGTGCGCCGTCGACCTGTCATCGCTGCACCTGCTCGGGCTGCTCGCCGACGACGACCGGCTGCTCATCCGGGCCGCGCTGGCGGACATGACCACGGCCCGGTCGGCGGTCAGCGACGCCGTCCTCACCCGGGACAAGATGCGTGCCCTGGGCGTCGCCACCTACACCGCCGCTCTGCGGCACGACGACACCATCGAGAAGACCACCCTCACCCCGTCCGAGCACGCGGCGCTCCGCGACCAGGCCACCGCACTCGAGGCGAGCGCCTCATCCACGGAGATCCGGACCCCGGCCACCGCGCAGGACGCCCCGGCCGACGCCATCGCCATCGCGCGGGAAGGCGCCCTGCCGCTGTGGTGCGACGACATGGCGCTGCGGCAGCAGGCCCGGCTCCGCGGCGTGGCGGCCTTCAGCCTGCTGGACCTGATCACTGAACTCACCCGCCAGGGCACCCCGCTAAGTCCGCGCTCTGTGCTCCGGCGCCTGGCCGGTCACTATGTCGTCGACCTCCCGCTCGACGCCGGCGACATCATCGAACTCGCCGCGGGCGGCGAATGGTGCCCGGGCCCAGCCCACACGGCCCTCGCACGGCCCGCATGGTGGCAGGCCCAGGGCACAGGCTGGCCCGGCACCTGGCTGCCAGTGGCTGCCGAGGCCCGCAACCATTCCGCCACGGCCTTCCTCGACATCACCAAGGCCGCGCTCACCGGCGCCCTGAATTCAGTCACCAGCAGCTACCGGACCATGCAGTACCAGGAGCTGCTCGTAACCGCCCTCACCGCCTGCCACGTGGCTGGCACCACAGCCCCACTGGGGCTGCTCGACCACCTCGCGGCCTTCGCGATCTCAGCCTTCCCGGGTCATCAGGTGGCGCCGAATCCCCAGTTCGTGCTCAGGGCACTCGAACGAGAACTCACCCAGCGATCTGTCCCGCATCCGCATGAAACAGCCCGCGTGATCCTGCCAGGCATCAACGGCGCGTACACCTGACGGCGCCCGCAGTTCCCGCGCTAGCCTGGCCAGAAGGCGGGCCGCACCGGCGTGACAACCCGGGATAGTCGCGCCAGGTCCCGCACCTCCGAAGAAGAACCCATTGCCGCTGCCCGAGACAAACGCCATCGCCCATCGCGCTGTAGCCGCAGCTGCGCGGGAGTTTAGCGACATGGGGTGGGCGTTCCGCGAGCAGGTGACATATGACTTCGGGGTGGACGCGCTAGCAGAGGACGTCAGCAACGGCTTCCTGACAGGCCGACTGATCGCCTTGGTGGTCAAGGCAGGCCGAGCGTTCTTCGCCGAGCCGGACGGAGGCGAGTGGCTATACAGAGGCCGGAATGACGAACTCTCGTACTGGCTCAGCCATTCGCTGCCGGTAGTCCTCCTCGCCCATGATCCGGACACAGGACTTACCTATTGGCAACACTTCACCCCCGACGCGATCACGTACACGAACCAGGGCTGGAAGATCCGCATCCCGCCCGAGCACATCCTCGGCCCGGATGCCCGCGAGGCGTTCACGGCCATAGCGGGCGGCACGCGGACCAGCAAGTACTGGGCGGCTGCAGCCCGCACCGTAGCGCGCGCGGAAGCCATCACCGCCACGCCCGTCAGCCAGCCCTCGCAAGAAGGCTTCCTGGCATGGGTCGGCACCCTCGTAGACCGCTTCCGGCACGCCGTGGAAAACGGCGACACCTGGCGGATCCTGTGGGACGACAAGCTGGCGAAACCACGAGGCGAGCTGATCGTCCACGCAGCCGCCGCCACAATGTGGACCTCCCTATGCGCGCTCGCTGACGTCGACATGACCCGGGAGTCAGACGCCGGACGCGGCCCGGTGGACTTCAAGTTCTCTGCCGGATGGCACCGCCGTGCCCTCATTGAGGTCAAGCTCCTGTCCAGCTCGAAGCTGCTCCAGGGCGCCGACGCGCAACTGCCCCAATACCTAGCCAGCGAGCAGATCAGCTGCGCCTACTACGTGTGCCTCGGGTTCAGCGAACGCGACCTCCGTCCAGAGCGCCTCACGCGTGTCCGCGCCACGTGCGCCGCCTACGAGGCCAGATCCGGAAGCTTGGTCGTACCACGGTTCATCGACGCCCGCCCGAAGCCATCCGCCTCACGCCTGACCGCCCCCATCAAGCCACGCGGCGATCGTTGATCATCACGGCGGACCAAGCACAGCATCGTCAAGGGCAGGCGTCTCGGGACGACCCAGCCTTAGCCAGTTACTGGTGTGTGGATGTACAAGCGGCGCAAGGCCACGCCGTGCAGGTCCATGCGAGGTACATCGCAGGTCCACGGAGGTCAATCACCGTGTGTCACTGCGAGCCTCCCGCAAGCCGCATTACCAGACGTCTGGACACCCAGGCTCCTACGATCCGTCACGATCTTTCGGAGCGATCCCGGGCACCCAGAACACATCCAGCTTGCAGCCACGCTAGCAGCGGGTATTACGGGCTGTATCCACCGCCTGAGCGTCTGACCGTCGCCCATGGTTGCTCCATGTTTGCTCGGATGTCGCGGTACGCCCTGGTAGCAGCCGGCACCACACGGCACCCGCTCTCGCGGTTTGCCGTACAGTCCGGCACGTCGTAACATGGCTCGGCACCATGCGCCGCTAGCTCAATGGCAGAGCAGCAGACTCTTAATCCGCGGGCGCGCTGTCAACGCGATCGCCGTCATCACAGCTGAGCTGGGTGCCCATGCTCCGCAGGCGTTCCGGTGACGGCGGGACTATGCCTGACCAACGAGCCTGCCGACGCCGTCATTCGGTCATGCTCTGTGCGCCCGGACGGATGACGTGCTGGCTGGCAGCCGGCAGAGCCCACCCTCGACGCTGGCCGCACGACCGGGACTGTGTAGTTGACGCTCATATGTGACCGCCCCCAGGCGTCCGGGCGGTGGCCGGCCGGCCAGGTACACGCCCGGTACACGCCGGTCCATCGCAGGTATACGGCAGGTCAGCCAGAGGTCAGCGGGGCCGGCCCGGCCCGGGCCGATCGGTCACAGCTGGCCGCGTCGCCCGGGCCGGCGTGGCGCGCCGCCCCAGGCGAGAAGACGTGATGATCCACCGGCCGCCGGCTGGCGCGGCTCCAACGGGAGTTCGTGCCGATGCCCGGCCATCAGGACGGCGCCGCGCCTGCCGGCGGATCCCGGAGGCTATGCGCAGGCAGTCAGGCCCGGCGATCACCGGTGATCT
>Ga0335078_10002842_pt1 | contig 26052 bp, 27 predicted proteins | sample Lox_Sample_32_FD_206711 | JGI IMG/M metagenome (GOLD analysis project Ga0335078, IMG submission 206711) | Soil microbial communities from Loxahatchee National Wildlife Refuge, Florida, United States - Lox_Sample_3.2 | ecosystem: Environmental > Terrestrial > Soil > Wetlands | place: USA... | reverse complement strand
GCCTTCACCATCGATGGCCCGCGCGGCCCGCGCTACGTGGCCAAGCCCGGCCCGGTCATGCTTGCCCGCCGCTCGGGCAGGCCTATTTACGTTTTTCACATTGGACTGGATCGTGGCTACACAATCGCCAAAGCCTGGGACCTGATGCACGTGCCGTATCCGTTTACGCGCGCGGTGCTGGTGGAAGCGCCACTGATTCATGTTCCGCAGGATGCTGACGCCGAGGAAATGGCCCGCAAGCACGCTGAAATGCAGAAAGAACTGGAACGCGTGCGCGATATTGCAGAATCGTGGTTCACGATGAGCGATGAGGAACGGGCAAAGTTGCGGACAGATACCAATCAGGAAAAGTAAGTTGGCCATGTGGCGACAGTTGCCCTCGACTGTCCGGTCGCGCGTAAGGGGGACGATTCTGACTGCCGAATGCTGAAATCTTTTTCCATCTCGATCATCCGCACGCTGCGCGAGCATGGGCATCAGGCCTATCTCGTGGGCGGATGCGTGCGCGATCTGCTGCTGGGACGCGAACCTGCTGACTATGACGTTGCCACGTCCGCCACGCCCGATGAAGTCATGCGCATTTTCCCGGAAGCTTACGGAGTGGGCGCGCAGTTTGGGGTTGTTTTAGTGCCGACTTCCTCTGTGTTCTCCGTGCCCTCTGTGGTTAGAGGCGCGACCACAGAGGACACAGAGGAGCACAGAGGAACAAAATCAGGATGTATTGAAGTCGCAACGTTTCGTTCCGATATCGGCTACTCCGACGGACGCCATCCTGACGAAGTGCGGTTCACCAACAATCCGGAGCAAGACGTCCGCCGGCGCGATTTCACCATCAACGGCATGATGCTTGACCCGTTGATAGAGAATCCGCTGGAAAACGGCGTGCTCGATTTTGTCGGCGGGCGGCGCGATCTGGAGGCCAGGATCATCCGCGCGATCGGCGAGCCGGAGCACCGGTTTGGCGAAGACAAGTTGCGCATGCTGCGCGCGGTGCGATTTGCGGCGCGCTTCAATTACACCATTGAACCTGTAACTTTCCACGCAATTCAAGAGCTAGCCCCGCAGATTCATCAGGTTTCGCGCGAGCGGGTGCACGATGAACTTACCCGCATGCTGACCGAAGGCCACGCGCGCCGAGCGTTTCTTCTGCTCGATGAAACGGGCCTGCTGAAAGAAGTCCTGCCCGAGGTCGCCGCGATGAAGGGCGTGGAACAGCCGGCGGAGTTTCATCCTGAGGGAGATGTGTTTGTGCACACGCTGCTTATGCTGGAAAAGTTGCCGCATCCTTGCCCAGCGACGCTTGCCTGGGGCGTGCTGCTGCACGATGTCGGCAAACCGCCGACCTTTCGCCGAGCTCCAGACCGCATTCGTTTTGATGACCATGTCAACGTTGGAGTGAAGATGGCGGAGGAAATTTGCCGCCGGTTGCGATTTTCAAACGATGACACGGAGCAGATTCTCGCGCTGGTCGACAACCACATGCGCTTTGCTCATGCCACCCGTATGAGCGAGTCGACGTTCAAGAAGTTTGTGCGCATGCCGCACTTCGAGGAACATCTTGAGCTGCACAAGCTTGACTGCCTGGGCAGTCACGGCAATCTGGCTTCGTACAACTTCACGCGCGAGAAGATGAGCGCACTGCCGGAGGCGGAGATCCGTCCGCGGCCGCTGCTCACCGGGGACGATTTGATTGCGGCGGGTTATGCGCCGGGGCCGCGATTCAAGGAAATCCTTTCAGCAGTGGAAGATGCGCAGCTTGACGGGAGGTTAGAGTCGCGCGAAAGCGCGATGGATCTGGTGCGGCAGCGGTTTCCCCTGGAAGCCTGAAACCGGCGATTCGGCAACGCTGCCAAAATCTTGTCAAGCCCCCTGACGGGCCGATTTTTTCGTAAGCTTCTGAATTCAAACCAAAAATATTTCTAGAAACCATGTCCCATTTTCCCCGGTGAAATTGCTATTCTGAAAGTAGAGGGTAGAAAAAGCCGAAAGGACGGCTGACCTGACTCCCGCCCGGTGGTTCGCAGACTGCGATTTTCAGACGATTTTCAGAGTATGATCCGCCAAATGCAACACGTGGCTCAGGGGCTGGAGAAGATCGTGGCTGCAAGTTTGCGCCGTGCCGGAGCGGGTGAAGCGCCGTTGCTGGCCTGGCCGCTGGCTTGCGGGACGAGAGTCGCGGAGCGCACCAGGGCGGTTGGTTTCGCTGACGGGGTTTTGCGGGTGGAAGTTCCGGACGCCGGATGGCGGGCCGAATTGCAGGCGCTGGCACCGCGATACTTAGCGGTGATCAATCGCTATGTGGCGGAGAATGTGAAGCGGGTGGAGTTTGTGGTCGCAAAATGAAAGTTACCGAACAAGACGTGGCGCATGTGGCTGACCTGGCGAATCTGGAATTGACTGCGGACGAGCGAGCGCGCATGGTGCGCGATCTGAATTCGATTCTGGGCTACATCGACAATCTGAATGAGCTGGATACGTCGAATGTGCCTGCAATGGCGCAGGTTTCCAACCGCTACGGCGTTGATGAATCGAAGCAAGGCAGTGAGCGGTTTGCTTACGCCAGCCGCGAGGACATCCTCGAAGGGCTGCGAAAAATGCTGCCCCAGGAAGTGGCGCTGGCCAATGCGCCCGATTCGGATGGAACGTTTTTCGAAGTGCCGAAGGTGATTGAAAGATAGTGATTAGTGGCTAGTGGCTAGAATCTGATCACTAACCACTAACCACTAACCACTGGCTACTGAACTGTGGATCTGACTTCACTCACAATCGATGGCGCGCGCTCCGCCGTTCAGGAGCGCAAGACCAGCGCGTTCGCGATGGTGAAGGCGCACTACGCCAAAATCGAGAGGGACGACGCGAAGATCGGCGCTTTCCTGACATTTTCCAAAGATCGGGCGTTGGCGAAAGCGGAGGAGATGGACGCGCTGGCGGCGAAGGGCGAGGAGTTGCCTCCGCTGGGCGGAGTGCCGGTGGCGATCAAAGACGTGATGGTCACGCGCGGCGTGCGCTCGACTGCGGGATCGAAAATTTTGGGGAATTACATTCCGCCCTATGACTGCACTGCGGTCGCACGCCTGGAAGCGGCGGGCGCGATGGTGCTGGGCAAAACCAATTGCGACGAGTTTGCCATGGGCTCGTCGAATGAAAATTCGGCGTGGAAGCCGGTGCACAATCCGCGCGATTTGAGCCGGGTGCCGGGAGGGTCGTCGGGCGGATCGGCGGCAGCGGTGGCGGCGGACATGGCGGTGGCGGCGCTGGGATCGGACACCGGCGGGTCGATCCGGCAACCGGCATCATTTTGCGGCGTGGTCGGCTTGATGCCGACGTATGGGCGAGTTTCGCGCTATGGGTTGATCGCGTTTGCGTCGTCGCTGGATCACATTGGGCCGTTGACCAAGACGGTGAGAGATGCGGCGATTGTGCTGCGCGCGACTGCGGGACGCGATCCGATGGATTCGACCTCCGCCGATGTGCCGGTGCCGGATTATGTGGCGGAACTGGAAAAGCCGGTGCGCGGATTGAAGATTGGCGTGGCCAAAGAATATTTTGGCGAAGGGCTGGACGGCGAAGTTCGCAAGGCGATTGAGGCCGCGATTCAGAAGCTGGCGTCGTTCGGTTGCGAGATCGTCGATGTTTCGTTGCCCCATACGAAGTATGCGATTCCAACGTATTACATCGTCGCGACGGCGGAGGCTTCGGCGAACCTGGCGCGGTTTGACGGCGTTCGTTACGGATACCGGGCGGCGGGTGCGCGGACGCTTTCGGATATGTATCGGCGCAGCCGCGATGAAGGTTTCGGGGCAGAGGTGAAACGGCGCATCATGCTGGGAACGTATGCGCTGAGCGCGGGATATTACGACGCGTATTACCTGAAAGCGCAAAAAGTGCGGGCGCTGCTGGCGCGCGATTTCGATGAGGCATTCAAGAAAGTCGACGCGATTGTGACGCCGACCAGTCCGACGGCAGCGTTTAAGTTGGGCGAAAAGGTGGATGATCCGCTGGCCATGTATCTGGCGGATATCTACACCGTGACCGCGAGTTTGGCGGGCGTGCCGGGAATTTCGATTCCGTGCGGAGAGACGAACGATAAGCTGCCGATCGGGATGCAGATTCTGGGCAAGCATTTCGATGAGAGCACGATTTTGCGCGTGGCGAATGCGTATGAGCGTAGCCGCGTGCAGTGATCGTTGTCATCGAGGATCTTCAAACATAAGGTCCTTCGACTGCGCTTGAGATTTCGCCAGCGAAATTTCGCACTTCGCTCGGGATGACAAGAAGGTAGAAGACAGCTTCTAAGCAAGTTCAAGCGGGGCGGACGAAAAGTCCGCCCCGATTCTTTTGTCTGCTTTGATACGACGTGATTGAAAACCAGTTCTCAGCAAATAGTTCTCAGTTCTCAGACAGACAGTTCCCAGACTCAAATGGAGGAAATATGCAATTACGTTTTATGGAGAAAAGTATTTTGGCGATCGTGCTGGCGGTCGCGCTGATTGCGACAGGATGCACGGCGCAGTGGATCAGCGTGGCGCTGGCGGATCTGCCGGTGTTGACGCAGATGGCGTTGAACATCGCGGCGCTGGTGGCGACGCTGGACTCGGGCGAGCAGCTCAGCGCAGCCGAGACAGCGGCAATCCAGAACATTTCAGCGGAAGCGGGCAAAGACTTGACGCTCCTGCAAACGCTCTACAGCCAATATAAGGTGAGCCCGGACAACAGCGCTCTACAGAAGATCGAAAGCGTGGTTGGGGACATCAATCAGAACCTTCCGGCGCTGCTGCAGGCGGCGCATGTGAGTGATCCGACGCTTTCCGCACGGGTGACGGCGGCGGTGAATTTGATTGTTACGACTGTGGACAGCTTTGCGCAGCTTATTCCGCAGAGCGCGGCACCGGCATCACGAAAGAGCGCAACCGTGAAGCCAGTGATACCGCACGCCAAAGATTTGAAGAAGCAGTGGAACGAGCAAGTGTGCGGGCCGGGCGGAAACGGCGCCCTGAATGCAGCGATTCAAGTCTGCCTTTTGCGGTAATTCTCTCGCAGTTCACCTCTTCGCCATATTTAAAAAACCAGTTGTCGGTTGGCAGTTCTCTGTCCTCAGTTCTCAGATGCGTGAGGTTGCGATGAGTGTTCCGGTGATTGCGGTGACAAATGCCTCCACCTGCCTGACCGATACGCAGGTGGAGGCGGTTTTGCCGATGTTGCAACAGCAGGTGAGCCAGGATTTCAGAGCGTATTGGGACCTGGATTGCGCGTTGGCGTTTCAAGACGAAAAAAGTAAATTGCCGGCGGGGTGGTGGCAAATTGTGGTAACGGACGATCCCGATCAGGCGGGAGCGTTAGGCTATCACGAGATGACGAGCGGCGGAGCGCCGCTGGGCAAAGTGTTTGCGGGATTGGAGCTGGAGAGCGGCGCTTCGTGGACGGTGACGTTGAGCCATGAACTGCTGGAAATGCTGGCTGATCCGTGGATTAACTGGTGTGCGCAAGGTTTGGACGGAAAGATTTATGCCTTGGAAGTTTGTGATGCAGTAGAGGCGGATGAATTGGGATATGAAATCAGCGGGGTGCTGGTTTCGGATTTCGTGACGCCCGGGTGGTTTGAAACGACGGAGGCGGACCGGGTGGATTTCAAAGAGCACGTTGCGAAGCCGCTGGAGCTGGCAGCGGGAGGGTATATCGGCGTGCTCGATCCGAAAAAAGGCTGGACGCAGGTGACGGCGGGATCGGGTGAGATGAAGATTCCGCAGGGCAGTAGAAGGCAGAGGAGGGGGATGGAGAAGCAGAAGTGGCGAAAGAGCACCGTGTAGACACTTTCGCGAGCCAGGGCGCTCGCGCCACACGGGTTTACTTTCTGCGCCAGCGGACGCCGTCTTTGGTTTGCTCGATCAGAATGCCGGCGGAGGTGAGTTCGGCGCGGATAGAGTCGGCAAGTGAGAAGTTGCGGGCTTTTCGTGCGGATTGCATCCGGTCGATCTTGGTTTGAATTTCGTCGTCTGACATGGCCCCAGAACCGACTGCAATCAGCAGTTCGGGGCTGATCTCTTCCCCCCTTCCTGAGTCCTTCGCCCAGTCGAGAATCTTCTTCATCTTGGGCCCGTCGTCGTCTTTGAGCACGGCGAAGATTTCGTCGAATTTTTGCAGTGCCTCAAGCAAGGGTCGGACGTCTTCCTGCTTGATTTCGCAGGCGTCGAATGCGGCGTTGGCTTTACGAACCATTTCGAAAACGGCGGCCTGGGCTTGGGCGGTATTGAGATCGTCTTCGAGCGCGGAGCGCATGCGTTCCATAGTTTCGCGGGCAAGTTGTGCGAGAGCAGGCGAAGAGCCTGCCGAAAAATTACCGCTTGACAGACGCAGGTGAAAATTGCGCAGTTTTTCGATGTTGCTTGCGGCTTGCGCCAGGCCGTCAAAAGTGAAGTTGAGCTGATGGCGATACGGGATCGAAGCCAGCAGCAGGCGAATGGAAGAGGGCTTGTAGCCCTTCAGCACGAGGTCGCGGAGAGTGAAGAAATTGCCCAGACTCTTTGACATCTTCTGGCCCTCGACCAAGAGAAAACGAGGATGAAACCAGAAGCGAACGAAAAGCTTTCCGGTGAGAGATTCGGACTGCGCGATTTCATTTTCGTGATGCGGGAAAATCAAATCTTCTCCCCCGGCATGCAGATCGAAAGTGTCTCCTAATTCCTCCATTGACATTACAGAACACTCGATGTGCCAGCCGGGACGGCCGGGGCCGATGCTAGTCTCCCAGGAGGCTTCGCCGGGCTTCGGGGCCTTCCACAGAGCAAAATCGCGGGCGCTGTCCTTGTCGTATTCATCGACATCGACGCGCGCACCGTCTTCCAATCCGGAAAAATCCTTCTTTGAAAGCTTGCCGTAGGCGGGAAATTTGGCGATGCGAAAGTAGTACGAGCCGTCGTCTGCGCGGTAGGCGAATCCCTTCTTTTCCAGTTCCGCGATGAAGCGGGCCATCTCTTCAATGTGTTCGGTAGCACGAACGATCTTGGGCTGTTCGATGTTGAGCAGCGCGGAATCCTCGAGAAAAGCCTCAATATATTTTGCCGTGTATTGCTGAACGCTCACGCCGTCGCGGGCAGAGTTGCGGATGATTTTGTCGTCGACGTCGGTGATGTTCATGACGTGGCGGAGCTGGAATTCGCTTTGCAGTAGAAAACGGCGGAGGATGTCGACGGCGACGAAGGTGCGGAAATTGCCGATGTGGCCGAAGTCGTAGACGGTGGGGCCGCAGGCGTACATGCGGACCTGGTTGTCTTCTAAAGGATGAAACTCTTCTATTGTGTTGGAAAGCGTGTTGTAAAGGCGAAGGGCCATGCGGCGCGGGTCGAAGGTTCATTGTAGGGGGCTGGGAGAAAAGGGGTCAATGACACGGAAGGGGCAGGCAAAGGCCTTTAACCACGGAGTCACGGAGACACAGGGCAGTTCAAGTCACGGGATGGCCGTGCCCACGCATGCGATGTCCGGCGAGGAAGACGTAGTGGACGCCGGAGACGATGGTGAACGCGGCGGTAGCGTGAAGAAAAGTCATGCGGGCGATCCAGATCCAGCGCAGACGGTCGACCTCGAACAGAAGCGCGAAGAATACCGCGGCGATTTGAGCGAAGGTGTTGGCTTTGCCGAAGATGCTGGGTCGGAAGTCACGCAGACCGGCAATGGCGTAGAGGACGACACTGGCGCTAAGAATCGCAAGATCACGGCTGAAAACCAGCACCGTATATTTCCAGGGAATATCGCGGAGAATGGCAAGCACGAGGAACATGGTGCTGAGCAAAAATTTGTCCGCGATGGGATCGAGATATTGCCCCAGCAAAGTTTGCTGATGCAGGCGGCGGGCAAGCAAGCCGTCGAGGCCATCGCTGAGACCGGCAAGGATGAAAAGAATCAGCGCCCAGAGAAATTTGCCCTCGACAATCTTGATCACGATGAAGGGAACGAAAATCATGCGCAGCAGCGTGAGCTGATTGGGCGCACTGAGAATTTGGGAGAGCTTCACGGTTGAGCCTCGGGCGGCGGCTTTTTAGCCGGGATTGCGGCGGAAAGCGAGCCGGTGAGGACAGCAACGGGGTCGAGACCGGTCTTGGCGGTGAATCGTTGCGAGAGCGAGGGAAGATTGCCGTCGGGCAGATCGAGATCGATTCGCTCGATGCGATGCATGGCAAAGAAAATCACACTCGGAGAAACGGACTCGCCTTCCTTGACCATGGAGAGCAGATCGTCGAACGAGGCCAGTTCGACTCCGCATAGGCTCAGGCCTTCGGGCAGGAGAGCGACTACGGCGCCCCAGAGTTTTTCGCGCGGATTCGCAAGCGTGACGATGACAACAGAGCCCGGCGGAAAGGGACTCTTTCCGAGCAAATAGTGCGAAGTGGGCACGAAGCGATTGTCGCCGCGAAGAAGGGCGTTTGGCAACCCGTATAGCTGCAGCCGGGAGTGTAAACTTCATAATTGTGCAACCAAAACCGAATTCTGGTATCTAACCAAGACGCCCGGCGCGAGAGAGAGTACCCGTTATTCTTTCTAGCCTGAGACTCGAATGGCCAAGCCAATTCTGCTGAGCGTGGATGACGATTCCAATGTGCTGCGGGCGATCGAGCGCGATTTGCGATCGCAGTACGGGGCTGACTACCGGGTGATCGGAAGCGATTCTCCGGTGGCGGCGCTGGAGATTCTAAAGCAATTAAAAGTGCGCAACGACGCGGTCGCTTTGCTGCTGGCGGACCAGCGGATGCCGCGCATGGATGGGGTGGGATTTCTGCAGGAGGCGATGCAGATCTATCCGGATGCGAAGCGCGCCCTGTTGACGGCGTATGCCGACACGAACGCCGCGATCAGCGCCATCAATCAAGCCAACATCAACTATTTCTTCATGAAGCCGTGGGACCCGCCGGCGGAGCATTTGTATCCGCAGTTGGATGACCTGCTGGATGACTGGCGGGCCTCGTATAAACCTGCCTATGAAGGAATTCGCGTGCTGGGAACCCGCTGGTCCCCGCAGAGCTATGAGCTGCGCGACTTCCTGGCGCGGAACCATGTTCCTTATCAGTGGATTGATGTTGAGCAAACGGCGAACGACCCTGAAACCAAGCGCCTGATGGAATACTTGGGGCCGGAGGCGACTAGTCTGCCGGTGGTGCTTTTTCCCGACGGAACCAAACTTCTGGAGAGCGGACCGGCGGATGTGGCGCAGAAAGTTGGCTTGCGAACGCGCGCGCAAACGAGTTTTTACGATCTCGCGATCGTTGGCGGAGGGCCGGCGGGGCTGGCGGCTGCGGTGTATGGAGCTTCGGAAGGATTGCACACGGTGATGATCGAGCGCGAAGCTCCCGGCGGCCAAGCGGGAATGAGTTCGCGGATTGAGAATTATCTGGGATTCCCAACCGGGCTGAGCGGCGGCGATCTGGCGCGGCGCGCGGTGGTGCAGGCGCAACGTTTCGGAGTGGAGATTTTATCGCCGCAGGAAGCGAGCAGCGTACGGATTGAAGGCCCTTACCGCATCATCAAGCTTGGTGATGGGAACGAAATTTCCTGCCACGCTCTGATGATCGCGACCGGCGTACAGTGGCGAAAGTTGGAGGCGGTGGGAATCGACCGGCTGAGGGGCGCCGGCGTTTACTACGGCGGCGGCGCGACGGAAGCGCTCTCCTGCAAAGGCGAAATCGTTTACGTAGTGGGTGGGGCGAATTCCGCGGGCCAGGCAGCGATGAATTTTGCCAAGTATGCCGAGCGCGTGATCATGCTGGTGCGTGGGGATTCGCTGGCCAGCACCATGTCGCAGTATCTGATCGACCAGATCAAGGAGACACCGAACATTCAGGTTTGGGCGCACGCTAGTGTGGCGGAAGCGCATGGCGAGAAACATCTGGAAGAGGTTTCCGTGGTCTGTTCCGATACGAGCAAAACCGAGCGCGTGCCGGCTAACGCGATGTTCATTTTTATTGGCGCGTTGCCGCGCACCGATTGGCTGGCCAGCGTGGTCGAACGTGATGACCGCGGCTTCCTTTTGACCGGCCCTGACCTGATGCGCAACGGCCAACGGCCGAGGGGATGGACGCTGGACCGGGACCCGTTCCTTCTCGAAACCAACGTTCCGGGAATTTTCGCGGTGGGCGATGTACGGCACGGGTCGGTAAAACGCGTGGCTTCGGGCGTTGGCGAAGGGTCGGTCGCGGTGCAGTTCATTCATCAATATTTGAGCAAAGTGTAATGGCGGATATCGCAGAACTCTCGCGTGTGCCGGTGTTTGCCGGCTTGCCGGAAGATCAGCTCGCGTGGTTTTTAAGCGTTGCCCAGGAGGTTCGGGTCAAGCCTGGGGACACTTACGTCCGGCAAAGTGATCCAGCGGAGGCGATGTTCGTGATGCTGGAAGGCGAGCTGCAAGCCCGGGGTGAATTGAATGGACAGACCATCGTGCTCTCCTTCAAGCCGGGGGATGTGACGGGAGCGCTGCCTTTTTCCAGAATGAAGCAGGCTTCGGTGACCGGAACGGCCTCGACCAACGGCCGCCTCCTGCGATTTCCCACGGCGCGATTCCCCGAACTTGTGCAGAAGATGCCGGAGCTGACCAAGCGGCTGGTGGGCTTGATGTCGGACCGGATTCGCGAGACAACGCGAATCGAGCAGCAGCGCGACCGTCTGGCGGCGCTGGGAAAACTTTCTGCCGGATTGGCGCATGAATTGAACAATCCTGCGTCGGCGGCGCGGCGCGCGGCCAGTCAACTGCGGGGAATTCTTATACAAGTCAAGAACGCAAGTCACGAGCTGGGAAAACGCGCACTTACGCCCGAGCAAAAGGCGGAGATCGAGAAGCTGGAAGCAGCGTTCAGCAAGACTGAAGTTCCGCCGCCGGATGCCCTGACCGTGAGTGACCTGGAGGGTGAAATTGATTCCTTGTTCCGCAGCCACGGCTTGGATGATCTGTGGCAGTTATCGGCCGATCTGGCGCAAAGGAACGTGAAGCCCCAACTTCTCGCGCCGCTTTTCGATACAGCCGATGCCGCAACCGCACACGCTGCGCTGGTGAGAATCGCGGCCTCGGTTGAGATAGCAGGATTGCTGGACGAAATCGAGAACAGCACCGGGCGCATTTCCGATCTGGTGAAGGCGATCAAGGAATACACCTACATGGACCAGGCACCGGTGCAGAACGTCGATATTGTGAAGAGCCTGGAGACCACACTGACAATTTTGAACCATAAACTTAAACGGGGCGTGGCTGTGGAACGCGATTATGAGCGCGTTCCATTCCTGGTGAATTCTTTCGGCAGCGAACTCAATCAGGTGTGGACGAACCTGATCGACAATGCGATCGACGCCATGGGCGGAAAGGGCGAACTTCGCGTGCGCACGTTCCGCGACGATGGCTGCGTGGTGGTGGAAATTGCGGATAACGGCCCCGGAATCCCTCCCGAGGTGCAGCCGCATATTTTTGAGCCTTTTTTTACAACAAAGGGAGTGGGCGAAGGAACCGGATTGGGTCTGGATACGGTGCAGCGCATCGTCAAGAAACACCAGGGCAATATTCAACTCACTTCGAAACCGGGAGACACGCGTTTCCAGGTATGGCTCCCGCTGGCGGAAGCTTCCGCGCCGCAGGCGACATAAAGGCGCAACTGTCCGGGAGCCGCGGCATCCAAACTTAGGTCTCTGGCCATTCAACGATTCATTTATAGGCTCCGGGTAAATTCACAAGCAAAGGAGAATTTCCATGGCATACGTTACAGTCGGCAAGGAAAACAGCACCAACATTGATCTTTATTACGAAGACCACGGCAGCGGGCATCCGATCGTTCTGGTCCACGGATATCCGCTGGCGGGACGCGCGTGGGAAAAACAAATTCCTGCGCTGTTAGCGGCAGGTTATCGCGTGATCATTTACGATCGCCGCGGATTCGGCAAGTCCAGCCAGCCCTCGACGGGATATAACGCCGATACTTTCGCGGAAGATCTGCACGCGCTGGTGACCAAGCTCGACCTTCGCAATTTCGTCCTGGGCGGTCATTCCATGGGCGGAGAAGAAGTAGCCCGCTACATCGGCAAGTACGGCACCAAGAACGTGAGCAAGGCGATTTTCGTTTCTGCGGTGCCGCCGTACCTTCTCAAGACGCTCGACAACCCGGAGGGCCTGGACGCCAGCGTTTTCGAAGGAATCAAGAAAGCGGTGATCGCCGACCGCCCCGCGTTTCTCAAACAATTCTGCCTGCTCTTCTATAACTATGAGGATTTGAAAGGCAAGCTGGTGAGTGAAGATGCGCTCAATGCCAGCTGGGACATGGCGGTCACGTGCTCGCCCAAGGGCGCGCTTGATTGCGTGGACACCTGGGGCGCGGACTTCCGCAACGATCTCAAGAAGTTCGATATTCCCACGCTGGTGATTCACGGCGACGCCGACCGGATCGTGCCGTTCCCCAATTCAGGAAAGCGGACCGCGGCATTGATTAAAGGAAGCAAGCTGGTGGTGATTCAAGGCGGCCCACATGGCATCGCATGGACGCATAGCGATCAGGTCAACAACGCGCTGCTGGAATTTCTCGGACAGGCGGCACGCGAGAAAGTAGCATAAGCGGTGAAGTGTTGAAGGGACGGGCCTACGCGCCCGTCCCTTGTTTTTCTGCGCAGTTTTCTGCGCAACTTTTTCTGCTCAAGTTCCCAGATACATGACATGCACGTAGATGCCCAGGCGGACGTTGTAGGCCAGGTACCAACCGACGTGGTCGGGGTCTTCATAGATCACAATCTGGTCGGAATCCCATAGCCAATCGTTACAGAAGCCGATGTCGTAAGGAGCTACGCTGAAATAAAATCCGCCGAACCAAAAGCGGTTGGGGCCGCCACCCGCCAGTCGCCAGACATGATCGGGACCAAAGCCGCCCGAAAAATGTCCGTGCTGCCATGGATGGTCGAGATGGTAATGAGGATCGTTGGGCCCGGTGTCATGGCCGACCCAGCGGTTTCCTTTTACATCGACGTGAGGGGCGTCAGGATGCCCAGGCGCTTCGTTAAAGTGGCGTTCCTGCGCAGCCGGTGGCGGGCTTCCGTGGAAAGGTTCGGGACCACGCGGGGGAATGTGACCCCCGCCGACCTCAGGCCGGGATCCTCCTTTTTCTTGGGCGAAAGCGAGAATACCGGAAGCAATCAAGAACGCCGCAAAGACACTGGTCAGTTTTTTCATGCCTTGCTCCACGGGTCAGAATAGCACCTTTGGATTTGAGAATCATCGAAGCATGGAGTATGCCAGAACGTCGGGCAGTGTTTTCTCGCACCTTCCACCTGGCACGATCCATGAACCGCGCACTGGTTGACGGCGCGGCGGAATTCCGTCAAGATGCGTTTCCCAAATGAGTAGTCTTCGTAGTCTATTCGTGGTTTGCGTCGTTGGGCTGTTGGCTGGCCTGGCGGGTGCTAGCGAGAAACCCTGGATTGAAGTCCGCAGTCCGCACTTCCGCGTCCTGACTGACAGCAGCGCCGGGGACGCGCGCCACGTGGCGCACGAATTCGAGCAAATGCGTGCCGTGCTGGCCGCAGAGTTTCCAAAGTTCCGGCTGGAGACTGGGGCCCCCTTACTAATTTTCGCCGTCCGTGACGAAGCCAGCGCCAAGAGACTGGCGCCGAATCTCTGGAAGATCAAGGGGGCCAAGCCAGCAGGCTTTTTTCAACATGGTTGGGAAAAGCGCTTCGCCCTGGTAAGGCTGGACCAGATCCAGCCTGGGGCTTACCAGGTCGTCTATCACGAATATACGCATACCGTGCTGCACGCGAATTTTCGCTGGCTCCCCACCTGGCTCGATGAAGGCATGGCCGAGTTCTATGGCAATACCCGTTTCGAACACGACAAGATTGTAATCGGTGCTCCCAGCCTACGATTTAACCGGTTACAGGGCCCCGGTGCGCTAATCCCGATTGACACTCTACTTGCAGTGAACCAGCGCTCCCCCTACTATCACGATGAAGACAAAGTGGACCGCTTCTACGCGGAGTCCTGGGCTCTGGTCCATTTTCTTGAGTTGAGCCCCGGCATGATCAACAGCGGCAAACTGAGCCAATTCAACTCTCTCCTGCAGCAGGGAATGGAGCAAAAGAAGGCGTTCCAGCAGGTTTACGGAGACACCGCGACTTTGCAGAAAAACTTTGAGCGATACGTGGACCGCCTGGCGGTAGCGGCGGCAGTATTCCCTAATCCTCCCAAAATCGAGGAGAAAGATTTTTCTTCGCGGACGTTGAGCATGGCGGAAACGGAGACTGAACTGGGTGGCTATCACCTATGGAGTCGCGACTATACAGACGCCCGGCCGCTTCTGGAGCGGGCTGTCGAAGATGATCCCAAACTTGGCGTGGCACACGAGAACATGGGCTTTCTCAATTTTAATGAGGGGAAGGACAAGGAAGCGCTGGCTGAATTTTCCCAAGCTTATGATCTCGACCCGACACTCTACCTCTCGCTATTCTACAAAACCATGCTTTCTCCCGTTGCCCACTCCGATGCAGTGGCGGATCAGGCGAACCTGCACGATGCCTTGCTCAAGACTCTTGATCTGAACCGCCAGTTTGCCCCCGCCTACATCGAACTGTCGCGGATGGATTTGAGGCAAGGCAAGACCTCGGATGCTTTCGCGGTTTCGCGCCGTGCAGAGCAACTTGAACCTTCCCGGGCCGGCTATCACATTTGGAGCGGGCAGATTTTGCTGCGCATGAATCGCGCGACTGATGCCTCGGATTTTGCGCGCTTCGTCGCGGAACGCTGGGTTGGATCGGACCACAACGAAGCCGTGGAACTTTGGAACCGCATTCCTGCTGGCCAGCGAGGCCCGGGCGATCCCCTAAACTTCGAAGTCCCGAAGGACACACAGACGGCCACCGGCCAACTGCGTTCGGTCACCTGCGATAAGGACAAGGGACTCGCGCTAACTGTGGAGCAGGAGAACCAAACTCTTACTTTCCGCGTCAAGGGCGGCTTTGCAGCCGGCTTCTCAGACACGATCTGGTATGGCGAAGATCACTACAACGTCTGCTACCACAACGAAGGATTCCGTACTCTGATCCGCTACAAACCACCCGCGGACAACAGCTATGCAGGTGAGATCGCCGAATTCGAAATTCGTGATGATCCCCCGGCCGTTCCCGAGACGCCGGCCAGCGCTTCGACACCGAAATCGCATTGATCCGCGCTACTTCTTTCCCGAACCGACCGCGCTCAGACACTTGCCATAGAGTTCCAGCAGGTGATCGGCGTATTCCTCCGGCTTGGAGGCCGCACCGCCGCCCTGAAAGCCGACACCCGATCCACTGGTGCGCCCGTAGCCTGTCGTCATGGCAATAAATTTCATCAAGTCCAGGGCGATATCTTCGTTGCGGCGCGATGCTGGCGCGGTTGCCGGTGCGTCGTCCATGAATGCCTCCCGTCCGATAGAAATGCTGGGAATTTCGTCGTCCATATGAATGAGAATTCCGATGGATAAGCCGATGATAGCAGAAGGCTTAGCGCGCAGGCCGTCGCGGCCGGAGCTTTTCCCCGATCTCTCGCCTAATGCCTTTGGAAAACTTGCCGATAAACCGCCTTGGAGGGAGATTTCCCATGATTAATCCGGTGAGCCATTCCAATCCTGTGGGACAGGCAGCGTCCGGGCCCAACAACGCCCGCCCGGTGGCCCAGCAGACTTCCAAGGAGCAAACTAATAAGGCCCAGCCCGCTCAGGATACGGTTACTCTGAGCAAGAAGGGCGATGTAGATCACGACGGAGATACGAAGTAAGTCTTTATCGCTAATAGCGATCGCCAAACAGCAATTGTCCCCGCAACGCCCCAGTGAGAAAAAGGAGCGGCATGAGCCGCTCCCTTTTTTGGCCGCGCTTCTTTCCAATCGTCGCTTCGCCGGCTGAATGTTAAATTCAGCCCTTCAATTCAGATCGGACAGGATCAGATAGTTCGAGTTGTTCAGCACGACGAAGGTCCGCACCTGTTGTGAACCGAAAGAAACCTGTCCGGTATCGATGATTTCTGCCTTCGTTCCCGTCTGGCTCACGACAATGTCGTAGTTTCCAATGGTCTTGGTAAGGTAGGACGACGCACCGTTAAACGTCAGATTCGTAAGTGTCGGGGATAGGTTCGTAATGTTAAGTGGCGGGCTGGAAGGGTAGGGGTAAATATAGATATCGACGTTTTTGAACGGAGTGAAAGCCAGACAGATCACACGAAGACTGTAATCGTTGACGACCGGGGCAGTGTTCTGATCGGTGAAAGTCACGAATGTGTTGACAAAAGAAGAGTTCGTGTCACCGATCAAAGTCGTGTTGTTGCCCGAAGGGAAACTAATGGCCGGCGGCGGATTAAAGATGGGGCTGGTGGTGCCGCTCGGTTCGATGGTGATCTGGTGCGAGCCGCCGGAAATGCCGGCGTAAGCAGTTGCGGTGTTGGTGGCGACATTGGTGAAGGTGCTTACCGTATCGACGAGTATGTCCATGCTCCCGGCGTTAGGCCCGGTGAATGCATTCACAAAGCGAAACTGAGTGCTGCCGCTGCCACATCCCACACTCAGAAAGCCAACCGCCAGCAACATCAATCCAGCGCCCAGCCAGAGCGCCTTCCAGGGTCGATTCACTTTTGTTCTCCAATGGAATTGAAATGGTTTTGGACGTGTAGTTATGAACAAAGATGCTAATAATAATGCGTAAGATTTCCGAACCCAGCGTAAAGAATCAGTCAGTGTATGTAAAGTGTTGTAAAGGAAATGAGCGGTCGCGTTTCTCGACGAAGCGGCGCGGCACTGCCCGCAGAACGCGTTTACGAATTTTTACCCCTCTTTACCAACTCTATACGCATTTCCCGGATGCCGCGGGTTTCTAATGGGTGAGTATAGCAAAGGCAAGCGAGCAGTTTGCGAACTTGAAGTCAGAACGGAGAGTATCCCCATGCAAAGTTCAGTCATCGCGCGCCGAATTGGGCGCACACGTTTCTTCACTGCAACAATACTGGCCCTCGCTGCCAGTCTGGCCCTGGGTCTGGGAACCGCGTTGGCGCAGGACAGCCAGGAACAGCAACCTCAGCAAGGGCCTGCGCAGGGCATGGGCCCGATGGGCCACCACCACGGCATGCCCAGCGTGGACGATCAGGTCAAACACTTAACCAAGAAATTAAGCCTCACCGACGACCAGCAGACCAAGATCAAGCCGATCCTCGAGGACCAGAGTAAGCAGATGCAGCAGATTTTCAGCGACTCTTCCCTGTCGCGGCAGGACCGCTTCAGCAAAATGCAGCAGGTGCGGCAGGCCAGCGACACCCAGATTAAGGCGCTCCTCACCGCCGACCAGCAAAAAAAGTTCGACCAGATGCGCGAAGAACAGCACAACCACATGCGCGGCGGCATGGGAATGGGCGGACAGAAGCCCGACAACCCGGATCAGCAGCAGTAGAAAAGTTCGGTTCTCTCCCTGGCCTCGCGGGCCGCGAGATCGCGAAGGCGCTTGCGGCACTCGAGGCCGGTTTTTTTCGCACCCGGTATACAAACCTTACCCCGTTTGACCAAATCTTTACGGCGGAATTTTCCAGCCTCGGCATCCCAACGTACACTAACCTAAATGCAACGGTCCGCGCCGGCATGGAGGTCGCGGCCCTGTCTGCATTTTTCGCAATTACCGAGTGAGGTTAGCCAATGTTCAGGAAAGTCAGCGCCACGATTGCAGCACTTTTTCTCCTTCCCTGCCTCGGGATGGCACAGGAAGGCCGTTCCCAGCTAAGCGTGGGTTTCACCGGAGACTTCAGCAGGCAATCCAGCGGTAATGGGATCGTTCTCGATCCCACCGACTCTGGCGGCTTCCTCGCCACTTACAACTTCTTTTATTGGCAAAGGCAGGCAATTGAGCTCAACTACGGCCACACGAGCAACTCCCAGAACTACACGTTCGGGGGCCTGTCCTCGCCACTGAACGCCAGTATTCACGAGTTCACGGCGGCTTATGTTTTTGCTCCGTTCCGGGCCCGGAAATTCAGCCCCTATCTCATGGCAGGCGGCGGCGCCCTGGCTTTTGATCCCAAGAACGCCGCGAATACGGTCACACCTGGTGCCGGCAGCCAAACCCGAGGCGCGTTCTTGTATGGCGCTGGGGTCGACTACAAACTTCTGCGGCACGTCGCGCTGCGCCTGCAATATCGCGGCCTGGGTTACAAAGCCCCGAACTTCGGCGTCTCTGCCCTTTCCACCGGGGGCTGGGGACACATCGCAGAGCCTGGCGTCGGGATCGTCTTCAACTTCTGACTTGGAATGGAGGACCGGGACAGCTTCGCCAGCTTGACCCGCAAGAGACGCGTCCTCCATCCGGAACCTTCGCCGGCTGAGAACTGAGAACCGACAACTGGGTCCTGAAAAACCCATGAGCTTTTCGCGCGCTCAACAGCCTGCCTAACTCGTGCGCTTCACTTCGCACATCAACGCCAGAATGTTTTGCTCGGAATCGCGAAAGAACGTCATCCACAGATCGTGTTCGGGCATTCTGGCGATCATGTGCGGCTCGTCTTCAAATTGCACGCCCTTGGCTTTCATTTGGCGATGCGCGGCAGCGATATCCGGCACCGTGAAGTAGAGAATCGAGCTGGGATGATCAAACTCCGGCTTCTCCTGGACATCGAGCATCAGACGCACGCCGCCGCAGTCGAAAAAGGCCAGTTTCCCGGCCGTGAACAGCAGCCGTAATTCCAATATGTCGCGATAGAAGGCGGTGGCGCGGTCCACCTCATGCACGCGGATGGCGACTTGTCCCAGGTGCGAGATTCCCAGGCTGGCAGTGGCGTTCATTGTTTTCTCCTCTCGATTATGTTAGCATAGCTAACGATACTTGTTAGCATAGCTAACAGTATCGACAGGATGAAGTCAAGCGAAAAATCTGCAAACCGGCTGGAAGTCGCCGACCGGCTGCATTCGACCGCGATTCATCTCCTCCGGCTCGTCCGGAAGCAGGATACCCAGTCCGGCATCGGTCCGGCTCAGTTATCGGCTTTGTCGGTCCTCGTCTTCGGCGGCCCAATGACTCTGGGGCAATTGGCTTCCGCTGAGCAAGTCAAGCCGCCGACCATGACGCGTATCGTCAACGGTCTCGAGCGCAGCCGCCTGGCCGAACGTGTCCCCGATCCCAAAGACGCGCGCCGGGTGCAGATTCGTGCCACGCGCAAGGGTGAGCGCTTGTTAATGGAAGGGCGGCGACGGAGAATCGAATACCTCGCTCGTCATCTCGATCAGCTTTCGCCCAAGGATCTCGCTCTGCTCAACGAGGCCGCGGAGGTTCTGCAATACGCGTTGCAGGATCGTCGAGAGTGAGGGGAGACCTTCTATTCCGCTGTGGCTCGGAACTTCGCGACGATGGCCGTGATGTCGTCATGCTGTTCTTGAAAGCTGAATCGCCGAACCTGGTCCACGATCGCGGTCAGTAGAGCCTGGCATGGCAGGTCCCGATGTTGCTGTAGTGATTCAATCAGGTATTGCTCGCCAAATTCCTCTCCTCGCTCGTTACTGGCTTCGGTGATGCCATCGGTGTAGAGCGCAAGCACATCCCCGGGAGAGAGCTTCCGCTCCCGCAATGAGCAATTCCACTCTCGAAACAGTCCCAGCAGCGTGCTGGTCGACTCAAGGCGCTCCACCTTGCCGTCGCTTCTTATCAAAAGGCCTGACAAATGCCCGCAATTGACGTAACGGAGCCGCTGCGTCGCGTCGTCGTACTCGGCAAACAAAAGCGACGCGTAGGCATTGTCGTCAGTGTTGTCATAGAACAGCCGGTTGACGGAACGCAGCAACGCTTCAGGCTGATCGAAAGCCAACGCCGACTGGCTCCGCAGGCTGGCCTGCAAATTCGCCATCAGCAGAGCAGCGGCGATCCCCTTGCCCGAAACATCGCCGATGATCAGCCCCAGCCGCTGCGGGCCCAGATTCAGGAAATCGAAATAATCCCCTCCGACTTGCCGCGCCTGTAGGCAGACCCCCGCGTACTCTACGGTTCTCAACTCGGGTCGAATTTGCGGAAACAATCGCGCCTGCACTTGCCGGGCTATTTCCAGCTCCTGAGCGATGCGGCGTTCGGCTTCGAGCTTCTCCGCGTGCGCCTGCCGGCGCAATTCCAGACTCTGCCTCACCTCATCGAACCCTTCCAGCCCGAACGCATTCCCGTCCGGATCCTCGAAACGCACATAGGTGCCGCCCCACCCCGGCGTCTCCGGAGCAGATAAGAAATGAACACCGCGTTCGCTCCATTCTTTGTACTTGGCGTGGACATCTTCAGTCATGAAAAGGACCCAGCGGTAGCCGCCGATCAGCTTGTATTCCGGCGCGTCGGGCTTGGGCTCAACCAGCGCAAGATTCGCGCTGCCGTCGGGAGGCGCCACTTCGATCCAGCGTTCGCCAGTGGGAAGGCGTTGTTCTGTGAGTAGTTCGAAGCCCAACTGTTGCAGGTAGAAGCGCTTACTCATTTCCAGATCGCGGACGAAAACCACGATGTCCTGGATGGAAAGGTAGGGCTCTTCGCGGCCCGGGCGAGGCACGGTCCGGTTCGCCCACGAGAGGAAGGCGTCACTGGCCATCGGCGGAATTATACTGTCATTGCGAGCGAAGTAGCGGCTTGCCCTCAGTAAGCCACTACGTAGTCGAAAAGATCCCTTGCTCGCCTACGCTGTCGTCGGCTCTCCGAGGAATTTCGGGATCTTTCGAGAGAATTCCCTGACGGGTCTCGGAAAAAGGCAGGACAACACGCGGTCGTTCGTCTCGGGAGGGAAGTGCGCGACGCGCACTTCCCCCTCTGCTCGGGATGATAGGTAGGAAGGCTCAGCTGGCGCCCCGGTTGCTGTCCTAATTTGCGTTTAGGACAAGACCGCGCCCCGCGCTTGATTGACTTGCCTGACCGCGCAACCTAACATTTCTCATCCCAGCGGGGCTGGGTTCTTTTTGTGATAGGCCAGACCATTTCGCACTACCGCGTTCTGCAAAAACTCGGCGGAGGCGGGATGGGTGTGGTTTACGAAGCGGAAGACCTCAAGCTGGGGCGCCATGTCGCACTCAAATTTCTTCCTGAAGAACTGGCCCGCGATCCGCACGCGCTGGAGCGCTTTCAGCGCGAAGCTCGCGCGGCCTCGGCGCTGAATCATCCCAATATTTGTACGATCCATGAAATCGGCGAGCAGGAAGGCCGGCCCTTTCTGGTCATGGAACTGCTGGAAGGGCACACCCTCAAACATCTTATTTCCAGTAAGCCGCTACCCGTGGAGCAGATTCTCGACTACGGCATCCAGATCACCGATGCTCTCGATGCCGCCCACGGCAAAGGAATCATTCACCGCGACATCAAACCGGGCAACATCTTCGTCACCCAACGGGAACAAGCCAAGATTCTCGACTTCGGGCTGGCCAAAGCGCTCGCGGAACCTTCGCCGCGCGAAGCTGGAAATCCCTCCACACCTACGCTAACGGAAGAGGACCATCTCACCAGTCCAGGCAGCGCGCTGGGCACGGTCGCCTACATGTCTCCCGAGCAGATACGGGGAAAAGATCTCGATGCCCGCACCGATCTTTTTTCCTTCGGTATCGTGCTCTATGAAATGGCGACTGGCAAGTTGCCTTTTCGCGGCGACACCTCGGGAGTGATCTTCGACAGCATTCTGAACCGCGCCCCCGCGCCTGCCCTGCGCATCAATCCGGAAATTCCGCCTGAGCTCGAGCGCATCCTTAACAAGTCACTGGAAAAAGACCGCGACATCCGCTACCAGCACGCCTCCGACCTGCGCGCCGATCTGAAAGCGCTCAAGCGCGACACCGACTCGGGCAAAATAACGTCCGGCGTTGTTCCCATCCCAGGTCCCGCACAGCGCTCACGCAGGCCTCTGGTGGCGATTGGCATTGCAGCTGTGCTCGTCGTTGTCCTTGTCCTCGCGGCCGGCTCGTGGTGGCTGCGTTCCCCCGCCGCCGCGCCCAGAATCCTCAACGTTACCCAGATCACGCATGACGGCCTCCTCAAGTATGGCCCGTTGCTGACCGACAACTCGCGCATTTACTTCTGCGAACTTTCCGGCGCACGGTTCGTGCTGGCCCAGGTCTCAGCCCAGGGCGGTGATGTGGCCGTCATCCCGACGCCGTTCACCAACACTCAGGCCTATGACATCTCCCCGGACGGTTCGCAATTGCTGGGAATCTCGTTTTCCGCTACGGAGCCAGAAGATCCGCTGTGGATGATCCCTCTTCCCACGGGTTCGCCGCGCCGCGTGGGCAACCTGCTGGCCCATCATGCCACCTGGTCGCGCGACGGCCGCGAGCTGCTTTACGCCAATGGCGCTGATCTCTACTCCGCCAAGCCCGATGGCAGCGACTCTCGCAAGCTGCTTACCGTGGCCGGCACTCCATTAGCGGCTGGAATCTCTCCCGATGGCGCGAGGCTCCGCTTCACCGTTCGGGATGCGGCCAACAATCTGACTTTGTGGGAGGCCCAAGCGGATGGAAGCGGGGCCCACCGATTGTTTCCCGGCTGGACTACTTCTCCGGTCGAGGCTTACGGCAGATGGACGCAGGATGGCGCGTACTATTTGTTCGGTCGCAGCGATGACAACGGCGAGAATATTTGGGCGCTGCCTGAGCACCGGGGCTGGTTTCACAAGACTTCTTCCCATCCGATAAAACTCACAACCGGCCCCCTTAACTTCGTGGAAGCCTCATCCGACAAGAACAGCAAGAGAATCTTCACTATCGGATGGCAGGCGCGGGGCGAGGCCGTGCGGTATGACGCCCGCTCCGAACAATTTCTTCCCTTTCTTTCCGGACTGTCCGCGGAAGAAATTGATTTTTCTCCCGACGGCCAGTGGATCACCTATGCCGACATCCCCGACGCTATCCTCTGGCGCAGTCGCGTGGATGGCAGCGAGCGCCTGCAACTGACCTATCCTCCTATGCGAGCCACACTTCCCCGCTGGTCGCCAGATGGAAAACGAATTGTGTTTTCCGCTCACCAGCCCGGCAAGCCCTGGGGACTTGCTCTTGTGTCTGCAACGTCTGGAGGAGTTCAGGAATTGCTGACCGAAAGCCGTGGCCTGTCTGATCCCACCTGGTCGTCGGACGGCCGGCAGATCGCATTCAGCGGCGATAGTTCCGAAGATCTCGGGATCAGGGTTCTGAATGTGGAGACACACCAGACCACCACCGTTCCCGGCTCCAAGGGCACGTTCAGCCCGCGCTGGTCGCCGGACGGAAACTACCTGGCCGCTCTCACTGGCGATTCTCAGAAACTTATGCTGTTCGACTTTAGAACCCAGACATGGGCCACCTGGGTGGACGAAGGGCGCGGCATCGGTTTTCCCAATTGGTCCCGCGACAGCCAGTATCTCTATTTCGATTGGACGTTTGGCAGCGAACCATCTTACCGCCGAGTCAAGTTGGGCGAACACAAATCCGAGGAAGTTGTGAGCTTGAAGGGCCTCCGCCGCTACTTCAACGCGATCGGGTCCTGGGCCGGAATTACACCCGACGGCGCGCCGCTGTTTATTCGCGACACCAGCACACAGGAAATCTACGCTCTCGAAATGGAGTGGCCGTAAGTGGTTACGTTTCGATCCCCACGTAACAAATGCGGCCGACAAGGTAGTCAGAAGCGGTTTTGCCTTCTTCCATCGCCATCACTTCCACAGGATAAGCCTGGTTGTGCGGACGCAGTACGAGATGATTACCCGCCACTTCCACGTATTTCACCTTGCATTGCCCATTTCGGGTCACGGCGTACATGTTCGACTCGCCCTTGCGATAAGGCTTCAGCGAGTTGTAATGGCGATCGATTAGCACCGTGGCTCCGGGCAAGAGCCGGGGATACATGCTCATGCCTTCACGTCCGTCGACCCGAATCAGAACAAAACGTTCCCAACTGTCGCGCTCGCCTTCCATTTCGGGACGCAGCTTCCGCAGAAAACTTTTCTTGAACTTCAGCATGTCTTTCACTTGCATGTTCATGATCATGGGCCGGGTAGCGGCGACCGCGCCCTCGATGAGCAGAACATTTTCGAAGTCGTCGCTGCTCGGCGGTGCGATGCTGGCACGTTTGTTTACCTCTTTGGGATCGAGCAGGTCCAAAACGGAAAGCCGCTGCACGTTCAGCACTTTATCCATCCCCTCGATGCTCAGCCCGCGCTTGCGATTGAGAAAATTCGAGATGTGGGCCTGCTTGAAACCGGTCTCTTTGGCCAGGCGCAAGCCGGTGAGATCGCCTTCTTCGATGCGCTCCCACAAAGTTTTCCGGAGATTTTCCTGCAGCACCTTGAATTTCATGCCGGAAGTATACCACGCCGTTATAGCGGCCGGCTATTTGTTCTGAAATCCGAACATCTACAAGAATACCTCTTGACTTGCTAAATCAGCAGCTATACGATGAGCGCCTTATATAGCTCCGATGTGAGGGGCAAATTCATCTCGCAGGTCTAGTCAATGGCAAGCCAGGAACAATCCGGAAATGAGGAAACCAATTTCGTGGAATTCCGCCGCAGGGTGCGTTGCGCGGAAGTGCTCTCCGCGGCCATGGAGCGGCTGCTCTCGCAGCTCCGTTTTACCGGCCGGGTGAGCGTAGTGGTGCAGAACGGACGGGTGCTGAAGTCGGGCTACGAGGAGGGATACTTCCGCCAGCCCGCGTCCATGTAGCGGGCCTTGCGCCGCCGGTTGCGCGGGCGGCAGGTGCGAGAGGTTTATAACTTCATAACTTAAACAGGTCATCGTAAGAGAAACGAGCCCTGTGACCGAGTCATCGGCACAGGGCTTTTTATTTTGGCCATCAGTCATCAGCCGTCAGGAAAAATCGCGATGCGCAAGTGGGACAAGTTGTTGATTGCGTCTTAGCTGGAGGCTGACGGCTGGGTCTGGAGAACCCATGAAAATCGAAGATCACGAACTCATACAACTCGAATTGAAGTATTGCGAACGTTGCGGAGGCCTTTGGCTCCGCCTGCAAGGCATAAGCGAGGTCTATTGCGCCTCTTGCCGTCCTCACGTGCAGGACCTTCCGGCCCCGCGCAGAATCGCCACCCGGCCTCGCCTGCCGGGCTCTCACCGTCTCAGCCTCAATGCTCAGGAGCGCGGATGGATTCTGATTCAGGGAGGTAACGCATGACACCTGGCCTTCCCGATCCTGAAGTTGCTGCCGCAGTTACCGAGTCGTCCCAGCCGCAAGGCATGGCTGTGGAGCAGACCGATCCAGCTTATGGCGACATCACATCCGGTCAAAACCCCGATTTGTGGTTATATCGCGACCGTACCGTGTCGTTGTTGCGCCGTTATTTTCGCGTTTCGATCGAAGTCGGGCGTTTGCCTTCCCTTCTCGGCCGCGAGCTTTTTCGCACCAAGGCCTCGGCGTATCGCGTGACGACGTTCGAAGATGCCGTCATCTTCGTCCACGACATTGAGCGAATTCTCGATCAGCTCGATGACTTCGAGCGCAGCCTGATCGGGAAAATCGTTCTCCAGGACTACACGCACGATGAAGCCGCGGTGCAGCTAGGCTGCTGGCGCCGCACCATCGGCCGCCGCTACACCGAAGCGATCGACCGGCTGAGCGAAATGTTCCTGGAAAGCGGTTTGCTGAATCGCCTGGCCGGGCACAGTCTCGAAGCTCCGGAAATCTTGTCAAGAGGGTAAAATGACCGAATTTTTCGTAAGTCATTCACAACACGGCAAAAATAATTTTCAAAACCATGTCCCATTTTCCCCCTGTAATTTGCTATTCTGAATTTAGAGAGTGAGAAAAACCTCAGAGAGCGCGTCCTTGCGGCGCGCTTTTTCTTTTTGTGCCGGAATTTCTCCCTCGCGAGTTCAGGGATGAAGAAATCAAGCGGCAGAGCAGGAACAAAATCTTCGAAACGGCCCGCAGCACAAGGAAAATCGCGCAAGCCGGTGGATTTGGCCGCACTTCGCGAGCGAATCGCGAACTTGGTCGGCAGCGAGGCCGGGACCATGGTGGAATCGACGATCGAAGAAGTGCACAAAGGCCATTTTGCCGCCATGAGGTATCTGTTCGAGATGATTGGCTTGTATCCGGCCGAGGCGGGTCA
>Ga0335078_10002840_pt1 | contig 26076 bp, 23 predicted proteins | sample Lox_Sample_32_FD_206711 | JGI IMG/M metagenome (GOLD analysis project Ga0335078, IMG submission 206711) | Soil microbial communities from Loxahatchee National Wildlife Refuge, Florida, United States - Lox_Sample_3.2 | ecosystem: Environmental > Terrestrial > Soil > Wetlands | place: USA... | reverse complement strand
TTACGAATATCTGTGGTCCGCCTCCTGGTGCTTCTTCAAAGAGGGTGACCCCGCCGCCGAGCGCTGGGTGCAGGAGAAGGCCCGCGAGATGCTGGACGGCAACGCCGGGATCGTCGCCGCGGCGATCCGCCGCAAGGCCACCCGCCTTCACCTCGACCCCAAGCAGCGCGAGAACGCCGACACCTGTGCCGACTACCTGCTCGCAAAGCGCCCCTACCTCGACTACCCGACCGCGCTCAACCAAGGGTGGCCGATCGCCACCGGCGTCATCGAGGGCGCCTGTCGCCACCTCGTAAAGGACAGGATGGACATAACGGGCGCCCGTTGGGGCCTCGAATCAGCCGAAGCCGTCCTCAAGCTCCGCGCCCTCATCAGCAACGACCACTTCGACACGTACTGGAACTTCCACCTGGCCCAAGAACGCCGCCGCGTCCACGCCTCCCGGTACGCCCTCGGCGTCATCCCCCAACCGGCATAACGTCCCTCAAGGAGACCCGCACCCGAACGAATGCGGAAACCCGACCTATGATCGTGTCTCCGCCTTTCGCCAATCGTTTCGCCAATCCCTCCTAGTCCTTTGTCCGACGGGGACCTTTATCGACCTGACCGTGAATCCTCACGCCAACGCCTTTTACCGCCACGTCGGTTTCGTCCAAGGCCACGACACCGAGACCCGGCTCGGAGGCGCACCTCGCATGTATCTAACACTTCACGGGGATGAAGCCGACCAAAGCAACACCGGCTTCGACCCTCGGTGAGCAGTTGACGATGGCGAGCACCGGGCGGGCTTCTCGCCGGATGGGCCGCGGCTGGCCAGCGCCGGCGACGACTGCAGCGTGCGGGTTTGGGACGCTCAAAGCCACGCGGATATCTCACAGCTCACGCTCGCAGCGCGCGTCGCGGCACTCGCCTGGGGGACCCGGAGGCATCAGCCGCGGCACGTCCACCGGACTCGCGCAACTCTCGGTCATCGCCCCCCGACTGACACGCGCAGACGGAGCCCGTCGAAACGAACGCTCGACAATGCCGCTATGGCGCGAGCGCGCGCCGCTGACGGAGAAACCGTCGGAGCGTGAGGAGCCTGGATCGGCGCGGCCGGAGGGGGTTGATAATTCGGTTCGGTGACGCTCGTTGAGACGCAGCATCGTCTGGCGCTTGAGCAGCTGCGTCGTGCTGGTGAGCAGCCGGTGTCGCTTGCCGCGTTGCGGGCGGCTGGGCTTGACTTCCCGGCGGCCGTGATCAGCGAGCTCACGCCATGCTCGAGGATCTCGGCGTCGTTTCGCATCGCCTCTGTGAGCGGTAGAGACAGCGCATTTTCAGCCTGCTGTCGCTGGTCGTCCATTCCGATCGTCTCCCCGAGCACCCGGCAGGCTGCCGCTCACGCAGGCGGTCCGAGCGTCTCGGCCGCGCGGGACCGCACCGCTCATGCTGGCGTTCCGCAACGGAACGGAGGCGGCTGCCCCTCCGCAGCGACGGCGAACTCTCGGTCGCGATGCGCGGAGCGGAAGCGATGCGCGCCGTACGCCGCAGCCGTGTGGTCAGATCCCCGTTGTCCGGGCTCCGTAACGCCGTTCGTTTGCCGCTGCTGACACGGTTCTTACCACGACCCAAGGTTCCGGGCTTACGACCGGCGGCGGCGGCAACGAGCGAACTCCCAACGCTGCGATTGCGAATCGGGACCACCTGAATGCGAAAGCCTTGGGTTACACCGTTGTTGAACTGCTCAGAGGATGGTTGGCACGAGCGACATCATGAACCGGTCTTCGGGGTTGTAGCCGATCCGCGCGCCGCCGAACTCAAAGACGGGGCCCAGGACGCGGTTTTCGAAGTCGAGCTCCGACCCGAAGACGAGGCCGTCCTGCCTGACCACCACGAGGAAGTTACCTAGGTCCATCATGAACCGGTCTTCCGGCTTGTAGCCGATCTTCGCGCCGCCGAACTCAAAGACGGGTCCGAGATTCTGGGTGAAGCGTTGGGAGCCGAAGACGCTGCCGTCCCGTGTGATGACGAGTAGGCCGCCACCCATCGCGACCATGAACCGGTCTTGCGGGTTGTAGCCGATTCGTGCGCCGCCGAACTCATACACGGGACCCAGGGAGGGGTTCCCGAAATTCACATCCGAGCCGAAGACCGCGCCGTCCTGCCTGACGACGACCAGCGTGTCGGTTTCGACCATCATGAATCGGTCTTTCGCGCCGTAGCCGATCTTTGCGCCGCCGAACTCGTACACGGGAGCGAGGTCGTGCCCACTGATATCCACCTGCGAGCCGAAGACAAGGCCGTCCTGCCTGACGACCACGAGAATGGAGTCACCCAGAGCCATCATGAACCGGTCTTGCGGGTTGTAGCCGATTCGTGCGCCGCCGAACTCATAGACGGGACCCAGGGAGCGGCTCTCGAAGTCCACATCCGAGCCAAAGACGAGGCCGTCCTGTCTGACGACCACGAGACTGCCCTGCCATTCTGAAGACATCGTAGACTCCTTAGGTAGTTAGGTTGCATCCGAGGACCACGTCCGGGTCGCCGAGTTGTCAGTAGCTGAAGACGGTCGCGCCGTCGTCGATCCATTGCCACAACGAGGTGGCGCCGCCCAGTTGCGCGCCGTCGATCAGCTCGGGCTCGCTGAGTTTGCGTGCGTTGAAGCGGACCTGGCACACGAGCATCCGCCCGCCCGCGTCCGCGTACTGCGCGGCCAGCGTGGGCAGCGTTGGACAGCCATCGCAGGCGACCCCCTGCGCCACGTTCGGGAGCGCGAGTCTTACCGCCTCCTTGCTCAGGAACATCGTCACTTGCTTGCCGGCCTGGGCGGCCGCGCCGGCGACGAGGAACGCGACGGTCACGCGCTCGGGGTCCTCGAGTCCGGTCGCGAGGTTGATCACGACCTTGCCGTTCGTGCTCACTGCTAACTCCTATGGTTTCGAGATGGGAACGCGTCGAGGATCCCCGACGGCCAGCGGCCCCACATCGGTAATTGCACCGATCTTTTGTCGCGCTGGCCGTCGGAGACCCCCGGAGGGTGTCGTGCTACGCGGCGACCGTCGGGCGACCTGCGGCGCGACGCTGTCGACGGCGGCGGTTGGTGAGGAGGGTGGCGCCGACACCGACAAGCGTCAGCGACACGGCCCCCGAGGCGGCGGCAACGACCTCCCACTCGGAGCTGGCGCCGCTGTCGGTGCGGCCGGCCGCCGACGGGGAGCTCACGAGCGTGGCTGGCGAGTTCGCGGCGATGAACGAGCCCGCGGGTCCGGAGTCGATCGGCTTCGCGCCGGCGGCCGGGACGGAGAGGCCCAGAGCGACCGCGGCGAGGCTCGCCCACGCGCTCGGAGAAGCCGCCCTGCTGAGCGGCGACAACGATCAGGCCGTGACGCACTTTGACGCCGGCTGCTGTGGGATCAGGCGCGAGCGTCGCCGAGCTGCTGGGAGTGCTCTCACTCGGGGTCGATCTTGGCCTCGGATTGCCGGTGGAGCACATGCTGCGTTCGTGCGCGATCGCGGTCGCGCTCGCTGAGCGCTCGCCGGGTGAGCCCGTGGACACCGAGCTTGTGTCGCTCACGGCGCTGCTCGCCTGGGTTGGCTGCCACACCGACTCCTACGAGCAGGCGTACTGGTTCGGCGACGACATCGTAAGGCGCGCCGCGTTGCACACGATTGATCGGACGCCGCGAAACCAACGGCGCGTGATCATGGGTCTCGTTGGCTCGGGGCTTCCGCCTGCCCAGCGGGCGCGGCGCTCCGCGGAGTACATGACGGTTGGGCGCAAGTCTCTGATCGGGATGCGCGCCAGCCACTGCCGGCTCGCCGGTGAGCTGGCGTTGCGCCTCGGGCTGCGCGAGGACATCCGGCCGGCGCTGCTGCAGATGTTCGAGCGCTGGGACGGCCAGGGCGACCCCGGCGCGGCGTCGGGCGATGAGATCGCGCTTCCGGTCCGGATCGTGCACCTGTCCGACCCGGCCGAGGTGTACCACCGCGAGGGGGGCGTCGAGGCGGCGGTCGAGATGGCAAAGGCGCGGCGCGGCACGCAGTTCGATCCCGAGATCGTCGATCTGTTCTGCGCGAATGCGGCCGATGTGCTCGCGCCGCTCGGCTCGGCCCCCAGCTGGGAGGTCCTCACGGCACACCGTGCGCTCAACACGCCGCTGTCCGGCGAGCGGGTGACGGTCGCGCTGGAGGCGATCGCGGACTTCATCGATCTGAAGTCGCCGTACACGCTCGGGCACTCCCGCGCGGTGGCGGATCTCGCGGCCGAGGCCGCGAGCGTGGCGGGGCTGCCTGCCGAGGAGGTCGAGGTCGTGCGACGCGCGGGCCTGCTGCACGATCTCGGGCGCCTCGGCATCTCGAACGGGATCTGGGACAAGCGTGATCCGCTCTCGGCGTCGGAGCAGGAGCGGATCCGCCTGCAGCCGTATCTGACGGAGCGGATGCTGTCGCGCTCGCCGAAGCTCGCAGTCCTCGCGCGGCTCGCCTCCTCCCATCAGGAGCGTCTGGACGGTTCCGGCTATCCGCGCGGGCTGCGCGGGGACGCGCTCTCGTCGGGTGCGCGGATCCTCGCCGCGGCCGACGTCTACCAGGCGATGACCGAGCCGCGGCCGCACCGCGATGCTCGTTCCGGCGCGGAGGCCTGCGCGCAGCTGCGCGCCGAAGTGCGCGCGGGGAGGATCGACGCGAGCGCGGCCGACGCGGTCCTGCAGGCGGCGGGGCATAAGGTCACCAGGCGCCCGGAGCGGGCCGCCGGTCTGACCGCGCGCGAGATCGAGGTGCTGCGGCTGCTCGCGCGCGGCCTGCAGACCAAGCAGATCGCGCAGGAGCTCGTGATCACGCCGAAGACCGTTGACCATCACATCAGCCACATCTACACGAAGATCGGCGCGTCCAACCGGGTCGGCGCGAGCCTATTTGCCACCGAGCACGGGCTCGTGTGACCGAACAACGACCCAGGCCCGCGGCCCGCGCCGTCATGGTCGGTGAACGCCGGCCGCGCGCGCCGAGGCGCGGAAGCCCGCGGCAGTCGCGGTCGCCGGCTGGCCGCAGGCTGTCCATTGCGAAAGACGGGGAATTCTTCCGATGTGCGCCCGGTGTCCGACGTCGTAGCTTCGTCCAAGGCAATGACCGAGAACGAGGCACAAGTGCGGACGCCGACGTTCTGCGCGCTGTGCGTGTCCCGCTGCGGCGCGACTGCGGTGACGCTTGATGGGCGGTTCACGGCGCTGGAGCCCGACCCGGCGCACCCAACCGGGCGGGCGCTGTGCGTGAAGGGCAAGGCAGCGCCGGCGATCGTCGGCCACACCGATCGGGTGCTTTACCCGCTGCGGCGCACGGCACCGAAGGGGGCCGACGATCCGGGATGGGAGCGGCTCAGCTGGGACGAGGCGCTTGACACGGTCGCCGGCCAGCTGCGGGGGCTCGCGGCGGAGCCAGGGCCGGAGTCGGTCGTGTTCGGGTCAGCGTCACCATCCACCTCGGCGCTGAGCGACTCGGTCGATTGGATCACGCGTTTGCGCCGGGCGTTCGGCAGCCCGAACTTCACCAACTCGACGGAGTTGTGCGGCTGGGGCCGGCATTTCGCCTCTACGTACACGTTCGGTGCGGCGGTGCCGGGAGCGTTCATGCCCGACCTCGAGCGCGCTGGCTGCATCCTGTACTGGGGGTACAACCCGTCGGTCGCCCGGCTCGCGCATGCCACCGCGACACTCAACGCCCGTCGGCGGGGCGCGAAGCTGGTAGCGATAGATCCACGCCGCGCGGGGCTCGCGTCGGAGGCCGATCATTGGCTGCGGGTGCGCCCGGGGACTGACGCCGCGCTCGCGCTCGCGCTCACCAGCGTGCTGCTCAACCGTGGGCTGTATGACATCGAGTTCGTCCGGCGCTTCACGAACGCGCCGCTGCTCGTGCGCGCCGATACCGGGCGGCTGTTGCGCTCCGAGGAGGTGCCCGGCGGCGAGCCGGGGCGCTACGTGGCCTGGGACACCGCTGCCTCCATGCCTGTGACCTATGACGCGACGACCCGCAGCTACGACGGAGACGAGGCACGCCTAGCCCTCGACGGCCGCTACACCGTCGGCGACATCGAGTGCCGCCCCGTCCTGGCCGAGCTCGCCGAGCACTGCCGCCAGTGCGGGCCGAAGGCGGCGGCCGCGATCTGCGGGATTTCGGCGGCGGAGATCGAGCGGGTTGCCGAAACCCTGTGGACGTCCCGTCCGGTCGCGTTCTACACGTGGAGCGGGCTCGAGCAGCACAGCGGCACGACCCAGACGATCCGCGCGATCAATGTGCTCTACGCGCTCCTCGGCTGTCTCGACGCGCCGGGCGGCAACGTCCTCTTCACCCCCGCGCCGTCCAATCCGATTGACGGATTCGGGCTGCTCTCGCCCGAGCAGCGCGCGAAGACGATCGGCCTCGACGAGCGGCCGCTCGGGCCGGCGCGGTTCGAGATCGTTACCGGGCACGACGTCTACGCGGCAGCCCTCGACGGCCGCGCCCGAGCGATCGTCAACTTCGGCTCAAACCTGATAATCGCCCACGCCGACAGCGCCCGCGGCCGGGATGCGCTGGCCGCGCTCGACTTCATGGTTCACGCCGACATGTTCCTCAGCCCTACGGCGGACCTGGCCGACATCGTCTTACCCGTCGCAACCCCGTTCGAGGTCGAGGGGCTGCGGATCGGTTTCGAGGTCAGTCAGGAGGCCCAGTCGCTCGTGCAGTTGCGGTGCCCGCTCCACGCGCCGCGGGGCGAGGCGCGCTCGGATCTGCAGATCGTGTTCGCGTTGGCGACGCGGCTCGGCCTCGGCGCGCACTTCTGGGACGGCGACATCGACGCTGCGTGGGGATACCAGCTTGCGCCGAGTGGGATCACGCTCGAGCAGCTCCGTGGGCGACCGGCCGGGATCAGGCTGCCGCTGGTCACGCGTTACCGCAAGCACGCCGAGCTTCGGGACGGCGTACCAGCCGGGTTCCGCACCCCGTCCGGGAAGGTTGAGCTGCTGTCCGAGACGCTGGCCGACCACGGCTACCCGCCGCTGCCGACGTTCACCGAGCCGGCGACCAGTCCCCGCTCGCGGCCGGATCTCGCCGACCGTTACCCGCTCGTGCTCACATGCGCCAAATCCGTGCAGTTCGCCGAGTCCCAGCACCGCCAGATCGCCACGCTGCGCCGCCCAACCCCCCACCCACAGGTCGAGATCCACCCCGACGCCGCAGCCCACCGCGCGATCGCCGCCGGCGACTGGGTACGCATCGTGACCCCCACCGGCGCCGTCCGCGCCCGAGCGCGGCTCAACTCCAGCCTCGACCCGGGAGTCGCGTGCGGCCAGCACGGCTGGTGGCAGGGATGCGCCGAGCTCGGGCTGCCGGGCTACCCCCCGTACGGCCCTGACAGCGCCAACCTCAACCTGATCCTGCAACAGACGCCCGCCGATCCGATCAGCGGCAGCTCGCCGCTGCGCGCATCGCTGTGCCAAATCGAGCGCATCGAACCGGCCGACGCAGGCGAGGAATACGCCCACCGGGCATGATCCGTCAACGAACGCCGGAGGCGGGCGGGCTTTGCATCGCGTGCGGGTCCGCCGACGACGGGCCGCAGTCCGTGCCCTGTTTCAGTGTCAGCACGAATATCTCGACAATGCGGGTCGAGGCACCCCCAACGCGCGGATTGCGCATCTTGTCGCAAAAGCCGATCCCTCCACGAACACCCACTACCACCGGAGCACGATCGTCTGAACCGCGGTAACAACGGGGCGCCCCGCGTCGCATTCGACCTGTCCCATGACTTTCGCGGTGACCCCCGGCTAACCGAACCGTCCGGGTCGGCCACTAGCGTCCCGCTCGTGGTTGACGCGATCTGCGAGCTCCGTCCCGCCGAGTCGCGCGGAGCCGACGGCTCCGTGGGAACGCGGTCTCACAGCCGCACCGGAGGCAAACGTGGAGAGCGTCGTAGCGCTAATGCTCCTCGTGGTGCTCTTGGTCCTCACGGACCGGTTCATGAGGTAGCAGCGATCCACATGCCCCGGGCGGGGTCGGCTCCGAACCGCCCGGGGCGCCTAAACGCCGCGGGGCCCGAGTCTCGACCCGGGCCCGCGCGAGAAAGCGTCGTAGCGCTGCACACAGGATACCGCTGCTGATGGCGAGTTCCAATGGCCGGCGCCCACGAGCCCGCAGTGCGAGCGGAACGCTGGTGGGTTACGCGCGGTGCTCGACCGCCGGCCAGGATCTCACCGCCCAGCGCCAGGCGCTGCGCGATCTCGGCGTCGCCGAGCGGCGGATTTACCTCGACCACGGCCTGACCGGCCGACACCGCGATCGTCCCGGCCTGGCGCAGGCGCTCGCGGCGGTCCGCGACGGCGACACGCTTGTGGTGCCGAAGCTCGACCGGCTCGCCCGCTCGGTTCCCGACGCGCGGGCGATCGCCGACGAGCTCGAGCTGCGCGGAGCTCGCCTGCAGCTCGGGGCGACCGTGTATGACCCGCGCGATCCGATGGGCAAGATGTTCTTCAACGTGCTGGCCACGTTCGCGGAGTTCGAGGCCGACCTGCTCAGCCTCCGGACGCGCGAGGGGATGCTTGTGGCCAAGGCCAAGGGCCGGTTGAAGGGCAAGCCGCCCAAGCTCTCCGCCAGCCGGCAGGCGCACTTGATCAAGCTGTTGGAGGCCGGGGAGCACTCGATCCCCGAGCTCGCCGAGCTGTTCGCGGTCAGCCGCGCCACCGTGTATCGCGTGATCCAGCGTGCCGAGCGCGCCCGGTTCGCGTCTGTGGCACGGAGCTGAGGGAGGACCACCGTGGATTCGACGAACGCGTGGCCATCCCCGCCAGGAGATGACTTCCACGATCCGGACTTCTGTGATCCGGCGTGTGTGGCGGCGTGGGAGCAGCTGGTCGAACGGACTGAGCGGCGCGACATGTCGCTCTTCGACGCGGAGCGCACCTGGCGAGAGATCTGGACCACATTGACGCTCGCGCGCCTGCACCTGGATCTCGCTAAGGGACGGGGAGCGGTGCCGATCACCGTGCAGCGCGCCGCCGCGCTGGCTGACCGGGCAGAGCGTCACGCCCTGTACCCGCCCGACATGAGCGGGCCTGGAGTCTGTTGCGAGGTGTGCGGGCAAGTCTGGTCGGCGAGGTCGTCGTCGGTCAAGGAGGTTCCGGTGGCGCAGCGGGTCTCTGGGGGAGCGGGGGAAAGTCTGGCGGGCGAGCTCGGGCGAGCTCGGTCTGGACGGTCCAGCGATTGGGCAGAGGTGGCATCGTTCCGGGCTGGGTCTTGTGACGGAGGTTCGGGCCGGGCTGCGCTCGGGTGTAGTGATGGTCCTGGTGCTCCTTTGGGACGGCACCAGCCCGCTCTATCTGCCCGATCGGCGAGGTGCGCGCCAGGACGCGCCAGGGGCGGATTCTGCCCGCGCTCGAGGGACGGGACGGCGCGAGCATCTAAGCTCGGCCGACGCGACCAACCGACGTGCGGGGCTTGACGCCGATCGAGACGTTGCTGGGCGGCCGCGGTAAGCGCAAGACCCTCCACCACCGTGCCGTCAGGCGTCGTCCTTTCACTATCCCCGGGGGCCTTCGCCCCAGGCTTCGAGCCGGTCGGCGCCTTTCCGGTGCTCCTGGTCTTTCTGGGCTTTGTGCTGTTGGCGGCTGCCCGCGCGCTGACGGTCGAGGAGGAGAGTCATTTCTCGGCCAGCGTCGTGTACCTCGCGCTCGGCCTGGCTGCGGCCGGGGTGATCCACGCGCTCGGCATCCGGTGGATCGACCCGTTCGAGGACGCGCACCTGATCGAGCATCTGACGGAGTTCGCGCTGGTGGTCGCTCTGTTCGCCAGCGGCCTGACCATCAACCGCCCGCTGCGATGGCGACAGTGGCGGGCAGTGGTCGGGCTGCTCGGCCTCGTGTTGCCGTTGACGATCGCTGCGGGTGTGTTGTACGGAGTCGGCGCGATGGGGCTCTCGTTGGGTGCGGCGGTCGCGCTCGGCGCGATTCTCGCCCCCACCGACCCTGTGCTGGCAGGCACCGTCGGTCTCGGATCGCCCGGCGATTCGCGCGAGGAGAGCGACGCCCGCTTTAACCTCACGGCGGAGGCGGCCCTGAACGACGGGCTCGTGTCGCCGTTCGTGCTCCTCGCTGTATTAATTCTCGATCGCGGGGGGAGCGGCTGGCTCGGCGAGTGGGCGGCGGCCGACCTTATCTACGGGAGCGCGCTCGCTTTCGTTCTGGGCGCGCTCGGCGGCTATGTGTTCGGCTCCTTCATCAAGTGGCTCCAACCGCGCCACGTGCTGGCGCCCGAGTTCGACGGATTCCTGGTCATCGGCGCCGTGCTCGTGGTCTACGGTCTCGCCGATGCGCTCGATGCCTACGGCCTGGTCGCGGTGTTCGTCGCCGGCGTCTATTTCCGCCGCTACGAGACCGGACATGAGTACAACGTTCGCCTGCACCGCGCCGCGACGATCGCCAAGCACTTCGCCGAACTCGGCGTGATGGTGCTGCTCGGGACGCTCGTAACCGGGGCTGCCTTCGGCGCCCCCGGCCTGGCCGGCTGGCTGATCGCGCCCTTCCTGATTCTTGTCGTCCGCCCGCTGGGCGTACTGCTGCTGCTCACCCGCTCAACGATGAACCCCCGCGAGCGAATCTTCCTGGCGTGGTTCGGTGTCAAGGGAATCGCCTCGCTTTATTACATCTCGTTCGTGATCGGCCAAGGGGTCCTGACCGGCAAGGACCAGACACGGCTGTTTTGGACCGTTGCATTCGCCGTGATGCTCTCGATCCTTGTCCACGGGATCGGCGCGCTCGCGATCACGCGCCGGCTACTCGGACGGTGAGCGGCCAACGCCTCGGCCGCACAGGCCGCGGACGGGCAAGGGCTCGACGAACGTGTCCTGTGCAGTTCGGGCGCCTGGTGCATCCAAGCTCGGTTGCACCGCGAAGACCGGTCGGCACAGATGAGTTCGCGCGCGAGCTGTCTCCCACAGCCACAAGTCCCTCAGCCGACCCACTTACGACCGCGCTGGACGCGCGGTTTGCGCGAGCGGGAGACATCCACCTGCCGGGGGCAGGATCTGTGCCTTTCAGTCGAGGCTCTGCGTCGACACTTTCGTGCTGGGGATCCACGCGTGGCACGCCGGCGCCGACGAAGGCTTTGACATCGCGATCGTGCCGCCCCAGCTGCCCGCGATCCGCGGCGCGCGATCGGATTTGCCACAGGAGCCCAAAGTCCACGACCACACGGTGCTAGTCGCCGGAGGCTTGGTGCTCGCATACCGCGGGTTGCTTACTCATCGAGCGCTTCGCGGCTGAAGACCTCGGGCGGCGAGCTTGCGGGTTTGGGGGTGCTCCGGGAAGGGGTGGTTGCCCTTCGACGTTACCGGGCGTACGATTGATCCTGGCGAGCCGGGAAGTCTGGTCGGTCTTACGTTGGTATGCCATGACATGAGACCACCGGGCTTTTTCTCTTGGTTAGCGGCGACGGTGCCGTCGTCCTGGATGCGCGGGGTCCCGTGCGGGCCGAGCACACCTGGAGGAGGAGCGTCAGGTTATGCGGCGTGATCATCCGTCGGCTCGCGCGACCGACGCTCCGCGTCGCACCGGTCGTCAGTGGAATCAAGTGGCTGCGATGTGCGGGCAGCGTGACTCGCACGCGCCCAGGGCGGGACGGTGGGCATCGGGTCTGGCCTCCAGCGGCGTGTGGCGTACTGCCCGTGCTGAGCCTGCTGTTCGCTGTGCGCGCACAGGCGCGGCGCAATTTGCGAGACCGATGCGATCGTTGAGCGAAGGGAAGGTCTACCGGTCGCCGTTATGGAGTGGGCGCGTCACCCGCTGGTATGCGCTGGGCATCGCCCGGGGCGGGCGCAGAGTCTGGAGGAGCTGGCTCCTGGGGCCGCGGCGACCAGGACGGAGCGGATGCGGCGCGTGCTCTCCTTGTTTGCACCGGGGATCGTCGCACAGGCTGCCCACGAGCTGTTCGAGCTCAGCGGCGTGTTGCCAGCCGGGCCGGTGTCGGTCCGCGGCGTTGCGTACCTGGACCGCCTCGCGAGCCGCGACGTCACGGCCGTACGGCCACGATGTCGCGGCGCCACGCGGAGCTGCGCCGGGTGCGTGGCTGCTCGAGGAAGCCGCCGAATGACGGCGGAGAAAGCGTCGTGGCCGCTGCTTGCCCACAGTGAATCGGTGCTCCCCATGAAGGTAATCATGCGAACCAGAGTGATCTCCCGCGCGGGTCGAATCCTCGCCTGTCTTCGAGAGACGTGGGATGAGGTGGACTATGCGAATCGTCGGATGATCGAGCTGAGGATGGCGCCCCTGTCGCTCCGGGTGCCGCCGGTGTGCGTGAAAGCCGATGAGCTGGAGGCTATGTACGCCTTGCCGTCACGAGCACCGGATCATGGCTGTGAGTAGGTGACGAACTCACGGCGCCGATTGGGCCGCAGGGCAGCCGCTACGGGCTGAGCGATGGTCTCGCCGTGCTCCTCGGTTACAGGATGCGATTTGGCGCACGACTATGCACCTGTTCTTCTTGACCCAGTGCTGGTAGGCACTTGTCTCTCTGGTGATGTCGTGGAGACGCACCATGAGCCTGGGTTCGCGGGGCAGCCGGGATCTCGATCTCGATGACTGCCCGGGCGCCTCCTCTGCACCCGCCAGACTTGTGTCGGCCTGGCGCCTCCCTCTCACCGCGCTCGCGCTCGCCTGCGCGTACATCGGGTGCGGAGATGCGCGCGCAGTGAGTGACCGTCCGTTTGGCCTCCGCGAGGATGTCAAATGCAGTCGCGTGTCGAGGGACGCCACAGTCCGGAGGGGGCTTGTCGCACGCGCTTCTTCGCGGACTGGCCAACGAACCCCACGCCAGGCAGCGTTTTCACATGCGGGCATCGCGAGATTCACTTCAGCGGTCGAGTGCTGACGGACACGCGCGTTGGCTGCAGACAATCTGTACGGTTCGGGCGACTCACTGTACGTCTCCTGTATGGGGGCGAGCGCATCATTGGCACCATGACTGATGACGAGCGCATCGCGAGACTGGAGCGCCGCGTTCGCGAACTGCAAACGGCGGTGGTCGCGATAATCGAGCATCTCGAGATAGTGGAGCACGTGGAAGCCGCAGAGCAATCGCGCTCAGACAAGCGTCGCTTCAGGGACGACGTTCCTCGCGAGCGTCTGATCGAGCTCTATGGCGTGCCCCCGCTCGCCTAGCTGCGCCACCAAGAAGTCGAGCCGCCGGCGTAGCGAAGGACGCGGTCACGGATTCCGCGGATCAGGCCCCACGAGCGACGCCGTGCAGCGTTACCGCGGCCAGGAGCCCGGCGATGCCGGGATCCCACCTTCCGCGCTTCCTCGGATCTCTCTAACCAAAGGGTTGGCGCGCCGGCGTCTCGGCCAGGCCGTCGTGTACCGATTCAGAGCGCCTCCAGGACCGCCTGCAGGGCTACTGCCAGCGCGCCTGGCTCGGTCGCTTTGTAGCCCGGGCCGTTGTGGTCACTGAGGAGCGTCTTGAGGCGCGCGACGGCTTGCGGGTCCGGTGGCTGGTCAGAATGCAGGCGGGTGCGGATGGACAGGATCAGCGGCATTGCCTCTCGGACTTCCGCGCGGCACGGCGGCACAACCGGATTCAAGATCGCTCGGCGCGGGTTCTCTGCCCGGTCGATGAGCCGGTCGAGCGAGCATGCCACTGCGTGTCGCGCGCGCTCCCCGGCCAGTTGCTTGGCTCGGGCGGCGTGAGCCTCCGAGAGCGTGGGGGCGAAGCCACAGGCGATCTCGCGGTCAAGCCACGGCGCGAGCATGCGAGCGATGACGCGATCTTCCAGGGTCGGCTTTCGGCGACGGCGCCACCCGGGGGCCAGGATCGGTCTCCGCTCCCATTCTGCTTCCATGGCCATATCCTCGGCGAGGCCGCGTGCGGGAGCCGTACAGAAGTCGGTTGTGCGCGTACAGGTTTCGTGAAGATGGGGGTCAGAAGTGCCCTTGGAGACCGTCGGCTGAGATGCGGCGCGCGTCGTCGGGCGCGGGGCGGAGGATCATGATCTCGGCGGGGACGCGTCCCAACAGCCACTGGAGGTCCTCGCCGCTGAGGCCGGTGCGTGGGTTGTCGGTGGCGGTGACGATGATCCGGTCGAAGTGTTCTTGGTCGAGGAGACGGTTGAGCGCGTCCCGGTAGGTGCGCCCGCGGGCGACTCGGGCGTCGACATGAACTCCTTGTGCGGTGGCTTGTTGCTCGATGGCCTCGAGCAGGGGCATGGCGTCGGCGCATGCGGCGGGGAGCGGTGAGTCGAGCGGTAGCTGCCGGGGGACGCGCGCGAGGAACGCCGGCATGATCGTCGCGTTCTCGGCTTTGGCGAGTCTGACCGCGGCGTCGAAGGCCCGGCGGGCGAGGGCTTGGCCGGTGAAGGGAAGCAGGATGCGGCGGACGGGACGTGGACGGTCTCGGCTCGGGCGCCGACCGTGCGGTGGAAGCCAGAATCCGATCGCGATCCCGATCGCGACGCAGGCCAGCGCGAGCGCGATCGTGGCTGTGAGGCTCATGTCTCCTGGTCTTCCTGTCGGTGGCTTCGGTCGGCAACGATGCGAATATCCACGCCCGGGAGGAGCTCCATGAGCCGCTGCGGGAGCGGCGTGCGCAGCCGGGCGATGCCGCGCGCGCGGCGACTGCGGCCCATCAAGATGTAGGTGGTCCGCTGCTGGCGCGCGACCTGCGCGATGGCGGTGGGGAGCATGTCGGATTCCTCGATCAATAGGCGCACGCCGAGGATCGACGCGAGCTGACGTATTGCCGCGAGCGAGTGTTCGGTGTCCTTGGACAGTCCGCCGGCGGGCGGGCGGATCCAAAGGAGGTCAAGCTCGGCGCCGAGGCGTTGCGCTGACCGCCACGCGCGGCGCACGAGCCGTTGCGCGGCCGGGTGCGGCTCGACGAGCGCCAGCAGGCGCTCGCTGACCGCCCGGGGTGCGTCCGCGGCCATGCTCTCGCGGGAAGCGAGAGGCTCGGCGATTGCTCCGCGCTTGTGCCCGACTTCCTCCGCCACCTGCCTGAGCGCGACCTCCCGCAGCGCGGCTAGATTCTCGATCCGGAAGAAGTTGTTCAGCGCGGCGTCGATTCGCTCGGGCGGATAGACCTTGCCGGCGCGGAGTCGGTCGAGCAGTGCCTCCGGCGTGAGGTCGATCATCACGATCTCGTCCGCGCGGCCGAGCACAGCGTCCGGGATGGTCTCGCGCACGCGGATGCCCGACAGCTCGGCGATCTGGTCGTTGAGAGATTCGAGGTGCTGGACGTTCACAGTGGAGAGCACGTCGATCCCGGCGCTGAGCACGTCCTCCACGTCCTCGTAGCGCTTGCGATGTTCGAGGCCGGGAGCGTTGGTGTGCGCGAGCTCGTCGATCAAACACAGTTCCGGAGCCCGGTTGAGGATCGCGGCCAGATCCATGTCTTCGAGGGTCGCCTCGCGGTACTTGACCCGGCGGCGTGGGAGCATCGGCAGGCCCTCGGCGAGTCGGGCCGTGTCGGAGCGGGTGTGCGTCTCGAGCAGGCCGATCACCACGTCGCGGCCGGCCTCCTGCTCGGCGTGTGCTTCGAGCAGCATGCGAAACGTCTTGCCGACACCGGCCGCCATGCCAAGGAATACACGGAGGTGCCCGCGCGCCGGGTTGTCGGTCATCGGACCCTGGACGGTGTCCTTGCGACGATTCGCGGTCAGTCGTCCACGTCGAGCGCCCGCGACACCCGCTCGAGCGCCCGAGTCAGAGCCTCGGGATGGATCCGCCTGTAGCAGGGGCCAGCGCCGTCGGATAGAAGCTCGCTCAGTTGCGCGACGCCTCGGGCGTCCACCGGCGCGCCCGAGCGCAGACGCGAGGCGAGCTCGAGGATCACCGGCAGCGCGTCTCGGACCTGAATGCCGCATGGCGGAACAGCCGCATTCTTGAACAGCGCCGGTGGTTCCTCGGCGCGTTCGAGGAGGCGCTCCAGCGAGCGCGCCAGCGCGAAGCGGCTGCGATTGCCAGTCAGCTGGACCGCGCGCGCGGCGTACACGGGGGAACACCATGACACTGCCCCCGCCGCCAGCCGCCGGTCGATCCAAGACGCACCCAGACGTGCCCGCAACCGAGCGGCGACCCAGGCTTGGCGAGGAGGACGGCGCGTACCGGCCAGCGCCATGGGATGGGGCACGTAGGCGGTCCTCATGCCCCGAGGAGGTTGTGGATGATCAGGTCGATCAGCTTTATCCCGATGAACGGAGCGATGATCCCGCCGAGCCCGTAGATCCACAGGTTGCGCCGCAACAGCGCGTCGGCGCCGATCGGCCGGTAGCGGACGCCGCGCAGAGCGAGCGGGATCAGCAGCGGGATGATGAGCGCGTTGAAGATGATCGCCGAGATGACCGCCGAGCGAGGGCTGCCGAGGCTCATAATGTTGAGCACGTGTAGCGGTCCCTGGGCGCCTTGGGTGGCCGCGTAGGTGGAGGCGAAGATCGCCGGGAGGATCGCGAAGTACTTGGCGACGTCGTTGGCGATCGAGAAGGTGGTCAGCGAGCCGCGGGTGATCAGCAGCTGCTTGCCGACCTCGACGATCTCGATGAGCTTCGTCGGGTTGGAGTCCAGATCGACCATGTTCCCCGCCTCACGCGCCGCCTGGGTGCCCGTGTTCATGGTCACGCCGACGTCGGCCTGAGCCAATGCGGGGGCGTCGTTGGTGCCGTCGCCGGTCATCGCGACCATCCGCCCCTGGGCCTGCTGCTCGCGGATCAGCTCGAGCTTCTTCTCCGGGGTGGCTTCCGCGAGGAAGTCGTCGACGCCGGACTCCTCGGCGATCTTGGCCGCGGTCAGCCGGTTGTCGCCGGTGATCATGATCGTGCGGATGCCCATCGCCCGGAGGTGCTCGAAGCGCTCGCTCATCCCCTCCTTGATCGTGTCCTTGAGGTAGATCACGCCCACGACCTGGGAGTCGCGAGCGACGGCGAGGGGGGTGCCGCCCTCGCGCCCGATGCGGTCGAGCACGGGCTGGAGCTCGGCGGGCGGCCGGCCGCCCTCGTCATCGACGAACGTGATGACCGCGTCGCCGGCGCCCTTGCGCAGCCGCCGGCCGTCGAGGTTGACGCCGCTCATGCGGGTCTGGGCGGTGAACGGGACGAACTCGGCGTGCAGTTTGGCCATGTCGTGCTCGCGGATGCCGTACTGCTTGGCTAGCACCACGATCGAGCGCCCCTCGGGCGTCTCGTCGGCGAGCGAGGCCATCTGCGCCACCTCGGCCAGCTCGGCCTCCGAGATACCCGGCATCGGGATGAACTCGCTTGCGAGCCGATTGCCGATCGTGATCGTGCCGGTCTTGTCCAAAAGCAGCACGTCCACATCACCCGAGGCCTCGACGGCACGTCCCGACAGGGCCAGCACGTTGCGCCGCACCAGCCGGTCCATGCCGGCGATCCCGATCGCGGACAGCAGCGCGCCGATCGTGGTCGGGATCAGCGCCACCAGCAACGAGATCAGGGTGGTCTCGGAAATCGACGTATCGGCGAACAGCCCGAACGGGCGCAGCGTCGCCACCACGATGATGAAGATCAGGGTCAGCCCCGCCAGGAGGATGTTCAGGGCGATCTCGTTCGGGGTCTTGCGCCGCTCGGCGCCCTCGACCAGCGCGATCATGCGGTCCAGGAACGAGTGACCAGGCTCCTGGGTGATCTCGACCACGATCCGGTCAGACAGCACCCGGGTGCCACCGGTGACCGCGCTGCGATCCCCGCCGGACTCGCGAATGACCGGCGCCGACTCACCGGTGATCGCGGACTCATCGACCGAGGCGATGCCCTCGATCACGGTCCCATCCCCGGGGATGATCTCGCCGGCCTCCACGACAACCACGTCACCCTTGACCAGCTCGGAGGCCTGCTTCTCGGTCCCGTCCTCCATCCGCGCCACGGTCTCCTGGCGCATCGTGCGCAGCGTGTCGGCCTGGGCGCGCCCGCGGCCCTCGGCGAATGCCTCGGACATGTTGGCGAACACCACGGTCAGCCACAGCCAGAACGAGATCACGAACGTGTACCACGCCGGCTCGTGTCCGCCGCCGAGAGGGCCGCCGCCAAACACCTGAATCAACCAGGTAACGGTCGTGATCGCCGCCCCGATCTCAACCACGAACATCACCGGGTTGTGGATCTGCACGCGGGGGTCGAGCTTGAGGAAGCTGTCGACCAGGGCCCGCTTGACGATGTCGCGCTGGAACAGGGAGACCGCGCGGCGCTCGGAGCTCGGGCGGCGCTCCGACCGTTTCCGTCCGGGATTGGTGCCGACTGACATCAGCGTGATCCTCCGGTGATGTGATCGAGCTCGAGGTTGAGATCGAGCACGTTCACGCCGGGCTCGCCGAGGAGACCGACAAAGCGGCTGTTGGTGTTGTCCTTGATCAGTTTCATAACTTCAGAGAGTGGTAGGTGGCGGACCGCAGCGATGCGGTGCGCCTGGATGTCGGCGTTGGCGACGGATATCTCCGGGTCGACTCCCGAGGCCGAGCTGGTGACGGCGTCGATCGGCACCCGCGTGGCGGTCAGTCCGTGGTTGTACGGCTGCTCGAGCTTCAGGTACGCGTCGAGGTTGGACTTGAAGGTCTGCTCGGCGACCGTGCTGTTCGGTCCGAGGTTGGTGAACGACGAGCCGGCGGCGTTGTACTCGGTCTGGGTCGAGGGCCGCTCCTGGAAGTACGCCGGGTCCGCAGCCAGCACGGGCAGGCCGCTGCTCGTGGTCTCGGGCTTGCCGTGCTTGTCGAGCACCGGCTTGGCGAACGGCTGAGCGATGAGGCGCGAGCCGACCACCTTGCCGTTCTGGGTGATGAGCGAGCCGTTCGCCCGGCCCGGAAACAACACCTGCGAGACGCCGGTCATCACCAGCGGATAGACCAGGCCGAGCAGGATCGTCAGGACGACGATGGAGATCAGGGAGGTGCGTAGTTCGCGGCGCATGTCTTAGAACAGGTGGGTGGTCAGGCCTTGCACGACCGGGCCGAGCAGGAGCGCGGGGAAGAAGGTGAGCGCGCCGACCAGGATCACCACGAACACCAGCAGCACGACGAAGGTGATCGTGTCGGTGCGCATCGTGCCCGGGCCGGCGGGGGCGACCCGCTTGCCGGCCAGCGCCCCGGCGATCGCCAGCACGAGCAGGATGGGGACGAAGCGGGCGAACATCATCGTCAGCCCGCCCATGATGTCCGCGAGCTTCACCCCGTGGGCACCGAGGTTGCCGGCGTTGGGCTGGATGTAACCCGTGTAGCCGGCAAACGCCGACCCGTTGTTGTTGGCCTGACTCATGTACGCGTAGAGGGACTCGGAGAAGCCCTGCGGTCCGCCGAAGTCGATCGACTTGCGCCCGAGCGGACTCGCCACCGCGACCCCGGTCGTCATCAGCACGGTCAGCGGGGTGAACAGCGCGGCGAGCGAGACCAGCTTGATCTCCCTGGCGCCGATCTTCTTGCCCAGGTACTCAGGGGTGCGCCCCACCATCAGCCCGCCGATGAACACGGCGAGCAGGACGAACACCAGCATCGAGTACAGGCCGGTTCCGACGCCGCCGAAGACCACCTCGCTCATCCCCAGGTTAGTGAGCGGGACGGCTGAGCCGATGCCGGTCATCGACTCCATCGCGGAGTTCACCGACCCGTTGGAGGTGACCGTCGTGGTCGAATTCCATAGCGCCGAGTTGACGACGCCGTTGCGCAGCTCCTTGCCCTCCATGTTCCCGCCGCTCGACCCGGCGATCGCGGCCGTGGTCGCGCCCGCCGAGTGCTGCGCCGGCGTGCCGTGCTGCTCGGCGAGGTAGGCGACGGAGGTCGTCCCCGCGTAGAGGACGAACATCGCGGCGAAGATCGCCCAACCCTGGCGCCGGCTGCCGACCAGCCGCCCGTAGGTGTAGCAGAGCGCGGCCGGGATCAGGATGATGTAGAGCATCTCGACGAAGTTCGAGAACGGGGTGGCGTTCTCGAACGGATAGGCCGAGTTTGTGTTGAAGAACCCGCCGCCGTTGGTTCCCAGCTGCTTGATCGCGATCTGCGATGCCACCGGGCCCTGGGCGAGCGTTTGCGTCCCGCCGACAACCGTGTGCGCGGTCGTGTAATGCCCGAGGTTCTGGATGACGCCCTGAGACACCAGCAGCAGCGTGCCGAGCACCGACAGCGGCAGCAGCACGTACAGCACTGTGCGGACCAGGTCCTGCCAGAAGTTCCCCAGGCTCGACCCGCTCCGGGCGATGATCCCGCGGATCAGCGCGACCAGCACGCAGATCCCGACCGCGGCGGAAACGAAGTTCTGCACGGTCATCCCCATCATCTGGCTGAAGTAGGTCAGCGTCGTCTCGCCGCCGTAGTACTGCCAGTTCGTGTTGGTCACGAACGAGGAGACGGTGTTGAACGTCACATCCCAGGTACCCGAGTGGTACTGGACGCCGGGATAGTTGCTCCACGGATGCAGCGTCTGCGTGCGCAGGATCGCGTACATGACCAGCCATCCGATCAGCGAGAAGAACACCACCGAGCGCGCGTAGCGCTTCCAGTCCTGTCCCTCGGCGGGATTGGCGGCGAAGATGCGATACAGGAGCCGCTCGAACGGACCGAGCACGCGCTCCAACAGCACCGTCTGCCCGGGGGTGTAAACGCGTGCCATGTAGCCGCCGAGCAGCGGCGTGAGCGCGATGATCACCGCAAAGAAAATCACGATCTGCAGCCAGCCCTGGAGAATCATCTACAGCTTCTCCCCGCGCACCAGCGCGTAGAGCAGGTAGAGCACGGCGAGCACCGACACGATCAGGCCGAACAGGTCGGCGCCGCTCATCGCGGCGAACACGAACGTCATATCCGGTCGATGGCGTAGATCAGAGCGAACAGGATCGCGAAGGTCGCAATCGCCATTGCGAGAGCGAGAATATCCATGAGCCGATCATGCACCGCGGGATATACAGACCGCATACAGAAACGAGGGGTGCGTGTACAGATTCCATACAGATCGCGACTCAGATCGCAGCGCGCGGCGCTGCCCGGCCGGTGCGGTGACCATCGGTGAAGCGATAGCCAATGCCACTCTCGGTCTGAATGACGCTCACGCCATCGTCATTGCCGAGCTTCCCTCGAAGGTTTGCAACATGAGTTCGGAGCCGTTGCCGGTCAATACCGCGAGAGCGACCCCACACCCTCCTGGTCAACGTCCGGTAGCTCACCGTCCCGCCACTGGTGACCAACACCCGCAACAGCGCAAACTCCGTCGCGGTGAGATGCACCCGCTCGCCATCTCGCGTCACGGTGCGGTCGGTGAGATCGATCACGAGACCATCACATTCGACGCGCAACGGACTGGGCGACGTCCGGAGCCTTGCTGCCAGCCGCGCGAGGAGCTCGCCCGGACTGAACGGCTTGGTCACGTAGTCATCGGCGCCGGATTCGAGCGCCTCGATCTTCGTGCGTTCGTCATCGATATCCGACAACACGAGAATCGGCATCCCGCCGCGTCGGCGCAGCCGCCGGCACAGCTCGATCCCAGACAAATCCGGGAGCGCGACCTCCAAGATGACCGCTCGAGGATGGTCGGTGGCGGCGCGGTCGACGGCATCCTTACCCGTGCTGGCGCTGAGCACCTTATATCCCGCCGCCCGCAAGATCACCTTCAAGGCGCGCTGCACCTGGGGACTGGGATCGCAGACGAGGATACGATCAGTCATCTCGCCGCACGGGCACGGCGCAGGGCCGGGGTCCGGGACCGGTGATCACTTGGCGCGGACGGCCGGCCAGGTGTCGCCGCCGCCCATCCTCCTGGCCGCAAGCCGGGGGATCCGACCGCTCGGAGCGGCGCCTCGGTGCTGAGGGCGGAGTCGCCCAAGACGGGAGGACGAGCGACCAGAAGGGGCTGTTACCGGCGGACGCGTTCGTGAGGTTCTGTCGCATCATCATGACTTCCCGGTCGAGCCGGGACATGAGGGCGCGGATTCCGCGCCGGAGTCGTTATTGCCCCTACGCAGGATGTGCTCCAATCCAACGTTCTGCAGGCGCCGGGCAAAAGGCACGAGGCGCTCCCGCTGCACCACCACGCCGGGAACGAGCCTGTACTCATGTGCCACGGCGTGCAAGGTGGCCGGCCACGGATGCCCCTGCGCGTCCGCCATCACCGTGTGCACCACGTCGTTGTCACGGGTCCTTGCCCACACCGTTGCTTCGTCGCTTTCTCGGTATCCGAGCGGTCGGGCGCGCGCTACCGACTCCACGTGGAGATTCGGGCACGCCACGACCTCGCCGCCGCACTCAAAGCGCGTCATCAAGGTGCAATTGCGGGAGTCGATGAGGACGCGGCAGTGTTCGGAGCGATGCTCGAGCGCGCGCGTATCGTCGAGGGATAGCATCGTGGCGGTGGCATGCATCGGGTTCTCCAGAGTCGACTGCGTTATCAAGCCGACCAGACTTCCCGGCACACCGAAAATCTCTCCAACGCGCGAGCTCGTCGCGGCGGGTTGTCGAGCGGGGTCTCTCGCTCCCCCGCCCGACGGGCCTGGGGGTGGGCGATCTTGTTACACGGCGAGCACAAACTCGTGTGACCGAGCCGGCTGCGCATCCAGCACGGCAGCGGCGCTGCGGATCATGCGCCGCAGCGTTCCCGGCTCGCTCGCGTTGTAAAGCGGACTGTTGCCATCTGCGTTCGTCAGGATCCGCGTGTGAAACGCCATGCCCTGCGGCTGCACCGACATCGGACTACCGAGGCGCTCGATCATCTCCAAGATCGCGACTTCTGCGTCAAGCGCCCCGCGGCGATCCGATGATCGCTCGCGCGCGCAACACTGGCGGGTCGTGAGCCTCTGCGATGACCCCGCGCAGGCTGCGCGCGAGCATCCTGCGGTTGTGCTCGCCGGTCAACCGCCGCGCGCGCAGCGCAAGCTCGTCGGACGCCTTCGGATCCGCACCCTCGGCAAGTGCGCGGGTGAGCTCCCCATCATGAACAGCGGTATGAAGACGGACTCGCAGCGAGCGCATGCCGGACCGGACCTCACCGATCAAGCCGGCGGGTGTGGCATCCGGGAACGTTGATGGCATCCGATACTCCCGACAAAAGGGCTGTAAGTTGGCGGCGGCTCGCCTCGCGCATTCGCGTCCGTAGCTGCCACCTTTCAGACCCTCAGCCTAGATCCGCCGGTGTGATAATCCCGTACAGATCGGGCAGTAACGCGTACAGATTTCGTGAAGGCGCCGCGGAGTGGGTGCTCAGACCTAGATGAGTGGATAGGGCGAGGTCTGAAGCCCTGAAATTCGGTTAAGCGGGGGTTAAAGGGTATGGGCTGAGATCAGAAAACCCCGCGTTTACGGGGTTTTCCATCCGGCTTGTGTGAAATGTTGGCGGGGTGACACGCGCCGCCAACAGGTATGTTGGTGCTCACCCTCAGGGTGATGACGGTAACGGTCGCAGATCGCTCGGACGGATCGTGATCGGCGACCCCGATCCCTCGCTTGTGCGGTTCGGCGGGCTGGTGGTGGCGGGCGAGCTCGCGCGGGCGGTTGATCTTGAGCGGCGGATCGACCGAGAGCTGTCGTCCGAACGCCGAGCGCGGCCGGTGAAGGTCCGCCGCCGCGGCGTAACGCCGGCACAGCTGGTGTTGTCGCTGGCGGAGTGTCAGCTGGCCGGCGGGTCGTTCTTTCGCGATCTGGAGGAAGTCCGCGCCGATCAGGCGGGCGCGCTGTTGCGGATCGTCGCCGAGGTTCCGTCGGCGCCGGCGGCGCTGCAGCGCGCCAAGGACTTCCGGCGAGTGCACTGTCAGCGGATCGAGCGGGCGCTGGCCAGCGCGGGGCATGAGCTTGACCGGCGGCTAGGGCGCGAGCGCTCGCTTGAGCCCGCGACGATCGATCTGGATGCCACCCAGATCGAGGTGTACGGCCGCTACAAGCGGGGCGCGGAGCGCGACCGCCAGGGGCAGATGTCATACGCGCCGCATGCGGCGTTCTGGGCGCAGCCCGGGCGGGCGCTGACAGCCGAGCTGGTCTCCGGGGCGCGCGAGAGGCTCACCGGCGCCGAGTGCGCGCGGATCGCCAGGCGGGCGATCTCGCTGCTGCCCACGAGCACCGACCCGCTGCAACCGCGCGGGCCCCTGTGCTTTCGGATCGACTCGGCCTACTACCAGCTCGAGCTACTGCACGCGCTGCGTGCCGAGCGGGCGTGCTTCACCGTCTCGGTGCCCAGAAGCCAGGCGATGTGGAAGGCACTCGCCGAGATCGGCGAGGACGCCTGGCAGGACGCGCTCGAGATGCCGGGCGCGCAGGTCGCCGAGATCACCTACACGCCGCAGGCGTGGAAGCACGAGCCGCTGCGGCTGATCATCCGCCGCACCGTCTTCAGCGCCGGGCAGATCGCCCGCCTGAAAGGCTCCCGGCGGCTGAAGACGATCCACCCCGACCAGCTCAAGCTCGCGCTCGACGGGCACCTCGACGAGGTCTACGGCTATAGCTTCATCCTCACCGACATGCACTGGGCGCCCGCGAGCTGGATCGAGTACTTTCACCGCCACCGCGCGCAGGTCGAGGAGCGGCTGAAGGACACAAAGCTCGGGCAGGCGCTCAGGCACATGCCCTCCGGCGATGAGAACGCCAACCGCGTGTGGCTGGCCGCCGCGCTCACAGCACTCAACCTCACCGCATGGTGCTGCGATGTGAGCCCCGCCGCGGGCGCGTCGACCGATCCCGAGGCCAAGCCGCAGCGCCGGCACGGCAAGGCGCTACGCAACCTGTTCTTCTGCATCCCGCTGAAGATCGTGCGCACCGCCCGCCGGCTGATTCTCCGCCCCCCAGCGGGCTACCTCCACCGTGCGATCCTCCAGGACACGCTCGACGCGATCTACGCGCTCGGCCCCTGACACTCCGACGCCGTTCACCGTCAATCTGGGCAGCCGCAGCCTCACACCTTCCTGTCAGGTGACACTCAAGCCTGCGCCGATTCACCCATGAACCCTACTTTATGCGTGTCACCTCCTGCCACGACACCCTCACTTGGCCTCCTGCCGTGCCCTGACAGTCACTCCATGGCAGGCTGACGCCCGCTCTCGGTGACTTCACCGCCGATCCAGGCGTTATCCACTCTTCTAGGTCAGAGCCTGTTCCGCAGCTCGCGCGCACGTACGCTGAAGACCCTTTAAGAGGGCGACGTTGATTTCGGGCACCAGTTTCGAACACGGAAAATCCCTGCACGCGAGCGACCAGCGGGCGCGTCTCATATCGGGCCGTCTATGAGACGCTCTAGAGATTCAGCTTCTCGTACCGAATAGCCCACCCAGGCTGGAGGACTCTCATGCCGCGATATCGCCGCCACCAGCTGACCTTGTCCCGCGACGCGGCGAGCGAACTTGGGCGCTCCGTCGGGTTGGAACGACCCTGCCCACGAGGCGAGAGCCGAGAGCCAGGGTGCGCGAGCTGCAGCGCCGCCCGAAGGCGCGCTAAGGGGCATGCTCACCATCCGTAATTGTCCGGGGTTCTATCGGTCGCTGTACGGATGTCTTGTGCGGCGCAGCGCGGGACCCTTCTCGAAAATGCAGGCTCGCCGATTGGCGCGAGCCCGGCGAGCTATCAACCGGGAGGTCTGCAATGTCTGTCCAAGCAACCCCTCAGTCGAGCAGACCCCCTGCGTACGAGAGCTACGAGGACGAGACCGGCAACGGCTGGGTGACGTTCACGGGTGTGCTGCTGCTGATACTCGGGACCCCCAACGTGATCGAGGGGATCGCCGCGATCGGCAACGCGCACTTCTTCGTGGCTAACACCCATTACATCATCAGCTCCCTGAACACTTGGGGCTGGGTTGCGCTGTGCATCGGCGCGCTCCAGCTGCTTGTCGGTCTTGCCGTGTTCATCAAGAACCAGTTCGCGCGGTGGACCGGCGTGATCGCGCTCGGCCTGAACGCAATCGCGCAGCTGCTGATGATGCCCGCGTATCCGCTCTGGTCGCTGTGCATCTTCACGATCGACATTCTCGCGATCTACGGACTGATCGCCTACGGTGTTGAGCGTCACGGTGGCTCGGCATGGGATGGGCTTGGGGTGACATCGAGCGTAGGCATGGCTGGCGCCGCTGTCGGCGTGTAGTTCGTCACGCTTCGCGCGTTCGTTGATGCGTGAGAGCCC
>Ga0335078_10002839_pt1 | contig 26083 bp, 26 predicted proteins | sample Lox_Sample_32_FD_206711 | JGI IMG/M metagenome (GOLD analysis project Ga0335078, IMG submission 206711) | Soil microbial communities from Loxahatchee National Wildlife Refuge, Florida, United States - Lox_Sample_3.2 | ecosystem: Environmental > Terrestrial > Soil > Wetlands | place: USA... | reverse complement strand
CAATTTGGACTACTGTAATACGCATTGCCCGCCAGCGTCGCTGTCTGAGCGCCTCCGCTAGATAATGTTCCCTCGTTTGTTCCACCGATAGCCACCGTGAAATATGGGGCGATTGATCCAGCGCTAGGTGTCAGCGTTTGCGTGGCTGGATTCCAGCAGAACGATGTGTCGGCACCGTAGATATTCGATCCAACGCTGAATGTCACCGGATAGCAGCCGAGACCCGAGAAAGTGGCATCACTCAAAGACTGTTTAATTGCATATCCGATCGAACTATCCGTGTTGTCGGTTGTACTGTTATTATCTCCGCCCGCAAACAGCATCCGGGGGATATTTCCCAACCCGTCTCCGGTATCGGCGACGATCTCAGCGGCATCGAATACCTCAACACTTTGCCACGAGTATGCAGACTGCGGAAGGTTCACGTCCCCAAGATTATACCAGGTAGTGTTTTGAGCGGGGCTCACAACCATCTGCGTAAAACGGGCATTCGTAGCGAGCGGGCTGGGAGAGTTATCGAAAGTAAGGTACCTTGCGGTCCCAATATAGAAAACCGATGGTTCGCCGCAAAATGAACAGTAGCTTGGAAATGTAAAAATCTCAGTAGGTCCGCTCCATGACGTTCCGTTAGTCGTCGTCCAGAGCCACACTCCCGCGCGGCTAGAATCCATCGCATAAAGCTCTAAATTGCCGTTCGGGTTGATCGCTAAAGCAGGATCAACATAAGCACCGGATGGAGTCGTGCCACCTGAAAGTACTGACCAGGAAGTGAGATTGCTGCTCGTCGCGATTGAAAGAGGTGTGCTCCCTAAACTACCAGATGGATAGTGATCATAGGTCCAGTAGTATTGGCTCCCCCAATGCTTCACGTCACCATTGCCGATGATGTAGTCGCTTCCCTGCGGAGTCTGCAAAGAGTTGGTAACGTAAGTCCATTGAGTGAGAGCATTCGATCCAGTCAGCGGAGAAGTAAAAAATGCAGTGGCCCATTTGCTGTTGGCAACACTCCAAAGGCTCACAGTCAACACAAACTGAGTACCGTCGCTCGTGAATCCAGGCGCAGCAAATGCATTTGCTGTCCATCCTCCGTAGCTTCCTCCCTTACCGAGAACCGGCGTAGAGGGATTAAGTTGCTTGAATAGTACAGACGTCGATGTGAATTTAGCCCCTGTGCCATCCGCCATGGCAACGCTGCCGGTAGGAGCGCCGGTCAGCAAGATATTGTTCGTGTCGAAACCGGCGGTACTCTGCGCTGCCGCTGGGTTGTAATGGAGAACCCCCGCAGGATCGACAAAAAAAGATGCTTGATGTGGCGTGTTGCCACTATCCCTATTGGTGAAAACAATCAGTTGAGAATTTGAATTGGCGGTGAGACCTTGTGCGCCCAGTACTAATCCGGTACCCGCCGCTCCGTCGTCTGTCGCGATAGCCTCTCCCCACGAATTCGATGCAATCTTTTCAACCTCGATCGCAGACGCGCCAGGCGGAAGGGTACCAGTTCCGTTTCCGGTGATCTGGAATCCACTCACGTAAGTAGGGGTGCCAGCCACATTGATGTCATCCTCGAATCCCACCATACGCTGCGAGGTTCCAACTAGATCCTGCGTGACAATGTTCAAGCCCCAAATGTGGGCATTTGTGACAAGCCCCCGCGCCTGCCCATAGACGCTCACCGCGTTAGGTCCCAAGCTCGGATTAGATGGGCCGGCAGATGTCACGGCATATCCCGCGATTCCGTTCTGCTGCCATGAAGTAGCCGCCGAGGGAACAGCTACGCAGCCCGAAATGCCTTCAGTCATGAAGTTGCTATTCTGTGTAGCCTGGAACTCGGTGCCGGGATTGCATCCGTTCAGCGTCGAGTAGAGATATTCATTAGCCTGTGTGTTGGTCCAAATGCCTGGTACGTTGACATTCACGCTGCTGGGCGCGATGGGAGTTCCAGTTACGCCAAGATTGCCGGTGAATGGTCCATAAGTTCCATAACTGCTGGTCACGTAGTAATCGAACAAGCCTCCCGCGTACCAGAAGCCGATATTCGCAGTTGTACCCGGAGAGGCCGTGCAGGTCGTGCCGGGCAACTGCACCAGCGGCGTTGACGCATTGCAGGAAATAGCACCTGTTGAATCGGTGAATGTAGGCAGCGGATTCGCCTGGCATGCACTCAGGCTCGCTTGCGGGTGCGTGCAGAGCGCTACCTTCGCATTTGCAACCCAGAGAGCCTGCGGCAATGGACCGCCCGTTACCGGTACAATCGGCCCGCTGGTCTGCACTGGAATATCCACGCGAACCTCTTGGCCGAACACTGAGCAGCACAGTCCGAAGATCGCCATCGAGAGCAGCAATCCTCGCCATGTGCATCGCGGCAAGTCGCGCTCGAAATACATCTCGGCGGCAGAATAGAAAACACGCAACAACATCAGTAGAGCCGCTATAAGTAAAATCACTGTTGTCCCTCTTTCCTCACACGAGATGCGGCAAGCAATCCGCCGACAGCAGGGCGCAACGTGCCGGCGCGGTTAAAAGTGCGGGCAAGCGCCATTTGGCCTTCGGGTGATGCCAACAATTCAGGAGCAGCCACGCCAAGCGCCATGCCGCCGATTGCTCCCGGAGTTCCGCCCTCTCGATACCCAAGCGCGCCGCCGATTCCTGCACCTGTCAAAGCGCCTGTGTGGGCTCCGAACCTTCCGAGCATCCTTTGTCCGGGTCCAGCCATGCGCGATTCCCGTTCGGCATTATGCAGAACCTCTATAAGACTCGAAATCTTCTGGTTTATTGGTGCGGCGCCTGGCACAAGCCGATCCAGTTCGCGATCCAATGCGCCATAAGCGCCCCGACCTGTATGCATCGCCTCTTGGTGAACGTTCGGGTTCCAGCGCAAGTGTTCGTCGCTAAATCCCCGTTTTAGATCAAGGAGACGGCGCGGTGTCACGTTCTCAGGAATCTCTTCGCCGGATACACGTCCGCGATGGAGGAAATTTCCCATTTCTCCAAGTTGCCCATGCAGCGTTCCCGCTTCCTCGCGTGCCGCTTTGCCTTGTGCATTGGCGATCAGCTCGCGCGCAGGGCGGAGAGAAGCTACAGGATTAGGTTCGCTTGTCGGCGGTATCGATGCGCTCATTTGCGGAGTGCGCGTCATGTTTCCTTGCGGTTGCTCTATACGTCCGCTTAGCTCGGGATGCGCGCCGCCGCTGTGGTACTGCGTTTGATTGTAGATGCGCGGTGTTCCTCGATCCGATGCCGCTGGGAAGGCCATTGGAGAAGATGCAGGTTCGCGGCCCGGAATCGGCGCAAGCTCAACTGTCTCGCGCGGCGGTTGCAGAAATCCTGCGATGCGCGGAGTCGGCCGCACACTAGCTGCGTTTACCTGCCCTTCGAGCGCATTCATCAATCCACCCATGCTTTCCCGCCCACTCGATAGCACGCTTTCAGGGCGCACGCCGCGCGTGAGTTCCAGGGCAGCCGCACCTGGTGTCTTGTTAAAAGCACGCTGTGCATGCCCGATGTGCAGAGCTGCTTCTGCGAGTCGCGGAGCCGCTGCCCGTAATCCTTCACCAATCGCCGCACCCGTACCTCCCGCCAGCGCGCCTGTGCCAAATCCGCCTCCCTGCGCTTTGTTCACCAAACCGGAAGAAAGTACAGATGTAGCCATACGAGCAATCGGACGGATCGCTTTAGGAGCGAGAGAAATGGCCCTTTCTTCCGCTCCTCCAGGAATCATGAATTCGGCTGCCTTTTCCCCCCCCTTAGCAACGGCCTGTGTTGTGTTTTCAGGAGTGGCAAGCTGCTCTATATGCTTTTCATTTGCCGGAGCGCCGAAACCTAACCAGCGATTTGTGAAAAAAGCGGGAAGATGTTGCCGGGCCCATTGGTCTCCGGTGGACATCAAACCAATCGTGCCCTCACCGACGCCTTGAAGGACATCGCTGCCCAATTTCCCAGCGGCTTTAGCCGTCGTCGCCACAGCATTCCCCATTCCGGGATCTGAAGTTCCGGGAATGGCTTCGCCCTGTTGCGCAGAAGGAATCGCAATCGCTTTATAAGGATTGTTTTCATCTTTCAGCGCGATTGCAGCATAGGGATTCGTCGCCATCACTGCACCACCGTTCCGCCGTGCGCTTTAACATCCTTCCGGACGTCGGCCTCCGATTTGCCCTTATTCTGCGGAAGCGCCATTGCATCGCTCAGACGAACGCGGAAACCGGTAGGTGTAGAACCTTGGCCTAATCCAGGATTGATTGCACCGGCCGTTTTGCGAATTCCGTTGATCGAGGCAACCAATGCTTCTGGGTTGTTAGGAATACCGCCAAGGATTTTCTCGAATTGTTGCATCGCCTGCTGACCGCGGAACCCGTGCATAGAGGGTTGTAAGGCCGCAAAAGTTGCAATCTCGGCACGAAGTTGCGCTGTTTCGGGATCGGCCCACGGCGTATTCAAAATTGCCGATTCGATAATGGCCTTAGGATTCCCGAGCTTGTCTTTATGCGCCTCAATATCTTGTATCAATCCCGAAGCCGCGCGATCAACCGCGCCAGCTTGAGCGGCCTCATGCCCGTAAGCATTCGACGCACTAAGTCCTAACGGCTTGTCATAAGTCTGCGTTGCTTCATTCCATTGGTATTCGCGCGGAATGCCATCTTCCCCGATAAAGGTCGCAGTCTTGGTCGGCAACACCATCTGTCCATAATTCGGCTGCTGATAGAGCTTTGTGCCTTGTGGTGCGGGCGTGCCATCCGCGAGCAGGAGATTGCCCTGTGAATCAACCTTGCCCGGAATCTGTTCGCCATTCGGCAACTGCAACGTTTTTGCCTGAATATTCTTAGGTTTGGCTTCCGCCTGTGCCTTCAGCCAATCGGTAATCGGCGCATTGGGGTTCTGTTGCCTCCAGGCTTCAAAATCAGTCTTTGCCTGCGGGTGCAGGAGTGCGACGATCTGCGCATCCGTCAATTGGCTCTTTTGCTCAGCTTCACCCGGCATCTCGCGTAAGCGCTCTTCGAGTTCATTGGTTTGTGCCTGTTCGAGTGGAACGCGGGCTTGTATTTCAGCTGTCTGCGCTTCCTTCTGCTGGTTGCCAATATCGGTGCCAAGCTGCTTCTCGTTCTGCGCAATGAGCACGTTATGATGCGCCGTCGTCCCTGGAATGCGCGCAGCCAATCCCGGTAACAGAACATTTCCAAGCACATCCCCTGTTTTTGCGAGTCCATGCAAGAATGGCTGCTTGATCTGATCGACGCCAGAACCCGTAGCCATCAGGCGTTGACGTTCCTGCTCATCGCCGCCGGTCGTGCCCTGGGGCATAAAGTTGACTTTCTGTCCGCGCGGGCCTGAAACCGCTGGCGGCTGCGATCCCATCGCCGGAACCGAACTCAGCTGCGAAGGCGACGGCATCAGCAGAGGCGCAGGCGCCGTAGGTGAGGCTTGACGCGCGGCTGCGAGGACAGGATTAGCGGGTTGCGCCATTTGCGCGGGAACAGAGGCGTGCGCCTGCATCAGTGCAGCCTTGGCGCCTGGACTCAGGCCGTTGATTTCATCGAGGAGCGGGTTTGTCGCGGGGGCCATTTACACCATTCCTCCTGCCGCTGCTGCCGCTGCTTTTACAACGTCCAAACTAGCCGGAAGAACATACTTATCCCACGGATTCTGCTGGGCTGCCTGATTGCTGATGCCAAGCGCCTGATTAGAAATGCCGAGCGCGTTTTCGCCCTCGCCCAATTCTGTTCCGTAGAGGCTCTGTAGTCCATGCAAGCCCGATTGCTGCTGCTCGTTAGCTAATTTAGCGCTTGCCAGTTCCGTACCCACTGCGGCATTGGATAGATTCTGGCCGGCCTGCCGCACGCCTTGGCCGATCGCTGCTTTCGCCCCGCCTGCATTGCGCGTGCGCGCGGCATAAAGTCTTCCGGAACCGATCGCACCCGATGTCGAACCGCCGGCAGACTGCTGTGCGGCCGTGTTCATCATGGCCTTCTGCGTGGGTAACAACCCCTGGGGATGCGTGGCTTCGGCCTGGAGTGTCGGCTCCAGCCCTCCATAAATATTGGCAGCGTTCGCAGTCAGACTGTTGCTTAGATTATTCGCCGTGCCGGAGTTTGAAAGTGCGTCTTTTTCTACCCCTTTGGGCATCAGGGCCTCCAATCCTCAATGGCATAACCTTTCCAAGTAGGTTTCCATCGAAAGTGGCGCTGGAGGTGCCGCCCAAATGCTTTTTCCACTCCAGGGGCAAGGAATACAAATGCTTGTTTGAAGCCCTTGCGCACAAGTCTATCTCTAAGTGCCTCGTGGAGCAAGGACAAAGCCTCTAGTTTCACCAGCGGATGTGTCATGCCGCCTGAAGCACAAAGCATCGTGATTTCCGGAACCATTTTCTCCCCTGCTGCCATAATCGGACAGTTCGCATCATCCGTTACGATCAAATAATCTGCTATATTGTCTGGGAAAGGAAAACCGTAGCCGCCACGCTCGTGCAACTCTCGCAGAACCGTCTCATCTATGGACTCGAAGGCGCGAACTTTCATTGCGTACCTCGCACAGGAGGAGCACCATTGGCCGAACGGAAGGAACTGCCGAAACCGGGAGGCTGGCCACGGCGCGTCGTGCCTGCGCCCTGCGTGGGCAACAGGGAAACCGTCGAGACAGAGCCTCCCTTCACCAGACGCGGTACAGGACCGCCGAAGATTACCGGCGCAGTCGATACTCCGGTGGGATACTTGGCGCGGACCTGATAGTAGCCGCCCCAGTTACCCACTGGAAGAATGTGGTTGCGCGAATCCCCGATAAACTGTGTGCGCGCGTTCTGAAAATGGGGATTGTCGGCGTAATCGACATAGTAGCCGAGGCCTTCATAGAAATTGCCATCATGCTGAATCGATATATCGACGCCCTGTGGATGTGGGACTACATTCACGCCCTGGATAGCGGGTGGCGGTGCCGGCTGGCCATCTAGATTGGCGTTGGTCTGCGATTCGAGCGTGTTGACGCCGCGCACCAGGTCGTTCACCATCTCATGCAACCGCGCGCCGATTTCGGGCGCGCCGTCCACCTTAAGCCTCCGTAACCAGTCGAGATTACGCACCTGTAAACTCATGCCGCTGCTCCACGAATCTGCAACTTAGCTTTCTTGAACCATAGTTGTACGCGCTGCAGATTGAACGAATTGTCGGTTTGTCCAGTCAAAGGCGCGCTGGCGATCTTCAAGAAAATCCGGTTGCCCTGCGCCTGGTTGCCGGCAAATTCCTGGTCAAAAGTTGGCGTCGTGGACAGATTGCGCGTCGTCGTCAGATTCCATGTGTTGGTGAGTGCATCACAGAGACAGGTATAGGTGACCGTTCCCACCCCGGCGATGAAGATGTTGGCATAGGCACAGAGTAGACGCACGAATGCGAGTCCAATGGCCTGTGCTTTCTCGGGATCAAGAAATGGCGCTGTGATGTAGTAGGGCGAAATTTGCCCGTAATCGTCGTCGGTCAGTTTGGCCGGATTCAGGATGTAGATATTCCCATATCCGGCACTGACGCCGAGCGCTTGACCATTGCCACCAAAGAACACCGTTGTCAGTTGCCCCAGGTTGTCGCGGTACATGCGCGCCGCCCCGTTCATGGCTCGCATGCAGCGCGTCCACTTGCGTGTGTTGTCGGTCGCAATCAGTTTGCCGCCAAGTGAAGGATGGAAGGGTGGGGAACCTGCGATCGCGTAAGCGCTATTGAGTTCCCGATAGCTCAATGGATAGATGCGGTTGGGCGTAGTAGCCGAGCCGACAGGCAAAAAGAAATAGAGAATCCGTTCAACTGGATCGTTGAGCGCGGAAATATTAGTCGCCGCAGCCATGTTGATGCTGCTCCCCGCCGCGACCCAAGGGAAGGAACTATACGGCGCGTTCCAGTTCGGTTGAATCTCCTGTGAAATCTTTTCAGGAACACCCCCATCAAAGATCATGGCTCCCGATTCCGCCGGCCACGCGCACCAGTCCTGCGCTCCTGAAACAGACTCGTCATCCGCTTGCGAGTGCGTCACGCCGAAAGCTGAAAGCGTACCGCAGTTGGCTGCAACCTCGCGCCAGATCCAGCCCACGGGCTCTGAAGTCGGGTCGACAGTGATTTCATGTAGGCGTCCGGAAGGGTCCTGAGTGTGGCAATAAAGCGAGCCGCGAATCACGGAATAGTCCATGATCTTACGTGTATCCTCCGTTGGCTGCATATTGCCGCTCACGCCATCGAAGCCAGAGGGATTGTTTGTGTAGCTGGTAAAGGATTGGGTATCGAGGTAAGGCTCTTCGGCATCGATGACCGAAATCTCTTTAAGCGCCACCGTCACCGTTCCTGCTGAAGCTATGGCATATAAACCAAACTCCAGCGTAGGTTGAATCGTAATGGGAGTCGCTGCCAAGAACGTCGCCTCGAAATATCCCCCATTAGTAGCTTGCCATGTTGTGATGTTTGAGCCCGGAACTGTTGCCGTCGTGGTAAACGTTCCATCGGTGAGGAAAAAGATGATTGAAATATTCGCGGCTATTCCGGTCACGGAAGCTACTTTGAACCGGACTTTGTATGTCGTAAGGGGATCAAGAATCGGATCACCATAAGGGTCCAGATAGGCACTTTGCTGGATGAGTCCTGAGGTTCCCACTATATCTGTTGACTGAGCGGCAATTGTCCACGTTCCATCCCAGACATTCAGGCTCAACGAACCGTGAACTGAGCTTGCGGGAAGCGTCCAGCCGGCCGGCGCCACAGCTCCGATAGTCGTTCCTCCACCAAACCCCATGTTGATGAAGTTTTGAATCGCGTTCCTCTGGCCCCATGTTGTCAATCTTGATTCCCAATATCCGAATCCCAAGGCCCCATCGATCTTGATTTGGTCTGCAAGATTGTTGCCGGTAATGCTGATGCCGATCGCAGCGAAAAGGGAATTGTCTGAAAAGTCAAGAATCGCGCCCATCGTTGTGTTGTCGTTGATCTGCGTAGCTGTCGAGACAATCTGGCCCTCGAGCTGCGCTGGAACCGGAAGATAGAAGAAAGGCGGAAGAAGACCGGGAACGTTTGGTTGCGCACCCGTGAATGCCAAAATACGGGCTTTCACGTCGGATGGTCCTGTAGGGATATTGCTCACGTTGACGAGCTGCCCTCCGTTGGCAATAAAACTAACCGGAGGGCTCGGCGCGGTGATCGTTCCATCTTGAAGCAAAAAAAGAGTCTGCATCAAGTGAAGTCCAGGAGAGCATTGACCATATACGATTGCCGATCCGACGTCAGTTGAGGTCGCGTCGGGTCCATATTGTGTATATGTAAAAGTTTGAGCGTTGATCGAATTCACGTAAAATGTTCCGTTCCATGCGAAACTGACAGCACCGCTTGTCCATGTTCCATCGCTGTAAGTAACTTGAACCGTGAAAGTCGTAGGCGTTGGGGCAGTGACAACTTCAAAATAGGTCGGAGTCGGCGTATTGTCCGGAACAGGCCACGCAAGAGAAACAGTCACCCCGGTCGCAGTTGCGTCGGCATCGACTTGCTCATAAACAATCTGATCCGGAGCCGGGACCAGAGCAACCGTCACCGAAGTATTAAACGAAGCTGGAGTAGCGCCAGATACTTGCACTACTGCTCCAGGAACTAGCCCATGCGCCCCACCGCCATTAACCAGCGTGACCACATCTCCCTGCCTAATTCCCGTCCATCCAGCGGCACTTCCAATAGTCTCAGGGGTCACACCAGTGATCGTGACATCCTGATTAGGCCCGAGGCCGTGAGGATCGGTTGTCGTCACTGTGGCCAATCCAGGAAGGCTGTCATTTTCAATGACAATCGAAACGATTCCTCCACCAATGGGAGTAGCAGAAACCCCTGAAATCTGAATCTGGTTTCCAACCTGAACTCCGGTGGATGCGACGGTGTTTCCGGTGACTAGATTTCCAGCCCTTGTAAGGGAATAGATATTTTGTGTTGCTGTTCCGCCGGTACCTGTAGCCGGAGTCAAACTAAAAGCGATATTTGCAATTTTGAATTGCGTGCTTGAGATAATCTGCGTGATTCGAACTGACACTACATTAAATGGAGCATAGCTATTTCCAGAAACGCTGACGATCATGCCTTCAGTGAATGCTTCTGGAGTCGTCACAGTGTACTCAATACTCAGATAGCCGATCAAGTGACCGTTCAAAAACTGAGGGTCTGCATAAGTCGCAGTTGCGATTGTTGCGCTCAAGCCAACTGCGGTTCCAATAAGGTCTTGAGGGGCTGGAGCGAGACTTGAAACCTGTGCACAAACCCCAGGACCGTCCTGCGTGACTCTCTGGAGATTGGTTCCGTCCCATTGATAGGAAATATCGGAGCCATGAAGACCATCAGAGATAGCGATCCATTCACGCCCAAACGCGGTAACTGATTTGCAGAAACTTCCCGGTGTAGATTGAAATAGCTTGGTATAAGTTCCAGGAGAGTTCGACCAATCCTCAACCCACATCACGCCGTTCGAGTCAAAATAAAGGTTTTTGATGACGCCGCTTGAAGTAACGAAGCTTTTGCCATAAACAACCGTAGGACTAAGATTGTTAGGCCCTCCGCTTGGAAACGGATTTTCAAAGACTTTCTCGAACCCACCCCGGGAATAGGCGCTTCCCGGCAGGTACATCAATTCCTGGTTATCAGGGGACACTCCTTCCGGCAGGGCGGTTGGAGCCATCTCGGTGACCCACCCGCCCAGCACAGTAAGAGGCACGCCAACCGCGCCGGAAGGATTGAACGCCACAGTTCACCTCGTTAGACAAATGTGGGGAATACAGCCTCGAACTTCCACACCGCCGTCGAGATGGCGCCGGAATAGGCGCTGCCTTCCGTGTACTCGGTTCCTGCCAGCGAGAAATTGACTGCGCCGTTGGCGATGCTGGTTCCCTTCTGGTAGACGGCCGAATACATCGAAGCCGCTGTGCCCGCCGGCGGTTGCTCATAGATGAACACAGCCAGGGGAATTGATCCACTCTGAATACCGTAAATCCCGGCGAAGCTCAGCGTGTCGCCGTGGCTCGAAACAGTTCCGTAATTCCCGGAAAGAGTAATAGTGCCGCGCACAATCTGCGTGGCCTGCGTGGTGTCGTTCTGCGCGTAACTTGAATCAACTGTCGCTGTCGCTGCCATGAAAATCTCCTTAGTATCCGCCTGCTCCCCAAATCCTTGAGCGTCCGCGATTGGAATAGGAACCCCGCTGCACGGGCGTGCGCTGTTTCAGTTTTACATCGCTGTTGTTCATAATCTGCCGCGCATCGCTTTCCGCAGCAGTCATGAACGAATTCACATCGATATCATCTCGCCCCAGAACTACTTCAATGCACAGATAATTCGCCAAGGCTGATTGCGAACGCATGATCGGCACCGGCATATTCGAGGGCGTCGTGGCCGGGTTCGTTGTGGGATCGCCCAGCACATTGTTTGTGGTCACAAAATCAGCATCGAACGCCGCATACTCGACTTCGAAATCCATGCTGTTCGTTGAGCCGGGAATGAAAATCATATCGTTCTTCCATTCGAAATAACCGTTCCATGGCTTTTTCGAGTATTCCGGCAATCCGTCGGGACACATCCGCATCGGTACAAAACGTGAGTTGCTGCCTGTCTGACGCTCGCTCAGCCGCAGCGGGCAAATCAGATCTGAAGGCAGTATACTGGCAGGCGGTCCCCAGTAACTCACGCCGTCGAAGTAATAGGTCCAACTCCAGCTATTCGGCAGCGCCGGATCGAACGTAGCCGTGATTGGCAGTGCATAGCCAAAGAATTTGCGCTTATATTTGGAGTAACCAAGATTGGCGAGGTAGGTTTGGAGTTTGCGCCACGCACTATTGGTCATCGTGGCCGTGAATGGCTGGATATCGGTCAGAATATCGCCGCCGATGGCCTGGATGGCATCATTCAAGCGCGTGCGCGCAAGGTTCAGCACGCTCTCAAGCGAGTCATAGGGCGCAACCGCGGTAGGAGGCGGGAGCGGACTCATCGATCAGCCTCCCTTTCCATTATTTGCCTTTCTTTGGAGATGTTGCGGCTTCAATTTCGTCCTGCTTGATCTTCCAGGCTACGTAAGCGTCGGCGTTCACAATGCCGCCACAGTTGTGGCACTTCGGCGCATCGGGTTCAACTGAGCTGCGGCACGCAGGACACTTGATGTTGGTCGATACCTCGCCCTGCGCTTGCCACGGCTTACCGCTCAGATTGAGTACTCGTGCCGCGGCTCCGTAGGTCTTAGGTGAGAACACGTCGTAAGCCAGTTTGCGGTCACGATCCCAGAGCCGGTCCATGTAATCGCACATCTGTGAACAGGAAACATGGAGATAGCCTTTTGCCTCGTGTAGTTCGGCTTCGGTCGGCTTTTCGCCGGCGGCAATAAATACCCCGGCATGGCGTTTGGACTGCTTGCGGTCCTGATTGCGACCCTCCCCAAGGATTTCGACAGCCATCTTCCGGCCCTCATCCTGCAGGCGCTTGTATTCCTTCTTGTCGCGCGAAGGATAGAGTTCTTCCTCCAGCACATGCAGCGGGGTAAGCATTTCGATGTACGGCTTGTCTTCAGGGCACGGAGGAATGTAGAACGTGCCTGCCGAACCGCAGGGAATGATATGCGCCCAGGGTCCGACATTGAAGATGTGCACGAGCTGCTTTTTGAACTCTTTCATGATGTCGAGTTCAGGCGGCGCGACGGGTCCGGCTTTGGTGCGACGTGTGGCGTCGATATAGCCCTTGGTTTGAACGAACGTGGGCGCATCGCTGGCGTGGCCGGAAGCATTCAGTGCATCGCCCGGCAATGTCTCTGCGGCTTTCTGTGCGGTCAGAGTCGGATCATAGACTGGCATTGACTTTTGGTCCTCTCAGTGAAACCACCGAGCCCCGGCGTGTAGGCAATCCCAATTCGTTCGCCGTTATCGGTGTCTTCGCGGTTTTGTGGTTGACTGCTTTGGGCGTTCCGGAAAAGTTCGCCGGACGCACTCCGTAGAGCGGTTCTACCTCCCGGCAGCGCAGAAACCGTTCCTCATTGGCTTCGCGCTCCAGGCGCTTATCGATTTCCGCATTTTTCGTCTTGATTTCAGACGCCGAACGCATGGAGCCGCGATTGATCAGATCGATAATCTTGTCGGCACCTGAAATATCTTCGATGGCGTCAAAAGTCCAGCAATGGTTATACACGCCGTCATAAGGGTAAGGTCCATTGATGAGCATTCCCGATTGCGGGTCCCTTGGGCCCCAGCGTTCATATTCGGCAGGCGTCATCTTCGTATCTTCAAATCCCGACGTCCACTTTTCCAAGACCCACTTGTTCCCTACTTCCGGATGTCTCGGCCGCTGCCGGCAACCCACATAACCATCTTGGTACTTACCGAAAACCAGCTTCTTTGAAGTCGGCGCAAAGACGATCCGGTAAATTGGCTCGCCTTTCATCCGGCCTGCTGGAACCATCCCAAACCGGGCCATCGGCATAGGCCATTGACTCGGCTTGGGAAGTTCCAACGATTCTGCGGTCAGTACCATCGTTTTACGCGAACAGCCCGTTCGGAATCGTGATGCCGGAGAGAAAAGCTCCTTCTCTCGACTGGACAATAGCCATCTGCCCTTGCCAGATCATGTAGAAGACCAGCGATGCCGCGATGCCGCCACTCTGCCCATACAGCGGAAAGAGCGTCTGGCCGGCCACATCGTAAAAATCAGTGGGCACGGTCTCAATGCGGAACAGGTTCTTCTCGCGCAGCACATCCAGGTAACCGGGCAGCGCGCGCGGGTTGACCAGCATCTCGCGTCCTGCGATGGTTGTCGCAGCCTTACGCTTGAGCATGTCTTCGCTGGTATCACCCTTGGCATTGGTGTAGTCGATGCGCTGCACCAGAAGCGCGTTCTGCTCCCAGGCGTCACGCACATCGACGTTGCAATGCCCGAACATGCCTTCGCCCTCGGCTGCCTCTTCGCCCTTGGAAAGCTCGATCAGGGAAAAGATGGCGCGCACTACCTGCGGGGTCAGAGCGCCGTTCACAGCCAGCGTAGGAACCAGGTATTTGCCTGGCCATGCCGAGCGCTGAATGCCGAGCCAATTGCCAGTGTTGGTTCCCACCTGGTAATAGCGCAGACCGAAGACACCGGTATTGGACTGGCCGGGCGAGCCGGAGACCAGCAGAAGATAGCCTGCCGTGACGCCCGATGAGGTAGGAATGGGATTGGCAAGCCAGATGGTGTTGTTGAGGATGTCGGTCGATTCGATGGTGATCGAGGCCACTTTCGTGCCTGCCAGCGCCGTCCAGATGTCCAAATCCTGATCATCAAGGAAGAAATTGGCGTTGTTGACCACCAAGCCGACGATATTCGAACCCGATGTGACGGTCGATACAACCGTATCCAGGGTGTTGGAACCGTTGCCCTGAATCACCGTGTCCATGAAATCCGCGAACGCCTTGGGCGCGATGGAGCGCGTCAGGGTAGCGAAATCCTCGATCGCCTTTTCGTCGGAGTCGGTTGCGTACTCGGTTTCCTTGGTATAGCTCCACGCCATCACCAGGGTAGTCGTTGTGACTTGCCCGGGAATGGTGGTCGGGCCGGAACCGAGGCCCAGATCGCCGCCGTCCAGATTACCTACACGGGGCTTGCCGCCGCGCGATGGCATGGTGGGAACGCGGGCGAGACGATTGGAAACTGGTTTGGTTTGAACGTTCTTGAACCGCTTCCAGAGAACGGAAGCACTCAGGGAAAGGTCTTCGAGTTCCGGCCTCACCCATTCCTGTTGCAGGGCTAGTGTTTGGTCAACAGACGCAACGCCCATGAAGCATCTCCTTGGTGCAGAAATGCGTCACTCGTCGCGCCCGCTTTTGCCGGCCATTGGGCTCGCCGTTCCTTGTGCGGAGTGGCGATATTATTCAGATTGTCCGAATGCGAGTCGGTTTAAGCCTTTTCCGGCGGCGTTCTCTCCATCATCCGGTGATTCACTTACTATTTACGCACCTGTAGGCCGTAAAGTCAATCTTTTCCGTCACGCGGTCTTGGGCTTCCACTTAAACAGCCCCTTTTCGCCCACAATATACGCCTCATTGCGGTTCAGCATGGCATTTGTGGTGCGCAATAGATCCACGCGCTTGCCGATAGTCTTCGGATGACCGGAAATCCACTGTGCAAGATTTCCCGAGTGATCGGTTGTCCGCTGCGTCGTTGTCTGGCGCTGCTGCCCGTTTCCATTCGCATTCTGCGTCTGTTTTTGTGTTCCTGCCGCCTTTTTCGCGTCGATCACAGCCTGGGTATGGCGAGCAGTGATGCTGGGAATAAGTTTGCGGTATTCCGAAGTCGCGCGATCGATGTAGGCGCGCTTATTCCCAGCTTGGATGTAGCCACGCATAGCCTGACCATACTTTGTGTTCGCGGCACAGCGCGCATTGTACTCCTCCAGCACCGCGGCGCGGATTTTGGCCTTGTCGGAGTCATCGAGCGTGACTTTTTGGGCCGTGGCTAGCCGTTGCATCTCGGAATCGCGCAATCCGGTTCCCACCTGGTGGGTTTCGCCATTCCACTCGCGGCGCGTGATGTCCATTTCTTTCTGCGTGAGCCGTTCTTCGCGCTGATCGATGCCGCCAGTCTGTTTCTGAGTCCCTTCGGCCAGTTTGGGTGCGATCGGCTTGGCCGCCATCTCATCCAGACCTGAGACAGCGCCGTAAATCTCGTTGATCGCAGCAATCACGCGGTCTTTACCAGGAAAATCCGGCATGTTGGGAACGAAAGTCTGCAAAATAGCGAACTGAAGAGGAATTTGTTTACCATCCAGATATCCTTTTGCGCTCTTTGCCACATAGGCCGAGAAACCTTCAGGATTAACGCGCGCAAATTCATCCATCGCCCTCGGAATCAACTGCTGAAAGGCTTCGGGGTTGGCTTCGAGCATCTGCGGAATCAGCGCAGGGTCACCCTTTTCGAATTTCTCATCGAAATCCCGCCAGAAGTTGCGCTCATCCAGCGTTTGCTCGACAATCTGCTCTGCTGTATATCCTGCTTCGGCATCATCGGTCAGACGTGAATAGATTTGCCGTTCGCTCTCGAAGGCATCGAGATTACCACCTGTGGCGCGGTCGGCTTTGTCGGCAATGTGGATGGCATTGCGAATCGATCGGATCTCGCGCGCATCCAGCTTTTCGCCGTTCTTGAGTTTTTCTTTGACCGCGCGATATAATTCAGCGCCGCGCAGATGTCCGGTTTCGCCGGCTTGCGGCGTGTCGCCATTGTCAATCTGCTGCGAACCGTCGGTTCCCGATACTCCAGATGATGCACCGGTATCTGCGCCGCTGTCGCTGGTGATGGTAGTTTCTACGGGGGATTCAACTGGTGCTTCCAGTGTGGCTACTGCGCCTTCATCGGCCATGTACCGCTCCTATTGCGTGGGTTTGGCGCCGGGAGGTTGGGCGCTGGATTGTTGATTGCCGAGGGCTGCGATGCCTGCCTGTTTATTCATCGCGGCCTGACCGGCAGGGCTTTCATCCTTAAAGTTGATCGATTCACTAGGCGGTTTCGCCTGTTGAGCGGCCTGTGCCGCCATCTGCTGCTGCAAAAACATCTCATGCGCATCGGCGTGCAGCTCGACATTGCGAATCCCGGCTGCATTGCCTTCGACTTCTTGCCGCCAGCAATCTTCACTTGAGAGATATTCCTGGCACTTCGCCAGTTCCCATTTGTGATAATCACGCTTGCGCGGCATCACGGAAGGCAATTCTGGAGGCGGGGGCGCATAAGGCGGTGCAGGCAATCCGGCACCGGCCGCCTCAAGCGTCTGTTGCGCGTGCTGGACGTTATAAGCATCCACTGCCTGCTGGTTCGGAATGGGAGCTTCGCGGAGCAGAATCTCAAGCTCGCGCGTCTGCTTCTTATAGGCCAGCGCCGGCGTGAGCGTGAGTTCGGGAAATCCGTTGAGCGATAGAACCTCTTCCCAGTTGTCGGGCGAATTGAAGAACTCGGCACCGATAGGCGACGTTGCCAATCCGGGCAACAGCTTTTCCATCGTCGCCCGTTTGGAGGCGGTTGACTCGGGGAAAGTCGAATCAGCATCGGGTTTGCAATGAAACGAGCCGCGTGTAAGCTTTTCGAGGCGAATTGTGACCGTCTGCTTATCGCCTGTCGTGACTACAATTTCCCTGGCGTGGTCGGGATTCTTCGAAGCGGCGAGCGCCGCTTTCTTATAGATTCCCGCGAAAACCAGTTGCAGACGCGACCAAGTTGGCCCAAGAATGCCCATCGATTGCGCTTTGTCCATCGCGCGTTCAGTTGCGGTCTGGTCGTGTGGACCCGCTACTCCCTGTAGTGCCGGCGAAGCACCCGTGATGTCCTGAGAAAGTGCAGTGCGGTATTCTTCCATGCAATCGACGAAGGATTCAGGCGCCTGCATGTCGGGATCGCGGTAGAACGCATTCTCTAAAGGCTCATCGGGTGGCACAGTGGGATTCTTGACCAGAAGAAATTGCGCCGGCCGCGCTTGTTGGTCCACGATGGCGTCGTAATCTTCCTTGTCGCCGCGGAAATACGTCATCGGCCAGCCTTTTTCGTAGAACTCCCGCTCGGCATTCTTGAAATCGTTGAAGCCGTCCTGAATCACCTTCATCGGCTCCATCAATGCGCCGCCGGTCAGCGAATCTCGTTTCTCGCTCATCACGATGTCAATCGCATCGTCCATCGATTCCGGCATCGATTCCGAGTAAGTTTTGCCGATGTAAACAATATGCACGCCTTCGGGATAAAGCGCATTCAGAACGTCGCGGATAGTTGCAGGTGAGCTGTCTTCGTTAGTCGGCCATGAGCCCATAACGAACTCTTCCGCTTCATCATCCCAGCCCGATGGCCCGGTATAAGCCTCTTCGCAGGTCTGGTGCGTAAACGCCTGGGGCCGCAAAAAACCATGCATCTCCGTCACCAGATGCGCGGTCGCGGCGCTGATGACATATGCACCTTTGGCCGCCTGACGCACGCCAAGACGCATGTAGCGCGTCCAGTCCGATTCGCCCGGCGCGCCTTCGCCGCCCGCGATCTTCCAAGTGCCATTCTCTTCCTGCAGCCATGGGTTATTGGCGCGCGCCATGAGGATATTGGGGTCTTTGAACAGGAAACAGTAAATCGCGTCGTCCTGGCTGCGGCAAAGAATAGGCACCTTCGATTCCAGTGTGCCGAATATCTCTGTCGTCTCCATCTGGCGCGGCTCGCCCGCATCGTTCATGCCCCACTTTTGTCGATTGGTAGCAGTGTGGGTCCAAGCCACAACACGGCCCGACAACTCGAAATAGCGCGTAATCGCCTGCTGCAGGTCGGGAATATCGTTCTTCTGATCGAACAGATGCCGGTAGCCTTCCGCAGTTTCAGCGGCTTCGATGTCCTCGCTTCGGTCGGGATGATCGGGCTGGAAATCGATGCCCGGAGGATTCTGTGTCAGTACGGCGTCGATAGTACGGCGGCGGGCGCGGAAGATGTTGTACGCGCCCATGAACTCGCTGCATTCAAGGCTTTGCCCGTCACCCAGGTTGATCGTCGCGCCAGCCGACCCGATCTGGTAAACCCCCGTCCCATAATTGGGATAGAAATGCTGCACTCCATCGTCGTAGAAGCGCAAGCCGCGATCGATCAACCCCTCCACATTGCGGTCGTAGAGTTCGAGCTTTTGAAACTCCTCAATCAACTGTTTCAATACATCCTGAAGCAGTTCCGGAAGATGGCGATTGTTCTTGCCGAATGAGGGCGGTTCTGCAGGATTTGGCTGCTGAATGACAGGTGCGCCGCCGGTTTCCGGCTGGTCCTGGTTAACGAGAGGTGGTAGCGTGCTAGTTGCCATTATGCCTTTCAGCGCAACGTATGCACCGTGCATCAATCTGCTCTTGAGTAAGGTCTATAGGCGATTCGAGGACGTGTCCACGTCTACATGTAAAAAGCGCGGCATGATCGGCACCGCTTCGCAGGAAAGCACTCCACGCATTTATTTCACCGGGAAGATACTCAAATCGTCCTCCGAAAGCGGGTAACTCAACGGCTCCGTATTGCGGGAAAGCGGTTGGGCCTCCAAAATCATAGAGAGATAGATTGGATGGAAGTTTAGTCATCAGTTCTCCACAGCTTTCATAATCCTGACGATATTGCGCGCCGCCTGTGCGGCTTTGTCTACCTCATCCTGCCTGTCGAGAATCGCTTTCAGCGCACGCGCGAACGTGGGGCAGCAGAATTGCGGACAGTTGACGAAATTGCGGTGCATGAGCTTGGTATTGCCGATCGACGTGACGCAGTAGGGGCAGCGCAAATAGCGCTGCTTGCCGTTGTTCACGCGCCAATATTCGCGCTGCATGAACTCGAGCTTCTCCTGCGCGGCTTTCTTTTCGTCAATCACAGTATCGCTCAATGGTGCATCGCCTTGAAGCCTTTGGCTGAGGCTATCATTCTGCCCAACCGTCCGCTGTGATGGCCGGCCAGCTTCGATTCGGGAATCTTCTCACCCTCGGGAACGCCCAGAGCGCGATGTAAGGCGCCAGGATGCTCGGTAAAGCTACCTTTGTTCCCCAGATTCACCGTTTTGGTCTTCGGCTTGTACAACTTCCCCGCCATCGCTGGCCTCCATTTCTGCTGGCTGTTCAGGTTTGGGCTCTGCAACCGCAGGCGGTTCGACCGCTTCGACCACCGGCAACTGCGGCCGTATTTCCTCCCCCGCAAAGTAGCACTCATCGGGCGAGCCATTGGGGTCAGGAAAGAACGCATCGCGGCCGGTGCGCACGTCGTAATAGGCTTTTCCCGCCGCAGAGCGCGAGATGTAGCGATGCACCCGGCAAAGTGGATATTCGCGCCGCATGGCTGCCGTGGGTCGAGGACTTCCATCAAAGATCATGATCGTCTCCTGTACAGCTTGCCCGATTGCCTGACGTGTTCCGGTTTGCCTTCTTCCGGGCCTGAAGCAAAGTCGTGCAGTTGCTCATGCGACATCTTGAGCAGTCCCCGATTGCGCTTGTAGAGCTTCCCGGGGGCATGTTCAGCGATCTGCATGGCCTTTTGCTCAGCTTTGCTTACGCTCGGCACTATGCTGCCTCATCCTTTTTGAATGGATAACTGTCTTCCGGCATTCCATACACGATGCCGTTTTGGCCTATGTGAGCACACAGCACGCCGCCGTGCGCGACGATTCTGAATCCTGCGTCGATGACCTTCTTACAAAAATAGAGATCATCGGTGCCGCTCCGGCGCTGAATCGGAACAATCTCGTTGCCGAGAGTCACCGATTCTCCTACCGGCGCTTCGTCCGGCTCAAAGAACCACGGCTTAGGAAGTGATTTGAATACTTCCGTCTTGAGTAACATGCAGCCTGTTCCCATTCCTTCACAGTCGAAGACGTCTCCTACCTTCCAATTCCAGAATGAACCGTCTCCGATTCGCTTAAATACCAAAGGCCTGGGTTGCGCCTCTTTCGTGCAGTAAATCCCGCCCGCCACCATGATCTTGGGATCTTTTTCAATCTCGTAGGTCAAATGGCGCAGCGTATAGTTTGGGCAAACCGTATCGTCATCCACCATGAAGAGATACCGGGCATTCGCTTCGAGCGCTTTCTCTGCCAGCGTTTCCCGGTTTCCGGCCCGATCCGGACCTATTTCGATGATCCATGTCGTGAAAGACCCTACGGGGGTATTGATTCCCATCGATTGCAAGGAGAATGCCCAGCGTATGTCTACTGGGCGTCCGCTGGAAGGAATTCCGACCACCAATCCGGGGATCATTTACTTCGCCTCTAGTGTATAGGTCAGGCTCACGCGGAGCGTTCCGGTTCCGGTTGCGAAGTTAGCCGAGGCGCAGTTGATGGCAATCGGCTGATTATCATAAAGAGCTTCGGTTGTTGAGCCCAGATTGGCGCCGGCGAGTTGAATCACCTGGACCGTAGTCTGGCTGTCAAGGAACGTGCTGGCAATGGTTCCGCTCAGAGCTTGGGTGGTAACCGCGGCGCCATAGCCGATCGTGATCGCACCGCCGGCGGTATAAGCTGTTCCGGTGCATTCGTTGACTAGCGTGGCCTTGAGGATGTTGTAGAAGTAACCGGCTCCAGGCGCGGGGAGCAACTGCACAGGCGTCGAGCTCAGTGTCAGAATCTGCGCATTGGTCAGAACAACTTGAGTGCGCTGTGGACTCGAACCGTAACGGTTATCGATCAGCGAGACTCCACCGGACCACGTAGCAGCCTGAAGCATCGCGGTCGTGCCGCCGAGAGCTGTCCAGACGGCATCGACAACTACCGACCCGCCACCCTTCAACGCTGCATAGTTGATTGCTTCCTGAAGACCTACGGTTCCAGAGCGGACCTGATCGCCGTTACCATGCTGGTAGGTCCAGTTGGTGTAGGTGATGGTTGGTGAGCCGTAAACCAGCGGCGTTGACACCGATACTGCGCTCGGTGTCTGCGTCTCCATGTTGGAGTCCGCGCCGACCAGCACAGGCGTTGTTGTTGCCAGGGGACTGATGACCGTCCCATCGGCCAATGCAACACTGGCGAATGCGAGCGTGAGAGTGCCGGAACCCGCGGCGTTCGGACCTGCGATGACTTGCAGGGGTGGAACCTGCGTGTTGATGCCGTAGGCGAAGTCGGAGGCGCTGTAAATTCCTGCAAAACGTGAGATTGCCATGATACTGCTCCTTTACCAATGTTTGAGTGAATGGCTACATCCTTACTGCTTACTAAGGTTTGCCGGTCTCTCCCGACTGCCACCGCTTGCCAGATTAATTGTTCCTCGCGGTCACGGCTCCTAGTATCCTCTGGCTGGACTCCGCCCGAACCCTCGCGGGTTTTCGCGGTAACCCCTACGCTCCCATTCCCCCATACGCAGGCATAGCTTCAGCCCCTTCGCCGCCCTGATGCGCAGGTTCCTGCGCTTCCTCGTCGAAGAACTTGCCGAGAGATTCCTTGGCCTCTTCCGCCGTGTTGTGCTCGTGCGGCCCGTCATGCTCGCCCGACTCGTGGATCCCATGCGTATGGATCGCCATGCCGTCATGATGTGCGACGTGATGCTTGTCACCGCCGGTCAGGTGATGCCCGATATGCGCCAGCATGTGCAGATGGTCGGGATGCGTCTCAGCTGTGCCGTCGTGCATGTGCGTTTCCAGATGCCCGTCAGGGTGTTCTTCGATGGTGTGCGTCTTGGTTCCGGTTTCGTCCGGCTCGCCGCTCACATCGTCTTTTCCCTTGCTCATGCTCTCAGGCTTCGGCTTGCGCTCCATCTCGCTGCCTCCCAGCTTACTCAAGCCGCCCATGCCTTTCATCTTGTCAGCCATGATTCTCCATTCCGGCCGGTCTCTCGGCCTCCAACATCTCGGAATTGTACCGCTCATTCAAGCGGCGAAGCTCAGAACCCCTGAAGGTGCGTCCCGGAGTATCTTGCGCCCGAGGAGAGGTTTGCGTCAACAATTGCTTCTGTCGGAGAAGTTCGTCGCGCTCGGAAATAGCCACGTTGTAGAGATTTTCGGTGCGGACGCGAAGCGCTCTTTCCGCTTGTAGAGATTCGAGAGAGATTCGAGCGCTTTTTCTGTGCTGCCATGCATCGATCAATAAAGCAAGAACCGCTAATGAAAGAGCCAGAATCGTTACCTCGCCCATACGCTTCTCCTGCCTTTCGTGCGGCGCTTGTTCTCAGCTTCCATCTTGCGCAACTGAATGGCGACTGTCGTCATCGTAGCACCGCTCTGCTCCATTTCAAGCCTTTTTTCTGCGACTTGCACTGGGTAAGGAGCCGACGCTTTGGGGTTGAGCATCGATTTCAACAGGTAGCGCGTTCGATCCAGCACATCGTCTGACTTCGTAGCCGTCTTGATAATATCCTCGTGTCGGCCAATATGCAGATCGTCCCTGACCGCCATCGGAATCGCGTCAATCGTGTCTTGACAGGACCCAGAGATAAACAAAAGCGGCGTATTCACCGAGTAACCCCCGCCTTCTTTGTCGAAATCATCATCCTGCCGCGTGGGGTCCATACAGCCGTTCAGCACATCCGCGGTCTTTTTCATCATCGCATACATATATCGCCAGCCACCGATCCGCGCATTGTCGGCCTGCTCTGGGTAGGGAAACGACACGTGCAATTCGCGATCCTTGTAAGGCACTTTTTCCACACGCAGCAGTTCCCGCGCGATTTCTTCGGCAACCGAATGACCCTTGGAATCTTTCTCCCACGCATCCACGCTTAGGAAATACCGGCCGATGGTTTTCGCTTCCTCAAGAGTCGTCAGTTTGCGCGCGCGCCGGATTAATTCTCCCGGCTCAACCTCGGCTTCTGTCAGATCCCGATAAATAACCACCACCGGTACGGCCTCTTTGATCGATACTCCGAATACTTCCTGAAACAACTTTGGATTGACCTTGCCGCTTGTGGCCCAGCCGATCGAAGCATGATGCACAAACCCATCGTCATGTGCCATCCAGCGATTCCACCACGGCTGAATGAGCTGCGCTTCCTGCGCCGCAGAAAGGATCAGTTTCGACTCATCCCATACTCCCGCGAAATACTGACCTGCGAAGGAATCAAACGAGCCGAGCAAATGACCGGCTCTGAGACTGGGCGGCATGGAATTGAGCTTCCGGCCTTCCGATGTCCGGTGAATAAACAAATGAAAGCGGCAGCACATGTAGTCGGGCGCGTCGCCACCATCTCCATAAGGGCATTCCTCACCGCTCTTCAAACCGTCGGGAATCGCGTAGAACTGCTTAGGGCTTAGACCAAGCGATTCAAACCAGCCGTAGTTATCCCACCCGAACAAGTGAACGAAAGCATAATCCCCCGGCTTTTCGTTGCCATTAAACTTCTTCTGGTGAAATACCCTGCGGAGAAACTCAGTTCCGATCCCCCCGGGGTTAAAGAACAGGCCTGTCTTGCAATCATTAACCGGAGCACCGGGCCAGCGGTTAGCGCTCTTGATGATCGTCAACTCTCGTTCCGTGAATTGTTCAGCCTGGTCGACAAAGATGTCGTACCACTCCGGACCCCAGAATGATTGATCGACTGCCTGCTGGTTCTCGGCGTAGCGAAAGCAGAGTCTGCTTTTGTTTGGGAGACGGAATTCCTGATCGGTGGCGCGCCAATATGGGATCAGTTCGGGGAATTCAGCGAAGTATTTCTGGATGTGATTTTCGTTGACGTCTTTGTAGATGCGGCGAAGGATGACCCCTGGCGTACCGGGTCTTTGCAGACGACGATCGAGCATGATACGTCTGAGCCCACCTGACTTACCGCCTGATCTTGCTCCACCGCCAGCAATCCAAGTTGCAGCCTGTGGACCGGTGCGGTATATCAGCTCGCCAATTTCCTGCTGCTTGGGCTGCAGGTAAACCTCGATTTGCTTCATTTCGGCCTGCAGATTAAATGCTGATCACACCTTTGTCCCGCGCACATGCTTCACTTTGGGTCCATGCGCCGTGAGCGCGCATCGGTAAGTCTCGCCTGTCTGACCATCGTATTCAGTATAGGAGCACATCGGGCGTTCTACCAACTCAGCCTCGCCGACTAATGGGATTCCAAGCTGCGAGCCCATGAATACGCCTGGGATGTCGATCGGCTTGATTGCGGGCCGCGCTTGGATCGGCTTGATTGCCGCCTCTTCCCATCCGCGCTGGATAGCCTCAATCAGCACATCCGTCTTGGACTGCCCCCGAATCGAGCAGCGAGTATCTAACCTTGCCGCCAGATCGTCAGGCAATCTCAGCGCAATCAGTCTGCTCATGTATAACGCTCCTGTATAACAATACTACCAGAAACGTATAACAATGCCCATCTGATTGTATAACGTTACAGCTAGCGGCTTACGACAAGGTTGCCCGACGTAGGCGCCGAGCTGAAGCTGCAGCGTATCCATGGGCCGGCGCAATAGAATGTCTTGCTGGTATTGGTAGCCAGCGTAATCGCCGTGCCCTCATCGCTATAAGGCTGGTAGTTCGCATCGGCGTCGCTGGCTGCCTGGTTGACTGTAGCCGTCTGGTTCGTGGTGTTGTTGAGCGTAAGCCTATAGTTTCCCAGAGGATCGGGACCAACCGCAAACTGAATGGTTTTGGTCACGCCCGTGTCTTTACTAGCATCGTTGACCAGCGCGAGCGAGTTGCCGGGGTAGAGCGCATTGACCTGTTGCGTAGCCGGTGAAGTGATATACGAAGGCATCGCTTACTCCTTATCTAGGATGGACTTTACCACAAATGAGACCGGGCCTTCGCCGTCCGCGCCCGTGTGCTGTAGCTTGTCACCGTACTTCTTCGGAGCCAGTTTTGCCAACAACCACTTGCGCGACTCAATGCGCAGCTTGCGGTGCTCAAGCATATCCGCGATCTTCACTTCGCGCTCATCACCTTTGATTGTAATGACTTCGCCCGGCTGAGGCTCGTCTGCGATCTGCTGGATCTCATCGGCCAAAACCTGCAACTGAGCATCTTTCGCGCGCGCGTACAATTGGCGTAATTCTTCGTGATCCAACATCCATCGATAGAACGTCTTAGGGTCTGGAAAGCGCGAATCGGAATCACAGATCGCCGCGAGCCCGAGAGATTTTGTGGACATCGCCAAACAAATATCCGCCGCGATTTCAACGTCATACTCGCTCGGTCGCGCCATAATGCTGCTCATTATAACCCCACCACGCAACTTTTCTCTTGACAAGATTATCCAGATAAGCTAGATTATCAGCATGAAGAAACAAGCCAAATCTGAAAGGCCATTGTTCATCAGGAACTTCCCGTTGGATTTGCGTAAGCAGATCAAATCCGCTGCCGGAGCGCAAGACATTCAGCTTCGGGAATTTATCATCAACGCTCTACGGGAAGCTGTAGAGAAGAAGTAACATAAACATTTTCAGGAGATTAAGCAATGAATCCATCTCCAGTTGTGCCGATTGAGCGCAGCACCAATCCGCAGAAAGGAATAGAAAATGAAGATCAGTGAATGTAAAAATGCCCCTCAATGGTTAAAAGACGCCATTACCAGCAATGCCGATGTACAAGTATCCGTTTATGGTTGGGTAACTTGGAATAGCGGCAACTTCCTCGGCGGCAATTTTCTCGGCGGCGACTTCCACGGCGGCAATTTTCTCGGCGGCAACTTCCGGGGCGGCGACTTCCT
>Ga0335078_10002838_pt1 | contig 26118 bp, 19 predicted proteins | sample Lox_Sample_32_FD_206711 | JGI IMG/M metagenome (GOLD analysis project Ga0335078, IMG submission 206711) | Soil microbial communities from Loxahatchee National Wildlife Refuge, Florida, United States - Lox_Sample_3.2 | ecosystem: Environmental > Terrestrial > Soil > Wetlands | place: USA... | reverse complement strand
CGGAATTTCATTTTTCTCTGGATCGCAAAGTCGAGATCTGGTCTGCCGACGCGGTCCGTATGTATGCGCAGGCTGCCGCGGCTCAGTGGGACCCGGCGAGGGCCGTGCCCTGGGACGCGGAATTTGAGCTGCCGGAGGAAGTAGAGGATGCGGTCGTGCAGATCATGACGTACCTCGTCGAGAACGAGACTGCCGCGCTCGTGGTGCCCAGCCGTTTCGTCGCGCAGATCCACCCGCATTTTCGCGAAGTCATGCAGGTACTTGCCATCCAAGCGGCGGACGAGGCCCGGCATATCGAGGTCTTCACGCGGCGGGCTCTGCTAAAAACGCAAGGAACTCGGTCTCTCGACAAGCGGTGGACAAGCTTCGCTTCAGACGTTAGTGGAGGAACCGAACTTTACGATCGCGTCTTTCCTGCTCTCCGTACTGGGTGAAGGGACCTTTCTGAACCTGCTCTGGTTTCTCGAACGCGTCGCGCCGGACCCCGTTACTTCCGCCGTCTGCCGGCTTGCCGCGCAGGACGAAGCCCGCCACGTCGCGTTCGGGATGTCGCATCTGCGTGAGCACATTCAAAGCGATCCTTCGATGCGCGAGACGCTGATGAACGCGGTTCGGCGCCGGCACGAAACGCTACGTCATACCGCCGGACTCAACGCCGAGGTCTTTGATGCTTTGGTCTTGCTTGCGGCTGGATCGTGGGAAGGCGCGGATATCGCCAGAGGTCACGCTGCTGTTTCGGTCCTTAATCAGGAGATGCATATCGGCCGCAAAAAACGCCTCCTGAAGCTCGGTTTCGAAGACGCGGATGCGGATGAGATGTCCGCCCTTCACACTCGGAACTTCATGTAGACTCAACTAAATATTCTGGCCATCTGCTCTTCGCTCGACGGACAACCCCGCCGCTTCAAATACGATTTTGATCCAGATGGGAAGCAGTTGCTCGGTGGACGGTATTCCTCCTCCGTACTCGTCTACGCTGACCAGCGGTTGAGGCGCTGCGACTCGAGAATCCTAGTGGGGAGCTGGCGGACGTCGAACGTCGGTGCCGATCTCAGAAATCCAGGGTGGCGATCAGGCGGGCTGCGCCTTGGTGTCATCGTCGTCCGGTTGCCCGAACGCAGGGAGGTACCGGCCGAAGTTCAATTCGAAGTCCCTCGGAACGCAGCACCTCCGGCTCGAAAGCTGCACACAATCCGCACACACGAGTGGTGGGCATACAGATTTGGTTGGGGTTCTGCGGGCTGCTACTGATTAGAAGTCTCAGTGGCCAAAACGATCCCTGACCCGAGTGGTGGTACCTCGTGCCGCAGGGTTGCGATCGGGAAGGGGACTGAAACGCTCTTGGCCAAAATGGTGCCGCTTCCGAATATCCAACGGCGAACCCACCAAAATTCGACGATCGGTCATGGAATCATACGCTAGCTCGCCCGACTCGACCGATCACGCTCCCAAATATCGTGGACCGAATCAATCACCGCCACCGGCGCCGCCTTATCCGCGCTTCGAATCAGCGCGCCGGAGCTGCCGCTCGCGCTCCTTCACCCAGCGCTCCATCTGGGCGGCGATCTGGCTAAGTGGCGTGTCGAGCACGTCAGCGATCCGCCACAGCCGGCTCACCGTTGGATTGATGATGCCGCGTTCCACGCGGCTGATATAGGTCCGATCGAAGCCGCAATCAGCGCTTAGACGTTCCTGGGAATGACCGGCACGCTCCCGGAACTCGCGCACCACGGCGCCAATCGCTCTCAGGCGAAGATCGCTCGGCTGGATCTGCTTTTTGCGCCGTTGCATCGGCAGATCCGATGGTGATACTTTGAGGCATATCAGCCAACGGCATATACGCCTCATTTTGTCGGCAGCGCGATGTGGCAGTTTGTGGCGCACGCGCGACGTGCACAGTCTATTGCGGATCTTTACGGCCGGGGCGAGCGTTTTGGTGTATCGTATGAGAGGCCTTCCCCGACATCGAAGTTTTATTCGAGCAAAGCTCACCGGACGGATTTTGGATGAGGAAGACCAGTCAGCTCCGCGAAGCCGAGGCTGCTCTCGGCGTGAAATCGCAGCGCTTGGCTGAGGCGCAACGGAAGAAGGTCGATCCCGACCGCCTGGCGCAAACGATTACCGATTACATCGAGTGGCGCACATTTGCGTATTGGGTGCGTCTGGTCGTTGAGACCGAGGGATGCGTTTCGGTCGAGATGAAGACGCTGCTTGAACAGCGCTGTCCAGGCTTTCTTCAGTGTGCCGAAGAATATCGCCGTACTCACCCGAAGGAACGCGAATTTCTGTGGCTGCGCCTCATCTCCTGGATTGACGACAACATTTTCGCTTTTGCTAAGACCGAAGGCTGGCCGCACGCGCTCGGCTATTTTGCGGCCCGGGATCCTCGCCTTGACCGTGTGCGCGCCTACTGGTTGCTGAGCGATGATGATCGCAATCGGAATCGCAGGAGTCGGGTGACCGATCTTGCGGAATGGCGGCGGGCAGCGCTAGCGCATGTTCCGTAGCCTGCTCTTCCGTACTTTCCTCACCTTTGGCATTCCCGATCACTTCCTCAATCCATGCTGCATCTGCTCGCTCCCAGTTGATTTCATCGCTGTGCTCTTCGAAGAAAGCTTTCAGAATCCGATCTTTCACACGATTATTACGGCCTAGCTTAAGCCACCCTTGCTGTATCCACGCACGCACCACCGGAGCGCGAACATTCAGTTTCGAGCACAGCTCCCGCTGGCTGTGGTCCGCCTCATAACGGGCCCTCAGACCCTGCTCCCAAATCTTGCACCACACAGCGTTCTCGGTGCGGCCGAGTTCACGGGCGATCGCTTTCACCGGAACATGGCGAATCGATTGAACAAGGAAGTTCCGATCTGCTTCCGTCCAGGGGCACCGTTCTCTGCGTTCCTCAGTGGCCACGCCCAGTTTGTGCGCCCTACGGACGGCGGCGTTCCGCGACCACCCTGTCTTCTGACAGATTTCAGCCACGGCGACACTGAGCCCGGCATCGGCGCAACGGGCTAGCAGGTGGTGATCCAACTCTTCGGTCCACGTACAGCGTGCTCTCTTTTGTCGCTCCTTGCGGCATTGCCTTCGAAGCCGCCGGACGCGCGCCCAGATGACTTCGACGCGCAAGTCTCGGTACATCTTTTCCACTTTGCCAACCGCGTGGAAGATCGCCTGACCACCGGCCTTTAGCCCGGCCATGAGAATTGGGTCTATCCCCTGCTTGCGCCAGAAGTCGTCATGCAGGAAGTCTGGCAGTCCACGATTTGCAAGGTCCTCCATCCGCCCTCTTAGCATGTTGGGATCCAACTTCGGCCAGACGTCGCAGAGCCTTTTAATTGCGTCGCTCTGACCCGAACGGCCGTTATGAATCCCTTCCAGGAGAACCAGGTCGATTTCCTTGACCCAAAAACTGACCGTCAGCCAGTGAGGCGACCCGTCGGGCGCAGTCGGCATGAGCTTGGCCCGGATAGCGTTGGACTTCAGCTTCGGATGGAGAGCGCGCAAGAGTTCTTCGGACAGGCTGCGCGCCAAGTCTTCTGAAGGTGCACCGACGATTTGATTCAGCAGTACCGGTTCGCTGTTTGACAGCCACGGTCCGCCTACCGGAACCGGGTTGATGGATTTTTGCGCAGTCGCCACGGAGCCCCTCCTTACCACACTTCGGGGACTACTAGCCTCCTTCGACGCGGGACGCGGGCTGGTGGGACGGAGGCCCTCTAAAAGTAATAAGCATTTTCGACGGGCAAAAGTGGCCCGATCTTTTGAACTTTTTTTGAAGTAGAATGTAAGAATCCTCGCGGGTGACGTATGCCCCCGATGAAACCCTTTTGGATTGCTCCAGGTACGGGACGGAAGCGATTCCCAGAGCGGCTGGTGCGGGCTGGGTATGACCTTAGAAACCGGATCGTACGCTACACCGGGTATCTCCTGAAGGATGGCTCCCGCGCGCCGGAATTCATTGAAAAGGCAATCCAGGACTTGTCCGACCGGAAGGCCCCGGGCGTGATCGAGTTCCATGCCAACCCTGGCGGTCTGCTTTTCGCACGAGTCCGCGCTCTCGTCCTTCGCGAGAAGCGCCAAAACGACAAAATGTTGTACTACAGTGTGTCCGATCTGGACGATCGTTTTGGCTCATCCGATGGGGATGATGTGGATGAGAAGATCGATGCCGGGCGGGTACTCTCCCGCCTCGCGGCGCAACTCAATTCCCAGGAAAAGGAGCTTTTGACACTACTGCTGATGGACTACGATGTCGCCGAGATTGCTGAGGCGCTCGGGATCACGAGAAACGCTGCCTATAAGCGGCGTCGCAAGCTGATTCTCAAGGCGCGCGCTCTACTTGATCGCCCGAGCGCGCCGAATTGATGCATAATGGCTCACTGAGTGGAAGACCTTAACCGCGTCCTAAGGGGTCTCCAGGATGCCGCTCGACGTGAGTTCCCAAATCCGCAGCGAGTGGGTTGCCCTGGAACCGACGTTCTGGCTGCGTTAGCGCGCCGTACGCTGCCGCACACGCATCCAGCGGCGGAGCACCTGACCCAGTGCTCGCCTTGCTACGCCGAATTCATGGCGATCAGGCAGCGAGTCCGCCGGGAACGCCTGCTCCGGATTTTCGCAATCGCAGCGTGTTTGCTGCTTCTGGTTGCCGGAGCAACGTACGTCGCGCTGCAGCGGTTTGGGGGCCGGACTCCGTCCACCGAAGCCATGGATTGGCTAACGCTCGATTTGCGGCCGTATTCAGAAAACCGCGGTTTGGGCCCAAATCCGGCGACCACGCTCGGGCCTCTCCGTCTTCCAAGAAAACGTGTCCACCTAACACTCCAGCTGCCGGTCGGCGCCGATGAGGGGCAGTACACGATGCAGATCAAAAATGATGCCCGGCAGGTTGTCATCGAGAAGCGTATCCAAGCTGCTCTCCGGGACCACGTTGTAACGGCTGAATCCGAGGTTGATCTCACGAAACTCGCGCCAGGCCCTTATGAGCTCGCCCTTCGAACAGGTCAAGACGGCTGGCACACGTATCCCCTCTCGATCCGTAGTCTTTAGCCAAAAACCTCCGTGGCTTGAATTCGCAGGCGACGTTGATGAGGTGTACCATTTGGAGGAACGCACCAGGAGGTGTTCCATACGTGGCACATGGCATGGTCTTCCTCGACGAGAGCGGCCACTTTGCCAATACCGATTACATGTGCCTCGCTGGTTTTATGTCTGACGAACTGGGCTGGACCTCCTTGTGTCAAGAGTGGCGTGTACTACTCCGCGAGAAATGGAAAGTGCCGGCTATTCACATGAGGGAGATCATGTCTCCGAAGGGTAAGTCTCCGGCCGCGTCCTGGGACACCGACAAAAAAGTGTCTATGTTGCGGGATTTCATTCATGTGATCCGAAAGCATACTAGAGTCGGCTTCGGATGCGCCATCGATGCAAAACATTACCGGGAAGTTGTGAAGGTGATTGAGGGCGCAGCGAAGAGCGAGGGCTTAAAGAGTAAGCCCTTCAAGGCCCAAGTGTTCTGCATGGCGCGAGTCGTCAAGCTCATCATTGGCTATCTGGATGAAAGTAAAGCATCTGAAGACGAGCGGAAGACCTCACTCGTGTTCGATGATGACGAGCAGTATTCCAAGGCTTGTTATGGGCTGTTGTGTGAATTAAAGAAGCGTGTGCCCGTCGTCAAAGAGACTATCGTTAACATCAGCTTTGCTGATGATCTTTGGTACTACCCATTGCAGGCAGCCGATCTCCTTTCTTATGCAAGCTGCAACGAGCTCAAGAAGGGAAGCATGGCGTGGCAGGAGTCCAACGTCTTCACTGATCTCTTAAAGGATGAAGATCCGGCTTACGGGAAGCTCTATTGCAGCGAGAAATGGACGGCAGACGACCAAGACACCAAAGCTTTAATGGAAGCGATCATCCGTGAGACTGTCGAATTTCAAGGCCAGCCATGATTGATAAGGAAAACCGGAACAGCCATTCCGGTTTCAACATTCTTACGATCCTCCTACTTGTCCTCTTTGCTGGCAGTTTGCTGTGGGGACAGTCTGCCACCAGCTTCCTGATCACCACCGTGGCTGGCAACGGTACCGTGGGCTACTCAGGCGACGGGGGACCGGCCACCAGCGCCACACTTCAGAGCCCCGGCGCTGTGGCGGTGGATGGCTCTGGCAATCTCTACGTTGCCGACCAAAACAACAACGTGGTCCGCAAGGTGGCGACGAATGGCATCATCACCACCGTTGCTGGCAATGGCACTGCGGGTTACTCCGGTGATGGAGGTCTCGCCACATCGGCTTCTTTGTCGATGGCGAACGTCTCTAATATGGCGGTGGATGCTTCCGGCAATCTCTACATTCCGGACTACTTTAATATGCGCGTTCGGAAGGTTAATCCTTCAGGAGTCATTACCACCGTAGCAGGCAATGGCACAAGAGGCTTCTCAGGCGACGGGGGACTTGCCACGTCGGCTTCCCTGTACGCCCCGACAGCTGTAGCGGTCGATTCCGTAGGCGACTTGTTCATCGCCGACTCGGATAACTACCGGGTAAGGAAAGTGACGCCGGGCGGGGTCATCACAACGGTTGCGGGCGACGGCGGTCAGGGGTCCTCCGGTGACGGAGGTTCGGCAACAAGCGCTGCGCTATGGCCGTTCAGCGTGGCGGTGGATGGTTCTCGTAATCTCTATGTCTTGGATTCCGCAAGCTCCAACGCCTTCCGAGGCGCACTCCGCAAAGTGAGTCCCGCCGGAATCATTAGCACGGTTTACCGGTGGTCAGCGATTCCTGGCACATTCGGTGGTGGCCCAAACAGCGTCGCGACCGATTCTTCTGGCAATCTTTTTGTGACAGACTGGGTCCTGAACCTAGTCGAGAAGGTGACCCCCGCTGGAGTTATTGCAACGGTGGCAGGCAATGGCACGCAAGGTTTCTCCGGGGACGGGGGACCGGCTACCGCGGCCTCGCTGTCTAGTCCAGTAGGTGTGGCTGTCGGCGCAACTGGCAACGTCTTTTTCTCTGATGGCGGAAACCAAAGAGTCAGGGAGCTTTTCGCTTCACAGCCCACGAGTGGCTGCCTATACTCTCTCGATCATCAATCCCAATCCTTCGGTCCTAACGGAGGCAGCGGCAGCGTTGGTCTACTGACATCCGCGAACGGCTGTGCGTGGCTGGCGTCCAGTAATTCCTCATGGATTACGATCACGTCGAGCAACAGCGGCACCGGGAACTCCGCCGTAACATACTCCGTGGCACCGAACACGAATTCTGCTAGCAGAACCGGCTCGCTGTCCATTGCAGGACTTGTCTTCAGCATCAACCAAACGGGTATCCAATGTTCTGAAAGCATCAATGCCAGCAGCGTGGCCGTGTCTTCAGAAGGCGAAAGCGGCAGCATTGTCACAGTCACCGCCAGTGCGCCCGACTGTACCTGGACCGTGCAGAGCAGTGTTTCATGGATTCTTATCAGTTCGGGAAACGTTGAAACAGGCAACGGAACCGTGATCTATACGGTAGGCCCGAATACTGGCGGTTTTCGCACGACAATAATCAATATTGCCGGGCAAGGGTTTACGGTCAATCAAGCGTCCTCAGGCCCCCCTGCGATTAATGCTGGTGGAATTGTAAACAGTGCGAGTTCGGTGGCTCCGGTCGCAGCGGGAAGCCTAGCATCCGTTTATGGCACGTTCCCAATAGCAGTGTTCACGCAGGCCAACGGTAGCCAATGGCCGACGACCCTTTCTGGCGTTTCGGTCCAATTCAATGGAATTTCGGCTCCGCTTTACTACGTATCGCCTACTCAAATAAACCTTCAGATACCTTGGGAAATGAGCGGTGTTAACGCAGCTTCTGTAACTACGACATTTAGCAACCAAACCAGCAATCCAGAAATGGTTAGCCTCGCGAGCTTAGCACCCGGCATTTTTACGATGAACGCTCAGGGGCAGGGAGCTATCGTGGACGCCCTCTCCGGGAATCTCACAACCTCATCAAATCCTGCCATCGCTGGAACCACTTATCTTGCCATTTACTGCACGGGGCTTGGACCCGTTACTAACCAGCCAGCAACGGGCGTCGTGGCACCGGCAGGCCAACTCTCCGAAACACCGACAACTCCTACGGTGACGATTGGCGGTGTGCCCGCAATTGTCTCTTATTCGGGCCTTGCACCCTCATTCATTGGTCTGTACCAAATCAATGTTCAGGTGCCAGCAACAGTGGCCTCTGGAAATGCCGTCCCTGTACTCGTCTCAATTGGCGGTGATACCTCGAACGCCGTTACAATCGCCGTTGTTGGTTCGCAACCGACAGGCTTGGGCGGCAACTGGGCTTTTACCGCTCAGTCAAGCCTGTACGGTTTCCAGTCGAGCGCGTCTGGCGTGCTGACACAGAATGGAAATAGCGTCTCGGGACAGCTGAGCTTAAGCGGAACTCCTTGTGCAACGTCAGCCAGCGTCAGCGGAACCATTTCCGGGAGTGCGTTGTCGATGACTCTTAACGAAAATGGCCAGCTTGTGAAGTTTACAGGCACGGTATCCGCTGATGGGAGCTCAGCCAGCGGCACCTATGTCGCGCCATCCGGAGGCTGCACTAACGGTGATTATGGAACATGGTCTGGCGTTCGACAATGACGATAATACTCCCGGACAGCCTTCCGAGATGATTACCTTGCCATCGCCGGGCAGATCTCAGATCACGACCCGCTCACTCGTGACCTCGTCTAGCGAATCTCATCTAAAACGATAAAGCGATAAAGCAACTTTAGCCCTCAGAGATCCCTGGCGACTTGAATCGCCGTCTGAAGTTGCTGATCCCGCCCCTCACGAATCGCCCGTACCGAAAATGCCTCCTCCACGTCCGGGGCAACGCCAACACCTTCCAGGAGTTTTCCTTCCCAGGTGTAATACGCCGCGACGGGCAATGCCACGCGGTAGCCATGTCCGACGCGAACCGAGTGCCCGGCCAGCAGCCGGCCCGGCGTCTTCACTCCCACAATCGTTGCAAGTTTGTGCTCAGACGCGAATGCGGCGACCATTTCACTCGAGCTTGCGGAATGCTCATTGACGAGAAGAACAGTCCGGTTGTGGAATCTCTGGGGGCCAAGACTCTCCGTGGCAATGCAAACAGATTGATCGCGTAAGCCGAACGTAAAGATCAGGCGCAGCAGTCCGATTTTTCGATCCGGAATCCGCGAGAATACTGGCAGCAGTTCCCTTTGAAAAGAATTTTCGGCGCGTTTTCGTGTGAGGCTGTAGCCGACGGGTACACGCCCAGGCGTAAGATAGCTCATCAGGCGGAGACACCCGATACCGCCGCCGGTGTTCCCTCGGAGATCGATAATCAGGCGGTCGCAATCGAGCGCCTTGATCGCACTATCAATATCGTGTGCGAGATCGATTCCAATGGCGCCGGGAAACATGCAAACCTTTAGCCAGCCAATGCCGCCTTCCAAGCGCGTGAAGGAAACTGGCTGGAGTTCGATTAGCGGACGTTTCTTGGTCTTTGATTTGGGAACTTCGACCATTACGCGACAATGGCTGCCGTCACGCCTTTCGACCTCAACTGGGGTCGTCTCACCCAGTGGGAACAGCGGCATCTCCGGAGGAACGATCTCCTTCTCAGCGACGCGAAGAACGATATCACCCGGCTGTATGCCGGCGCGATCGGCCGCGCCACCAGGATGAACATCCTGAAATGCCCAGCGAGGCACGCCTTCATCGGTACGGAAGAAAGTAGCGCTGATCGCAATTTTGCCGGCCGCACGCGGCTTGCTCTCGTGATAAAAGCCGGCGTGGCTGACCCGCAGTTCCTTAATCAAATCGTTGATCCTGCATTCAAATTCTTCGGCGCCGCGGCTCGCCAGAATGTCAGCCTTTCGTTGTAGGGCGACCGCGCGCCAATTCACACCATTCAGGTTGGGATCGTAGAGCTTGTGCTCGACCGTCTCCACCACCTTCTCGAAGATGGAATCCATGTCCGCAGCGAGCAGCTCTTCCGCAGTCACAATCACCTCGAATTCAGAGTCCGCCGACTCTCTCCGACCATAATGAATCCACCCCAAAGCCGAGGCGTCGCATCAGTTCCGAATTTTTGGATCATTGCCAGTTTTGCCTGCTGCAGCGCCGTCCCCTTGTCGAGGCCGGCGGCCAGCCGTGTGTAGAATTCTCGCATCAAGCCGCGCGTAAAGTCGTCGTTCGATTCCCAAATATTCGAGACCACCGTCCGCGCGCCCGACATTAGGAAAGGACGAACCAGATTAGCAACGCCTTCCTCCCCTATGAGCCTTCCGGAGCCCACATCGCACGCCGAGAGGGTCACCAGTTCGGCGTTAAGCGTTGTCCGTGCCACCTCTCGTGCCTGCCAGAAACCGTCTTCGCCTGATGCGGGTTCCGGATACAGGACAAGTGCTGAGCGGTCCGGAAATCTTGTGCTGATCAGCCCATGAACGGCGAAGTGAAGAACACGGAACTGTTTGAGCGGCTGTTTCTTCAATGCGCTCTCCGTTGCAGCAGGACCAGTCAGGGCGACACCTCCCGGTCCCAACAACCCCGCCACCAATCGTGCCTCACCGTTGGCGGCGGACAATGGCGCCAGGTGGTTCAGGTCCGTTTCAAACACCTCTCGGTTGAGGGTTCCAAAAGGCTGGCCGCTCGTTGACTTCGCCTCGGCCAGTTGCCCATCGTTGCCCGTCCCGACGGCCAGGACAGGCAGCGTCGTCGTGGGTGGCTTTTCCCCGGCGAGCATGGCATAGACGGTAGCCGATGGCGCATACGTTATGACGTGCGAAGCCAGCAGATATGCGCCTGGCCGTGAACTCAGGACCTCAAACGGGAGATCATACAGCGCCCCGTCAGCGACAACAATGATTCGGTACTTGGTGGCAATTGCGGATGCCACCGGCGCGATGACAGACGCATACAACCGAGTCGCAGCAGCATCAGGATTCGGTAGCGGTTTCTTCGTCTCGTCAATTGCCAGCTGTACCTGTTTTTCGATCTGGTTTCGGCCAGGAAGCTTGACGATTCGCGTTCCAGAACGTTCGATCTCCAGACAGTAGGACTCCGGCTCATGCAGCACGTATTCGAGTAGAACTTCATCCGGCGCAAGGGCCGACTCAACACGTGAAAGCGGTAGGGGCCGATGTGGTTGCTGGAGCCAGGGGGGCCTGGTGCCTGCTTCTGCCAACCCGATCTGTTGTTCCATCGTGAACAGGTCATCCAGGAGATGCTTCCGCTCGGCTGCGGGTGCACTCATTAGTCGCAACTGCAATCGTGAAACTTCCTTTTCAGTCGCTGAAAGCGAAGCTGATAGCCGCGGCTTGTCCGTCGCCGGATATCGTAGCGAGTCCGCAATCGAGCGACCCCGCGCTTCTTCAATGATTCGAAATGCCTTGGCCGGATTCCTTAGTTGATCGGCCTCAAGCGAAAAATATCCAAGGAAGATCGGATCCATCGAAGCCACTACGGAGCTCTTTGCATTCGCGCTTGCCGTGTTCGAGAGCATCCCATTTACGATATCCGTGGCCTGCTCATAGAGTTCGTCGGCGTACCGGTATCGCCCTGTTGAAACCTCGACCGCCGCGAGTTGTGCCAGCGCGCGGGGCAACAGAAACCGGTCGCCGGTTTTTCGGCTCGCATCCACCGCAGCGGTTGCGGCCCTTCGTGATTGAAGCGGCAGCTTCTCTTTCAAAAGAATACGCGAGAGTTCCAGGTTGCTATCAGTGACGAGTCGATAGCCGTTGACTGCCTGTGCCCGCAAAACGGCGCTTCGCAAACTGACGATAGCCCGCCGGGAGTCACCCGTCTCCTCCTCCAGCTTTCCGATCTGCTCGAGAGCTTCGCTTTCGTATCCGATGGCCTGTTTCTTTCGCGCGATTTCGAGGAGGTCTTGCAAAACGACTCTTGCGTCGGAAATCTTGTCCATCGCGACAAGCGCGGTCGCTTTGCCGTCATACGCCATAATCGGGTCACCGAGATCCGGCGTTTTCCGCGCTAGATCAATCGCCTGGTCGAACATCTTGAGCGCCGACTCATATCGCTGCCACTGGACCAAACCCTCACCAATCAGGGTCAAATATCGAACTTGGGCGCCGAGGTCCTTGAGGGCTTGCGCTTTAGTGAGGGCGCCCGCCACCATCAATGTTGCTTTCCGACTGTCGCCATCAAGAAAGCTGATGACGCCCAATTCACCGGTTGCCCGGTTCATCCAAGCTTCATCCTTCAGCTTTGTAGCGATTTCGAGCGCGTCCGTCCAGTCACGCTCGGCCAACTCCGCGTCCAAGTCCAGGTCGACATCGCCTTTTACGACCAGGCATCGTAATCGCAGCCGGAGATCCTGTGCCATGAGCGGATCATCCAGTTTTTCCGCGAGGAGTTCGGAGGTTTTGATGAGGCTCAGCTTCGGAAGCTCTCCTCGCAACCGGCTGATTTCTGAGTAGAGCGCGTCCCGGGCATCTCCCTCTTTGTTGAAAGCAGCCTCAGCTCTCGCGAAGTAGGGTTCGGCGGCCTGCCAGTTCTTCAGCCATGCGAGGCGCTCACCCTCGGTGAGCAGGCGGTTGCCTTCAGCCGCGTCGCCACAGAGCGAGACGGCTGTTAGGGCGACGCCCAAAACGATAGCGAACAGTCGCTCACGTGCCGGTCCCATGATGCTTCTCCGGGGATATGCGAACGCTGCTTAGTTGTTAAATGCATGACATTGTACTAAAGTTTCGCGCTGAGTTGTTAAAATCCCGTGACGAGCTTTCATTCGTCCCGGACTACGCCCCCGAATTCGCGCTCGCACAAGTACCAGTATCCACAATATTTTCGGGAACAAAGGCCACTGCTCCGCCGCGGCAAGAATATGCCCTCACGGATCGATTCCTGGACCATCGGGTAGATCGTTTCGACATATCGCCGATCAGCGGCTTCTACCCGGAAGCTCTTTTGCGAGAGTCTGATCGTTAGTTCCTTAGTGACCGTATCAAGGCGGCAGAGGCCGCTCGCTTGCGGTGTGATCATCGTGTAGCTGGTCAACTGTAAGCGATGGTCGTGCGACACTCCCTTAATCGACTTGAGGGCGCTTTTCGTGTCGATGATGCGGCCCTCTACGTCCAGGAGATCTACATACCCCCGCACTTTCACCCCACCGATATTGCCGGCCACTCGGGTTTCCACCGCCGCCGGCCGAACCAATGGTGCGACTTCGCACATATACTTTTCAAGCATGAGGCTCCCGAGATCCATCAATTCCATCGGCTGAATCCCGCGCTGCAAGGCGGTAGTTTCTAGGTGTCGCCCCAAGGAGGAGCGGAAATGCTCCAGGCTGTCCCCGATCGGCAGGTCCGCATTCGTTTGGATCTTCTGGCGGAAGTTGCACGCGATCGTTTCATGAAGCGCCTTGCCCAGCGCAGTAGCAGCTGTTACCGGCTCCGGAAGGTCGAGAAAGTATCGGAAATACCATTTCGCCGGGCATTGCAAGAACTGAGTCGCTTGCGATGGCGACAGAACTTCCGCTGCTGCTGGTTGTGGTGGCCGCCAGGCCTCTTGTTCGGTCATGCGTCACCTTACCGCGCCGCGCTGGCATAGATCCGCAGCCCGATTTCCCGCACGTCCTCGCTCGTGAACTGAAGCGAAATGCCATGTGTGCCGGCGTAGCGTTCAGCTTCGGCGACTGCATCCACAGCCAGCGCCAATGCCTGTTTGACGAACTGGGCGCTAGCACCTGCGAAAGTTGATCGCTCGACCGAGCCATTTCCCGATCCTTGACTCAAGGGCTGCGTGCCCGCACCGGCACCCTTGGGTCTGCCGTTGCCGGCCACCGGTTCTCCGTTCCGCTGCCTGGCACTGCGCCCGTTGCCGGATACTTGCCATTCGATCGTACGGCGTGCTCCGTTCTTCTTCTCGGCTTTGGTGATCGTGAACAGTTGTCCCCTGGCGATTCCCAAATCCTCAATTTGCTTGCGCACAATCGGCGGGACGTACATCACGCGGCCGTCTGTAAGCGTGTAAAGAACCTGATCCCCGTATTGGCCGTTAACATCTTTGCCGTCGCCATATTTCAATGCGACTTCAACCGGAACATTTGTTTGGAAAGCGACCTTATCGGTCATCGTTTAACCTCCTGTGAGGCGTGATGGTCAGAGCGTAATCACCACGATCTTTGATCAACCAGTCCGACTGGCTGGAAAACCTTAAGAACCGTAAAATTAAGAATGTGACCGGCAGTTTTCTGGTGGACCTCAGGCAGATGGTTCGCGGTAGTCCGGAACTGTTCATGCCCATGTTTCTGTTGCTGACATGGAAGACCACCGCCATCGCCAGCACAACCAGACCCCTGATTCTGGCAGTTCTTCTCACCGTAATACTCGTCCTGTATTCAGGACGAGTGCTGAATTCCAACGCTTGGTTGCTTCGTCTTGGCTGGGTTTCTCCTCCCGGGCGTCGATGGATCTGGAGCATAGTCGCCGGACTCGCTGCTGCCAGCGCCATCTGGGCGGTCGCGCGACTGTTCCATCAGTCCCTTGGTCCGTTCCCGAGGCTCAATCAATTCCTGCTGGCCAGCATCGCTGGTCCGATGGCGGAGGAATTGCTGTTTCGGGGACTTCTGTTCTGGGCGCTCGTGACCCTGTTGATCCGAATGCGCGTTCGACAGCCTCCCGCGCAGCTAATCAGCGTTTTGCTGATTGCCCTAGCCTTCGCCGGAGCTCACATCGGCCGCGCCGGTGTCAGCTTCGTCTGTACCATTCTTACCGGCGCATCCTTTGGCGCAATGCGTGTGTGGTCGCAATCAACGGTGGCCGCGGTCCTCATGCACGCCACCTACAATTTTGCGCTCTGTTGGCTGACGCTCGCTTAGCGAGATTCCCTCATTTCAGCAACACCTGCGCGACGACACAAAGTTTCAGCGCGTCCAGGAGGCAATTCGATTGTTTAGAATCCGAGCGAGAGCTGGTCCTCGCTCTGATACACCGGTCGTCGTGGCGTTCGGCGTGTCGTAGCACCGAACTGCGCAAGCGTTTGCAGCGTAGCGCTCGGAGTTGCTTCTGGTAAAGGCACGCTTAGTTCTGAGGGGACTGGCTCGTAGACGGCTGGTTCGATCCCCTTTGCTTGTCCGACTGCTGAAACCGGTTCGATGATCGCAGCAGGGCGCTGGGCTTGCAGCTCCTTCCAGATTGCATCGGCACGTTCTCCCACTCCGCGTTGCGTAACGAGATCGCGGGCCATGGAGGTCAGGATGTCATCGTCATCTTCGAGGGCCTGGATGCCGTCGGCGACGAACTTTCCTTCCAGCGCAAGCGACACGAGCATCTTCTTGCCCATGAGACGAAGGCAGCTTTCCTGGGCAGTATTCGCGTAATGGAAGTACACAACGCGCACGGGCTTTCTTTGGCCAATTCGCCAACTGCGGCGACTCGCTTGCCGCAAAACGTACGTGGAATAGCCGGATTGAACGAAGAAAATGGAGCTGGCGAAAATCAGATCGAGGCCCGTTTGCACAAGTTTTGGATGGCAAATGCATACCTGCATGCCATTCCGTAATTGCCGGTCGTACCATGCCTCACGCTGCTCCGGCGGCACGTCTGCCGTAAGGACCTCCACCCGGATGCCTTCGTGGGCAAGGATTGATTTGAGCCGCTGCGTCACGTCCCTCTTCTGGGTATAAACCGCGAAAACCTGACACGAACGCCCGCGGGATAGCTCTGATTGAATCTCCTCCACGAGCCGCCGCTCCTTTGCGTAAACGAACGCTTCATCCAAGTCCGCCGGGCGCGAGATCAGAAATTTCTCTCGCTCCTTGGTCTCCGGATTCGTTGCATATCCGATCAGGTCGCCTAAGCCGTACGGCCGATCCGGATATAAGAGCAACGCGTTCATGCCCGTGCTTAAGACCGATGGATTGCCCCAGTGCTCCTTCAGAGCGTTTTTAATGTCCTCTTCGAGTTGCTCGTATGCCCGCTGCAGGGCCGGGTCCATCTCTAATCCAATGACCTCTTCGGTGTACGGAGGCAAGGCATCCGAGATGTCTTCCAGCGACACGAACGCGCCGAGATCCATGAGGAAACGGCCGAACAGAAGAGGTGACGCTCCAGGCCTCCGCCTAACGCGCTTGGTGACGCGCGCCTCCGAGCACGCGTTATCAGCCGGCTCGATCGTGGTTACCTTCTCGAGAACGCCGTATGTCTCCGTGAACGCTCTCAGGCCCGCTTCGCCGTATTCGAAGCCCTCCGCCAGCATCTTCTGAGGTTCAAGGCGAAACAGTATGTGAAACAATTCATCCGCGTATCCGCCGAGCAAGGTCCCGGTCAGAATCAGAGTGTGCTTCGCGCAAGCGGCGAGAGTCCCGAGAGCATTACCTTGCGCCGTCTCACCGCCTTTCAGCTCATGTACTTCATCTGCGATCGCGTAATCGAAGAAATTCTTCAGCCGCCGGCCGATGAACTCGATTGGCGCGGCACGGTGGATCTTCTGGTTGTTCACTTGCCAGAGCGCACTGAAGAATGGCCGTCGACACTTGCCCTGCTTGCCGGCATCTTCGGAGCACACCATTTCAGCGTGCTTCGCTTTGCGGAAGTCGGCGCGCCGCAATTGGTCTTCGGCCGTTAGGATTGGCAACCCGGTGTCAGGGTTGACTACATTGCCAAGGTACGGCCCGCTCTGGGGGACACGGAAGACGTGCCGCCAGTGCGAGCCGAGTTTCGCTCGCTCGCGGGAAATTACGAAAACGCTGGGAGCGGCGCAGATTGCCTGCCAGCGATCACGAGCCGAGCGGTATCCTTTTGCGAGGCGCATATCGCTCAAGCTGGTCTTCAGACCCTCCCTGACGATGCGGCCGTTACACAAGCGCACTTCGTTGACACCTGTGTAGCCGTTCGACGAAACTCCATTACGGAGCCCGTCGATGATAAAGACACGCACGCCCGCGAGAGTCAGGACGCATTCCCGACAAGTCTTCTCCACGAGCTGAGGAGGCACCATGAAGATCGCGGTGAACGCTTTGCCTCGCGCATGTGCGTAAACGCTGGCGAGCGCCACCAGCGTCTTGCCGGTACCGCATTCCGCAATCACCGCGGCGGAACGAGATTCATTCAGGCGCCGGCAGACACCCATAACGGCGAGGGTCTGGGCGGGAAACGGGTGTCTTCGCAGGCGGGCCAACTCCGGCTGCACTGGCTCACCGGGCTGATAAAGCGGCGGATATTTTGCAATGACTCTCTCGCCGAGTTCATTGGCGAACGTGCGCAGATAGCCTCCGATATTTTTCGGGATGCTTGCCATAAATCCTCCACAAGTCGCTTACAGCGCGTGATCCCAGCAATGTGAACAGGGGCAGGGCCGAATCCGAGTTCCGCACCGCAATTCTTGGATTCGCCGCAAAGTAAACACTCCTGGCCCGCGTGATTGAGTTTGATGGGACGAGCAGTTCTGGATCGTGTCACATCAGCGCATCGGGCGTTACGCGGCCCAGTGAATGGCTTCCGGCCGGAGCTCCCTTGTCCGCGCGCGCCGTGCTAGTTCAGCGAAATCGCGGCGTTCAGTGCGTCGTCGACATCGTCGGGCTCGCTACGCCGTTGGGACCATGTTCGCTTCTCGACCAAGTTTGCAACTCGATCTACTGCCCCAAGGGGCTCGATTCCCATGGCCATGAGACGATCGAGAAGTTCATTTAGAACTTCGTCCTTGCGTAAAGACCATGTCGACGCGAAGCAACGCCAGAACGTCCACCCCGCTCGTTCAAGTACTCGTTGTCGGCTCATGTCCTGCTGCCATCTGCCTGGGCCGTGGTATTCGTCCCCGTCACACTCGATCGCAAGCCGCGTATCTCCGGGGCCCTCAACCACCATGTCTATCCGATAGGCGCCAGTCTTTACCTGGGGTATGACACGGTAGTTACGCTTCACGAGAGTCGTGTAGACATCCTTCTCAAAACCGCTCTCGCAAAGGTCGACAAGCGTACGCGGCTCGATTTCATCAACCACGAAGGGTTTGTCAAAATGGCGCAAGAGCGTCAATCTTAAATCTTTTTCGGACAGATCGCCGGCTGTAACCGAGCGCACCAAATACATCCGATCGCGCGCGCGGCTGCCTGCTACGTTAAAGCGTTGTTCAAACATATTCCCGGATATCGCCTTGCAACTCACGGGATCCACGACCATGGATAGAAACATGATGTCTCGCTCGCTGCCCTGAAACGTCCGCGCGTCGCCGCACTGGAATCTGCGATTCATGAGTTCGCTTGCTGAACACCGCTCCCGTACGACTTTGTCAATATGCTTGGCCTGCTCCATCCCGAGAAGCGAGACCACACCTATTGTTCGTCCGGCGAGCCGCTCGTCGGCCAGAATTGCCTCCACCTCCTCGGCGATGGCTTCCGCTTCCTTGCGGTTCGAATCGCGCCCATCGCGATAACCCTGCTCGACATAAATGTCGATGAGCGGGGGGTCGAGGCGCTCCGACGCCTTCGGTATCCTCAACGGCTGGATACCGCCTTTGTAGAAGACTGTATTTGAGTACGAAATGATCGGGGGAACGCAACGGAAGTGTTCACGCAGCATGACTTGCTCCGCTGCAAAGACTCGGGCCGCGAGATCATACAGCGATTTCTCTGGCGTCATCTCGACGCCGTAGGGCTGCTCCGAAAGAAACCGGCTCTTGAGTTCAACGATTCGCTGACTCGAAATGAACCCGCCATCTGGTGAAACCTGCTTATCGTCTCCAACGACAAGGATTTTCTTCCCTCTAACGATTGCAGGAAGTGCCCAAAGATCGGATTGACTCGCCTCATCGACAATCACCAAATCAAAGGCTCCGATGTCAGGGGGCATCGATTCGGAAATCTTGGCATGGCTCATAATCCAACAGGGAACCGCCCCAGCCGCATCGAGCATGGAATTCCGGGCATCGCGGCGATAGCGAGTAGCGTTCGGGCCAGTTCCTTGGCCAATACGTCGTATCGCCGTGGCATATCCGGCTAGCGCCTGAAGCACTCGCGGCGTTGCATTTGTCTTAGTCGCTAGCCATGCCGCTTTCGCCACCATGTCCTTATACAAACGGGAGAGTGCGATCTCCAGATCTCGGCGGCGGGCAGCCATGGTTAACAGCTCGTGTCTTGCCTCGATAGTCTCCAAGTGAGATCTGAGACGGGCCCAATTCCAAGCCTTCCGCCAGTTCTGCGGAAGAACTCTGTCGTTCCCAGATCGTTCGGGTGGGATCGTTCGGATGCGCGCTGCTAATCTGGGCGCGCCGCTCTCGGCAATGCGTTTCGCAAAATCGCGAACTGTGCATAACTCAACAGCCAGCCCACCGATTCTCCGAAGTTCGCTGGTTAGCTCAGCGTACTTCGAAGCGGCCTTGGTGGCATCAAGCGTTTCATTGCCCAGGTCTTCGTCGATAAAGGATTGAAGAGCCTCAACTACGGGCCCAGTGCAACCCGCGATCTTTTCTCGCAGCGCAGATAAACTCATCGCCGCATGAGCCAACTCGGCTCTGGTCAAGTGCGAGATCAGCTGACCACGAACCCACTCAATCTCCTTCGCCCCGCCTAACAATTCAGCCAGTGGAGGAGTCGCAAATACGACTGCTGCCTGTTCTACAAGCTCACGGTCAAGTTCACTCCCGAGCTGGTGGGCGCGCTTGGCGGTGAGAGCAACCTCTTCGATGGTCCGCAGCGAAGAGATTCCTCCTTGAAGTGGGGGGACCGACAGCGCCTGGGCGAATTGATTCCAGCGCACCGTGAAAGAGATTACGCGTTCATGCAAAATTAGGTACCTCTTGATATGTGCCCAGTCATCGACGCCGGCCGGAGAAACACCGACAATCTTGACGGAAGATATGTATTGCTTGACCTCACTTACACCAAGCGCAAGCGAGCCGAATGGTTTGCCAGTCTCGGATGCGCGGTCGATGGCGGTCCGAGTCTTAGGATGACGGAGTGCCTCTTCAGGGAATTCAACAGGTCGTTTTAAGAAATCGGCTCGGGCGGCGCACAGTTGGTCGATCTCCGCGAAGAGCGATTCCATCGCTGCCCTTTCGGATCGGAGAGTGCGTTGACGGCACTTTTCCCGTAGCTGCATTGGCCACTCGGCGCCGAACGATTCAAGATCCGCAATGAAGACTCTGGCTTCGTTGAGAAGTTCGAGCAAACGTCTCGCGCTTGCTAGCACTTCTGGCGTCGTGGCGGTGAGTGGTAGCAATCTGCCCTCTTCTTCGGCCAGGTCCAGCTGTTTCATTCGGCATAGGATGCGGTGCAATTCTGCAATATCGTTCGAGGATGGCATTTGGTCAGCCGCCGGGACTCGCGCTAGAGCATACACCAGGTCTGCGCCCAAAAGGCGCCGGGCTTCGCGCAGGTATCCGGCCTCGTCTTCGGACATCGGCGGCATATGTCTGTCAGAAAGCGACAAGGTGTCGTCAAACCAGGCAAACTGAGATTCTCCCGAAATGACGAGATCCGCCATCTTTTGCGCGTTCATGGGAATGCCGTCCACTTCAAGTTCTGACAGCTGTGCGAGCGCGATCTCATCGACGCGTCGATCAATCAGAGTCAACTCGCTATGGGCTCGATCGATCGCCTGCGATAGGATGCCGATGTCCTCGCGCGTCTGTTCGGGGCTTAGCTGCGAGACTCGATGTTGGATGGCTTCGATAGACGCCTGGAACTGCCTGATTCCCTCCCGGTCGTTCGTCAAGAGGGCAACCGTCAACGGACGCACCTCCTCAGGGATTTTCGTCTGTAGGACTTCGAGTGCAGGTTCGCCCTTTGAAGTCACTAGAACCCTCTTACCCGTTGCCAGATAGTGACAGATGATATTAGCGATCGTATGGGTTTTGCCGGTGCCGGGTGGACCCTGGACGGTGACGCCAGCAGCGCTTTCTAGGCGCTCAATAATCGTTACCTGCTCGCCGTTGTAGGGCAGTGGGAAATAGAGCTCGCGCGTCGTTGGGCCACTGGTGCCGCGGCTGGAGAGTCCGCGAAAGCTGACCCCCTCATATGTAACTGGCTGATCAGAAGGAGGGGACACGAGTGCCAATGGACCGGGTGGGATGTCACATCCCTGACGCAGTTTTTCTTGGAGCCTAATCAGATCATCAATCAGATAATTCGTCCCTTTAGGTCGCGACCAGACTACCCAGCGATCAGTGATTACAAGGTGGTCACCGGGTTCGGGGAGGGGTACGTCAGCCGACGCGAGTTCCCGGTAGGAGCCCTCCCCATCAACGTTTGCAGCAATCATCTTCAAGATGGCAGAGTAACTGCCTGGATCGAAGGGCGTAACTGGCCGTTCGGAGTGTTGGGAAAGGTAATCCCGCGCCGTCTTTTCCACCTCAGCGACTCCGACGACGGAACAGGCGACAAAGGCATCCAACTCAACGCGTGTGTCCGTCGCCCGCGGTCGAATTTCGAGCGCCATGGAGCGCTGGTCCAAGGAGATTTCCGATGCTTGGGTTAGTAGCGGGTACTGGAAAGCGAAAGCCCTGCCCTCGTAGGACAGTTGCCATGTCGCAATTCCAACGCCCCAAACGAGTTCGGTGGGCTTGGCAGTTTCTTCGGCCTCCATCTGTTGCTTCAAGGCAAAGAGATCGCCGTAAAGCGTGATCGTCTTGCGGCGGGGTTTCTCGCCTTCAGCCCAGGCCTTCCAGATCCCAGTATATTCCTGCAGAGCGCTCGCAGCCGAGGCTCTAAGATTTGCCTCAAGCCCAGCGTGATTTGCAGAGGTTGAATGGGAAATCAGTTCCATGACCCTCTGCTGCAACGCCGCCTCATTTAACGATGGAGCCGTCCCGTTTGGGTTTTGGCTGACGGAAATCATCGGTCGGAATTCCGCGGTAACAACGGGTGGCTGCCCAGCTTCGAGCCGTGGAATTCGAAGCCAGGTGTGGTCGCCTTCGGACCTAATGTCAAATTCGACACCCGGCAACCCGGCCAGATCGGCGGGATGACGAAGAAAATCCTTCGTCCTGGACAGATGAAAAGCGCGCGGGTCGATGTCCTTCAGTTGCTCCCCGATGTACTGAAACAGCTTGGTGAGCAGGTCGCGGGGAGAGTCAATCATTCCACCCTCATTTGACGAAACGGGATGGAATGAAAGCTCAGCCGGTGGAAGGGGGGCGTCAGCGGTGTTTTACCGACGATTGCGAAGGTTCGAACTTTGCTCACACTAAAACCAACTGGAATCTGCAAGTTGTGACCTTTGCTCAAATGTACACCCGAGGCCTATAGCCGCGCACTAGGGGTGGCCTCCGCAATTTCCATTGTTGTGAACGGCTGCGACCGATGAGGCCGGGCCAAATTGCGCTACCCAATTGGACGAAACGTCGCCTATGGTGAGAGTGGCGCACCGGTGTGCTGTGCTCCCGGGTGGATCACGCGAGCATCGAACCAGCTCGCAGTCCGCCAGGCTGATGGCGGGTCCGTGACTGGAAGCTCGATTCGTTTTCGCTTCAGCCCACCGCTAAGTAGTGCGAGGAATCGCTTTTTCGTTCCCTTAACCGCTATAGGTGAACAGCCTAGTCCAACGAGCTGCTCTAAGGCGCCAATTCTTTGAAGCTCCGCAGCAAACCAGCCACTCCACTCAGGAACGGCTGGAAGGCCAAATTGGACGCTGAGCCGGTGGAGCAAGAATTCCGGCCGATCATCGCAGAGAATTGTGCGTCGCACGCTCCTATCGCCGGCCGTCTGCCGGGCTACGAGTTCCTCGGATAGCGCTACCAGGTGACGGAGTGGTCTCTTCCGACCGGGAAGATTCGCGGACGCGCGAAAAACCGAGACCCTCTCCCCGAGCGATACACTCATCGATCCGAGCCCTGGACCCGAAACGTTGAACCACGACGGTTCAACAAGCGCGGCGGCGATAGCGGCGATCTCCTGGTCGTTTCCAAACACCGAAATCAGGTGCGCTCTGGCCGACCCCCTCTGTCCCGTTTCAGCAATCAACCGGTCCATGGGGACACGGATTTGAGTCACCGTTTCCTTGGTCGTCCTTCGGTATTCGAGGTGCCCCATTCGCAGATGAGCGTTCTTCATGACCATTTCCCTCCCGCAGGAAGGCGGCACGGCCGTCGGCATACAGCAACGTCAGCGTCTGCGTGAACCGCTCTCGTTCCCGGATCGTCGTGACACCCTGATCATCCGTTTCTTCAAACTTGTCCGTGGTCTTGTCGGTGCTCCAACAGGCGAGATGCCGGTCTTCGCCGTCGCCGAACAGCCCGTCTAGGCAACCGCTTACAGCCAAAATTGCCACATGGCCCGCATGCAACGGCGTCAGTGGCCGACCAGTCACGGCTGTCCGCGGTGCAAAGAGGATTCTTCCTGCCTGCCGATATGCCGCCGATCGCGGGAGGATGTCTTCAACCACATCTAGCGGTAGCCCCCGATACACAAGCTCCGGCGCTTTTCCTGGCGGCACGGCGTAAATTTTCGGACCGTCGCGGTCGTCATCCAACCGTGGCAGATCCTGGTACTTGCTTGCGAGCTGCCATAACCTGCCTCTTTCGCGGCCGACCTCGACGTCCTTCAATCGATCTCGTTCCTGGCGAGTGCGGCGGATCCCGAAAACAACAACCTGCTGGTAGCGTGCCGAGTCCTGCTCTGTCAGCCGGTTGATCGAGATATCGCGGAAATGAGCGGCCAATACCTGGGTACACGTGCCGACGCGTTGCGCGGGGATCACCATCACAAGCACTCCTCCAGGCTGGAGCCAGCGGAAGCAGTGCTCAAGAAACAGGCGCTCCGTTCTCTCGTTCTGGCCCTCCGAACACTCGAAGTCGTATGGAGGGTTTAAGAGCACAAGCCCGTAACTCTCAACCGCGCAATGCACGTCGAAGCAATCTCCTTGCACTACGTGATCCAAGGCTACCTTGGCTTCCTCTGCGCGGAAACTGTCCAACTCGATGCCATGACGGAGCACGTTCGCTCCCTCCGTGAGGACCGCCAGAGCCTGGCCCGTGCCCGCGCAAGGATCGAGAGCCGTTGCAGACGCATCCGCTGGAAAGCGCAGCATAGACCGGATTCTGCGGGCTTCCACAACGTTCAGAGGGAAATACCCGAGCTTTAGACGCGATTCAAGTCTCGCCAAATGGAACCTCCCTTGCCGCGATGGTGGTGGTGGTTGCGGTCGGCCGCGATGACTGGAACCCTTGAACTTGTCCCCGAGGCAGTCTTATGGTCCAGTGCGCCTTGAGGGGGCGGATCAATGAGCAAATCAGACTGCGTTCCATGCGCGCCCGGTCAAGACGCGTCGTTCGAAGAGTTCAATGAAAAGCTAGATATACAGTCGGGACAAACGAGATGCATCCACGAGCGTAAGTTACTACCCGCAAAGTCCGAGACGGCAACGCGTCGGTGGTTCGCCAGATGCTAGCGCGTTTTATGAGGAGGAACGCCATAGGAACTCTTCGCCCGAAGCTGCGTTCAGATGTGCGCACTGGTGTTTCGAAGTCAAATGGCGTTCATTTCCGGCTGGTCGGGGAGATCCTTCGGCACGTTTTGCGAGTCACTGCGCGAGAATTAAGGGTCACACCACTCATGCGGCTATATCATTTTGTATCTGAGAAATATGGCATCGAGAACATCGAAAAGCAACGGCTTAAGGTTTCCCGGATCGAGGATCTAAACGATCCGTTCGAGCTGCTGGGGCTGGAGCTGGCTGACGGTACACTTCGAAAGCGTCTTTTGAACCTGAAGCATCAGATGTCACAAGATCGCGGCATTCTGTGCTTCAGTCGAGCCTGGACAAACCCTGTCCAATGGAGCCACTATGCAGACCTACATCGCGGTGTGTGCTTGGGGTTTGAGGTCTCCCCAGGTCTGTCGATACCTGTCGAGTACAGCGCAAGGCGGCTGGCCCCAGAAGCAAAACAACTTTTGACCGGCCCAATAACAAAAGAAGCCATGAGGCGGGTCCTATGTACCAAATACTCTCACTGGAAGTATGAGCAAGAGGAACGAATCTTCGTAAGTCTGGAGGCTTCGAACAAGGATTCAAAGGGCCTTTACTTCGAGAACTTCTCGTCCGATCTGGCGCTGGTTACGATCATCGTAGGCGTTCGTTCAAGCATCTCACGCGACCAGATCAATCGAGCACTCCGATCGATGTCTGGCCAAGTCGCCATCTTCAAGGCGCGCTTGGCGTTCAGGTCCTTCCGCGTCGTTCGGAACAGGGACGAATCGCTTTGGACCTGAGCTCACGGCGCTGGAGAGAGCTGGGGAGCGACGATACTAAGCGTCGCTTCCTCGAACCGTCCGACGAGACACTCAGTCGGTGAAATGTTCGTCAATGCCGCGCAGCACGGAGGTACAAAGCGTCAGGAGTTGATCGCAATCCTTGACGATCGATTGGTAGACCGCTCTGAAGAAAGGGACCATCGATTCGCCACGATTGTTCGGCTTCATTTCGTCAAATGGTATGCCGAGCATATCTGGCCAAGTTTGGTACTGCCCAAGAATCGATTTCGCCTTCTCTTCAATGTCGAGGATGGAGCCTACAACCGTGGAATCCAGATGTCTGGCGAATAGCGTCAAGAGCCTCTCAGTGTCTCGAATCGTTCCTGCCAGATTATTGGCAAAAATCGACCAGTCTTTTGGAGCCATATTAGGGATTTGCCCGAGCCGTGGAGCGATACGTTCTTCGATCACAGTGAGCATCATCGTCCTGATATACTTTGGATCTCCTAACCGATCAACGTCCGCCAATGGCGGTGATGGCGTCTCTATGCGCAATGCGAGCCGCACGCTCGAGGCCGTAGCGACCGCCAGTCTGGTGACCTGCGATTGGACGTGGGTGCTTACTTTAGCCCATTCGGATTGCTCCCTGCGACGAAGCATCTGGTCTACATACAGCACAGTGACAAGGCTGCCAAGTAGACCTGCCGAAATATTCACCAGCAGACTACGCCATGGTTCCGGTGTGTAGGGTGCGGCAAATATCGCCAGTCCCGCAGCCGAAACGAGTGGAATAATAAGCAGCGTGATCACCGAATGCTTTTTGACGGACGCTTGCTGTGTACCCATGGCCTCAGAGTAGCGCGTGAACTTCCCTAGCTGATGTCGATGCAGCGAGCCTTCCGTCATCCTGAAATGCCGTTCGAAGTAGTTTGGCTGGGTTTAGGAACGGGAAGTCCTAGGGCTGTATCGGAAACGCTCCGGCACA
>Ga0335078_10002837_pt1 | contig 26119 bp, 21 predicted proteins | sample Lox_Sample_32_FD_206711 | JGI IMG/M metagenome (GOLD analysis project Ga0335078, IMG submission 206711) | Soil microbial communities from Loxahatchee National Wildlife Refuge, Florida, United States - Lox_Sample_3.2 | ecosystem: Environmental > Terrestrial > Soil > Wetlands | place: USA... | reverse complement strand
CACTCGCGTGATTCGGGAAATGATGCGCGTGGTAAAACCGGGCGGTTATGCCATCGCGTTTGAGCCGGACTTCGCTATCGAGTTCAGCCATCCCGCGTGCGACGCTTTAGGCAGCATCAACAAGGTCTGGCAAAAGGTGTTTCAGAATCCCACGGCCGGGCGCGAGCTGGTGCATTATTTTCGCGGAGCGGGCGCGGCTGGAATTCAGGCTGGCGCGCATCTTCACCTGGAGCACGAAGATAAGAAGGTGAAGCGGCTCTACCGTTTGACGGCGGAAGCGACTGGCCCCATTGCGGAAACGAAAGGCGTGCTATCCGCCGACGAGGTTCGCGGGATGATTGAAGGTTTGGCGCGGTTGGAAGGCGACCCGTCGAGCATCCTCGTGAAATTTCCAGATATCTGGGTGATAGCGCAGCGGTAGACGACGAAATCCCCACTCGTTCGCTGCCTGAAAGGATGGGGGAACGCGTCCGAAGCATTAGCTTCGGCTAGCGCGGGCGCGTGGCGCCCGCTCAACAGAGCGCGCAATCTGATCGTCAATTTTTTTGATTTCAAGCGCCAAATAAGTATCGGACGGATGATTCTGGAAGTTCTCAAACAGATGATTTCTCGTGACTTTTAATTTTTCGCGCTCTTTCTTCGCATCCACTGCTGATCTATGAGGTTCAAACATTGGTTTCCCTCTCGTGCACAGGACGTCGTCCAATGACTCGTATGAGTTTATGCGTAGCTCAGAACATCAAAGCTAACATGCACCTAAGTACAGTAAATTGCTGTGACTCTCGTCTCGCCATTTTGTGATCGTCGTCACAAATTCCCAATCTGGCAGCAGCGTGAATTTAGGCGGCACGGCAGAAATCAAGATTGAGAACGCCATGTCTCGAGTCGGCGGGTGCGACATCCTTTGTCGGCCGCGCCGGACGAAGGAGACCTTTCTGTGCTTGGGATGACAGCGTAGAAGCAAGAACGGTGCGGCCGAAGACGCGCGCTATCGCCAGCGGATTGAAATGGAACCCGGCCAGTGCGGGAAGATGGAGCGGGCGATGGGAATCGAACCCACGTCTAGAGCTTGGGAAGCTCCTATTCTGCCATTGAACTACGCCCGCTCTAATTCCGAACGATAGCACAGCTGATTCGCGGCGAACAAGAAATGAACCCCGTGTTGCGTTGTTTCCGCGCTCTGCCAGGGGCGAAATTCATGTTAGATTGGCGCATCTGAAATGGCAGTGCGCCGTGACAATTTCAGGCCTGCAGGGCCGCAGCAAATCGCGCCCTGTCAGGCCGCACGCACTCAATGTGCGTGAAACCGGGGGATTGGTGGCGTATCGCGACTTACGTGCGTTTATCGAAAAGCTCGAAGCGGGGGGCGAACTGAAGCGCATTCGCGCGGAAGTGGATCCCGTGCTGGAAATTACGGAGATTGCCGATCGCGCCACGCGAGCGGGCGGGCCGGCGCTGCTGTTTGAAAATCCGAAGGGTTCGCGCGTGCCGCTGCTGATCAATGCGCTGGGCAGCGAAAAGCGCGTGAATCTGGCGCTGGAAGTGAGCGCGATTGACGAAGTCGCCGAGCGCATCAGCGGTATGCTGGACTTCAAATCGCCCCAGGGAATTTTCGAGAAAATAAAAATGTTGCCGAAACTTGCGGAGCTCGGCTCATTTTTCCCGAAGAACGTGCGCAGCGGGCCATGCAAGGAAGTCGTAAAGAGGGATGGATTTTCGCTTCTCGATTTTCCAATCCTGAAATGCTGGCCGCAGGACGCCGGGCGATTCATCACCTGGCCGCTGGTAATCACGAAAAATCCGGAGACGGGCAAGCGCAACGTCGGCGTCTATCGCATGCAGGTCTATGACGAGCGCACGACCGGCATGCACTGGCAGACGCAGAAGCACGGTGCGGAACATTTCCGTCGCGCGCGGGCGGCAAACCCGGACGGCCGAATCGAGGTCGCCGTCGCGATCGGCGCCGACCCTGCCACCTGTCTTTCGGGCATCTTGCCGATACCGCCCGACTTGGATGAATTCATGTTCGCGGGATTTTTGCGGCGCGAGCCGGTTGAAGTTGTGCAGGCTGAAACCGTGGATATCGAGGTGCCCGCCAACGCCGAGATCGTGTTAGAAGGCTATGTGAATTTGAATGAGATGCGCACCGAAGGTCCATTCGGCGACCACACTGGTTTTTACTCGCTGGAAGGCGAATATCCGGTGTTCCACATCACGTGCGTGACGCACCGGCGCGATCCTATATATATGACCACGATCGTTGGGCCGCCGCCGCAGGAAGATTTCTGGATGGGCCATGCGGTGGAACGCATCTTCCTTCCGGTGATGAAGATGCAGTACCCGGAAATTGTGGATGTGGCCATGCCAGCGGAAGGAATCTTTCACAATTTGATGATTGTGGCGATCCGGAAATCGTATCCGGGCCACGCGCGGAAGATCATGAATGCAATTTGGTCGCTGGGGCAGGCGATGTTCACCAAAGTGGTTGTCGTGGTGGATCACGACGTGGACGTGCAGAACTCCAGAGAAGTGTTGTGGAAGACGCTTTGCGCCTTGGACCCGGAGCGCGACATTCAATTTGTGATGGGGCCGGTGGATACGCTCGATCACGCCGCGCGAATGCAGGATTTTGGGTCGAAGATGGGAATTGACGCCACGCGAAAATGGAAGACCGAAGGCTTCGCGCGTCCGTGGCCGGATGAGATCGTGATGGACGCCGAAACTCAGAAAAAGGTGGATGTACTTTGGGACAGTCTGGGACTTCCGAAATATCCTTGTCGTAAGAAATAACCCCGCTTTTCGTTTTTATCTCGAACCGCAAAAATGCGCTGCACCCGCATAGATGGCTGCGATTTGCAGCAAATCACCCAAAACTGCCTAAGAAACACCCATATTCTTACGACAACTGCCCATTAGGACAGCTTGACGCTGAAAGCGGCGGATGCCTAAATGGTCGACGGCGAAAGTGTCCTCTCAAAAACGCCAGTTTCAAATGTGGGGTGGCAGAAGCAGCAGGTTATGGGAACGCGAGCACAAGTGATCGGCGAGGCCAGGGAAGTGATGAGCCTCCGGCAAGCGTCCCTGTACCTGGGAGTTTCAGCGGACACGATGTACCGCTACGTGAGCGACGGTCTGGTTCCGGCGTTCAAGCTGGGCAACCGCTGGAAGCTGCGGAAGTCGGTGCTGGATCGCTGGATGGAACGGAAGATGAGCCAGGTCAGGCCGAAGCGGCGGCGTTAGAGCACGGCAGCGGGGAGTTTTCGGGGCACTACGAAAGGGGCTCGACTGATGTTTGGCGGCGGTTCAAAACAAAAACAACTTGTCGGCCTGGATATTGGTTCCAGCTCCGTGAAGGCCGTGGAGCTGAAGGCGTCCCGCCAGGGCTACGAACTGGTGAGCTACGGCATGGAGCCGTTGGCGCAGGATGCGGTGGTGGACGGGGCGATCATGGATGCGCCGCTGGTGTCCGCCGCGATTTCCAACCTTTTTGAAAATCAAAAGATCAAGACGAAGAACGTGGCGACGGCGGTTTCCGGCCATTCAGTGATCGTGAAGCGCGTGACACTGCCGCTGATGACCGAAGAAGAACTCTACGACCGCATTCAAGCGGAAGCGAGCCAGCACATCCCGTTCGACATTGCCGACGTGAACCTGAGCTATCAGCACCTGGATTCGCTGGATTCGCAGATGGACGTGCTGCTGGTGGCAGTGAAGAAGGACAAGATTCTGAATCACACTAACGTTTTGGCGCAGGCGAACAAGACTCCGTCCGTGGTGGATATCGACGCGTTCGCGCTGCAGAACTGCTTTGAGCTGAACTACGAACCCGAAGCGGGCCAGACCACCGCGCTGCTGAACATCGGCGCGAGCGTGATGAACATCAATATCGTGCGCGGCGGCATGTGGCTTTTCAGCCGCGACGTTTCAGTGGGCGGAAATCAATACACGGACGCGCTGCAAAAGGAATTGGACCTGAGCTTCGAGGACGCGGAACGGTTGAAGAAGGGCGACGCGATCGCGGGCGTGAGCGAAGAGCATCGCGGAACAATTCTGCGCTCGGTTTCGGACATTTTGATTCTGGAAATTCAGAAGACCTTTGATTTCTTCCGTGCCACGGCCAGCGGCGAATCGATTCAACGCATTTACGTCGCGGGGGGCACGGCTCGAGTTCCCGGCCTGATGGATTTATTGCGCGAAGAATTTGCGGTACCGGTGGAAGAACTGTATCCGTTCAGGAAAATTGTGATCAACCCGGCGCACCATAACGAAGAACAGATTCGCGAAATGGCGCCCCGGCTGGCGATTTCAGTTGGACTGGCTCTCAGGAGCTTCGACTAACCATGATTCGGATCAACCTTCTCGGCCAATCACGTCCGAAGGCGGCGCGGAAATCGGTTCCGATGGAATCCGCGTTCCTGACCCTCATGCTTCTCGTTGCGGCGGTATTGGGGGTGGGGTTCCTCGCCGTGGACTACTGGCAAGTAAACAACAAAGTTCAGGACGTTCAGAAAAAGATCGATCAGCTGAAGCAGCAGAAGGCGCAACTGGAACAAATCAAGATGCAGGTTGACGCCTTCGAAAAGCAGAAGGACCTGCTGCAGCAGCGGATCAATGTGATTGAAGACTTGCAGCGCAACCGCACCGGCGGGCAGGAATTGCTCGACGCGGTTGCCAACACCGTGAGCCGCACGGAAACCCTTTGGCTGACGTCATTGCAGCGCAAGGGCAACGCACTGCAGATCGTGGGCACGGCCGGATCGATCAACGCCGTGGCGGAATACATCACGCAATTGCGGCGCTCCGGATTCTTCCAGCAGGTGGAAATTAAGGAAGCCAAGCAGACGGATGATGCGAACGTGCAGCTCTTTGCGTTTACGCTGACGGCGACGTTTGCTCCGCCGGGAACGAAAGTGACTCCCACAGCGACGCCTGCTGCGCCAAACCAACCAGCGGCTAAGCCGAAGATGGTGGGGTAAGGACCAATGGCGATGTCTCTAAAAGAAATGCCCTGGTACGTTCAGTTCTTGATTGCCGCGACTCTGTTCGCGGTCATCATCGGCCTGGGCGAACTCCTGCCCATTTCGCCGGTGCAGAAAGCGCGCGCGGAGCTTGTGCAACTGAATCAGGACCAGAAGTCGCTGGCCGAGGATGTGAACTCTCTTGAGGTGTACCGCCGGCGTTTTTCAGAATTCAAGGCGCAGACCGAAGCGATGCAGAAGCAGCTCGACACTCTGCAAGCGATTGTGCCGGAAGACAAAGATTTGGACGACTTCATCCGCATGGTGCAAAGCGCGGCGGCTTCCTCCGGCGTTGAGATTCGCACACTGACCGCGGGCGCGGTTGCGGCAAAGCAGTATCACTATGAAATGCCGTTCGACGTGGAATTGGACGGACCGTATTACAGCATGCTGGATTTCTTCGAGCGACTGAGCCGGCTTTCGCGAATCATCAACGTCGGTGACATGAGCATCGGCGGCATCACGGCCGGATCCAAGACGAAAATTCCGCAACGGCCGGGAACTAGTGTGACCGGTCATTTGATACTGATCACTTATTTCAGCAATCCAGGCGACGCTGGAGCGGCAAAGAATCCGCCTCCCGGCGCGGCGAAGAAGTGACCATGGCCCTGACGATGCGACGAGCACTACAAATCTCGATGGGATGTGCGCTGGCCCTGTTACTGAGCGGCGGCGTGGCAATCGCGCGGATTCCCGCACAAGACGGATCGAGCGTAAGCGCGAACATGGCGAAGAACGCGCAGGCAGCGGCGAAATCCGCGGCGCAGACCGCATCACAGACAAATTCACAGACCAAGCCGCAGACCAGCACGCAGGCGGGCACGGCGAAGACTCACACGCCGAACAAGCCCACGACTCCGCAGGCTGCAACAGCTGCGAAGCAGACCAAGCCCGCGACGGCGCATAAGAAAGAGCAGGGCACTCGCTCAGCGCCGCCGGCGAAAGCAGGTTCACGGCGCGATCCCTTTGTCATGTTGGTGGGCCGGCAAACTGGCGGCGAGGGAAGCCCGCTGCATCTGCCGCCCGGCAAGGCGGGTCTTCAAGTTTCGACGTTGATTTTGCAAGGAATCGTGAGCGCTCCGAGCGGAATGATCGCGATCGTGGCGAATCCGCAGAAGAGCGTGTACTTCCTGCATCCAGGCGACGCTTTGTTCGACGGAAGCGTTGTGAAGATCGAACCCGAATCGGTCACCTTCCACGAGGTTGGCAAAGATGCGTTCGGCAAGCCGCTCGAACACGAAGTGACCAAGAAATTGCATCCCAGTTCAGGAGAACAGCCATGAAGACGAAGTGGCCGGCCATTGGGCTTGCCTGCGCGCTCTTGGCGAGCGGAAGTATGCTCGCCTCGCGGATCCCAGCGGGACCGCAATCCTCGGACGATCATGCGGCGGCGGTCGTCCATTCGGCGCCCGCGCGTATCTCGCGTGTCGCGCTGACCACGCAGGGTGAAAGCCCGCGCGTCGAGATTGTGGGTGACGGCGACTTTCACTACCGCACCTCACGGCTGGAGAATCCGTGCCGGCTCGTCCTCGATTTTGCGGACACCACACTTGTGAATTCGGCAAGCTCGATTCCGGGCAACGCGAATCTGATTCGCGGCGTCCGAGTCGGCCAGTATCAGCCGGATGTGGCGCGTGTGGTGGTCGAGCTAGATCACTGGGCTCCTTACACCTTTGTGATGGCGAAGACTGGCCTGGTGATTGACTTTGGCACGAACAACCGTTCTACAGACAATGCAACGGCAAAGATTTCGGCAGAACCGGCCCAGTCCGTAATGCCGCTGCCAGCGTGGTTGACGGAAGATTCGGCAGCCCTGGCGAGCCCGGCTGAACCGCCGGCGCCGCAGCAACAGGCGCAGCAACCGCAACCACCGGCTCCGAATCCGCCGCAGCAGTCCGCGACGATGCAGGCGCAGCAATCGACCAGTGCCACGCATTACACCGGGGAGCCGATCGGTTTCGACATGAAGGACGTGGATTTGCAGGATTTCTTCCGGCTGATTCACGAAATCAGCGGACTGAACGTCGTTCTGGATCCTTCGGTGAAGGGCACTCTGACGCTGGACCTTCGCGATGTACCGTGGGATCAGGCGCTGGACATCGTTCTAAAGAACAACGGCTTGGACAAGCAACTCGACAACAACGTGCTGCGCATTGCCTCCACGTCCACGATTAAGGCTGAAGCCGAAGAGAAGGCAGATTTGGCCAAGGCGGAAGCGGATTCCGTCGAGCTGGAAACCGTGACCAGGAAACTGAGCTATGCCAAGGCCACTACGCAGGGTGGGGGGCAGGCAGCAGGCGGCAAACAGCAGTTGGGCAGGGGAATGGACGATCTCTTGAAACCGTTCCTTTCGCACCGTGGCAGCCTTTTCGGCGACCCGCGCACAAACACGCTGATTATCCGGGACACTCCCGCGGCGATCGCCAAGATGGACGATCTGATTCACCAGCTTGATCGGAAATCGCAGCAGGTGGAAATCGAAGCCCGCGTTGTGCTGGCTTCGCGATCGTTCGCGCAGGATATTGGCACGCAGTTTGGTATTCAGGGCACGGCGGGGAATAATCAGATCGGCGGTGTACAGAGCATTCTGCCACCGACGACGAGTTCAACATCGTCGACTGTCGGATCGGTATTGATTCCGCTCAACTCGAACCTCGGTGCAACAGGACCGATCAGCGGCCTTTCTTTTGCCAACATCACGCCGAATTTTGGCGTGGATATCCTGATCACAGCGGCAGAATCCAAGGGCGTCGGCAAGCTGCTCTCTGCGCCGAAGATTCTTGCGCAGAACAACTCCGAAGGAATGGTGGAGCAGGGAACTCAGATCCCGATTCAGACAAACATCAATAACACCATTTCCACGCAGTACGTCACCGCGGCTCTGATTCTGAGGGTAACGCCTCAGATTACCGCCGACGGTACAATTTTCATGATGGTGCACTTGGAAAACACGCAGATTGATAGCGGCATCCCGGCGATTCTCGGACAACCCGCGTTGGCCACTCAGTCCGTGGATGACCAGGTACTCGTGAAGGACGGCCAGACCGTTGTACTGGGCGGAGTGATCGTGGACCAGCAGAATACGCAGATCAATCAGGTTCCGTTGGTTGGGAGCATTCCGCTGATCGGCGATCTCTTCAAGCACCGGACCGTCACCGTGCAATCGCAGGAATTGCTGTTCTTCCTGACGCCGAGAGTTTCACAAGACTAACTGGCGAAGTCCACAAAACTAGCGCAAAATGCCGAAGGGAGGAGACAATGTCTCCTCCCTTCTTTTTATGACTGCCGAATTTCACACCCGGCTCAGGAAGATCCGTCGACGGCTTAGTGATTCCGACTCCGACGCGCTAGTCGTGACGCACGTGCCAAATATTTATTACCTGTGTGGCTTTATTGGGTCGGCCGGAGTGCTTGTAGTTGAAGCGAACCGGGCCACACTTTTCACCGATGGCAGATACCGAACTCAGGCACGCGAGCAAGTCCGCGGTTCCGGGGTGAAGGTGGAGATCCCGCAGGGGCCGATTTTGCACGCGGTGGGAGTCCATTTGGGACGGCGGAGGATGCTCGCAGGGTTTGAACCCGGAGCATTGACCGTTGCGGCAAAGGCGCAATTGACCCGCGCTGCCGGCCGAAAGGTTTCGTGGCGCGCTGCCAGCGGATGGGTTGAAGGGCTTCGAGCGATCAAATCCGCGGCTGAGATCGTCCAGATGCGGGCTGCAGCGCGGCTGATTTGCCGCGTCTTCGAGGAAGTGATCGAGCTGATTCGTCCCGGCCTGACCGAGCTGGACATTGCCGCCGAAATGGACTTCAGGATGCGAAAACAGGGTGCCGAAGGGCCTTCGTTTGAGACAATCGTGGCTTCCGGCCCGCGCGCAGCTTTGCCCCATGCTCGGCCAACGGCTAAACGCCTATCCAGAAATGAATTGGTCGTCCTCGATGCGGGTGCTATACTCACCGGCTATTGTTCGGATATGACGCGGACGGTTTGCGTCGGGAAAGCCACGCGACAGGTCAAAAGCTGGTACAGCGCAGTCCTAGAGGCCCAGAAGGCGGGCTGCGAGGCGGTTTCAGATGGTGTGGAGGCCGGAGCACCGGACGCTGCAGCCAGGCGGGTGCTGGACGGCTATGTGCTGGGCAGGTATTTTGTGCACAGCACCGGTCACGGGTTGGGATTGGAAGTCCATGAAACGCCCCGGCTGGCAAAAGGGCAGACGCAGCGGCTTGAGGCGGGTATGGTGGTAACAATCGAGCCTGGCGTTTATTTTCCGGGGGTTGGCGGCATTCGGATTGAAGACGACCTCGCGATCTTCGAGGATAAGACGGAGAGACTGACAACCGCTCCACGGGAGCTTCTGGAACTCTAAATACATGGCATCCAAGCGAGCATCATCCAAAGGAAAATCGGGATACTCGGGGCTGGATCTGGCGGAAGTCGAACGCGTGCTGGCTTTCATGGAAAAGCGCGGTCTGGCCGAACTTGAATATTCGCAGGGCGACTTGCGAATTGCGCTCAAGCGCGCTGGGTTTAGTGCCGGAGTGGCAGCAGCGACCGCGCCAGCCTCGGCGCCTGTACGGACAGCGGCCGCTGCGACTACATCCAAACCTGCGGCCGCAGAGCCTGCCGCGGAAGAACACCACATCATCAAATCGCCGATCGTCGGGACGTTCTTCGCCGCCGCGAATCCGGATGCGCCACCATTTGTGAAGGTCGGCGACCGGGTAAAGCAAGGCCAGGTGGTGTGCATCATCGAGGCCATGAAGTTAATGAACGAAATTGAAGCCGACGTGAGCGGAGTGATCGTGCGCGTTCTGGTGGAAAACGCGCAGCCCGTGGAATACGGCCAGCAGCTCTTCGCGATTCGCCCGGACGGAAAGAAGTAGCAGAAGATTCGATTCGCCGGTGTGTTGAAGGCAGCAACAGGGGAAGTTGATTTGCGCAGCCCGCAGTACCGGATCAATTGCCAACAATGTTCCGTAAAATCCTGATAGCCAATCGAGGGGAAATCGCTCTGCGGGTCATCTGCGCCTGCAAGGAGCTGGGCATTCCGACGGTCGCCGTGTATTCGGAAGCGGACCGCAACGCGCTGCACGTTCGTTTCGCCGATGAAGCGGTTTGCATCGGTCCCGCCCGCAGCAGCGAAAGCTATCTGAATATTCCGCACGTAATCAGCGCCGCAGAAATCACAAACGTGGATGCGATCCACCCCGGTTACGGGTTTTTATCGGAAAACGCGAATTTTGCGGAAGTGTGCGTTGCGTCGCACATCACCTTTATCGGGCCGCGCCCGGAAGTGATTCGCATGATGGGCGAAAAGGACCGGGCGCGGAGGGAAGTTGCCTCGGCGGGACTGCCCGTGGTCCCGGGCAGCGACGGCATCGTGGAAAGCGAAGCGGGCGCGCTGAAGGCCGCCAAGCGAATCGGATATCCGTTGATCGTAAAAGCGTCGGCGGGCGGTGGCGGGCGCGGCATGCGCATGGTACGCAGGGCGGGCGATCTGGTCGGCGCATTTGACGCGGCGCGGAACGAAGCGCAACAAGCGTTCGGGTCGCCGGATGTGTACCTTGAAAAATTCATCGAGCGGCCACGGCACATCGAATTTCAGGTTCTGGGTGATCAGCACGGAACCGTAGTCCATCTGGGCGAGCGCGAATGCAGCATCCAACGCCGCCACCAGAAGCTGATCGAGGAAATGCCGTCACCGATTGTTGACGAAAACATCCGGAACGACCTGGGTGGCAAGGTAGTGGCGGCGCTGGCGAAGATCGGCTACACGAACGCGGGCACGGTGGAATTTCTGCGCGACGAAGACGGAAGCTTTTACTTCATCGAGATGAACACGCGCATCCAGGTCGAGCATCCTGTGACGGAGATGGTCACGAACGTGGATCTGATCAAAGCGCAAATCCGGCTCGCGGCGGGGGAGCGCCTGGAAAGCGCGGTCGGCAAGGTGGAAATGCGGGGCCATGCCATTGAATGCCGCATCAACGCCGAAGATCCGGATACATTTGTGCCGTCGGCGGGCCGAATCACAACGTTCAACATTCCGTCCGGCACCGGCGTGCGGGTGGACACCGCCGCATACTCGGATTCGGTGATTCCGCCGTACTATGATTCGCTGATCGCGAAGCTCGTCGCTCGCGGGCGCGACCGCGACGAGGCGCTGGCGCGCATGCGTCGCGCGCTGGACATGTTCATTATCGAAGGTGTGAAGACCTCCATTCCTCTGCATCGCAAGATTCTCGCCAATCCGGATTTTCAGGCCGGCAAATTCGATACGCACTTCCTCGAGCAGTCCGGATTGATTACCATGCGGGAGAAATGAACTCCGCGTTTCCGCCGCTTTACGCGATACTCAGCGCCGATTTGCTTTCCACGCCAGAGGATGAGTTTGCCGCCATGCTTGCGGAATCCGGCGTTCCGCTGATCCAATATCGCAACAAGACAGCCACGTCTCGTTTTCTTCTCGAAGCCTGCAGCCGGATCGTGCGCGCCTTGAAGGGAAAAAACTGCAGGTTCATCGTGAACGATCGCGCAGATATTGCGCTGCTCACGGGTGCGGATGGTGTGCACTTCGGCCAGGACGATTTGCCGGTTGAGGGCGCGCGCGCGATGGCCAGTGCGCGTGTAGAGCCCCGCTTTCTGGTTGGAGTTTCGACGCATTCGATCGAGCAGGTGCGCGAAGCCGCAAAAACTTCCGCTGACTACATCGCCGTAGGGCCGATCTATGCCACGCACACGAAGCGCAATCCGGACCCTGTTGTGGGACTGGACCTCATTCGCCGGGCGCGCGAGTTGACGGACAAACCATTGGTCGCCATCGGCGGCGTCACGGTGGAAACAGCGCGTGACGTCTACGCTGCCGGCGCGGATTGCATCGCAATAGCTCGCGACTTAATCTGCGCACCCGATCCGGCCGCGCGCGCGGCTGCATATTTGATCGCAGCCGAGCAAAACCGCCGCGAGTGTCGCTGAAATCGGAAACAACCCTCGCGGCGGACTTTACATCTTGAGAGCAATGTTCGCGGATTTTCAGTCTTTTGTGCGAGAAGCAGCGGTAAACTAGCGCCGTTTGCTCGCGATGCAATGGCTGGGGTCTTCACTCGTTCTCGGAAAAAGTTGATCCAGTGATGGCGGATTCGCGTCCGGAATTCCGACGCGGGACGTCCGATCGGTCTTAGAGGAGGAGCGCCGTATGGCGAGTTCCATCTTCGTAAAGAAACCTTTGGACACACTGATGAAGGAGGCGTCGGACACCGGCGAGCATTCGCTGAAGCGCGCGCTGGGTCCGGTATCGCTGATTTCGCTCGGTGTCGGCGCGATTATCGGCGCGGGTATTTTCGTTCTGACCGGTTCCGCAGCCGCGCAGTATGCCGGGCCCGCCATCGTGCTTTCGTTCATTCTGGCAGGCGTGGGCTGCGTTTTCGCTGGGCTTTGCTACGCGGAATTTGCGTCGCTGATTCCGATTGCCGGGTCGGCGTACACGTACGGATACGCGACGCTCGGTGAACTTTTTGCGTGGATCATCGGCTGGGATTTGATTCTGGAATACGCGTTCGGCGCGGCGACAGTTGCTTCGGGCTGGAGCGGCTACCTGACGAGCCTGCTCCAGGATTTTGGCATCTACATTCCGCCCGCGTACACCGCGACGCCGGGAGCCGATCTGGTGCTATTCAACGGACGCTGGCAACTTTTGAGCAACGTGAAAGGGATGTCGTCCGCCGCCGGCGTTGACCTGACGGCGCTGCCGCACGCGACGGGAGCTTTCAATCTGGTTGCATTTCTTGCGATTTGCCTAGTGACGTTCGTGCTGGTGGTCGGCATCAAGGAATCCGCGAATCTCAACAACGCAATCGTGATGGTGAAAGTCGCCATCGTTCTGGTGTTCATCGGCGTGGCCGGCTTCTTCGTGCTGCATCATGGGGATATCGCCTCACGAAACTGGCATCCGTTCATTCCGCCGAACACGGGTGTTTACGGACAGTATGGCTGGTCCGGCATCGCGCGCGCAGCCGGTGTGATTTTCTTTGCCTACATCGGGTTTGACGCGGTATCGACCGCAGCGCAGGAAACCAAGAACCCACAGCGCGATATGCCCATCGGCATTCTTGGCTCGCTGATTATCTGTACAGTGCTTTATATCGCGGTGTCCGGCTTGCTGACCGGCGTGGTTTCCTACACCGCGCTGAACGTTGGCGATCCGGTCGCGGTTGGCGTGGACGCAACGGGAGTGGGTTGGGCGTTTACGGTGGGATCACATCTGATACGCGTGAGCAGCTTGATGGTGAAGCTGGGCGCCGTGGCAGGATTGGGCAGTGTGATGCTGGTCATGTTGCTGGGCCAGTCGCGCGTGTTCTATTCCATGGCGCATGACGGCCTTCTGCCCGAATGGGCGGGAAAGATTCATTCGCGGTTCCGCACGCCGTATATTTCCAGCATGACGGTGGGGATCTTTGTAGCCTTTTTCGCGGCGATCATTCCGATATCGGTGTTGGGTGAACTCGTCAGCATCGGAACGCTGCTGGCGTTCGTGATCGTTTGCGCAGGAGTCTGGGTATTGCGAAGGCGGCAACCTGATCTGCATCGTCCGTTCCGCACTCCGTGGGTGCCGGTCGTTCCGATCCTTGGGATGATCGTCTCCGTTTTTCTGATGGCGAGCTTGCCGCTGAACACCTGGATCCGGTTGGTGGTCTGGCTGATCATCGGAATGGTGATTTACTTTGGGTACGGCCGTTCACACAGCCGCGTCGGAAATCCTGAATTGCGAAAGTAACCTGTATTCGCTTTGGAGGGGCGCGGTCGCGCCCCTCTGGAGCTTTGAATTCCTTGCTTTGCATGTTTTTCCGATGGCGCGATTTTGGGTTAAGCTGTGCCACGCGCTGCCATGTTTTCACGCTATCTTCGCGAGTTCACCCGCAGGCTGACGCCGATTGACTGGTGTTCGCTGTGCCTTGTGTTTTTGTACGTCGCATACTGGGTGGCGGAGGATTTGGGGCATCAGCCGCCGCTCTCACGGCTGGTTTCCTTCCTATTCTTCCTGGCGATCGGTTACCTGCTCATTCGCGTGGGCAGCGCCTTGCGCGGGCGAATTTTGTGGAGCCTGCGCAACCGGCTGATCATCGCGTATATTTTCATCGCGGTGGTTCCCGTGGTGATGTTGCTGATTCTGGGCGTGCTCTCCGCGCGGATTTTGTATTCGCAGCTCGGTGGCTACTTATTTGTTGAAGAGGTGCAGAGCAAGATCGAACAGGTAGCCGATATGGCGGATAACGTGGCATCGGCCGCGGCAATGGCGCCGGTTCCGGCCAAACCGGCGCGCGGCCCGATTGCGACTGGCGGGCTTGAGTCGGAGATTTCGAGTCTGCAGGAGCGCTTGCCCCAGCTTGAATTTGATCTTCACTCGGATGGACGGCTGCTCAAGCAGTTGCCTTCCGGACGAGCTGGGCGTTTTGCAGGGTTGGTGCAGTCCGGTGACGAACTCTGGATTGAAGCCGAAGCCCGGCATGGTCAAGCGACTGTGATGGCGCGAGTGCCCGTAACGCCGCCAATGCTGGAAAGCCTGGCGACATTTTTGGGACCAATTCAAATCGTCACCACCGAGCCAGCCAGCCCATCTGACCCGCCTGAATCGGTTTTCCGGATCGGTGAGGGGCAGTATCGCTCGTCGCAACGCATTGCGACACGCCAGCGCACCCTCGCGCCTTCGACAGCCTGGTGGGATTTTCAGATCGACGGTGTTTCCAAACTGAGTTCGCTGCTCGAAAGCCCAGCGACGCATGAGTATCAGGAAAGTCCAGTTTTCGCGTTTTATATTGCGCGGCTTTCCGGGCTGAATGGGCGGTTGTTTACGTCGCTGGGAGATTTGAGCAGTGTTTACATCGAGCTGTTTCTGATTCTTGGACTTGTGTTTCTCGTCTTAGAGGCAGGGGCGCTTGTCACTGGCATTGTCTTGACGCGGACGATCACGCGATCCGTCGGTGACTTGTATCAGGCGACAGAATTTGTGCGCAAAGGAGATTTCAGTCATCGCGTTCGCGTGGAACGTTCCGATCAGCTCGGCGCGCTCGGTGAATCCTTCAACGCCATGTCCGGATCGATGGATTCGCTGATCGAAGAGCAGCGCATTCGCCAGCGGCTGGAAAACGAAGTTTCCATCGCGCACGAAGTGCAGAGCATGTTGTTCCCGCAGAAAATTCCGTTGATGCCCGGAATTCAACTCGGGGCGTTCTGCAAGCCGGCGCGAGGAGTGAGCGGAGACTACTACGATTTTCTGCAGCTAAGCCCTACTCGCATGGCCATCGCGCTGGCGGACATAAGTGGAAAGGGAATTTCCGCGGCGCTGCTGATGGCTAGCGTCCAGGCGGCATTGCGGAGCCAGTTGCTGCTTGAACGCAACGCTTCCACCAGTGCCGCCGATGTGGTAAGTCGCATCAACCGGCATTTGTTTCTGAATACAGCCGACGATCGCTTCGCGACGTTTTTCTTTGCAATCTATGATTCCGCGCAGCGCATTCTGCAGTACACCAACGCCGGACACGTGGCGCCGATGTGCATCGAGGGAAGCAAGGTAACGCGACTCGAAAAAGGGGGCACCATCGTCGGCGTGTTTGAGGATGCTGTCTACGAAGAGGGCGTGCTGGAGCTGCAGTCGGGCGCGACGCTCGTTGTATACAGCGATGGTTTGATCGAGCCGGAGAATGTTTACGGCGAAGAATTCGGCATGGACCGCCTGCAGGAGGTGGCGCTGCGCAGCCGTAATGCGAGCGCCGACGCGATGGTGGCCTCTTTGCTGCTGGCCGCCGAGGAATGGGCAGGGACCGCGGAGCAAGCCGACGACATGACGGTTATCGTGGCTCGGCTGGGCGCTGCGGCCAAAGCGTCCAGCGCCATTTGATATACTGAAAATTCGCGCGACGGCGACAACCGCGTTCATCCCGATGCGAATCCTCACCGCTCAACAGATGCGTGAAGCCGACCGGCTCACGACCGAAAAACACGGCATACCGAGTTTGCAATTGATGGGCAACGCCGGTGCGGGTGTGGTCGCGCTGCTGCAAAAGCTATTTTCCGATTTGCCAAAGCGGCGGATTGTTGTGCTGTGCGGCAAAGGGAACAACGGAGGGGACGGATTCGTCGTTGCGCGATTGCTGAAGCAACTGGGGGCGAGCCCGAGCGTGATCCTACTTGCGCAACCGGAAGCGATTCACGGCGACGCAGCGCTGAACATGGAACGCTGGCGGCATTGCGGCGGCGAATTCCATTCGATCACGGATGTCGCGGACTGGCATGACGGAGGTCGAAGCGCGATTGAAGGGCAGGAAATTATTGTTGACGCGCTGCTCGGCACAGGCATCAGCGGGCCGGTGACTGGAATTCTCGCGCAGGTGATTGAGGATGTGAACGCGATCTCGTCCCGAGGGCGGCATTCGGTGAAGGTCATAGCCGTGGATATGCCGTCGGGGCTTCCGTCCGATGGTGGCGCGGCGGAAGGGCCTGCGATCCGCGCGGATTGGACGGTGACTTTCACGGCCCCGAAACGCGGGCAACTAATTTCCCCAAATTGCGACCGCGTGGGGAAATTGGTCGTCCATGGAATCGGCACGCCGCGATCAGTGATCGAACAGCTTCCGGCGGACGGCGAAGAAATGCGCTGGCTGGATGCGTCCGAATTTCGCGGTTTGCCACTCCGGCGCAAGCCGGATTCAAACAAGGGCACGTACGGTCACGCGTTGATTGTTGCAGGTTCACGCGGCAAAGCAGGAGCGGCGGCGCTTGCAGGTTGGGGAGCGTTGCGAGCGGGCGCAGGGCTGGCCACCGTGGCCACACCTGAAGATGCGTTGCCCACGGTTGCCTCTTATCGCCCGGAATTGATGACGGCGGCACTCGCGCAGACGGAGAATGGCACGATTTCCTTGCGGAATTTTGAATACAACCGCTTTGCCGAACTTTGCAAGGGCAAAAACGTGCTTGCGATGGGACCCGGACTCACCATGAACGATGAAACGCAGCAGTTTGTGCGGCGCGTGCTTGCCGAATGCCCGCTGCCAATCGTGCTTGACGCCGACGGGCTGAACGCGCTTGCCGCCGCGCCAACGCCGGTTCTGGACCGCTGCTCGCCCGCGATGGCGCTGACGCCGCATCCGGGCGAAATGGGGCGGTTGCTCGGTGTTTCCACGGAAAAAGTGCAGGCTAACCGGCTTGCTGCAGCGCACGCGGCGGCGAAAAAGTACAACGCATACGTTGTGTTGAAAGGATTTCACACGATCGTCGCGTCGCCGAGCGGTCGCGTCCTCATCAACTCAACCGGGAATCCGGGCATGGCTACGGCTGGCACGGGCGACGTGTTGACGGGAATAATCGCGGGGTTGACGGCGCAATTCGGCGTGGACGAATGGGAACGCGTGCTCGGTTTCGGAGTGTACTTGCATGGGCTGGCTGGCGATTTGGCCGTACAGCGGACGGGTGAGGGCCCAATGATCGCCGGAGATCTGATCGATTCAATCCCCGAGGCATTCGCGCGGGTTCACAGGGAAATTGAAAATGGTTGCTGAGCGAATCACGACGAATTCCGCGGAAGAGACGACGCAGTTCGGTCGCGAACTCGCCGCCGAGTTGCGCGCGCCCGTGCTGGTGCTGCTGAGAGGCGATCTCGGAGCGGGGAAGACGGCGCTGACGAAGGGGATCGTCGCGGGATTGGGCGCCGCAGCCGAGCAGGACGTCACCAGTCCGACGTTCAACCTGATTCACGTGTTCCAGACGCAGAAGCCTGCGCCAGTGAAGGTGTATCACGTGGATTTGTACCGGCTTGAGGGAACCCACGACCTCGAATCGATTGCGCTCGACGATATTCTCGCCGAGCCGGCCATCGCGATTGTTGAATGGTCGGAGCGGCTGACGTTGCGATGCGCTTGGCCGGTTGTACGCATCGAGATGGAGCACCTGGGCGGCGACCGCCGCGCCATCCGCGTACAAGGGCTTGGCGAACTGAAGCCGGGCGTCGCGCCTGCTGCAACTCACTAGTCACACAGCACTTAACCCCCGCGACATTCCACGCGTACGAATAGATCGCTATTAACGGGTTGGCCGCGCGGTCTTGTTGCGTCTGGACGACCTTGCTACAGTTTTATGCACGCAATTTTCCGCCATGTCTGATTATTCCACGACGCTATCGGTGCCGCGGTCGAACCGCATTGAATTGTCGCGCTACGCGCCGGTGATCTCGCTGAGCTCACTGGCGGTCGGCGTCGATAACATTCATCACGACGTGTATTTGAGCCCGCATTTCGTGGAAGTGACGCGGGATTTCCTGTTTGACCTAACCCGGCAAACCATGAAGCTGACGCATTTCCCCGGATTCGAGCGCAAGCCGATGCGCGCGCCGGAAACGGCGACGTTCCGCAAGATGCTCGGCGAACTGCTGCAGGGTTCGCTGACCAGTGCGAAATACGAAAAAAACATTGAGCGGGATCTGCTGCTGCGCGTTGCGCTGCTGAAATTCTTCACGCAGGAAATCGGACAGAGATTCGCAGACCTGTTGCTGGAAGCCAAGGAAGGCATCCGCAGCCGCGGCGTGAGTTTTGAGCGTACCGAGCAGGCGCACGTGTTCAAGTCACGCCTCGCCGAAATGCAGGCCAACCGGCGCGAGACTTACCGGCAAGTTGGGCAACAGCTCTACCAGATTTGGGCGGATTTTGAAGAAGGCTCGCTCGCGCGCACTCGCAAAGCGCTGTTCGGCGATGAAGCGGCGGAAGCCTACAGCATGCTGATGAATCGGCTGGTGTTCGTGGAAAGCGGTCGCGACGACCGAGTCTTCCTCGAACATTACGTGATGCTCGGCAATTATCACAAGGATCCCGACCGCTTTGAGGTGGTCAACCAACTGCTGCTGGATCAGCTGAGAGAAGTTGCGTTTCCGGGCGCAACTGCAACGCATTCCAGTGAAGCCAGCACGATGCACGCGGGGCTGCTCGATTCCGCGCTGCGCATGCGCGCAGATTTGGCAAAGCTGGAGGAGGAGCGCGAGGAGGTGAGTCGGCGCCTGGCGCGGGGCGAAGATATTCTGGCGCGGATGTTGCGCCGCGAAGATCCGAGCGTTTTGCGGGCAACGCTGGTGGATTTGGATCGCCGGTGCACGCATCTTCGCGAAAAATTGGATCAACTGGCGCCGGAAATTGAATCCGCGCGGCAAAAGAAGGAATTCTTCGACGAGCAGCGCGATTCGGAGCTCGGCGATTACCTGAACGTGCCCGCAAATGCGCGGCGGTTGTTCGATTCGGCCGCGCCGGGCGCTGACGGCGAAAATCGCGGGCATCTTCTGGAAGAATTCGTCGCGCGGCTGGAACAACAGGAAATCCTGCCGCACGTGCTGGCCAGCTACGAGGTTCGCAATCTTCATTTGGAATACAGCCCGCCCGTTCACCTGCAGCAATTGCGCAAGGCGATTGTGTCGCGTGACGAACTGAAGCACGTCGAAGAGATTCTGAAACAATTTCCGGCGCGGCAATTTTCGTTGCGGCCGCTGGAAGAAGCGTCCCGCCGTTTGCGCCGCTACACGCGGGAAGAACAGCGCGCGGTGGTGCTGCGATTCGTCGAAGACTTCATGCGAGTCCGGCGTGATCTGGGCGATTACCAGCGCCTGACAGCCGCGATGGAGCGCATCAACCTGGTGCGCAATGAGCGCACGCGCGAAGTTTCCAAGATGAATCGGACGCTTTACGAATTTCTGCTGCCGCAGGAAGAAAAACCGGCCGACGATCACGTCGTTTCGCATACGGTGCTGAAGGCCGATGTACGCGGCTCGACAAAGATGACGCAGGATTTGCTTTCCCGCGGACTGAATCCGGCGTCGCATCTGAGTTTGAACCTTTACGAGCCGGTGCAGCGCGTGCTGGATCGTTATGGTGCCGCGAAAGTGTTTATCGAAGGCGACGCGATTGTGATGGCGATTTACCAGACGGAATCCAATCGCACGCGGCAGCGCGCCGTGGCGAAAGCGTGTTTGCTGGCGAAGCAAATCGTGGGCATCGCGCAGTCCTACAACGAAAGAAGCGAAGCAAGCGGACTGCCGCGGTTGGAAATCGGCGTCGGCGTGGCGTACCAGGGTTCGCCGCCGACGTATTGGATGGACAACAATTCGCGCATCATGATTTCGCGCGCGCTGAATCTTTCGGATCGGCTTTCGAGCTGTTCCAAGGCGGCGAGGCGGCTGCTCGGCAAATTCGATTCGCCGTTCCGGCTTTTCGTCTTCCAGACGACGATGGAGGGAACAACGGAGGAAGAGCGCGACGAATTCTTGCTCCGCTACAACATGAACGGGGTGGAGTTGAACGAAGATGGATTCCAGAAACTGAGCGAAGAAATTTCGCTGAGCGCGCTGGAAGCTGATTGCCGCATGCCGTGGGGCGTGGAACGCGTGACGATTTTTTCCGGGTTGGTTCCGGTCGGCGATGTTCTTGAACCGCTTTTCATTCGGAAGGGCTGCGTGCGCCAGCTTCTGCACGACGGCAAAATCGGCGCTGCGGGCACGCACGCATATTACGAGGTTTGCGCTAGTTCCGACTTGCCGGAGGTTACCACAGTTACCCGCCCGAATCCGCGCAAGATTTGACCCCGCCCGTTGATAGCCATCAGCGTGATCTCTCAGAACTCCAGTTTTGATTCATGATTTCAGTTTCCGCTTTATAATCGCGGCGGAGGCGAATTGGGTCCGGTGACCTGCCCGGCCTTCAAAGCCGGCGGTCCGTTCCTTCGCGGGACGGACGGTGGGTTCGACTCCCACACGCTTCCGCCACGCCCTCGATTGCGTTGCAAAAACCCCGACGTTCGCCCTGAGGGCGGGACGAGCGTCGGGCACCTGGAACAAAGCCTAATTCACCGGCGCGAGATAACTGCGGCCACCCTTCCACAAACACGTCGCTCACTTATCGCAAAGTGGCCCTTTTGTCTTCAGTCTCTCGTATTCCGGTCTCGATAGGTGAAGGCTCTCTCTAACTTTCGCCTGGAGGCTCTGAAGCTTGGCGCTCTTGTATTCGTAGGACGCGCTGCTCGCACTGAACACATCTCCAGTGTAGGGATCGACCGCATAATTGCCGACTACGACGCTTCCGGTGGGGGTACCCGCCCATGTGATCGTGAAAAACCAGAAGATCGACTTTTCCGGAGAATCATATGGCAACACATTGAGTTTTGTGAGTCGACTTTGCTCAGGAGTAAGAGACGCGAGGACTAGCGCGTGAGCCTGTTCAGTCGTTATCTTCCGAGGAGCGGAAGCGGCGGCAGGCGCGAACACAACGAAAAGATAGACGAATAGAGATAGAGTGGAGGTCTTTCTCATGATCATTTTCCAATACACGGGCGGGTGGCGCACCCTTTTCAACTTTTTCCAGTAACATGTCCGCGTCAGGCGGATGATACCACTGAGGCAAGACACCGAATAGGGACGGCGTGGCTGTTGCATCTGGGTGCCTGTCGGCCGACAGGCACCCAGATGCGGCGGCGGATCGAACGCCTGGATTAGAATGCGCCGCGCGCCGCTGAAGCGCCTAAGTCATACCCTCAATTGCTGGAGCGTTTGAAGGTACTTCAGGATGTCGCCGCGGGAAAGCATTCCGACAAATTTGCTGCCCGCCAGAACGGGCATTTGATTGACTCCGTCTTTGCCCATTTTGTTCATTGCGGTCCAAAGTTCCGCGTTGGGATCAATTGTGCTCAACTTTTCGATGGGAATCATGGCTTCCGCCGCAGTGGTTGCGGGCCAGGAGGCGCGAGGGACCGCTTTGATGTCGTGCAAGGTCAGAAATCCGACCACGCGATCTCCCGCTTCGACAAGAAAACATCGCTGGGCGTGCGTCAAAACCTGCTCATCGATCAGTTTTTGCAGAGTTGTGTTTCCCGATGTGCGGGCACAGTCACTTCCCATCGCCTCCGTCACTTTGTGCCCGCCCAGCAGACCCTGAACCATTTGCATTTGCAGCTGCGATCCCGCCGCGCTTTCGAGGAACCATCCAATGAAGGCGATCCACAATCCATTAAATACGTTCCCGCCCAAAACCTGCCACACACCGAGTGCGATAAAGAGGAAGCCAAAGAATCGGCCGGTGCTGGCGGCGATCAGTGTGGCGCGACGGAAGTTCTTGTTCACTCCCCAAACAATGGCGCGAAACACGCGCCCTCCGTCGAGGGGGAAACCCGGAATCAAGTTGAAAACTCCGAGCAGACAATTGATGAGGGCGAGGTATTTGGCCACCGCAAGCACCGGCGGGACGCCGGTGAGGAAACGTTCCGAGACATAAAACAAGCCCGCCAAAACAAAACTGGTGAGCGGCCCGACGACAGCAATCAGGAATTCGGAGCCCGCGCTGGGCGGCTCTCCGGCAATTTGGGAAACGCCGCCGAAAATAAACAGAGTAATGCGATCTACACGAACCTTGTAGCGCGTGGCCACGAAGGAATGCGCCAGCTCATGCAGCACGATGCTGACGAAAAATAGGATCGCCGTTGCAGCGCCCATCAACCAGTATTCGGAAGCTGACGCTCCCTTAAATTCAACCGGGTAGTAATTCACCGCCATGACCCACGTGACCAGCACGGCGATGAGGAACCAGGAGTAGTCCAATTCGATGGGAATTCCAAGAATGCGTCCGAGAGGAATTGAGTGCCTGAACATGATTCATCCGCCTTTCGATCAATGGAATTCGGTCTAGCAGCGCCCCGAATCCCTTCCATCGCCAATTTTACTCCGTTGACCGTGCGGTCCGGTTTTTGTTCGGTGGAGCAACAGACTCAGTCTGTGGTGGCAAGCGGACGAGCTGAACCGCCAATGAATCCGGATCGTCGCTTGAATACGGACTGCACTAATCCGCATACGGTACTTTGGATGCGCCTGAATCAAGCTTTGGCGCGGCGGGTGCGGCGAGGTGTTTGGAGACGTCCGACTGAGCTTGCGGAGGGGCGATAAGCAAGAGTCTGTCACCGGGTTGCAGGACTGTGTCCGGTCGGGCAATAACCAGGGATTTGCCGCGCAAGATGGCCATAATCCTGGCGTCGGGCACCGATCCGCTGGCGGCGCGGGCTTGGATCGTTTTCCCCGCCCACGGACTTTCGGGACGAAGCGCGCCGACGGTTAACTGCGAACCGTCCGGCAGGTCCAGCGCCAGCCCCGATTGCAGCAAGGCGGCCAGGTGAAGGTGTGTGATTTCGGGCGGCAACCTTATATTGCCCTGATCGAGCAATCGCAGCGCGAGCTGCACGTGCTCCGCACGATGCGCGGGTGAATCAAATTTGCCGGCGACCTGGGCTTCGTACAAGCTGCCGTACTTCATATACGAGGAAAGTTTTACCTCGATCAGGAAACTGAGCATTACCGCCAGGCCGGCGGGAACGAGAAGCTGGTAGCCACCCGTCATCTCGGCGACCATGAGCAGCGTCGCAATCGGCACGCGAGCGGCGCCGGCGAAAACCGCCGCCATTCCCACGACCACCAAACCCGCTGGGGCGTGATGAAAGATCCCCGCAATGCTTCCGCCCAGCATCGCTCCGACAAAAAGGCTAGGCGCAAACACGCCTGCGGATCCGCCCGAGGAAACGGTGAGAGAAAGCGCCAGTATCTTGGCGAAGAGAAGCACAATGAGCAATCGCAGCGCCAACTGTCCGTTGATCGCTTCTTGTATCCATCCATACCCGCCGCCCAATACTTGAGGCAGGCGCAATGCGAGAAGGCCCACACAAAGGCCGCCGATTGCCGGCTTCGTCCATGCGGGGATACGCAGTGCAGCAAATCCATCTCGTACGCGATAAAACACTTCCGGAAGAATTGTCGCGATGAGGCCGCTTGCCGCTCCCAGCGCGATGTACCAACCGTAGTCTGAAAGCCCCGCCGCGGACAAGTTGGCCGGAACCTGAAACAGCGAATGCCAGCCAACGAACCACCCATTCACCGCATACGCGACGATTGCAGAAAGCATGCAATAGATCAGGGCTTCCGACTCGAAGTCCATTCCGCCGTACAAAACCTCGACGGCGAATATCGCCGTGCCGATCGGAGAACGAAAGACAGCGGAAAGCCCGGCAGCCATCCCCATCATGACCAGTAGTCGCGTTTCACGCTCCGGGCGGTGCCATAACTTTGCGTAGATCGAGCCAAATCCGGCGGCGATCAGCGCGGTGGGGCCCTCACGGCCAGCCGAGCCTCCCGAGCCTATGGTGATGGCCGACGCGATCATTTTCACCGGCGCCACGCGTGCGCGGAGTACGCCGCCAGTCCAGTGCAGCGCCTTCACGACGGTATCGGTACCGTGTCCTTCTGTTTCCGGCGCAAGGCCGTAAACCAGAAGGCCGGACAGAATCCCTCCCAGGGTCGTGACGAGCGGAATAAGCCACAATCCATGCGGGCCGATTATTTGCCGGGGAATTCCTCCTTCTTCGGAGAGACTCGGAGCGTAATATCCCGCGATCCAGCCGAGCAGGACGCGTGAAAACAACCGCAACATCCAGATGAACGCCTGAGCGCCAAGCGCCCCGATGATGCCGAGGACGACGGAATCAAGAAGTAGTCGAGGCCGGTCGCCTGTCTGCACTATCAATTTGTATCACCGAATTATGGAGATTGAACGACGAATGCGGCCGGAAACTTGACCGATCGCGCTTAACTGAATGTGAGTCCGGGCGTAGAATTAATTGCAGGATCTGCTTGTAGCGATTGCAAGCCGGGCGGTCCGGAGCATTCAATCCTGTGATGCCGGATTTGCCTTGCTGGCCGGACCGGGAAGCAGGCTGATGCAACTGAGGCGCACAAAGGATCTTCATCAGTACACAATCGCGGCGAGTGACGCAGACATCGGCACGGTGCACGATTTCTATTTTGACGATGAAAAGTGGGCGGTTCGCTACATTGTTGTTTCGACCGGCGATATTTTGCCGGGCCGACAGGTTCTGATTTCTCCGTTGTCACTTGGATATCCCGCCTGGAGTCCGCTTCACATTCACGTGAATCTGACTTGCGATCAAATCGCGGGCGGGCCAGGCGTGGATGTTCATCTGCCGGTTTCTCGGCAGCATGAGGCCAAGCATCACGAACATTTTGGACTGTCGCATTATTGGGATGGCTCGAATGTGTGGGGTTCGTGGCCGAGTCCGAGGGAGCTTGCGGAGGCGCCGCAATCGCAATCGAAGAAGGCGGCGAAGTCATCGCCTACGGATACGCATCTGCAGAGCGTGCGAGAAGTCACGGGTTACCGCATCATGGCCACCGAAGGCGAGATCGGACACCTCGAAGATTTTCTACTTGATCAGGACACGTGGGAACTTCGTTATGCAATCGTCGATACCAAAAACTGGTGGCCTGGCAAGAAAGTGCTGCTGAGGCCGCAGTGGATCGAGCGCGTGAGTTGGAAGGATCACGAGATATTTGCGAGGATGTCTCGCGATGCAATTCGGAAGAGTCCAGAATGGAATCCCAATAAACCATTCAGCCGCGGATACGAGCTCCAGCTCCACAATCATTACGGCTACGCGCCGTACTGGACTTCTGAAAAATGATTGCCTGTGGCAGGAGTGCGAACCACCTTTCCGGGCGCTGATCTGATTTCCAAGATTCTGCAAGAATCCAAGAGCGCGAGCGGGCGGCATGGATTATTCTCTGTACGACTAAATGACTGATTCATTGCGAACCCGGGGACGCTGGAGGAGATTTCTGTCGATGATGGTGTGCGCAGCGGCTTGGTGCGTTTTGCTAACGCTGGTGCGGGCGCAATCCGGGAAAGACATCGTGATCGAGGTAACCGATTCCACGAATAGTGCCGCCCCCTCAAGTGGTCCGAGAATCACCGACAATGCGAACTTCACGAACGGCTGGGCGTCATCGGTGGACGGCCAAACGATCGGCTATCATTCGGCCGTTCCCGGAGCGAATGACGCGCTAATCGTGCGCGCGCAGCGCATCGCGCATTCAATCACGTGGAAGACAGATCCGCTGACGAGTGCGGGAAGCGATAATTTTTATCATTTGCTTTGGCTCGGCGGCCTGGATTATTCCGGCTGGGCGGAGGACAAGGTCGAGCACAGTTTCGAGTTTTTCATCAATGGCAAGCACGCATTCACCTTCAAA
>Ga0335078_10002836_pt1 | contig 26124 bp, 31 predicted proteins | sample Lox_Sample_32_FD_206711 | JGI IMG/M metagenome (GOLD analysis project Ga0335078, IMG submission 206711) | Soil microbial communities from Loxahatchee National Wildlife Refuge, Florida, United States - Lox_Sample_3.2 | ecosystem: Environmental > Terrestrial > Soil > Wetlands | place: USA... | reverse complement strand
AGCTCCCGCAGCACCTGCTCGTCGGCCGCCGAGAGCTGCGCCTCGTCCTGGTTCCGGCCGCTCGTCACGTCTGTCACTGGTGTCTCCCTACTTGTCAGGAGTTACACCGTTGAAACTACAGTCCCACGACGGCGAGCTGTGGGCCGGGCAAACCTGATGGTGGTATTTGCGGTGAGGGCCTGGCACCGCCTCCGTGCGGTACGAGCAGTTGGCCGACGCTGCAGGTCACTCTCTGCCTTAGCTGGCCTGGGACGGGATCGGGGTCATGGTGCGCCAGGATGGCAGTGGCCGGTTCGGGGTGAGGCGGCTGATCCAGCGTGCCGCCGTGGCTGCGAGAGCGGGTGCCGCGACGGTGCCGTCGAGGTGCAGGGTATGTCCTTGCGGCAGTGTGGCTAGCCAGCTCTGGCAGGCGTGATCGATCTCGGCGCGGGCCTTGGTGTTCATCAGGTGGGCTGCGACCGGGCCGCGCGATTGCTGGCGTTCTGCTGTGGCATGGTCGGGGACGGTCAGGTACAGGTAGCCGTCTGGGGTGAGGATGTCGCCGGCCTCGGCAGCCATGCTGTAGAGGGTGGCGGCGCCCGCAGGGTCACAGGGCACGCCCAGCGCTGCCATTCCATGTTCGTGTGCGATCAGGGTGAGCGGGCTGCGGTCGAGCAGCACTACGGCGGTGCCTGCTGTGCGGGCGGTGTGTGCCCGGTGCTGCTCGACATCCAGGAACTGTTGCAGCGCTTGGGCGACGTCGTGCAGGGTGCGGGGCGGGAATGGCGGCAGGCTGGTGTATTCGCCGATGACGACGGCACCGACCCGCGGGGCGAGTGCGTGGGCAAGGGTGGTTTTGCCCGCGTAGCACAGCCCTTCGACGGCGATGACCAGCGGGTCAGCGCTGCGCGGGCTTCGGGCTGGGGCTAACACCGCGCGCCTCCCCGGCGTGTCGGCGGGGTTGCGGTACAAACGGTCGGGTGCCAGCCATCACTTTTCCTTCGGCCGGTTCTGTAGCGGCGGAGCAGGAGCTTGTCGGGCAGGTCACCCGCTGGTTCGGGCTGGGCGGGGCGACCCGGGTGCGGCGGGTGGCCGAGGGGCTGATGAACCGCAACTGGCAGGCTGTCACCCCGGCGGGGATGGTCGCGGTCAAGCAGGTCACCGATGCTCCCGCCGACGCGGTGCGCGCGCAGCACGTGGCGGTGACCGCGCTGGCGCGGGCCGGGCTTCCGGTTCCCGCCCCGATCGCCGGGCCCGCTGGGGTGACGGTGCTGGAACACCCTGCCGGGTTGTTCACTGTCCTGCCGTGGGAAGCCGGCCGCCACCGCAGCGGCTTGTCGCTCGGGCACGACGAATGTGGCATGCTCGGCGCGCTGCTGGGGCGGCTGCATGCTGCCCTGGCGCGCACACTGCCGCCGCCACGCGAACAGGTGCCCGTCGCGGTCACCTCGGTGACGGCAGCCTCGGAACGCATCGCCCGGTACCGGAGCCTGGCCGGGTGCAACAGGCCAGGGGATGATTTCGACCGGCTGGTGATGCGGCGGCTGGGTGAGCGGGCCGGGCTGCTGGACAGCCTGGCGCATCTGCGGCCCGCCGGCGAGGTGTGGTCGGGGCAGGCTGGGTGGACGCACGGGGATTTCCATGATCTTCAGGTGCTGTGGGATGACGGCCGGGTCTCGGCGGTGCTGGACTGGGACCGGCTCGGGGTGCGCCCGCTGGCGGCCGAGGTCGTCCGCTCGGGCACGCTGTTGTTCGGCTATGGGGGGACAGCAGGGGCCTGGACACCGGCCGGGTAACAGCGTTTGCCTGCGGCTACCGGCAGGTGGTGCCGCTGGCCGATGCCGATCTGGCGGATGCGGTGCACCGGTTGTGGTGGGAGCGGCTGTGTGATTTCTGGCAACTTAAATGGCATTACGAGCGCGGCGACCATTCGTGTGATCATCTGTTCGTGTCGGCGTCGGCGCTGCTGCAATGGTGGTGCACACATCGCAGTGAAGTCTCCTCAGCGTTTACCGGCTGACCGGCGGCTGGCGGGTGGCCAGGCCGATCCGGGCCAGCACCTGGCTGACATGCCCGGCATCCAGCTTGTGGCGCGATGCGGTGGTCAGGAACATGGCTGCCCTGGCCAGGCCCGAACGCCAGGCTGTCTCCCGCTGCCCGCGGTTGGGCACGCTGGCTACCGCTAGTGAGTAGACCTGGCCCTGCTCGACGAACTCTTTCCAGGTCCGGATGCCCCACATGGCCGCGCCGTCACAGCCTGCGGGCGACAAGCTGCGGGGCGATGACAGTGGCATCACCGTTCAGGGCGTGTGTCTGCGCGAAGAGCCGCATGACTGACGTTCTGCGATGACCGCGCTCATTCCGTCGATAGTCGCGAAGCGCTCGTCGAAGAGATCCTCTTCCTGCAGCTCTATACCAAAGGAAGTCTCGATCAACTCCATGAGGGTGACCACTCCAAGTGAGTCAATATAGCCAGCGTCGAAGAGATGAGTTGTTCGGGTGAATCCGCTATCATCTTCTATTACCTGTGCGATCTCGCGTACGGCCTGTTCCAGTGTGATTGCAATGTCAGAGCGTGAGATAGCCACCTTGCCCGCACCGCCTTTCGGGGAAACGCGTGCACGATCGGTACACCCCTGCCCGGATGAAGTTTCTTAGCGACCGTTGATCGGGAGCACCAAAAAGTTTGCACGCGAACCGTTCGAGCCACTCTGCGTTACGGCCTGAATCGACAAGCAGCGGCAGGATGCCCATCCTGACCTCGCTGTCACCGATCTGGGCCCGGGCCTTTCTGCGTTTGTAGAATTCTGCGGGCAGCCGGTGGCCGGCCAGTTCCCGGATCACGTCTGGCTTCGTGGTTGTATCTGGCAGGGACAGGATGCTTCCGGCCACGGCTGCGTATGGCTGTACGACGGTCAGCCCTCGTGATTGATAGACCCCGACCTCACGGTCACCAGCTTGGATCCCTCGGACCAGCACGCGCCGCAGCGTGCTTGGCCCGACTGGTGGCAAGGTGTAGTACTCCTTGCCGTGGTACCGGGCAGGCGCGTAGTCCGCCAGGAGTTCGTTCATCAGATCGCCGGTCAGGACGAGGCTGTCAGTTGCTCCATGCGCCGCCTGGGCTTCTTGGGCTATGGCGTCGGCGAGCAGGACGTTGACCATGGCGCAGTGTGTGTTGAAGTCACGCCAGTCCTGGCCGAATAGGACCGCATCTCGTAGCGTGCTCAGCACATCCTCTGGCCCGGCCTCCACGAGCCGCCACGGTATCCGCAGATGAGCTGCCGTCTGCTGGGCCAGTTGTACGTCTTCGCTCTGGCCGCCTCCGTCGGTGTACGAGTAGGTGTAGGCGGTGACGGCTGGGAAGTGTTCGCGTGCGATGGCCGCCACGAGAGCGCTGTCGAGACCGCCGGACAAACTGACAGCGGCCCGTGCCCTGGGGAACTGCTGGTACAGGCGCTGAAAGTAGCTTTCCAGCTCACGCCGTGCGGTTGATAGCGCCACAAACGCGGAGGCGTCCCTGCTCAGGCTGTGAAATCTGTGCGAGCGGAGCACCTGCTGCCGTGGCGCTATCTCGATCTCACTGCCCGCAGGCACGGCGTAGATTGCCTCGAACGGCACGCCGTCAGCGGTGAGATCGGCCAGGTAACTGCCTGCAACCACGCCGCGCTGCTCGTGAATGGCGAAAAACAGCTTGTTCAGCCCGAGCGAGTCTCGCGCAAGCACGACCTTGTCACCGACGCGCCGCGCCACGGCGAAGCGACCGGTTATCTCCTCATAAGCGTCGCATCTGGCGTCCTCTGACGCCGGGATCCCTCCGGGAAGAAAGTCCCGGCCATGCCAGCACAAGTTGGGAACGCTGAGCAATGAGTACAGCATGTTCGTCAGGCGCCTGAGCGAAGGCTGGCGAGCCGGTCAACAGCTTGCTCCAGTTCCGGCAGTCCGACGTTCAGGGCCATGCGGAAGTAGCCGGGCTCGTGGAAGATGCCCGACGGCATGACCAGGATGCCGTGATCGGCAGCGTGCGACGTAAATCCGGCTTCGTCGCCACCGGGGGCGCGCACGTACACGAATGTGGTGGCCTCGGCCGGCACCACCTCGTAGCCAAGCGCCATCAGCCGCTCGCGGACGAAGTGCTGCATCCGGGCCAGTTCGCCGTTGTGGGGCGAGAGACCCGCGAGCCGGCTGGCAAGCAGCTGCATCAGTGTGGTCGGTCCGTAGCTACCGCTTATCCGCAATGCCCGCTCCAGTGAGGAGGTGAAGGCATCGCGTTGCCGCATCTGTGGTGATCGCGCTACGTACCCCGTCCGCTGGCCCTGCATGGACCATGCCTTGCCAAAGGAATAGATGGACAGCGAGTCCGCATACAGAGAAAGAGGGCTCGCGCAGCCCCCACCGCCCCATACCGTATCCCGGTGTACCTCATCGCTGATCAGCACGGGTTTTGTGCCGTATTTCATCCCCAGCGCGCTCAGCAGCGCAGCTAGCTTCCCTAGCTCATCGGCGGTGTAGACGACTCCGGTCGGGCAGGCCGGCTGGCTGATGATGATTCCGCGTGTCGCAGGTGTCCACGCATCCTCAACAGCCACCAGGTCAAGGTGCTTATCCGGTCGGGACGGCACGGCGATCGGTGAGACACCGAGGTCACGCAAGTAGACCGGATAGTCCATCCAGAAAGGCGCGACGAGCATTACCCGGTCCTCCTGCGTGAACAGGGCGCGAAAGGCAAGATACAGGGCCGAAGCCCCGCCAGGCGTCAGCGTAATATCGCGGAAACTGAGGGTGATCCCATAACGCGTTGTCAGCGCACTGGCGATGCGGCGGCGCGCCTGGGTGATCCCGCCAAACGGCGGGTACTGCAATTCCCTGACAGTGGCGTGGCTCGCGAGTTCGCTAAGGAGCTGGTACGCGCGGGTGTCGTGGCAGATGCGTGGGCTTGGGTACGACAGGTCGATCACCCTCGGGCCGAAGCGGCGGATGGTTTTCGCGTGCAGCCGGCCAAACGCCTCTAGCGGCTCGAGCATCACATCGAGATCTGCGTCCTGGATCATGCTGATTCCCGGGGTATATGAACAGCAGGGAGGGCGCCTGGTCCGAGACGCGCCCGCAACAGTGCCCGGTCGGCCTTGCCTGTTGGTGTCCGGGGTAGCGAGGAGACAGGATTGATCTCGGCGGGCCTCATATGCTGCGGCAGTTCGCTGCGGCAGTAGTCGATGAGGTCCGGCAGTTGAAAGCCTTGCAGGTCTTTGGGGACCACCGTGGCGATGATCGCCGGGTCTGCGCCAGTGCGCGCGATGCCCAAGACGACGGCCTCGGTGATCAAGCCCGACCGCAGTAGCTCTGTTTCGATTTCGGAGGGGTTCACCCGGACGCCGCGTGATTTGAACATCTCATCGCGGCGGCCGAGGTAGTAAAGGAACCCATCTTTGTCGGTGCGCACATAGTCGCCGGAATGGACCACGATCTCGGGACAGGCGGCACCGGGTGGCGCGAGCGGATGTGGCCGGAACACTTTGGCTGTGGCCTCATCGTCTCGCCAGTATCCCCGTGCGGCCGTTGGGCCGCGGTGCACCAGCTCACCGGTCTGGCCTGCCGGGCATGGCCTCCCGTCATCGCCGACCACCAGGATCTCTGTATTGGGGATCGCTTTTCCGATTGAGGTCGGCCGTGTGTCCACCAGCTCTGGTGGCAGGTAGGTCGAGCGGAACGCTTCGGTAAGCCCGTACATCAGGTACAGATCGGTCTGCGGGTGGCTGCGGCGGATCTCCTGGATCAGGTCCACGGGCAGGGAGCCGCCGGAGTTGGTGAGGTAGCGGAGCTTTGGAAGCGACATCTTCAGGAAGGGCGAGTGTCGCTCCCGGAGGACCGCCCACAGCGAGGGCACTCCAGCAAGCCCTGTTACCTGGGCATTGATAAGTGTCCGGCACAAATCTGGCGGGAACGCCGAGCGCTGAATGACGATCGTCCCGCCTGCATACAGTGTGCTCAGGATCTGGTTGAGGCCGTAGTCAAAGCTCCAGGGCAGGAGCGCCATCGTCCGGTCGGCTGCCGTCAGGCCAAGGTAGTCAGCCACGATGGCGGCGCCGGCCATCAGCGCATCGTGAGTGAGCATGACGCCCTTGGGCGGCCCGGTCGAGCCGGACGTGTAAGCCAGCAGCGCCAGATCCTTGCCGATCGACCGGGCCAGACCACAGCTGCTTGCCCCGCCCGCAGGGTGGCCGACGTCGTAGATCCGTTCCGGTGTAATCAACGAGGAATTGAGCAGTGGCCGGAGCCGCGCTGTCGTGAGGACGGCGGCCACTTCGGCATCGGTGATGATCTGCGCGACCTGGTGTGCGCGCAGCCGGTCACTGATGAACACCGCGACGGCGCCGGCCAGCTGGGTGCCGAAGAAAGCTGCTGCGGTCTCGATGGAGCGGGGCAACAGCAGTGCCACCCGATCCCCCGGTGCTGTCTGCAAGAGCGCGGCGTACTGGGCAGCCAGCTCAGACAGCTCTGCGTACGAAATGCACTTGTCACCGTCGATGATCGCGATCCGGCTTTGAGTCTGCCGATCTCGCGTCACGAGCAGGTCCGGAACGGTGTAGAGCATCGCTTACCTCAGCAGTACGTCACCCGTTGATTCGGTCTCATGGAATTTCTCCTCATTCCAAATCTGATCGAGATCGACCACTACTCCTCTTTGAATCAGCAGCGGCTTGTTGAAGTGGTAATAGTTCTGATACTCCTCCGGCACCCCGCCGAATGCCGTCGCTAGGCGTTGAGAGAGGGGCTTCTGGCTCGTTTCGATGGTGGCTGAGGTGATCTTGCTCGCACTAGCGCTGGCCAGTACGTGGCGCACGAGGCTAATCAGCGTCTCCACCGACTTAGCCGAGAAGTCAGCAATGCTTAAGGTCGTGCCCCGCCGTAGCACGACGCAGAAGCTGACTACTTCACCTGCGCACACGAGCGCGAAGTATTCGCTGCGGGCCAGCGGGTAGGTGTCGAACCGCCAGGAGTAATAGGCGTCGTTGCGGACGACAGTGAAGCGCGTGCGTTGCGCGGCTTCCTCTGCCAGCTCGTTAAGTGAGGCGTCGTACTGGCCAAATGTTGCAACATGGCATGGGCCGGCATTGCTGCTCTCGGTCAAGATCTTTCCTGGCACCGGCAGGACATGCCGGTATACAGGCACTGATTTCCACCCGCGGAAGGCGCGTGTGACTGCCGGATTTGGCTTGTAGACGCCGACCACGCATTCTCGGTCGATCATGCGGCGTACCAGCAGCCCGCTCGCCGCGGCATGCGCCTCGGGCAGCCGCCGCCAGCTCGCGAGATAGACCCCCGGCACCACGTGGCCACCAAGATGGAAGCTCGCGTGGAAGTTGTACGCCGTTGCCTCGATCCGCCCCCGGCTGACCATCGCGTAGTAGTCGGGCCGGTCACCTTTATAGGGATTGTGCGTGAATTGGTAGCGGTAGAAGCGTGGATCGGATGCGTAGTCCTTGCCCTGGCGCATCAGCATCTCGTAGTTGAGGACTGGCCGCTCCGCGCTGCTGGCGATCACCGTGCCCGGTTTCCTGTGCGGCCGGGTTTCCACTTGCTGGATGGCACGGTCGAGGTGGTACCGCGCGGCCTGGTCGACAGCGTCGATGAAACCGGCTGGCGTGGTAGGTGCGTGAACGCGAGTGAGCTGGACGATCTGCGTGTTGTAAGGACCGTGGATGCGGTTGCCAGCCTGGCCGACCCACAGCACACCGCGGTAGCCAAGTCGTTGCAGCGGCGTGATCAGGTCAAGGGCCAGGTTTTGCGTGAACCGCCCGAACGGAACAGTGAAATAGGCCGGGGGCCGGCCGAGCTCACGGCTGAACGCCTGTGATGAGCGCGTGATCTCCCCATCGAGCAGATCCTGCCGGTAAGAAGCGAGGTTGTCGTGCTGCCAGCTATGGTCGGCGAGCGTCGCGAGCGGATGGTTGGTGAAGCGGTCACGGATGTCTTGCCACGACAGGTAGGCGTGACTGATGTAGGGCTCGGCGCGATCTGCCACCTTGGCGAAGAGGGGTTCTATCAGGATCTCCCGGACAAGTTCCGGGTCCAGGTCAGGTTGTTTGGTGAGGTGGTAGAAACAGATCTTCTCCCACTGGCGGGCCCCTGGGAGGTGTGCGCGGACATGGTGCTCTATCTCCGCATCGTCGAGATGGTGGAGGATGCAGTAAACCTTGTCTCTGATTCCCCAGCCGGTGCTTGCTAAGTGTCCGCAGACTGACAGGGCGAACGGGATGTTGCGATCTTCCAGGATCTCGACGCCGTTGAGCGCGCCGTTGGGCACGTCGTCGAAGGTCAGGGCGAAATTCAGGGGGCCGAGCCCTCGGCTCAGGCGCACATCTTCGAGACTGACAATGCGCCCTCGCCGTTGCAGATATGCGAGATGCTCGAGGAAGACGTCCCTGTCGACGGTGTGCAGTCTGTGCAGGGGGTTCCTGGGGTCAGTCGGCCCGATGCGGTGATAGTTGAGGATGACGACAATCGGGTGAGGATCGTCCATTGCATCGCGCTCCCTGTGCCAGGCGGACGTGATGGAGGGTCAGGGCGTATCGCCGGCGCGCTTGTCACGAAAGCGATGATTGCTGCGCAGGACCTCGATGAGCAGCGCGGGGCTGTACCCGGCCGCGGTGGCGGCGTGCACGATGGCGTGGACGTCTTTGGGCAAGCATTTGCCAGTGAAGCCGGGCGAATGGGCGAAGACCGCCGTGTGCATGGGCTCGACCCGGGGGTCGAGGAGCCAGCCCTCGCGGACGGTGTGCCAGTCGGCCCCGAATGCGGTGCAGATGCGGCGGAACTCGTTGACAAACGAGACCTTTGTTGCGAAGTAGGAGTTCTCCATGTATTTAATGATCTCTGCTTCTAGCGCGGTGCACTGGAAGTAGATCTTCGACGGCCCGAGCACGGGAAGAAGCAGGTCAATGAACCATTGCCGCAAGGCTGGCTCGCCGCCCAAGACCACGAAGGGCACGGCCTGGACCCCGTCCGGCCAGAACGGCTGATAGTAACTGCTTTCACCAACGTACTCGGGTGAGAAGCAGATCTGCTTGCCGGTGGTCTTGATAAGGAAGTCAGTTGTGCCAGGTGCGATCGTCGATTTCATCAGGACCCGGCTCACGGGCAGCCGCTGCACCGCGTCGCAGACCTTGCGAGTGTCACACGCGCCGTCTTCTCCTATTGGTGTATCGACGCAGACGACTCCGGCGTCGCATGCTGCTAATTCCCTTTCTGGGTAATCATCATCTCTGCTGGCGTCGAAGGTGACGATCTGGGCATGCTGTGCGAAGAGGTCGAACATTGACTGTCCGACATGGCCCATGCCGATGATTCCGATTCTTACGGCCATAACGTTCTCACCCTTGTGCTTGTCGTTGCGCGGCCCGGGCTGCCTGCCCGCGAGCCGGATCCCCGGGCGAGAGGAAGGGAGCGAACACTTCGAGCCTGCATGCGACTGCAACCTGCGTAAGTTGCTCTGCCACTTCGCACCGCTGGCCGGGGGTCTGGAAGCACGGAGCGGAATACATTGGACGGTACTTGTATCGCTTCGTGTCAACCTCGATGCCCTGGGCGGAAAGCGTCTGGGCCAGACGGTAGGCATCGTGCGTGCTGTCGCAGATTGCCACTAGCCCGTAACGTCCGTGCTCTGTGACCGTTCCCGCGAGTGACGCTTCACGCCAGGGCACATCGCTTGCGCTGAACACCTCAAGCGCGCACCGCCGGAGCCGGTCGAGCCTTTCGCGGAGCGGGCCGAGATGATCCATCTGTTGCAGGCACCAGGCCGCGCCCAGGGCGTTCATCTTCATGTTCACGCCGACACGCGAACCGAACGGGCCGCTCGGGACGAGGTGCCCCGATTCCAGCTCGGCATCCTGCCCGAAGTTCCGGATCGCGATGATTCGCTCGGCGTACTCGCGGTCGTTCGTCAGGCATACGCCGCCCTCGCCCGCGTGCAGAGGCTTGCGGCTGTGCAGGCTAAGGCACACCACTGCGGCGTGATTGGCGAGGCCGCCATCGAGCTTGAGGAAAGGCGCCTGGGCGGCATCAACGATGACGGGTACTCCCCGGTCGCGGAAGAGCGCGAGGGCGTCGGGCTGCTCATCCCAGTATCCCCACATGGGCACCAAGATCACGGCCTTGATCCCGCGATCGAGTGCCCGGGCGGCAGAGTCGGTGCTGACGCCAAATGATGCGGAAGCGCAGCTATCGAGGAAGACGGGCCGCGCTCCGGCTGCCATCACAGCCTGGCCCGTCATGACTGGGCCTAGGGCGGAGACACCTACCAGGTCACCCGCCCCGACGCCGACAGCACGACACGCGGCAATCAGGGCGGACGTTCCGCTGGCGACACAGAGGGCGAACTGTGCCCCGACGAACGCACCGAAGGCATCCTCAAGATCGTGCACGACGGGCGCGTTGCCCGATCCGCCTTCGGTAATTGCTCGTTCCAGGCGGGATGCGAGGTCCCCACTCAGTTCCATCGCAAGTCCCTCGACTGGAGCAAGGTCTCGAAGGCGGCATAGGAAGGTACGAGCTGCTCAAAATCAGCTACTTCCCCCTGGCTGCTGTCCTCCCCGTCGGTGATTCGCTGGCGGAAGGCCGAAAGTTCGGTGGCATAGCCCGCCGAGGTGTAACCGACTCCGACCGGCGACCGCCGCCAGAGAACCCGGGCGCCGGGATACTCCGCGATGCTGGGCTCCCCTCCGTTCGGATGGCAAACCAGTTCAGAGAGGTTACGCAGTGACAACAGGTCGCCGTTTTCGGTGAGCACATCAAGTTCGTGGTAGAACCCGGCACCGCACGAGCCGAACGACACCTCGAAACGCGAATCAGTGCCGACTCCCTGACCCGTCATGGTGCAGAACAGCCCGCGTTTGACGCTGACGAACTGACCGCTGATCGAGTGTGGCCCCGGTACGAGCAGGAGCGCGAGGTCGAGAGCGTGAATCCCTTGCGCGTAGAAGAGGCTGGCTTCAAACGAGGAGCAATCGAAAAAGGGTTCAGTCGGCTTGCGGGCGACCTGGACGATGCGGGCGAACGAGGCCGGGCCATAGCGGCCAGAGGCTAACCGGCTGACCAGCGCCCGGACGCCGTCGGCGAATCGGAAGTTCATGCCAACACAGCAGACCCGCCCGGCCGTCCGGCTCTGCCGGATCAGAGCTTGCAGCTCGCCGGGATCAATAGCGGGCGGCTTTTCGACAAAGACATGGAGTCTGTTCGAAAGCGCCCAGGCTACGTGGCGGGCCTGCTCGGGTGCCGGCAGGGCGATGATCGCGGCGTTCGTGCCGGAATCGGGCAGTAATCCGTCAACCGACGCTCGCGCCACGCCGATGTTCCACTGCGCAGCTAACGCGCGGGCCCGGCCGATGTCCTGATCTACCAGTCCAGCGAGCGTGATTCCTGCGGTGAGGCACGCCGGGATGAGCACGCCGCCCCCGTGATCACCGCAGCCGATCAATACCGCACGCATCCGTGCTCACCTGCCATCCCATGTAGGTGCGAACTCGTGGTCGGGCCACAGCGGCAGCTGGTGCCCCGTGACGAGCGAGGCAGGGGCCGGGTCAAGGAGATCACGGATGCCGAGCGGGTTCATTCCCCGTCGTCTGCGGCGGGCGATCCACCAGCCCGCCACGGCTGCGGCCTGCTCGCTGTAGGTGTCCACGCCGTAGGCCATGCCAATCCGGGCCGTCTCCTCGTTGAGCAGCAGCGCCAGGCCCTCGAGTGCCGCGGCTTCCTTCTTCGTCAAGCTTCGCCGGGATGTGTAACCCTCCAGCAACTGAGCCACCCGCTGCTCACGGAAGCGGACCTTCGCGCCGATCTCGAAGAAGCCCGTCGCGATGAGCTTGGCCAGGTCAAAGACAGGTGGTGCCCACATCACCTTGTCGAAGTCGATGAATCCGAACCCGCTGCCGGTCGGCACGATGTTCGCCCAGTGCATGTCGCCATGGATGGGCTGAGCTGGCAGAACCTGTGCCTGGAGATGCAACCAGGCCAGGATGCGCTGCCGCCAGATGTGTCGTGCGATATACCACGGTGGCAGCTCCTGATCCGGGCCACCCGCCGCAGGCAGCTCGGCTCGCTCAAAGCTGAGCCGCCGGTCGGAGAAATCCTGACCTGAAGTTTGCAGCTCGGTATGCAAAGCTGCCAGGCAGGAACCCAGGAGGTGCATATCTGGCTTGCCGGCGCTCGGTGAGCCAATCCAGGTACACACCTGCACGGTCAGCGCATGTCCGTCGACCTCGACACTTCCTGTGCCAAGCGTCTGCGGGCATTCGACAGCCCGGATGCCGTCTACCACGGTGGCGATGCGCTGGATGAGCTCAAGCGGCTTGGGTGTCACTCGCAGGGCGATCACTGGCTGCGCTGCGCTGCGGGGAGCACCACGCCAGACCGCAGCCTGGGTTCCCCCACTGATGCTCCGGTAGGTGTAGCAATTACTCCCGAACCGCTCATCACCAACGGCAGCAAGAGCACAGGCGAGTACCTCTTGGCTGTCAATTGGTGTCCGGGCCATTCTTCCCCCTACCGTGGTGTCTTCGCTGGCGCCGCTTGGCTCTTGCGAAGATGACTTAACAGGGCTGGCCAGAATGCCAGGCCCTCAACCATCCACGACGAGGCGGTCGCTATTGGGCGGAGCGGCCATGATGCGTCGCTGTCTTCTGCTGCGCTGGCGAGGGCAGGGATGATGGGATAACTGGCCAGGCCGAGCAAGCACGCGGCATCTGCCCAAGTCGCCTGTCCGCGCCTGAACCGTCCGATCACGAGGGCCATCCCAGCGGCAACTGCCGGCGTGCTGAGGCCCCAGGCTATCGGGATGATCATGTGCTGGCAGCGCAACATGGCGGCTTCAGGTGCGGCGAGTCGCAAGCGCCCGCATTCCCGTGCCCATCGCATGGTGGCGCCGAAATTGAGCAAGCCCCGCATCCAGGCACCCTGCTGGGTTAGCAAGTCACACGCGGTGCGCGGGACCTCGGCATTATCTGTGCTCGCCAGCAGTCCGATCGGCTCATCCATCAGGCGGATGATCCACCCCAGCAGCAGGCCATCGGCGTAGGCGAAGTCCGGGAAGCCTCCGACCTCGTCGAGCAGGTCAAGGCGGATGAACTCGCCGTGGCCGAACGTCGAAAATGGTGAGGTGGAAGCGCGCCAGTGCGGCGACCCGCCGCCTCGCGTGTTACGCGCCCAGTAATGCGTGCGGGTCCACCAAGTCTGGAGCACGGCGTTGCCGCCCGCTACCCAGCTCACCCCCGGCCTGTCCGGCACGACATAGCGGGCCAGCTGCTGATACGCTCTCGTCTCCTTCCACAAGCGGGCACACTGCCGCAGCTCACGGAAGGTCGACGCTTGTGGTCGCGAGTCGGCGTTGTAGACGCCGATCCAGACACCCGCTTCGCCCGATTCGCCGCAGCAATAGCGGTCACGCGCGTCGCTGACCGCAAGATTCAGCTGGGCGGCACGAAACCGGGTCACAGTGGTGCAATGCACATGCCTCAGCCGGGACTCTGGCGCGCGCGCCAGCACCTCCGCGAGCAGTGCCTGCGTCGTCGGCTGCCCAGCGTCGAGTTCCTTGGCGGTCGTCACGAAAATAACCTCATCGATCTCGGCCGTTTGAACCAGGGTGCGCCAGTACGCGACTGCGTCTCCCGCGATCTGCTGCTCTTGATACAGCGGCACCACCACGACTAGGCGCCCGCTGCCGTCACCATTGTCAGCCGCGACCGACGACCGGCGGGCATCGCTCCAGGCAGTGCAGCGTCGTCCCTGGACGGTCTCAGCCGCCCTACGGGCGAGCAGACCAGCGGCGAAAAGATGGGTGGCGCGCCTGCTTATGCTGGAGTAGCGATGCCGCGTAGCCATACCCATGGGCTACCTCCTGACAGAACAAGACCGCTGCCGCTCGGACTCGATGCCCGCTCAGGCGGCGTGAGCGAACGTAATTGCTCCAGAGAATGTTGCGCATGATTGCTCCGAGCACGGAGTACGGAGAATGCTCCGGGTACCGCCTGTCCCGCCAGATCAGCGCCCGGGCCTTACCACTGCGCAGGCACCTCTCCATGTACATTTGAAAAGCCGCTGGGTGATCATGCCTGATGGACATGCCTGCCAGCAGCACCCCAAGCGCCCGAAGGTTCAGGCGACGTCCCATCTCGACGTCACTGTAAGCTGGCAGCACGCGGTTAAACCCGCCAGCAGACACAAGTGCCGGCCTCCTGTACGCGGCGTTGCCGCCGTTGACATAAGGCGTGCCCGGCATGTCAGAGGGGTCGCTGTCGGCGACGTACCACGAGCCGAACGTCTCAAAGTAGTAGACGAGATCACGGAGCTGGGCGTAGAGATTCGTGCCGTCATGCCCGATGACCCGGCCACCGAATGCGATGTGATGAGGATAGGCCGCGAGACCTCGCAGCAGGCTCGACAGCCAGGAGGCGGCAGGGAGCGCGTCGTCATCAAGGAATGCGACTACTGGCGCCTCAGCGCGCTCAAGCCCGATGTTGCGGGCGCCTGCTATGCCGAGTCGGCACGGCAACAGGACCGTCTCATAGGGTGGCTGATCGCGAACCCAGTCGTAACGGCCGCACCCATCAAATACCAGAATGACCTCCGCCTCCAGCAGCGGATGCTGTCGTAACTGACTCTCAAGGATCGCGCACATCCGGGCACATTGTTCGCTCCGGTTACGTGTTGTGACCACGATGCTGAGGTCCTTCGGCCCGGACGAGCTTCCTAACATAGCGGCAATCCCAGGCGCTTAAGCTCCTCCTTGAGCGAAGGAATTCTGGAGTAGGTGTGGCTGACCATGCCAATCTGGCGGCCAGCGTCCGACCAGCTCGGCGTGTCTTCGATATACAAGACCCGCTCCGGAGGGACAGAGATCCCCCGCAGGACCTCGCGGTACAGGGCAGGGTCAGGTTTGGCGAGGCCAATATCGACAGAGCAATACACGCCATCTGCAAAGTCCCGGATGCCATGATAAGCAAGGTCTTCCCAGATCCGGCTGGTGGCGTTCGTCAGAAAATAAACATGCACCCCTACCTGTCGAGCCGCAGCGAGCAGAGCAATCAAGTCACTGTTCAGCTCGCCATGATATGAAAGCCATTCAAGAACCGCCTCACCCGGAAGACGGCGTGTTACCTCTCGCAGCCACTCTTCATGAGTGACACGTCCAATAGTCGCCAGTCTTCCAGCACGCGATTTTAATGTCTCGAGAAGAAGAGAACCTTCGGGCAATCCGTAGCCTCGTTCTATCCTCGCAGGGATTTCCTTATCCCAGAGAATGACCACATCACCCACGTCGCAAAATATCGCGTCGATCTGGCTCTGGCTTCGGCTAGATCGCATCGTCACCCCCCAGCACCTGGGGTAGCTTCGCATACAATTCCCGGGCCAGCAGAAGCGTATCGCCGAATAGCCCCAGGCCGTCTAGTTTATCAGGAGCGAACCACCGCAGCCGAAGCTCGCTGGCCACGGGTGGCGGGCATACGCGCGTCGTCGCCGCGTAGAGGAAGTCAACATGGATGTGATCACTGGGCTGCCGTGGTTCAGGAGGCACATGTTCTTCTATGACCCAGAGCGGCAGCGTGATCACCTGCTGATCGATACGGCCCGGCGCGGCGAACCTTGGGCAGGCGAGTAGTTCGGCATTGTGCCCAGTTTCTTCCAGCACCTCGCGCCGGGCAGCTTCGGCCGGGTTCTCGTCAGGCTCCACATGCCCACCGGGCAGCATCCAGCGGCGAAGCCTCGGATGCTCGATAAGCCCGAGTTGCCATCCCGCCGTAGCTGGCGCCAGCAGGAAGACGCTGACCGTCGCATGCTTGATCGTCACCAGCGCATCCCCGGCCGCGGAGTCTGCACGATGAGGCGGGACTTTGGCCTCTTCGCCGATCGCCCTGCTGCCTGGGGCTCGGCACCGGTGACTTCTGCGATGTCAGGATCCTGCCTTGCCATTGGCCGGCCTGTAGATGCTGGCCCCAGGCGATCCTCTGCTAAAGCCATACGGGCACGATCGACGGGAATACCCTCATCCAACGACAGTCGCCTGCCGTTCTGGCCGGATCTCATATGAGCTTCCCGACTCCTGCATAGAGCCACTTGGTGTGCAGGTCATCGGTTGGTTCTGGGTGCCATTGCCAGGGGCGGACCAGGCCGGGCCGTTCAAGTAGGAACCCGTCGAAGAGATGAGCGATCTGCCGGCGGCTGCGGAACGCGATGGGTGAGGTAGCCCCCTCGTACACCTCGACTGTGCGGGCGACTGCATCCGGGGGTGGCCCGTCGATGGTCAGATGTGACAGTACGAGATAGCTGCCCGGTGCCATTACCTCGCGAAAGGCCTCGACTATCCCTCCTGGGTCTTCGCTGTCCCTGACGAAATGGAGCACCGCTACGAAGAGCACTGCGACCGGCCGGGAGAGGTCGATGAGGGCCTGCACGTCTGGGTTGCTCAGGATCGCATGTGGCTCGCGCATGTCGGCGGTGATGACCGTGGTACCGGGACTGTTGGCAAGCAGGGCCTGTCCGTGCGCGAGCACGATTGGATCGTTGTCCACGTAGATGACCCGGGCGCGAGGAATGAGCTGCTGGGCGATTTCATGCACGTTGCCCTGCGTCGGCAGGCCCGTGCCGAGGTCGATGTACTGGTCGATCCCCGCTTCGGCCAGATACCGGACCGCGCGCTGGAGGAAGAAGCGGTTCTCCCAGACGATCTCATAGGTGTTCGGTATGGCCTGTTTGACCCGTTCAGCGGCCTCGCGGTCGACGGCGAAGTTGTCCTTGCCGCCTAGGAAGTAGTCATACATCCGGGCGGGCGTCGGCCTGTCGAGCCGCATATCTACCGGCGGGCCGGAGCTGGTCGGGGCAGGTGGAAACACGTCTGGCATGGGACGGGTCCTTGTGATGTGGCCTCAGGCGCTGAGGCTGCTCACCTCCAAGTATTCATCTTGGAGGTGAATACTGCAACGCAGTTAAGAATAGTTTGAATCAAGCAATCCGAACCTGATGGTGGACCGTCAGTCGGTGCTGGCGAGGCTGGTGGCGAGTCCGGCCAGCCGCGAACGGGCCGCCTGGCCAATCTCGGCCGCTTGCGACATGGTTGCGAACAGCCGAAGGTAGGTGGCGATGTCGCGCGGGTCGGCAACCGTGACGACGGCGTGCTCCAGTTCGATGCTGACCAGCCGGTCGTCGAAGATCTGATAGCCGTGCAGGGGGATGTCACCTGCCGGGGTGTCGAGAAAGATCACCCCGATCTCGACGTTGGTGAGAGTGGAAAGGGACGCAATATGGCTGGCCTGTGCCGCCATGACATCGTTGGGACAGAACCCCCACCGAAGTGCGGCCTCGGTGATGATGAACGTGAAGGACTTCTCGGCGTCGTAAAGGATCTGCTGGCGTTCCTGCCGTGCGGCGACCGTTCGAGCGAGTTCGGCCCCCGACAACTCCAGTGCAAAAACCCGGCGCATGTACTCGGCTGTCTGAAGCAATCCAGGCAGAACGATCGGGGAGAAGTACCGCAGGGTTGTGGCCTGCTGTTCGACCGCGCCGAGCCTGGCCTGCATACGCGCTGCGCCGCGGCGCAAGATGGTGCGGTTGCTTTCGATGGTGGCGTGGAGCCGAGCCGCTATCTCCAGCAGTTCCTCTCGCGCAACGGGAGTTGCCTGGTATAGGCCGATAAGGGTTTGGATATCCTTTACTGATGGCAGCAGGCGGCCGGTTTCCAGCTTGGAGATCTTGGGCTGCGACATGCGAGCCCTACGTGCGGCCTCAACACCGGTCAGCCCCGCGTTCTGGCGCAGGTCCCGCAGCGCGGTGGCGAGCCGCTCGCGATCAGTGAGGTAACGTTCTGGGTCCATTCACCTCCGGATTCTAAAGCCGCTAACGATCATGCCGGGGTCTCGAGCCAGTTCTCGCGCCAGTACTGGGGGTGCGCGGCCCAGTACACGGGGAAGGGAACGGCCGCAGCCAGCGCGGCATCGCGGTAGCGGCGATGCGCTTGCAACTGATCGGCGTCTTCGAGCGCGTCCGCACCCACGAAGCCGCCTGTGTCGTTGTAGTGGAAGCGCAGGACCACTCCGCCGTCGAACATCCACCAGTCGTAGTCCGGCAGGTCAGGGGCATCGGCGACCTCCGACAGGTCCAGGACGAACGTATGGTGGCCGAATTCTTCGCTGACGGTGTAGCCCCACTCGCATTCCCAGCGCTCGTACTCGGTGAGCGGGCCTCGCACTACGCGAACCCGGTGCCAGGTCACGCCCGCCTCGACCTGAGAGCGGACCCAATCGTTGAAGGCTTGCCCGGTCTCGCTTTTCTGGAAGGGCTCGCCCGCCAGGTAGGCGTTCAGGCCCTCCGACTCCACCGGCACGGCGTAGGCGGGCAGTGCCTCGAGCCTGAATGCCTCGTGCTGTATCGAGTCGAAGTAGGGGTCGAGTTCGGTCTCGCTCAGCATGCCTGAAGTACCTGGGCGAGAACGCTGGCCGGAACTTCCACGGCCCGCTCATTCCCCGGCAGGCTCAGTTGCCGCAGAGCCTCTAGGTCGGTCACCGTCGTGCCGGGAACGATCAGGGTGCCGTGGCCGGTCCGGCGCGAGGCCGGCCAACTGTCGATCACCTCGGCGAGCAGCTCGTCCGGCACCTCGACTGCCTGCGTATCTGCAGGCAGGTCTAGCTGGTCGAGTAAGTCGGTGTCGGTCACTGCCCACCCTCGAACGACTAGGGTGCCTCGGTCGGTTTCGTGCAAGGCGGGACACGTCTTGCCGTCGGCGCAGTCGCCGCCACGTACCAGCTTCAGTAACATCCCAGTCCCTCCAGTCGAGAATAATGAGCTAGATTCCTCTATAACAGGAATACCTTGCATGGCGCAATACTGCATGCGGGCCTGGCGTCACTCCGCTTCGGCTAGGTGCCCAGATCGAACTGCCCGGCTTTGATGTCTGCCAGGAAGCTAGCCCAGGCGTGAGCACTGACAGCGAGTGCCGGCTTGCTGCGGTTCTTCGAGTCCCGGACGCCGACGAGGGCGCCGGTCAGGAAGGCCACCTCGACGCAGCCGCTGTTGGCGTCACTCGCGGTAGCCTTCCGCCAGACCGCGCTGGCGAGCAGATCCGCCCAGGCAGAGGCGGATCCAAACTGGTGGGTCACTTCATCACCTACGTTTCAGTGTCTGATGGCAATTCTCCGCCACTCCCACTGTGAGGGCCCAGCTCACATGTCATGCGCGATGCGGGCTATCAACTCGGTTGAGTCACCTATGTCCAAGGCTGCTGCCCGCAGATGATCGAAGCGCGTGGCGAACCGTTTGACTTCGTCGAGCTTCTCGATGAAGACAGTGCCCGCTTGGCCTCCGACGTAGGCCACGTCCAGATCGCCTGGTTCCGGGAATTCGAACAGTGAGAAGGAGCCGTCCAGGCCGGCGTGGGCGCCCCGCGAAGTCGGCAAGACCTGGATGGTGATCGTCGGCTCGTCAGCAGCTTCGAGAACGTGCTGCAACTGGGCCTGCATGACAGCCAGTCCGCCCACAGGGCGCCTGAGAACTTCCTCTTCGAGGATGACCCACAAGCGGAGCGGATCCTCGGCCCTGGTGAGCTGAGTCTGCCTGGTCATGCGGAACTGCACCAGCTTATCGACTGCTTCACGTGTGTCCTCAGGCCTGAGTGCCCGCAGGACGGCCCTGGCATAGTCCTCGGTTTGGAGCAGTCCGTGTACCAGCTGCGCCTGATACGCGCGGACCGACGAGGCAGCTGCCTCCATACCGGCATAGGTATCGAATCCAGACGGCAGCCAGGATCCAAACTCCGCCCACCAGCCGCGTTGCCGCGAGTCTCGGGCCAGGCTGAGGAGCTGCTCGCGCTGCTGCTCATCAGAGACCCCGTAGAGCGCAAGCAAGTCCCGGACATCCCGGACGCTGACGGGGGACTTACCGGTTTCCACACGGCTGATCTTGGACTGTGAGCAGCCCAGCTCCTCGGCCGCTTGCTGTGAGTTCAGGCCAGCGGCCTCCCGCAAGGCGCGCAACTCCATGCCGAGACGCCGAAGGCGGACGGTCGGCCCTTCGCTGTTATAGGGCATGCTGCGCTCCCTCCCCCCAATGCCAAAGATGGATCAGGGCTAGCGCATGGCCATGCGCAGCTTACGCCAAGCTGAAGCCGCCCGCGTCAAGGCTGTAATATTCACTATGCATATTCATCATGAATATTACGTGCTATGGTCGTTCCCTCGGTGAACCATGCCGGTCATAGAGGAGAGCGGATGTCGACTCCGAGCAGAGTCCGTGAGCTGGACAGTGGTTCCAGCAGCACACCGTCACCGTTAGCGCCGAAACGGCGATGGCGCCGGGTGTACCCGGGGCGTCATACCGGGCCGGTGAGGAGCGGCGTATGCAGCTGACGGCGACATTCGAGCCAGCGGTTACCCGGTTGCCTGGCCGGAATCCGGTACATGCTCGTGATGCGCGCCGGCGTGCCCGGGTGCTGATGGCGGCCTGGGGTCTGGGTGAGCATGCGAGCGTGGGTGAGCTGGTCGTCAGCGAGCTGGTCACCAACGCGGTCTGCCATGGGGAGGCGCCGATCTGGATGCGACTTTCGGCCGACGGCAGCGGCTTGCGGGTCGAGGTGCATGACGGCGGCGCGGGCCGCCCGGTTCGCAAGCACCCCGGCATCGAGGATGACTGCGGCCGTGGCCTGGAAGTGCTGGACGGCCTGATCGAGCTGCATGGCGGCGAACGAGGCCTGATCAGCGACCTCAACGGTCCCGGCAAGACCGTCTACGTCGTGTTGTCACTGGCCGCCACTGCGGCAGGTGCCCGGTGACCGGCACACCCAGCTACCGGCCAGCTGCTGCGGTTGGCGCCGCTGGCGCTACGAGAGCGGGACATGGCCCGCTGGTCGCCCCCGGGCCGGCTGGCCATGTCCGGGAAGGAGGGCTGCGCTGGCCTGGCCCCGCCGCCGGCGCAGCCCTCGCCCAACGCCGTCAGCCCTGTGGTGACCGGCTGGCCGATGATGGCGGGAAGGACGTGATCTGGCATGGGTCAGCCCGGTGACAGTGGCGCACCCTGCAGCGCCAGCGTCCGGGGTGGCCGTGCGCATTGCCTGAACGGGGAGCTGGGCGAGATGTTTGCGGACCGGCTGGAAGCCCGCGGGCTCGAGCCGCGGCTGGTGACATATCCCGGCGAGGGCAGCGGCGGGGAGCAGGTTGAGGTGATCGTGATCGTCAACCCGGCCGCGCCGGAGCGGGGTGAGGTCCGGGTCGGTGACGACGGCAGCGTGGTCTGGGAGTACTTCGGCAGCCTCGACAAGCCCGGGGTCGCCAAGATCCTCGATGAGGTCACCAACGCGCTGCGGGCAACGGGTGTGCGGCTGGTCAGGGAGCGCCGGTCATGACCACGGGTGAAGGTGGCGGCGCGCCCAGTCCGAGCCGAGCGGGTGTGGAGCTTAGCGGGACGGTTCAGCAGCAGCTGGTGTTCCTGAACACCCACTGGGGCGGCAAGTATTCGTTCACCACGCCGGCAAAGCCACGCGGCCGGTGGACGGCGGCGGCGAAGTTCGGCCAGCGCGAGGAGTTAACTGGGGAAACGGCGGCCGAACTGCTGGAGAGGGTGCACGCCCCATTACCAGGCAAACAAGCCGGCCGGGGGCGTGCCATGACCAGCCACGAGCCGGTTGTTGCTGAAATGGGCCGCCAGGCAACGCTGGTCGTCGCGGCTCACCCGGAACAGGGCTGGAGCCTGCTGCGCAAAGGGGTTGTGGTCTTCGACGGCACCGGGGTTCTGCTGCCCGGCGGCTGGACGCAGCCTGGCCGGGCCTTGCCTGACGCCGCCATCATCTGGCCGCTTGCTGGTTCGGCGCCGGGTTCGCGGCAGCATGGCACGCGACTGGATGGCGGGCATGTGCGCGAAAGCGCCGTCACGCACCGCCACGCATCGCGGGAAGGGATGTGTGGGGATGCATGGTGACGGGCTGGTGCACAGCCTGGCGTGCTGGCGCGCCCATCGGGTCACGGCCGGGTGCCCGGTTGATTGCCTGGCGAGCCTGCTGTCCTCACGGGTGCTGGGGCGGCTGGCCCGTGCCGATGGCCGCCGGGGCCAGGTGGTGGCCTCGTGCGGGGTTCCGGTCACGGTCGGTGATGTGGCCCGGCTGTATGGTCAGGGCCGGCTGGGCGAGATCGCTGGGCTTGGGCCGGCGGGCATCCGTGACATTGGGGCCAGTCTTGCTGCTCATGGCCTGGCCGGCACCGGCGGCTGCGACGCGATCACGGTGGAGTGCCCGGTGGAGTGCCTGGGCGGTGTGCTGTCGGGCCGGGTGATGAACCGGCTGGCCCGCGCGGACGGCCGCGGGGTGGCGGTGGCGCCGGGCGGGGCGCCTGTGTCGGTGGGTGATGTGGTCTGCCGTTACCGTGAGGGCCGGCTCGGTGAGATCGCAGGCCTGGGTGCTCGCGGTATCAGCGAGATCGAGGCCGGTATGGTCTTCGCCGGGCTGCTGCTGGCAGGCAGCATGCCGGTGCGGCAGCCGGCGCGTGCGCGGGCCGCGGCACATGGCGTGGCCGCCGGTACGGGCAGCGGCTGAGCCTGGCCGGTATCTGGGGTACTCGTGAGTGATTCGGGCGAGGTTGCCGCGATGGGGCGGGAGCTGGGCCGGCAGCTGGCGGCGTTGCGCCGCCAGGCCGGGTTGACCCAGCGGGATCTGGCGGCGCTGGCGGGGTTCTCCCGGACCACGGTCTCGATGGCCGAGATCGGCCGCGACTGCCATCGGGAGTTCTGGGAGGCGTGCGACAAGGTCCTGGATACCGGTGGTGCGCTGACCGCTGGTGCCGATCAGATCGACGCGGTCCGCGATGCCGAGCGGCACGCTGCCGCGAGCGCGGCGCTGCAGGCACGCCAGGCGCGGGCGGTGGCGGCGCTGGCCACGGCCAGCGGCCACGGCGGCGTGCGGGCCGCGGTCCAGGCATGCCCGCACTGCGGTGGCCAGGTCACGGTCCTGACCACGCTCATCGGCGGCACCGCACCCGCGCAGGAGGTTCGGCAGCAAGGCTGAGAATTGCGTAAGCCCATCACGGCTGCGGCCAGCCCCATTGCCACAAAATGCCTGGCCAGCGGCGTTCTTTGCGCTGCCGGAAAAACATTAATCGGCGATGCCCCAGAATTGCCTGAAACCCTTCCGCAATTTGTGGGCATAAGGCATTAAGCGGATTGTTTAGCTTATGTGTCACAGGCCCGTGAATAACTCCTGCCCGGGACCGAGCCGCCGGTGCCTTGATCCGGCCGCACCTCCCGTGCCGCCCTGGGTACCGGCGGAGGGCAGCCGAGGCCATGCATGAGCGCCACGCCTCCGTGTCCGGTCCGGCGAGCCGCCGACGCCCGGCTGAGCCGGTCCAGGGGCTGGGTGGCACCGGGCTGGTTGCCGATGATTTGTACCTGCTCGGGCATGACGACCGTAGCGGCAGGCCGCTGCTGAAGCCGCGGGCGCTGGGTACCGGCCTGGCCGGGGCGTTGCTGGCCGAGCTGATGCTCGTCGGCTGGGTCGTGCTGCGGCGCGACAGCGCGGTCGTGATCACCCGCGCCGCGCCCCGCGGCGCAGCGGTCGGCCACCCGCTGCTCAAGCAGGTCGCTGACGAGCCTGAAGCGCAGCCGGTGCAGTCCTGGCTGCGGTTCGTGGCCCGCACCGCGGCTCCGGACGTGGCCATGCGACTGGCCCAGGCCGGGTACCTGCAATACGCCCGCGGCTGGCTCCCGCGACACGGCCGCTGGATCCCGGTCAACCAGGACTGGGCGTTCGCGCCGATAATCCGGGTCCGCTCGGCCCTAGACCCCGCCCGGCCGCTATCCGCCGGCGACGCGGTCCTGGCCGGCCTGGCGGTCGCGTGCGGGCTGGGATTCCGGCTCGATCGCTACCAGGCGCCGGCCGGCCGGCCGGTGCAGGACGCTGTCGCCGCGCTCGGCCCCGGACTGCGCGAGCTGATCGCCGCGACCCAGACCGCCGTCGACAGCGCCGTGCTGTCACAGCGGACCTGACACCCATCCCCTTCTAGCCACCTGGAGTTGCCTCATGTCCACCCAAGCCGCCCCCGGCACGGCGAGCGCGATGTCACGGGCGCTGGCCCGCGACCGGCTCGGCATACCCGCCGTGCTGGCCTTCATCTTGGCCGGTGTCGCTCCGCTGACGGTCTCGGCCGGGGTCATCCCCAGCGCGTATGCGACGACCGGGCTGACCGGCATTCCGGCCGCGTTCCTGGTCATCGCGGTGACCCTGGCCCTGTTCGCCACCGGGTACATGGCCATGGCGCGCAACATCACGAACGCGGGCGCGTTCTATGCGTTCATCGCCCGCGGGCTGGGCCGGATCCCGGGCACCGCCGCTGCGCTGGTGGCCCTGCTCGCGTACAGCTTCTTGCAGGTGGCCTTGTACGGCGCGTTCGGCCCGGCCGCCGCCACCCTGGCCGCCGCGCATCTGGGCATCCATGCCCGGTGGTGGGTATGGGCGCTGGCCGCGTGGGCGGTGATCACCGTGCTGGGCCTGGCCCGGGTCGACATCACCGGCAAGGTCCTCGGTGTGCTGACCGGCGCCGAGATCATCGTCATCATCGCCGAGGCCATCTCCGGCCTGTCCCACCCCGCGGGCGGGCATCTGTCCTTTGCGACCCTGTCGCCGTCCGCGCTGACCTCGGCCGGGTTCGGCACGTTCGGGGTGCTGGCCGTGGTCGCCGTGCTCGGCTTCACCGGGTTCGAGCAAGCCCCCGTTCTCGGCGAGGAAGCACGCCACCCACGCCGTACCATTCCGGTTACCACCTACCTCGCGCTCGGCCTGATCGGCATCGTCTACGCGGGCGTGGCCTGGGCGATGGCCGCCCACTCCGGCACCAGCCACGTGGTCGCCGCTGCCACGGCGCAAGGACCGGGCCTGCTGTTCAGCCTGGGCAGCGGCGCGCTGGGCCAGGCCGCCCAGTGGCTGTTTTTGTCCAGCCTGTTCGCCGCCATGCTCGCGTTCCATAACTGCTGCTGGAGATATGCGTTCGCTTTGGGCCGTGAGGGTGTGCTGCCCGGCGTGCTGAGCCGCACCGGCAGCAACAACATCCCCAAAACCGCATCCCTGGCCCAGAGCGCGACCGCGCTGGCCATCATCGTCGGGTACGCGCTGGCCGGAGTCCCGCCCATGCAGGACCTTTTCTTCGACCTGGGCACGACCGGCGGGTTCGGCCTGCTGCTGCTGTACGCGCTGACCTCAGTCGCGGTGATCGTCTTCTTCGCCCGCAACCGAAGCCAGGAAACCGCGTGGGCCCGGCTCATCGCCCCGGCCCTGGCCGCCATCTTGCTGTCCGGCATCGCGGTGCTGGCCGTCCAGCACTACGCCACCCTGCTCGGCGTCGCACCCGGCTCAGCCCCGGCATGGGCACTGCCCGCCGGCTACGCCGCAGCCGCCGCGCTCGGCCTGGGCTGGGGCCTGATCATCAAGATCCGCCGCCCGGAGGTGTACGCCACCATCGGCCTCGGCGCCCACGCCGCCACCCGCCAGGCCAGCACCGCGCCCGGAACCCGGCCATGACCGGTCACCCACCCGGTGCCGCGGGCCACCGCATCGTCCGCGCCCACGGGGCCGATATCGAGACACTCAGCCACCTCATCGCCGATGCGTTCTTTTCCCTCGCGCCCTGCCAGTGGCTGATCCCCGACGCCGCCGCCCGCCGCGGCATCCTGCCCGCCTACTTCCGCCTCTACGTCGAGCACGCGATGGCCGACGGGCATGTCGACACCACCCCTGCCCGGGACGCCGCCGCGCTGTGGATACCCACCGGCGCACAGCCACCCGCCCCACCCGCCGGGTATCACGAGTACCTGGCCAGTATCGCCGGGCCATGGGCGGCGCGGTTCGCCGTTTTCGACACCGAACTGGACGCCCACCACCTGACCGGCACCGAACACCACCACCTCGCCATCCTCGCTGTGCGCCCCGGCCGCCAGGGCCGCGGCATCGGCACCGCGCTGCTGAACGCCCACCACGCGGTCCTGGACGAGGAAAACACCGTGGCCTACCTGTGATTACGGCACCTAGTTTCGGCCCCACCTTGGTAGGTAGTTCTGGCCCCGCTGGGGTGGTGTGCGGGTGGGGCCAGAACAACTTGTTATGGCCCCACCCCGGCTTGGGCGGGTGGGGTTCGGGTG